>ERZ827037.3165-NODE-3165-length-11526-cov-4.725656_pt1 | contig 11526 bp, 12 predicted proteins | sample MGYA00519924_ERZ827037 | MGnify/ENA primary metagenome ERZ827037 (study PRJEB31778, sample SAMEA3449250) | human gut metagenome | biome: human gut; feature: human-associated habitat; material: faeces | place: United Kingdom | collected 2010/2012 ...
GTATTGTAAATGTTCATCTTGGCGACAGTCCGAGATGCTTAGATCTTATTGAACGGGTGGTAGATGAGACAGAGATACCGGCTTCTCAAATACTTCCAACACATATCAACCGGAATGAGATGCTTTTCTGTAAGTCAATTGAGTATGCACTGAAGGGTGGAGCAGTAGATTTTACTGGAAATGAAGATATTGACTATTGGGAAACTATCTGTGATGAAGTACGTGTATGCAATGGTATCAAACGTATGTTGGATGCAGGAGTAAATCCTGATCGTATGACAATTTCCTCCGATGGACAGGGAAGCCTTCCGATGTATAGTAGTGATGGTGAATTCCTTGGAATGGGCGTTGGACAGTCCAGCTGCCTTCTGAAAGAAGTAAAGGAATGTGTATTCAAAACAAAAATTCCATTAGAAATAGCTATTTCTACGATTACATCTAATCCGGCAGAGATTCTTCGCCTCAAAGGAAAAGGTAAGATTGAAGAAGGCTATGATGCGGATCTTTGTATTCTTGATCAAGAACTTCAGCTTGTTGAAGTGATTGCAAAAGGCAACACAGTTTATAAAAAATAAAGGTAACTGTTCAGAGGCATCAGTCATTCAGTTGGCTGGTGCTTTTTTCAACATTAAATTTATTTTTCAGAGCACTTTATGATATAATGGACTCGTAGTCTTTTACAGACATAAGAACGGATATAAGGAGAATGTACTATTGATCAATCAGACAGCAAAGAAAATTTTGAAAGCATTATCTTTTGATGGAGTGGAAGTGGAAGCATTTCGTCATATGGCGGATTTAAAACGACTGGATCCAATGAAGATTTTTTATAAGAAAGTAGACGAGAAAATATATAACGGAAGCCATGCAGTTCCGATTCGAATATTTTTTCCAAGCGAGAAAAGCTTTCGAGAAAGTGAAGAAAAGAAGCATGATATTCAGGATAAAAAATTGCTTTTGTTCATACATGGCGGTGGATGGGTTACAGAAAGTATTGATAATTATGAAAGAATTTGCGCTCGGCTTGCGAATGCAACCGGACAATATGTAGTTGCAGTTGAATACAGACTGGCACCGGAAGATAAATTCCCGGCAGGTCTGGAAGATTGTTATGCTGTTGCAAAAGCGGTATATTCTGGAGATTTTATGTTAAATATAAGACCAGAAAACATTACTTTGATCGGAGACAGTGCCGGGGGAAATCTCTGCGCAGCATTATCTTTGATGGCAAGAGACCAGGGAGAATTTCTTCCAAAGAGGCAGATACTGATCTATCCGGCCGTAAATAATGATTATAGTCCGGCTTCACCGTATCTGTCGGTTAGAAGGTATGGAACAGAGTATCTTTTGACAGCCGGTAAGATGCGGGATTATATTAACTTTTATGCATCATCCGAGGAAGATAAAAGGAGTAAATATCTTGCACCTTTGATGGAGACCGATTACAGTAACCAGCCGGATACACTGATCCTGACTGCAGAATGTGATCCGTTAAGAGATGAAGGTGAGGAGTACGGAAGACGGTTAGCAAAAGCCGGTAACCGGGTAGAAATCCACAGGATCCAGGATGCGTTACATGGATTTTTTGCATTGGGGATAAAGTATTATCACGTGCAGGAGAGCTTTGCAATCATTAACCGGTTTCTGATGGAAGAATAAGGGGAGGAAAAAACCAGTGTTTGAGCAAAAACGTGCTTACTGGAGAAGTCTGGATAATGCTGCAAAATTATTCTCTGCAGCGAGCAGCCCGAAAGATACCAGAGTCTTCCGGTTCTATTGTGTGCTGAAAGAAGAAGTAAAAGAAGATGTGCTGCAGGAAGCATTGGATCAGACGATACAAAAATATCCGGTATTTTTATCGGTGATGAGAAAAGGCCTTTTCTGGCATTACCTGGAAAAGAGCGAACTGCGTCCGGTAGTAAGAAAGGAAGACAGGGAACCTTGCAGCAGTCTGTATGTCAGGGATAAAAAGATGCTGTTATTCGAAGTGACATATTATAAGACGAGGATTAACTTTGAAGTGTTTCATGCACTTACGGATGGAACCGGGGCAACTGAATTTTTAAGAGAACTGGTGAAAAATTATCTGTATCTGATTCATAAGGAAGAAGGAATACCGAAAGTAGAACTGTCGGATCAGTATCTGACAGTGAAAGATCAGGAAGATGACAGCTTCAGCAGATATTATGATCCGGATTTTCCAAGAAAGAAAAAGAAGAAGATTAAGGCATTTCAGATTAAAAAGAGCGGAAAAGGTTATGATTCACTTAAGATTCATGAAAGTACGGTATCCGTGAAAGAATTGCTTGGGATTTCCAGGGAGAAAGGGGTATCCATGTCGGTACTTCTGACGGCAGCATTTATCTGTGCAATCCATGAGGAAATGTCGCGTATACAGGAAAAGAAACCGGTGATCCTGATGGTGCCGGTGAATTTAAGGAAGATATTCCCATCGGATTCGATGCTGAATTTCTTCGGATATATAGAGCCTGGATATCAGTTTGGGGAAGGAAAAGATTCTTTTGAGGATGTTCTGGAAGCGGTAAAGATATATTTTCAGGAGAATCTTTCCAAAGAACAGATGGCGGGCAGGATGAATGAGCTGATCGCAATTGAAAAACATAAAATCTTAAAATGGGCGCCGTTGGAACTGAAAAACCGTTGTATCCGTGCAGGCGCTAAGATGGCAGAACAGGAAGTAACAGCAGTACTTTCGAATATGAGTGTTGTAAAGATGCCGGAAGAATATGCCGGGTACATAGAACGGTTCGGGGTATATACAAGTACGAACCGTACTGAATTGTGCGTATGCTCTTTTGGGGATACGCTGTCCTTAAGCTTTACATCACGCTATGACAGTACGAATATACAGCGGAATTTTTACTGGATACTGGAAGAACTCGGAGCAACGGTCACAGTACCGGAACCGGAGTTCCCGGAACATGTGAAGCCGAATTATGAAGGTAAGAAAGTATTACAGATATTTTCATTTTGCTGTATTGCTGCAATCGTGATCAGTATGATGACGGATATTATCATCTCTCCGGGAGTACACTGGTCGGTGTTCGTAGCAGCAGGCTGCCTGACGATGTGGTTCATCATGGCGGTAGGATATGTAAAGCGGTACAATCTTCTTAAGAATGCGGCATGGCAGCTTCTGATTATGTCGGGGATCTGTGTGCTGTGGGATGCAGGAACCGGATGGAGGGGATGGTCTGTGAATATAGGGATTCCGAACATCTGTCTGCTGATCCAGGTGGCGATGTTCATCATATCCAGGATACGCTCCCTGTCACCAAGAGAATACATGATCTATTATGTAATGGCATCGGTATATTCGATGGTGCTTCCGTTCATTTTGTTAATGACAGGGGTGATCCGTTACAGAACACCAACGGTGGTATGTATCGGATGTAGTTTCTTATTTTTGATCGGCTTGATCTTGTTCAAGAGAAAAGAATTCAAAGAAGAGATGCATAAAAAGTTCCACGTTGGGTAATACTGAAGATATGTCCGTATGATACAGTGGCGGATTTTGATAATTGTTATTAAAATTCCTCTTACATCTGTAAAATGATTGTGATATAATAGGTATATCAAGAGTTTATGTCAGCGCGTTTATCAATTTCATAATATAATAACAGACACATGGGCGTGCAGTTCGATATAAGATTCGGATTGTGCGCCTTTATCAGTTATAATGCGCCCGAAAGGGACTGTCAGGTGATGGTTCCCTTTGGAGTGACAGGATTCTGCGGGTAACATGTATTAAAGTGGGGCATATAGATTACAGAAAATAAGTTTTCAGCCACACTTTAGGAGGAAGCAGTCAGAACAGGAGGCAAATATGTTCAAGATTGGAGATTATGTGGCGCATTATAAGGAGGGCGTCTGCGAAGTAGTAAATATTGGAAAAATAGACATGGGAAGTTCGGACAAAGAGTATTATACGTTAAAACCGGTATATGATGCAGGTGGAACGGTATATACACCAGTCGACAACAAGCGGGATCAGATCAGAAAACTGATTACAAAAGAAGAAGCAGAAAGTCTGATCAGACAGATGCCGGAGATTGATACAATCGGCGTAACAAATGAAAAGCAACGCGAAGGAATGTATAAAAATGCATTGTTACACAACCAGTGCGAAGAATGGATCTCATTGATCAAAACCTCATACGGAAGGAATAAAAAGCGACTTCTGGCAGGCAAGAAAACGATTAATATAGATGAACGGTATATGTCCAATGCAGAGAAGTTCCTGTATGGAGAACTGGCAGTGGTTCTGGAGATGCCAAGAGACAAAGTCGGAGGGTATGTAAAGGAACGGCTGGATGCGGGACTGGCATAGTAGATAGAACTTTAGAATCCTACGGATAATGTGATAATAAGAAACAGGATATACAAAAGAATTTGCCACTGGCAAATCCTCTTGCATATTTAGGATTATGAAAAAGATTGTTGCAAAATGTTGTTTTCGCAGCAATCTTTTTTATTGTCCTGTAGATCAAACTAAGCTTTCCTTTTCAAAAATACTCATGAAGAGTTGTTGATCCGTAGATTGGTGTGTATTTGCAGGAAGCGGGATTATCTTACAGGTTTATTTTTGTGCGGCTTTTTGGGCATATGTTGTAGTCACAAGATCCTGATAAGGTGCACGTTCATCCAGCTCGCCGGCGTCCTCTAAGATATCCTGCAGAAGTTCAAAGCTGTCTTTCTGGAAGATCAGATCTGTTTTCCAGGTATCCTGTTCATAATAACGGGAGACAATGGTGGTGATGGTATCAAGCGTTGTTTCCTTAAACTGCGGTGCGATTGTCTGGGCGATTTCTTCTGGGGTATGAGATGCCGCATAGTCCATACCTTTTTGAAGCGCATTGGTAAAGCCCTGGATGACGGATGGGTTTTTGCTTATATAGCTTTTCTTTGCAGAAAATGCTGTATATGGAACATAGCCGCTGTCGGTTCCCAGAGAAGCTACGACATAGCCCTTCCCCTGCTTTTCAAGATTCGTTGCGCCTGGTTCAAATTCTACCGTGAAGTCGTAGTCGGATTTATCTTCTGAGAAGGCAGCAGCAGTAGAACCAAAATCAATGTTCTGATCAATGCTAAGATCAGCAGATGGATCAATGCCGTTCTGCTTTAAGATATATTCAAATACCATTTCTGGCATGCCGCCTTTTCTGCCGCCAATGACTTTCTTGCCTTTCAAATCTTCCCATTTGAAATCCTTGATATCATTCCTGGCAACCAGGAAGTTTCCGGCGCGCTGGGTGAGTTGTGCGAAGTTCACGACATAATCATTTGCGCCTTCATTATATGTGTAGATAGAAGCTTCCGAACCCATGAATCCGATGTCGGCAGTTCCGGAGAGGACAGCCGTCATAGTTTTGTCGGCTCCAAAACCGGTCACAAGTGAAAGGTCGATTCCTTCATTGGCAAAATATCCTTTTTCAATTGCCACATACATCGGTGCATAGAAGATGGAGTGTGCCACTTCGTTTAATGTGACAGAAGTCAGCTCTTGTTTTTTATCGCTGGTGGATTTTAAGGTTTTCGTTGTTTTATCTGATGAAGATTCAGATTTATTAGCAGATGTACATGCAAAGAGTGAAGTAACAGATAGTGCAAGAAGTAAAAGAAGTGCGGTGATACGCTTTTTCATAAGATCCTCCCGTTGAAATATGTTCTATGGTTTATAGTATATTCGGGGCGATGGAATCGGTGATTTGCAGGAGCTTTAATTACAAAAGCTTTTGTGATTTTTGGTCAGGAGAGAACTCAGCATCTGGTAGATATCGAGACGGAATATACATATAAGTTCATGGAAGCAACCGGACTTCATTTCAAAGGAGGAAAGCCGGTTACGAAAAACTTCATGCATATTATGAATAAGGCATTATTCGAAAGCTTTTTCGAAGTGGTAAGACATGATATATCGAAAGAAGAGGCGGCGGAATATGTGGTCATGCTGGAAAAGTATCATAGCGCCGGATGGGATATTATATATAAAGAGGGCTGTGAATCATAGAAAAAGGCTGCTGTGAAAGGGCAGCCGATTATTTTCAATGCTAGTTAGATGAAACTTACAAAAGATGCCTGGAACTTACTGATTGTAACAGCAGTTATAATACGTTATAACCAGAGTATGCAGCGTGCAGGAATGAGTTTCCAGACATGCTCTGGGATGAATGAGAAAAAGGAGTGAAGTTCTATGGCGAAAAAACAGAGAAAAAATCGTCATCCATTCAGCGTTTGTTTGAGTTTGCCGGAAACTACAAGTATCTGGCAATCGCTTCGTGGATTCTTGCGGCAATCAGTGCATTTGTCGCACTTGTTCCATTTTATTTTATATGGAGACTGATAAAAGAAGTGCTTCGTGTTGCACCGGATTATGGCAAGGCTGAGAATCTGTCATCTTACGGCTGGAGTGCGGTGGGATTTGCACTGCTTGCGATGGCAATTGTACATGAAAGGTCTGGATGTGAAGATTAAAAATGTGGAAAAACATGCGATCGTGACAGAGCTTGGAACGGCAGTGTTTGTCGGAAGTGCGCAGATGATCTTAAAGCTTGGAATCGCAACGGTAGCACTGGTGGGTGGACATTTGTTTGCCAAAGAAGAAATCGATGTGCTTACCTTCTTTATGTTCCTCCTGGTCGTATCCAGAATCTATGATCCGATGCAGGTATCGTTACAGAATCTGGCTGCGATCATTGCTTCGGATGTGCAGAGTGCAAGACTGGATGAGATTCTGTCGCATGAGGTACAGGAAGGTACAACAACCCAGGATAATGAGGGATATGATATTGAGTTTCAGAATGTTAGATTTTCTTATAATACAGGAGATGTGGTATTAAAAGATGTCACATTTACGGCAAAGCAGGGGGAAGTTACCGCGCTGATCGGACCATCCGGAGGAGAAAGACAGAGACTTTCTATTGCAAGAGCATTCTTGAAAGACGCCCCAATCATCCTTCTGGATGAAGCAACGGCATCTCTGGATGTTGACAATGAGACGATGATTCAGGAATCCCTGTCGCGTCTGATTAAGAATAAGACGGTCATGCTCATTGCACACAGAATGCGGACGGTCGCAGATGCAGACAAGATCGTGGTGTTAAAAGACGGCGTGGTAGCAGAAAGTGGAACGCCGGAAGAACTGGAAAAACAGAATGGTATTTATGCCAATATGGTAAAGACGCAGCTTAAGGTGACAGACTGGAGCCTGTAGGGGTAGTGCCAGGGGGATGTGAAAAATGGCTTTTTTATGGTCCCTCTGGCTTTTTTTGTTTTATTTTTACCGGTTTAGTGGTAAGATAGTGAAGTATCAACAAAAAATGAGAGGTATGAGAGTATGAAACAAAAAAATAGCTTTAGTGGTCAGATCGGTTTTGTGTTTGCAGCAGCCGGAAGCGCCGTTGGAGTTGGGAATCTGTGGCGTTTTCCATATCTGGCAGCAAAAGACGGAGGAGGTCTTTTCCTGATCATATATTTGGTATTAGTACTGACTGTTGGATTTGTATTACTGACCACAGACATTGCAATAGGTCGTAAAACTGGAAAAAGTGCGATCTATGCGTATGAATCAATGAGAAAAAAATGGAAGTTTCTTGGAGTGATCACATTCCTGGTTCCGGTATTGATCATGACTTATTATGCAGTTATTGGTGGATGGATTTTAAGATATATCGTGATTTATCTTACAAGTTCGGGAAAACAGGCAGTAGCAGATAATTTCTTTACATCATTTATTTCGTCACCTTCTTCTGTGTGGTATGGACTGATCTTTATGTTCCTGACTGCACTGATCGTATATAATGGCGTAGAAAAAGGAATCGAACGTGTATCGAAGTTCATTATGCCGGTATTACTGTTGATGGTAATCGGTATTGCAATTTTTTCCCTGACGTTAAAGACGACACTGGATGATGGAACGGTCCGTACAGGATTACAGGGACTGAAAGTGTATATGATGCCGGATCTTACTGGAATCACAGTGGGCCGTTTCCTTCAGATTACGCTGGATGCAATGAGCCAGCTGTTCTTTTCACTGAGCGTATCTATGGGAATCATGATTACATATGGTTCTTATGTAAAGAAGGATGTAGATCTGAATAAAGCAGTGTCACAGATTGAGATTATGGACACAGGAGTTGCATTCCTTGCTGGTATTATGATTATTCCGGCGGTATTCGTGTTCTCTGGCCTTGACGGAATGTCAGCAGGACCGGGACTGATGTTCGTATCACTGCCGAAAGTATTCTATAGTATGGGAGCAGTTGGACGTATTATCGGAATCCTGTTCTTCGTACTGGCCGGATTTGCGGCACTGACATCTTGTATATCTGTGCTGGAATCCATCACTGCAAACTGCATGGAGTTATTCCACGCAGAGAGAAAGAAGACAACCAGAGTATTATCGGTAATTTACCTGATCGCAACAGCAGTGATCGCACTTGGATACAGCATTTTCTATGTAGAAGTACAGCTTCCAAACGGAAGTACCGGACAGCTTCTGGATATCATGGATTACATCAGTAACAGCTTTATGATGCCGTTCATCTCACTATTATCAGCCATCTTGATCGGCTGGATTATGAAGCCGTCATGGATTGCAGAGGAAATGGAACTGAATGGCGAAAAATTCAAGCGTAAAAAACTTTATAATGTGATGATACGTTATATTATGCCGGTTATCATGGTGATTCTGTTCCTGCAGTCGACGGGAGTGTTGAATCTGTTTATGAAATAAGCATATTGTAGAATGTATGGAAATAAAATAAGCTGGATCTTATCCGATGTCATTTTGTGAAGACATTGGATGAAATTCAGCTTCTTTTTGTTCCTATTTTTATTAGCTTAGAATTACATTTCTTACATTTTTGTGTTAATATATATATTAATATAAATAACAAATTTTCAATAAAATGTGTAATCTTATAACAGGAGAGATAATGGGAGAAATTGCTCGAACACAAAGTAATATATAGTTATAAGGAAATGTTTATATATATCAACAGGAGGAAAAGAATATGAGCACAAAAGCAGAACATGCAGCAGAATTACACCAGAAAGGATGCAACTGTGCACAGGCCGTGGCCTGTACATTCTGTGAAGAATTCGGAATCAGCGAGGAGGATATGTTCCGGATTGCAGAAGGTTTCGGTCTTGGTATGGGAGTTATGGAGATGTGTGGTGCATTGTCTGGAATGGCAATGATCATCGGACTTGATAACAGCCAGGGAAGCACAGAAGAAGGATCAAAAACGAAAGGTGACACATATAAAAAAATCCGGAGCAAAGTAGAAAAATTCAAAGAGAAAAACGGTTCCTGTATCTGCCGGGAATTAAAAGGTGTGGAGACCGGTAAAGTGCTCTGCAGCTGTCCGCAGTGCATTGCAGATGCAGTAGCGCTGACAGAAGAATATCTGGCGGAGCGAGGAAAATAAAGTCCGGGGAAATAAAATCTGAAAAAATAAAGTTCAGGGAAAATAAAGTCAAGTAAAAGCATAGTGGAGAAAAGAAATGCGCTTAAAGAATATATTGATTGTAGTAAAAGATGTCGAGAAGTCAAAGAAATTCTATCATGATCTGTTCGGGTTGAACACCATTCTTAATAGTGATGGAAAGGTGATTTTGACAGAAGGACTTGTACTTCAGGATGAAAAGATCTGGAGAGAATGTCTGAATAAAGAGGTTATTCCACAGAACCATACCAGTGAGCTGTATTTTGAAGAACCGGATATTGAAGGATTTGTGGAAAAACTGGAGCGGTTGTATCCTGAAGTAATATATGTCAGCAGACTGATGGAACATAGCTGGGGGCAGCAGATAGTACGGTTTTATGACTTGGATGGGAATCTGATAGAGGTAGGAACTCCGGTGTAGATATGCTTTTAAGGCATGAAAAATAATACAACACAAGTATTAGACATATCTAGAATGCGAATTTATAATATTCACATATGATATGATTTTTACAATAAATACAGGAGGTTTTTGTTATGGCAAAAATTGTACAGACCGCAGGTAGAAATGCACTAGGAGAATTTGCTCCGCAGTTTGCACATTTTAATGATGACGTTCTTTTCGGAGAAAACTGGAATAACAATGATATTGATGTAAAGACAAGAAGTATTATTACAGTAGTAGCACTGATGGCTCAGGGAATCACAGATTCTTCACTGAAGTTCCATCTTCAGAACGCAAAAGATCATGGTATAACACAGAAAGAAATCGCAGCAATCATCACACATGTAGGTTTCTATGCAGGATGGCCAAAAGCATGGGCAGTCTTCAATCTTGCAAAAGAAGTATGGGAAGTTGCAGAAGGCGATCTTCCATATGAAGACGAAGCAATGAGAGCACACGCAAAATCTATGGTATTTCCAATCGGAGCACCAAATGATGGATTTGCACAGTACTTTGTAGGACAGAGCTATCTGGCTCCGGTATCTACAAGCCAGGTTGGAGTGTTCAATGTAACTTTCGAGCCGGCATGCCGTAAACTGGATTATGTAGCATAAGAGTGTATAGCGTGTCTGTAGTCTGATTTTTGCCATAAATAAGTACAGGATACACAGAGAATAGAAAAGAATGTGTATTCAGTTAAATAAGAAATAGATAGCTGGTATGAGAGAACAAGGAGTCTTTCATACCAGTTTTTTTGTGGGAAAAGGGATAGGTTGCACAGGATCTGCCAGGAGATTTCAGTAGGTTTGATGAATAGCTTTCTTCCAGAAGTGTGGTATAGTCTTGTGCTTGGAACAGGAAAACTACACAGAAGGGAGACACCGATATGACAACACAGCCAGATATTATCTGGAATGAGCAGTGCCTGGGGATACGGATAGGAGAACAGGTATGCACCTATCTGAAAAAGCATGATGCGGAATACCAGAGACTGCAAAATAAAATACTGGAACTTACAGAGAGGTATCCAGTAATAGAAACATTTATGGAGTCGAATCAGGCAATCAGTCTAACGACAGAAGAGCATAAGGCAGTGCATCAATATTTCCGACTGGAAAGCGAAAAGGAAATGATAGAAGAACAGTACCATTTTTATATGGGACAGGCTCAAATGATCTCCTATGGAGCAATGCTTGGAAAAATTAAAAAAGCAATATTGGGAAATGATGACGGTGACACAAAGAAACTGCTGGAGTTGCTGCTGGATACCTGGATTGATGAGGTTGAAGATCAGCTGAAAGAAAATACAGTGTACCAGGGAATGCTTGAAAAAATATCGAAATATGAAGAACAGGTTCAGACAATGGGATTATCAAAAGAAAAGCGAAAAACAATAGACAAATACGTTACTGAAGTTAGTGAGAGATGGATATTATATGCGGAATCTTTATATCAGGCTGGCATGCAGAAAATTCTGGAACTATTAAATTTGTAAAAAAGGGACGGATAAAATGGGGAAGCACGAAAGGAACTTCCCCATTTGTCACTTCTATTCATCTTTGCCATCAATGAGAAATATGTATGAAACCTGAAAGATTTCAGCAATGGCTT
>ERZ827037.3167-NODE-3167-length-11507-cov-4.022005_pt1 | contig 11507 bp, 14 predicted proteins | sample MGYA00519924_ERZ827037 | MGnify/ENA primary metagenome ERZ827037 (study PRJEB31778, sample SAMEA3449250) | human gut metagenome | biome: human gut; feature: human-associated habitat; material: faeces | place: United Kingdom | collected 2010/2012 ...
CGGAAATTCGCCGGCGGGCAGCTTTTTGTGCAGGATATTAGAGATTTCGGTTGATATATTCGATAAAAGAGAAGGTGATGCCGTTTTCCGTGATGGGTTCGCCGGCGTGCTCCACCTCCCAGCCCGGGAGCTTGTCCAGATTGGGGAAGAAGGTGTCGGCCTCCGGAGCGGCGGCGTCCACCTTGGTGAGGTATACCCGGCGGCACCGGGAGAGCAGGGCAGTGTACACGCTGCCGCCGCCGATGACCCACAGGTGATCGTCCTCCAGATCGCCTGCCGCCTCTAGGGCCTCCTCCAGGCTGCCCACCAGCTCGGCACCCTCGATCTCCAGATCCGTCTGGTGGGAGATGACGATGTTGCGCCGTTTGGGCAGGGGCCGCCCGCCGGGGAAGGTATCCAGGGTCTTGCGGCCCAGAATGACGGTTCCGTTCAGGGTCAGGGCGCGGAAGCGCTTCATATCCGTAGGCAGGGAGAAGAGCAGTCCGCCCTCCCGGCCGATGGCCCACTTTTGATCCACGACAACGATGGCGTTCATAACGTCTCCTCCTTAAATGGCAATGGGGATCTTATCCGTAAAGGGAGCGGGGGTGTAGCCCTCCAGGGCGAAACTGTCCCGGGTGAAGGCGTAGAAATCGGTGACGGACGGATCCACGGTGAACTTGGGGGCCGGGGACTGGGCCTGGGTGAGCATTTTCTCCACGATGGGGACATGGCGGTCGTAGATGTGGGCGTCGGCGATGACGTGGACCAGCTCCCCGGGGACGAGGCCGCTGACCTGGGCAAACATATGCACCAGCACGGCGTACTGCACCACGTTCCAGTTGTTGGCGGCCAGCATATCCTGGCTGCGCTGGTTCAAAATGGCGTTCAAGACGTTGCCGGAGACGTTGAAGGTCATGGAATAGGCGCAGGGGTAGAGGTTCATCTCGTGGAGGTCCTGGAAGTTATAGATATTGGTCATGATGCGCCGGGAGGCGGGGTTGTGCTTGAGATCATAGAGCACCCGGTCCACCTGGTCCATCTCCCCCTCGGGATAGCGGTGCTTGACGGCAAGCTGGTAGCCGTAGGCCTTGCCGATGGAGCCGGTCTCGTCCGCCCACTGGTCCCAGATGTGGGCATTGAGGTCATGGATGTTGTTGGATTTCTTCTGCCAGATCCAGAGGAGCTCGTCCACCGCCGTCTTCCAATAGGTGCGGCGGATGGTGAGGATGGGGAACTCCTCCTGTAAATTGTAGCGGTTGACGATGCCGAATTTCTTCACGGTGTGGGCGGGGGTTCCGTCCTCCCACCGGGGACGGACGGGCAGGTCGGTGTCCCAGACGCCGTGATCCAGGATGTCCCGGCAGTTCTCAATAAAAAGCTGGTCGGCGCGGCTCATAGTGCGCTCCTCCTTGACGGTCGTTTTTTAACAGTATAGCAAATTTGTTGTCTTTTGTCGCCTATTGAATCGAGAAGAATTTTGAGCACGGCACTTTTTGCAGCTTCTTCCAAAGACATGGCAAAAAAATCTCTGGTTTTGTGTGAAATTTTGGTTGTGGACGGATTAAAATTGCGTTAAGATAAGGCAGCCAAGAAAAACTGCGCAGAGAGGGGGGCACCGCCATGCTGGACCGCAGCGAAGTGGGCAAGCGGGGGTATCTGCGGGAGGACTTCCGGCTTTTCCATCTCAAAGACAGCCGGGCCCAGAAACTGGACTATCACTACCATGAATTCGATAAGCTGATTTTGTTCCTGGGCGGCAAGGTGACCTATGTGGTGGAGGGCGTGACCTATTTTCTTCAGCCCTGGGATCTTCTGCTGGTGCCCCACCACGCCATCCACCGGCCCACCATTGACCCCGCGGAGCCCTATGAGCGGGTGGTAGTCTGGCTGGGACGGGAGTGGCTGGAGCGGCGGGGCGATCCCGGCGAGCCGCTGGAGACCTGTTTCCAGCTGGCTCAGGAGCGGGGGTTCCACCTGCTTCGCTTTGACGGGGAGCGCCGGCTGGACTATATGCGCACCATCCAGCGCCTGGAGGAGGCCACCCGTTCCCGGGAATTCGGGGCCGCCCGGCTGGCGGATACGCTGTGCCAGCAGCTGCTCATCGCCGTGGACCGGGACATCCTCCGCAGCCGCACCGCCCAGGAGGAGAAGGACAGCTATCGTGTCGATCCCAAGATCGAGGAGATTTTGCACTACATCGCCGCCCATCTGGAGGAGGAGCTGACGGTGGATGCTCTGGCGGGCCGGTTTTACCTGAGCCGGTATTATCTGATGCACCGCTTCAAGGAGGTCACGGGCTATACGCTCCACCAGTATATCAGCCAGAAGCGGCTGGTGTGGGCCGGGGAGCTGATCCGGAGCGGCATGCCGGTGATGAAGGCGGCGGAGCAGGCGGGCTTTTCCGAATACTCCACCTTCCTGCGGGCCTTCCGTGGCACCTTTCACATGAGTCCCCGGGAATTCCGGTGAGCAAATACAAGGAGGAAAAAACAACCCAATGGATACGCAAAGCAATCAACTGCGGGTGGAATTTACCAAGGCGGATCTGCGCAGACTGATCGTGCCGCTGGTAATCGAGCAGCTTTTGTCCATCACCGTAGGCCTTTCAGACTCCCTGATGGTCTCCCAGGTGGGAGAGGCGGCCATTTCCGCCGTGTCGCTGGTGGACACGGTGAACGTGCTGCTGGTCAACGCCTTTGCCTCGCTGGCCACCGGAGGCGCCGTCATCACGGGGCAGTATCTGGGCCGGCGGGAAGTGGGCAAGGCCGGTCACTCCGCCCAGCAGCTGCTGCTGTTTATGGCGGAGGTCTCCTTGGCGGTGATGGTACTCTTTTACCTGGGCAAGGGCTTCGTGCTCAACGTGGTCTTCGGTCAGGTGGAGGCGGACGTGGCGGCCTACGCCAATACCTATTATATGATCGTGGAGGCGTCCATCCCCTTCCTGGCGCTTTACAGCGCGGGGGCGGCGCTGTTCCGGGTGATGGGCAACTCCGGTACCTCCATGTGGGTGTCCACCGCCATGAACGCCATCAATGTGGTGGGCAATGGAATTTTGATCTTCGTGTTCCACCGGGGCGTGGAGGGCGTGGCTATCCCCACCCTGGTTTCCCGGATCTTCGCGGCGGCGGCCATGCTGGTGCTGCTGCGGCGGCCGGGCCTTCCCATACAGGTGGAGCGGTTCACTTTCCGGCATGACCGGTTCGTGGTGAAAAACATCCTCCACTTCGGCGTGCCCAACGGCATCGAGGGCAGTATGTTCCAGCTGGGAAAGATCTTGCTGCTCTCCACGGTGTCGGTACTGGGCACCGCCTCTGTGGCGGCCAACGCCATCGGCAATACCCTGGCCTCCTTCCAGGTGGTGCCCGGCACCGCCCTGGGCCTTGCCATCGTGACGGTGGTGTCCCGGTGCGTAGGCGCCTCGGAGTATGACCGGGCCCGGTATTACACGAAGAAAATGATGCGCACCGCCTATTTATATACGGTCCTGGTCATTGCTTTGATCCTGGCGTGTCTGCCGCTGATCTTGAAGCTCTACAACGTCTCCGACCAGGCCCGGGAGTGGGCCACCCAGATCCTCTGGATGCACGGTCTGTGCGGCATTTTGATCTGGCCCCTGGCCTTCACGCTGCCTCAGGCCCTGCGGGCAGCGGGGGATACCCGCTTCACCATGGTGGCCTCCACCGTGTCCATGTGGACGCTGCGGGTGGGCCTGGGCGTTTTGCTGGGCCGGTACTGGGGCTTCGGCGTCCTGGGCATCTGGATGGCCATGTTTGCCGACTGGGCGCTGCGGGCGGCGCTGTTCGTGCCCCGGTTCCACGGTCACAAGTGGGAGACCATGGGCCTGGAGAACTGACGGATTCAAATTTTTCCAATGAGGTGAGCGTATGTACGACGAACTGACGGAAGTGGACATCCAGAAGATGCAGGAGGAGATCGACCACCGGGTCCGGGTGCTCCGGCCTCAGCTGATCGAAGAGGTGCAGACCGCCCGGGCCTTCGGGGACCTGAGCGAGAACTACGAGTATAAATGCGCCAAGCAGGCCAAGAACCGCAACGAGAGCCGCATCCGCTATCTGGAGCGCATGATCCGCACCGCCAAGGTCATCCAGGTGGACTCCAAGGACGGCGCGGTGGGCCTTTTCGATAAGGTGACCATCTTCAATGAGATGGTGAAAAAGGAGATGACGCTCCAGATCGTCACCACGCTGCGTCAGGACGCCCTGAAGGGCCTCATCAGTAAGGAATCCCCGGTGGGCAAAGCGCTGATGGGCCATCGGGTAGGGGACCGCGTCCAGGTGGAGGTGAGCCCGGAGCTGAAGTACTTCGTGGAGATCCGGGCCATCGAGAAGGGAAAGGACGACGATTCCCTGGAGATCAGCAGCTACTAAAGAAAAGACGGCACAGTCCCATAAGGTCCCGTTCAAAGGACGGACGAATGGAACGAAAGGAGAGCGTGCGATGCTGTTTATTTGTTATCCCAAGTGCTCCACCTGCAAGAAGGCCCAGACCTATCTGGAGGAGCGGGGCATTCCCTTTACCCGGCGGGACATCAAGCTGGAGACCCCCACCGTGGAGGAGCTGCGGCGCTGGCAGCAGATGAGCGGACTGCCGCTGAAGAAGTTTTTCAACACCAGCGGCCTTTCCTATAAGGCTCTGGGGTTAAAGGAGAAGCTCCCCAACATGACGGAGGAGGAGCAGCTGGCGCTGCTTGCCGGTGACGGCATGCTCATCAAGCGCCCGCTGCTGGTGGGAGACGACTTCGTGCTGACGGGCTTCCGCCAGGCGGAGTGGGAGGCCCGGCTGGGATGAGGATGCGGGTGGACTTTGCCCCGCTGGACGGTATCACCAAGGTGGTGTTCCGCCAGGTATGGCACCGGCGCTTCGGCGGCGCGGACCGGTACTTCATCCCCTTTTTCTCCCCCACGGACCAGCATGTGGTCACACCCCGGGACCGGCGGGAGCTGGATTCAGAGGCCAACCGGGGGATCCCCTCCGTGCCCCAGATCATGACCCGCAAGGCCCCCGACTTCCTCTGGGCGGCGGAGCTGATGGAGGATCTGGGCTACCGGGAAGTGAATCTGAATCTGGGCTGTCCCTCCGGCACCGTCACCGCCAAGGGCAAGGGCTCCGGCTTCCTGGCCCGACCGGAGGAACTGGAGCGGTTTCTGGATGAGGTGTTCGCCACCGTCCGACTGCCGGTGTCCGTCAAGACCCGGCTGGGCTACCAGGATCCGGAGGAGTTTTATAAGCTGCTGGAGCTCTACAACCGCTATCCCATCGCCTGCCTCACCATCCATCCCCGGGTGCGGCCGGAGCTCTACAAGGGCACGGTCCACCGGGACCTGTTTGCCTGGGCGGTGAGCGAGAGCCGTATCCCCCTGTGCTACAACGGCGACCTTCTGACCGTGGAGGACATCACCGCCGTGGAGCGGGACTTCCCCACGGTGGAGGCGGTGATGGTGGGCCGGGGCGCCGTGGCGGACCCGGCGCTGCTGCGCAAACTCCGGGGCGGCCCCGCCGCCACCCGGCAGGAAGTGGAGGAGTTCACCGGAGAGCTGTACCAGGCCTACCAGGACTTCTATGGACAGCCGGGCCACGCGGCCCAGCGGATGAAGGAGGTCTGGTTCTATCTGATCCACCTCTTTGAAGGCGGCGAAAAGCACGCCAAGCAGATGCGCCGGCTCCATACGCCCCGGGGCTACGAGGCTCTGGCGGCGGCCATTTTCCAGGAGCTGCCCCTCCGGGACCACGCCGAGGGCCGCTTTGCCTGAGAATGGGCGGCGCAGGGAACGCCGCGGCGGAAATTCTTCCCAATAAGCAAAAAACAGGCGGACCTTGGAATAAGGTCCGCCTGTTTCATTTTTTCAAAAGGTCCCCATAAAGCTTGCCCGGAGGGGGGTCAGAACTTCCAGAGATTGAGCCCGATGTCCTCACTGCGGACCCGGTCCACAGTCCCAGGCAGGAGCGTTACCACCATCTCGCAGGTGGCGCTGATGACCGCCCGGTTCAGGTGCCCGCCGAACACCCGGCCCTGATCGTCCCCGGCGCTCATGTGGAGATGACAGTAAAAGTCTCCGCCCATGGTGTCGATGGTGCCGGTGAGGGAGACGATCTCAAAACTGCCGGAAAAGTGGTTGGCGTAATACTTTTTCTCGTCCGTCTTGAAAACACCCACGGTGAACTCCTTCACCGCCCCCAGTGCCTGCACGGCGGCCAGACGGATCTGCTCCTGACGGGCAAAGTGCTCCAGCTGCTCCAAAATCTCCTCGCCCGGGTCCATGCGCACGAGATAGGCCTCGCCTACTTTACGGTATTCCATATGTGGGTCCTCCTTGTCTGCGTTTTTCTCACCATACCACAGATCCGCACCCTGTGCAAGGCTGCCCCGAAACAGCGGAGGCCAAAGTGACCCGTGCCCAATACCCAGCAGATCTTTTACCGTGATTTTACCGGACAGTGGTGGAACGGGGCAGCGAAAAATGGTATAGATCATCCGGGGAGGGATCGAGATGGAACAACTCAGACGCTGGGAGATCGCGTCCAGTGGGATCTCTTTGCTGGGGGCGCTGCTCTTCGGCATTCAGGTCTGGCTCCACGAGGTACTGACCGGACTGGCGGTCCTGGGTCTTGGAGGATTTTTTGCGGGGAGCTTGCTGGCGGTGGTGAAAGTGCGCTGTCCATTCTGCAACCACTTCCTGGGCCTCTTCGGCCCGGTGGGAAAATTCTGCCCCTACTGCGGAGACCAGATCAAAAAGTGAATCAAGCAGCGAAACAGCAGCCCCGGAGAGGGACTGCTGTTTTGCGTTTGTCTGGAAACGGGCCTGGCACCGATGTTCTGGAGCGCAGGGGGCTGTTGGCACAGAACAGGAAAATCCCCCGGACGCAAAGTCCGGGGGATTCAGATCTTACGCCAGGGTCAGGTCTCCCTGCTTGACCCAGCCGGCCCGGCAGCACAGCTGGTTGATGAGGGGGCAGAGAATGGCCGGCAGAACGAAGCTGATGAGCAGCAGTCCCGCCCAGTCAAAGGCAGTGGGGGTAATGGCCGCGGCACCGTTGGCCAAAGCGTCGGCGCTGGGAGAGATCCAGCCGGTCCAAACGCCCAGCTGGCCGCACAATCCGCAGGTGCCCATGCCGGAGTTGATGGCGGCGCCGTTCATCTCCAGGTGGAAAACGCAGGTGGCGATGGGGCCGGTGATGGCGGAGGTGAGGGTGGGGGCGATCCAGATCCGGGGATTTTTCACAATGTTGGGCATCTGGAGCATGGAGGTGCCCAGGCCCTGACTGACCAAGCCGCCCCAGCCGTTTTCCCGGAAGCTCATCACGGCGAAACCCACCATCTGGGCGCAGCATCCTGCCACGGCGGCACCGCCGGCAAGGCCCGTCAATGTCAGGGCGGCGCAGATGGCGGCGGAGGAGATGGGCAGCGTCAGGGCAATGCCCACCAGAACGGAGACCAGGATGCCCATGGCGAAGGGCTGCAGCTCCGTGGCATGCATAATCAGCTGGCCGAAGGCACTGGCGGCGGTGCCGATGGGAGGCGCGATGAGCCAGGCGGCGCCGATGCCCACCAGAATGGTAACGATGGGGGTCACCAGGATGTCCACCTTGGTCTCCTTACTGACGGCCTTGCCGCACTCGGCGGCGATGATGGCCACAAACAGTACGGCCAGCGGGCCGCCGGCTCCGCCCAGGGTGTTGCAGGCGTACCCAACGGTCACTAGGGAGAAGAGTACCATGGGGGGCGCCTGAAGGGCGTAGCCGATGGCCACGGCCATGGCGGAACCGCTCATGAAGGAGGCCAGGCCGCCGATGGTGTAGCCAACTTCATTGATGGTGACGATCTGAGCGGTGAGGAAGCCAATGTGGAACTGAGTGCCAAGTGTGTTGAGGATGGTACCGATCAGCAGGGAACAGAACAGTCCCTGTGCCATGGCGCCCAAGGCGTCGATGCCGTAGCGCTTGGCGGAGATGACAATATTTTTGCGTTTTAGAAAAGCCTTGCATTTTTCCATGGGAAGCACCTGTTTCTCTCTCAAAATAGATGTGGTATACAGGTGTCTTGACACCTGTATACCACATCTTACACGCAAGAGCTTTCGCTGTCAACCGTCATTTCCACGGAAAATCCGCTTTTTCATGAAGGCAGTCAGCCTGATCCGTCAAGTGTCCTGGTCGGACAGCAGGATGCCCAGTTCCCGCAGGGTCTGCTGGACCCGCCGGAAAGCCTCACTGTCGGGGCAGGACAGGGTGTGGAGATGGATGCCCTCGGTGAGGTTGGACAGGGGCTGGGCATCGGCGCTGGCGCAGCGTTTCAAAAACTGCTGGACATCGTAGCGGCTGGAGAGCTGCAGCGGGCCGGTGAGCTGGCCGTAGAGGGGATGCTCCACGATCACATCCACCACAGTGCAGCCCTGGTCCACCATGGCGTTGAGTTCTGCCTCCATACCGTCGGGGCCGTGCTGCACTGCCACCCGGCGGATCAGGCCGGTGGCCGCGGGCAGGATCACGTAGCCCCGGGGGGTGGCGGAGATGTCGGCTCCCGCCGCCCGCAGCAGAGCGATGTCCCCCACGATGATCTGCCGGCTGACGGAAAAGCGGCGGGCCAGCGCCGCGGCGCTGACAGGGGTGTCGGTGTTTCTCAAACTGTCCAGAATGGCCCTGCGGCGTTCCTCAGCCTGCATAGGGGATCCCTCCTTTTATTAAATCAGATGTCAAAAAATAGGCTGTCTGGGGACGGACATTGCGCGTCCGGCAGCCCGGCGCCGAAAGGTTCCGCAAATACCCGGGGCGGCTGGGTACTGAGAATATCGTACCACTCGTCGCCGGAAACCAGGATGTAGTGGCGCAGTGCCTCCGCATCCACCCCGTCATAATAAAGCCCCTGGTCCTTCAGGCAGTCGCAGAAGTATCGGGTGTACCGGCACTGCAGAGCCAGGATGGGACGGCGATGGGGAAGGCCCGTCCGCTCCAGAAAGCAGCCCAGTTCCTCCTCCTGGGCCAGGCTCAGGCTGTTGGAGCGCATCCGGAAGCCATACAGGGTGTCCAGGGGAAAGCGCAACCACAGCGACAGAGTCAGCGGAGTGAGATTGGTGCCGTTGTGGTAGTGCAGCAGCAGTCCCCGGCGGTCTACCCGGACTTCCTCCAGATAGAGGAGCGGCTCCTCCGGGGAGAGGGCGGGGGTGAGGCAGTATGGCTCCACCGTCAACCGGGGGTCCTGCTCGGGAAAGGTAAAAGCGTCGTACATGGCGCGTCTCCTTTTGCTGAGGTTCTCTTTGCAGTATAGCATTCCCTGCTGTGGAATGCAAAGAGAAAGAGGACCCGCCGGGGTCCTCTTTCTCTATACAAAGCGGATAAATTGATGGGAATATAGCAAAACGGAATGGATCAGCCGCCCAGATAGGCCTTTTTGATGATGGGAGAGGCCAGCAGCTCGGCACCGGTGCCGGTGGTGACCACCTTGCCGGTCTCCAGCACGTAGCCCCGGTCAGCCACGCTCAAAGCGGCCTGGGCATTCTGCTCCACCAGCAAAATGGTGGTGCCGGCCTTGTGGAGGCTGCGGATAATGTCGAAGATCTGCTCCACCAGGATGGGGGCCAGGCCCATGGAGGGCTCATCCAGCATCAGCAGTTTGGGATGGCTCATTAGCGCCCGGCCCATGGCCAGCATCTGCTGTTCGCCGCCGGAGAGGGTGCCGGCGGTTTGCCGCATCCGCTCCTTCAGGCGGGGGAAGAGCTCGTAGACGTGCTCCAGGTCCGCGGCCACGCCGCTGCCCGGCTTGGTGTAGGCGCCCATCTCCAGGTTCTCCTGGACGCTCATCTGCAAAAACACCCGGCGTCCCTCCGGCACCAGGGCCAGGCCCTTGGAGACGGTCTTGTGGCAGGGCAGGTGGCCCAGATTCTCCCCCAGGAAGGTGATGGAGCCGGTCTTGCTGTGCAGCAGGCCCGCCACGGTGTTCAGCGTGGTGGACTTGCCGGCGCCGTTGGCGCCGATCAGCGTTACGATCTCACCCTGGTTGACCTCGAAGGAGACACCCTTGATGGCATGGATGCTGCCGTAGTACACGTTGATGTTGTCGACTTTTAAAATGGGCTCCATGACTCACGCCTCCTTCTGCTTGCCCAGGTAGGCCTCGATGACGGCGGGGTTGGACTGGATGTCCGCCGGAGAGCCCTTTGCGATGACACGGCCGAAGTTCAGCACGCAGATGCCCTCGCAGATGTTCATGACCAGGTTCATATCGTGCTCGATCAGCAGCACGGCGATCTCAAAGGTATCCCGGATCTTGCGGATATTTTCCATCAGCTCCGCCGTCTCCGAGGGGTTCATGCCGGCGGCAGGCTCATCCAGCAGCAGCAGGCTGGGGTTGGTGGCCAGGGCCCGGACGATCTCCAGCCGGCGCTGGGCGCCGTAGGGAAGGCTGCCGGCCTTGGCACCGGCCAGATCCGCCATGTCGAAGAGGCTCAGAAGTTCCAGTGCCCGGTCGTGGGCCACTTTTTCTTCCTTCCAGTAGCCGGGCAGGCGGAAGATGCCGCTCCACATGTTGTAGCGCATCTGGGTGTCCATGCCCACCTTCACGTTGTCCTCCACAGTGAGGTCGTTGAACAGGCGGATGTTCTGGAAGGTCCGGGCGATGCCTGCCCGGTTGACCTGTGCGGTGTTCATGCCGTGGGTGTCGGTGCCGTCCAGCAAAATCGTGCCCTTGGTGGGCTGATAGACCTTGGTCAGCAGGTTGAACACCGTGGTCTTGCCGGCACCGTTGGGGCCGATGAGGCCGGCGATCTCCGTGCGGCCGATGGTGAGGTTGAAATTTTCCACGGCCTTCAGGCCGCCGAAGGTGATGCCCAGGTTGATGCACTCCAGAATGGGCGTCTTGCCGAGGTCCCGGTCCGGCACCATACTGCCGGAGGGGACGGGAACCAGTTTGGAAAACATATCAGGCGGCCTCCTTTTCCTTGGACGCACCGGGCCGCAGGCGGCTCAGCACAGAACGCAGCGTGGGGTTGTTGGTCAGCAGCATGACCAGGATCAGCACGATGGCGTACACCAGCATCCGGTAGTCGGAGAACTGGCGCAGGGCCTCCGGCAGGATGGTCAGCGCCGCCGCGGCGATCAGGGAGCCCCAGATGTTGCCCAGGCCGCCCAGCACCACGAACACCAGGATCAAAATGGAGGTGTTGAAGTCGAACTTGGAAGCCTGCAAAGAGGAGAAGTTCAATCCGTACAGCGCACCGGCAGCACCTGCCAGGGCGGCGGAGGTGACGAAGGCCATCAGCTTGTACTTGGTGAGGTTCAGACCGACGCTCTCGGCGGCGATGCTGTTGTCCCGCAGGGCCATGATGGCCCGGCCGGCCCGGCTGTCCTTCAGGTTCAGCACCACGAAGAGAGTGATGAGCACCAGCACAAAGCCGGCGGTGAAGGTGGAGATGGTGGCAGTGCTGGTGGCGCCCTGAGCGCCCTTGATGATGGCGATGCCCTCGGTCTCCAGGCCCAGATCGGCGATGGACTTGTCGCCGGTGAGGTTCAGC
>ERZ827037.3173-NODE-3173-length-11487-cov-4.220346_pt1 | contig 11487 bp, 13 predicted proteins | sample MGYA00519924_ERZ827037 | MGnify/ENA primary metagenome ERZ827037 (study PRJEB31778, sample SAMEA3449250) | human gut metagenome | biome: human gut; feature: human-associated habitat; material: faeces | place: United Kingdom | collected 2010/2012 ...
GGCGCACAGAGAACAAAATCACCACAGCGCAGGCCGTGACGGACACAAAGCTGGACGAGCTGACGCGGGAGGTGCGGGAGCACAACGGCTTTGCCCGGCGCATGCCCGTTGTGGAGGAACAGATCAAGGTGGCGAACCACCGCATCAGCGATCTGGAAAAATGGATGGAGGGAAAACGGCAATGAACAGGACCGTACTTGTACTTATGATGGCCGTAACGGTGGAGGCGCTGGTGGAATACGCTAAGACCTTCGGCAAAGCGATTCTTGAAAAGCAGTGGAAAACCGCCGCCACGCAGGCGGGAGCCGTGGCGCTGGGCGTATCGTTGTGCTTCAGCGCCGGGGCGGATTTTTACGCCGCGCTGGGCGTGAGCTTCAACGCGGCGTGGCTGGGCGTTGCGCTTACCGGCGTCTTTGCCAGCCGCGGCGCGAATTATGTGAGCGACCTTGTGAAGAAGCTGCAGGCGCTGGGCGCGGCGCAGGCGGAGCGATGAAACGAAAAAGCCCGCCCGGAGAAAGCCCGGGCGGGCGTGGAAGGAGAAGAGAAAATGGCATATGTAAAGGGCGATGGAGTCAGTAATTCGTCGGGAAATTATAAATATTTTACAACGAATGATTGGAAGACAAAAATTCAGGGGTTGGAGGATAGTTATAATAAGCTGCTGGCCTCTGTAAAAAGTAATTCGCAGACGAATGTTCCTTCTGGTGCGAATAATACAAGAAGCGGAAATGACTCTACGGCAAATCATTACGCCGCCCTGCTGGCACAGGTGCAGGCACAGCAGGACGCAGCCGCCCGCCGGGCCGAAGAGCTGGCCCGGCAAAAGCAGGAGGCCGCACAAGCTGCATATGACAAAAACATGGGATATCTGAACGAGGCATATGCAAACCGCAGCAATTTGCTTCAGCAGAACTACAACGATGCTTTGGCACAGCTGCAGGCCAGCTATGACAGCGGTGCGCGCGGGGTGAACCAGAACGCCGACAGCGCCCAGCAGCAGGCGTATATCAACTATATGATGAGCAAGCGTGACCTTCCCCAGGCGCTGGCGGCGCAGGGGCTGACGGGGGGCATGTCGGAAAGTGCGCTGGCGGGCATGTACAATTCCTACGGGAACAACCGAAACACGATTGACCGCGGGCGCAACGAAAGCCTTGCAGCGCTGCTTGACACCTTGAACAGCAATCGATCTTCGGCGCTGCAGAGCTACAACAGCCAGCTTTCGGCGGCCGAGCAGCAAAAAATGGCATACCAGATGCAATTGGAGCAGGCCCTCGCCAACGGCAGCGCCGAAATTCTGCAAAACAAGTATGATACGCTGCAGAATCTGGACAACGCCTATGCACAGCAGATTCTTGCCTTGCAGCAGGCGGCGGCCCAGGCGGCGCAGAAACGCTGGTAGCCGATGCAAACGGCGGCCAGGAAGGCGTGTCCGGAAAGCCGCCGGCGGAAAAAATGAGCCTTCCTTGCCGCCGGTTTCCCGGAGATCCCGCCAGGATTTGCGGCGGCCTGCCCTGAAACAAAAGCGGAGCCCGCCGCTGCACGACCCGCAAACCGGCCGGAGCAGACCCGGGCACAGTGCGGCGTGCCTGTGCCCGCACCGCGGGAAGCCGCTGCTATGGCTCGACGGCTGTTGTAAACCGTATTGGGAATGGACGTCTTTCCCGCGCGGCGACACGGTCTTGCTTCCGGGCTCCCCTGCAAAGCTGCCCCATACCTTTTTCGAGGATCCGATGGCGTGCGCGCCGTATTCCGTCAACTTGATGGGTGCGCGCACGCGCCGGCATGCCTCCGCGATGGACGCCGTCCCGCATCCGCTGCCGTCCGTGATGTTCCCGACTGTACCCGGGCTTTCAGGCGTGATGCCTGCAAAAGAAATTCCGCTGTCCGATATCGTGGTCTGGTACACCTGCCCGGCCGTCTTTCCAATGGGGCCGTGAAAATTCGGCGGACGGGGAGAAGCAGCGGCTTTTACGTCGCGTGCCGGGGCAAAAAATGCCGCCGGACGGTACGCGGAAAAGCGAAGGCCCTGCGGAACGGGAATTTCTCTGCCGGCGGTTGGGGCGGCCGGTACTGGGCGGCTGCCCGCGGGCGGAGGCAAAGCAGCGGGCCTTTCCAAAGCGGGAAATGCCGGCGCCGGTGCGCGGACGGTCCCTCCGCATTTTTTACACAGAAGCAGAAGTGTACGCCCATACCTGATGCAAAGCGCCCCGGACATTTGTCCGGGGCGGCGGTGTTTTTATTTAAAGGTCGTCGGGCAGGCATCGGTGCTTCAAAAGATAAAGTTTGGCCGCGTCCACGGTGCTGAAATCCAGCGGGACGCCGAAAACGTACGTTAAAAATTCGCTCCAGGCCTGCGCGTCGTCCGCTGCCACCTTACAGTGCCGTACAGAGGCGGCGGGCCAGGAGATATAGCTTCTGTATCGAAGATCGGATTCAAAACAGTCTAATTCTTTTGCGAAATACTGATACAAATCCACTTGCTGCCCGTCTCCTTTCGATTTCCCTGTTTTTCAGTATAACAAAGCATTTTCAAATAATCAATCTAAAAACGCGAAAAACCCGTTTTAAAATGGTTATTTGACAAAGCTATTAACGATACTCTTATTACGGGAGGCGGTCTTGTGGAATACGATCTGCAATTGATCGGCGCGCGGCTGCAGGCAGCGCGCAAAGCAAAAGGATATACGCAGGATTATGTGTCTGCCCGTGCGGATATCACTGAAAAATTTCTCAGCCAGATCGAGCGGGGGAAGGCGGGACTTTCCGTTCAAACGCTGATCGCGCTGTGCGATATTTTAGAAATCACGCCGAATTATGTGCTGCTGCCGGACGCCGCGCGCGTGCTGGAGGAGCCGATTGGCCCTTTGCTGAAGGGCATGAGCCAGCGGCAGCTTCAGGACGTGGAGGAGATGGTGCGCATTTTTGTGCGCAACTGCCGCCACGAGGAAAAGGGCAGGCCCAGGGGCGGGCGCAGAAACATGCGGTGAACGCCCGCCGGGCCGTAACGAGGCCCGTGCAGGCAGCGCGCTGGCCGCCCTGGCTTTGAGGGCTTTTGCGCAAAATCGGGCGCGGCGTTTCGCCGCGCGAAACGACCCGGTGCGGTTTGTCCGCTTCGCGGCCATGGCTTTGCCACCCCGCACCGCTCTTTTGCCGTCCCGTCACGGCTGCGCCGCGCCGGGTCCCCAACGGCAAAACCCCGGCGCTTGCTCCCCACCGGCTCCATTTCGCCCGCGGCGAAACCGCGCGGCAGGTTACCGGCCCCACCGGGGCCGTTATTTCCGCACTTTTGCCCGGCACGATTGTAAATCGGCCGGGTTTTCTTTATAATAAGAGGCAGGATTCCTATCATACATAAAGGGGCGCTTTTTATGGCGTATATTGACTGTAAGCTGAAATCGCAGATCCTCGGGACCACCGTGGGCGTGAAGCTGTATTTTCCCACAGACCTGCCCGCTGATGTGGGCTATACCGTGAAAGGTGTGCTGACGCTGCTGCACGGCTATACCAACAGCGGAGACGACTGGATGCAGATGACGGCCGCGCCGCGCTACGCGGCGGACAACGGTTTGGTGCTGGTAATGCCGGACTGCGGAAACTCGTTTTACCAGAACATGATGCACGGCGGCGCCTATAAGACCTTTGTCACGGAAGAGCTGCCCATGCTGCTGGGCCGTATGTTCAAGCTGCCGGCGCGCAGGGAACAGAATTTTATCGCGGGGCTTTCCATGGGAGGCTACGGCGCGCTGTTTCTGGGCCTTTCCCGGCCGGACCTGTACGCGGGCTGCGCCAGCTTTTCCGGTGCGGTGGACCTTTCGATGATGCTGGCGGACCCCGCGGCGCCCGGCGTGCGGGAGGTGTTCGGCCCGGTGTTCGGCGATGGGCTGCTGCTGCCCAAAAGCAGCGACCTGCGGGTGCTGGCCCAGCGGGTGGCCGCGCTGCCGGCCGCGCAGCAGCCAAAGGTGCTGCTGACGAACGGCCTGCAGGACGTGGAGCCGTATTTCATTCTGCAGCAGAACGACGCCATGCATAAATTCCTGAAGCCTCTGGGGCTTGCCGGCTACCGCCGCCTGCAATGGAACGGCGTGCACGAATGGAATTTCTGGGACCGCAGCCTTGTGTACGCCATCGATTATTTCCTGAACAACGGCTACGCCGCAAAAAAACTGAACGACTGGCGCAGCGCCGCGGTGGTATCCTGACGCGCGCGCCCGTTTCAAAAAGGAGAAGCTCATGCAATCACCACTTGCCGACCGTCTGCGCCCGCGCACCCTTGCCGAGGTGTGCGGCCAGCAGCATCTGCTCGGCCCGGGGCGCGTGTTCCGCAAGGCCATCGAAAGCGGCCGCGTGCCCAATATGATCTTCTACGGCCCGTCCGGCGTGGGCAAAACCACCGTGGCGCGCATCATTGCCGAAAACAGCGGCATGCGCCTGCATAAGCTGAACGGCACCAGCGCGGGCACGGGGGACATCAAGGCCGTCATGGCCGAGATCGGCACGTTTCAAAGCCGGAACGGCCTGCTTTTGTATCTGGACGAGATACAATATCTGAACAAAAAGCAGCAGCAGAGCCTGCTGGAATGCATGGAGGACGGAACGGTCACGCTGATCGCCTCCACCACCGAGAACCCGTATTTTTATATTTACAACGCGCTGCTCTCCCGCGCAACGGTGTTTGAGTTCAAGCCCCTGACGCCGGAGGACGTGCGCCGCGGGCTGGAGAACGCTCTGCATAAGCTGGAGGAGCTGGACGGCGTGCGCATTGAAGCGCAGCCGGAGGCGCTGGACGCGCTGGCGGCGGCCTGCGGCGGCGACATGCGCAAGGCGCTGGGCAGCCTGGAGTTTGCCGTGGCGGGCGCCGCCGGGACGGACGGCGCAAAGCGGCTGACAACAGAGGCCGTGCGCCAGGTGGCGCAGCGCTCCAGCCAACGCTACGACAAAAGCGACGATATGCACTACGACTGCATCTCGGCGCTGCAGAAAAGCATTCGAGGCTCGGACCCGGACGCCGCCGTGCATTATCTGGCGCGCATTCTGGAAGCCGGGGATCTGCTGTCGGCCTGCCGGAGGCTGCTGGTCATCGCGGCGGAGGACGTGGGCCTTGCGTACCCGCAGGCCATTCCCATCGTGAAGGCCTGCGTGGACAGCGCCCTGCAGCTGGGCCTGCCGGAAGCGCGCCTGCCGCTGGCGGACGCGGCCGTGCTGATGGCAACCGCGCCCAAGAGCAATTCGGCGCACAACGCCATTCTGGCCGCGGAACAGGACCTGCGCCGGGGCAAAACCGGCCCGGTGCCCCGCCGGCTGCAGAACAAGCATTTCGACGGCGAGGACGCGGCGCAAAAGGGGCAGAATTATCTGTACCCGCACGATTATCCGGGCCATTGGGTGAAGCAGCAGTACCTGCCGGACGCGCTGGCGGGCGTGCGCTACTACGAATACGGACAAAACAAAAACGAGCAGGCCGCGAAGGCTTACTGGGACAAAATCAAGAAGTAAGGGCCCGGCAGGCCGGGGCGGAGGCCGGAAGAGCACCGCCCGCGTCTGCGGCGCGGGCGGCGGGAGGCCGCCGGGAACAGGTGCGTGAAATACGATTTTTGGAGAAATACAATGAGTAAAAGCAAAATACTGAGTAACCCGTGGGTGGTAGCCGTGCTGGCGCTTTTTTGTGCGGCGCTGTGGGGCAGCGCGACGCCTTTTATAAAAATAGGCTATGAACTGATCCTGCCGGAAAAAAACGTGCCGTCCACAATTTTATTTGCCGGGGTGCGGTTTTTCTTTGCGGGCGTTATCACTGTTTTGATCTACAGCATCGCCAGCGGAAAGCTGCTGTACCCCCAAAAAGCCAATATCGGTAAAATTGCACAGGTAAGTGTTTTTCAAACGGTTTTGCAGTACATCTTTTTTTACGTGGGGCTTGCCAATACCTCGGGTGTAAAAGGCACGATTTTAAGCGGGACCTCCGCGTTTTTTTCACTGCTGATCGCAAGCCTTATTTTCAAACAGGAAAAATTGACGCCCGGGAAAATCATAGGCTGTATTTCAGGCTTTGCGGGAATCATCTTTGTGAATTTAAACGGTTTGGATTTTACCATGAATTTTACGGGAGACTGCTTTGTGCTTTTTTCGGCTGTTGCACTGGGCTTTTCCTCCGTATTGATGAAAAAATATTCCAAAGATGAAAATCCTGTTGTGATAAGCGGATACCAGTTTATTATGGGCGGCATTGCAATGGTGCTGATCGGCATTGTGTTTGGGGGTAAGATCGTTGTAAGCGGGGGAAAGGCGCTGGGCGTTTTAACCTATTTATCGTTCCTCTCCGCAGCGGCATATGCCGTTTGGGGCGTGCTCCTGAAAAACAACCCGGTTTCCAGGGTCACTGTTTACAGTTTTATGACCCCCGTTATGGGCGTTCTGCTTTCCAATTTGCTGCTTACGGAGCAAAACGGCGTTTCCGCCGTGAATCTGGTCGTTACGCTTGTGTTTGTGTGTGCGGGAATTCTTATTTTGAATTACAAAAAGGCGTGACGGAACCGGAGGGGCTGATTTTGCCGGCCTGCGCCGCAGGCGGCTGTTGGGGCGGGGGCAAAAAAAGGGCGCGCCGCACGGAAAATCCTCGGGGCGGAAAGTTTTTCGCCGCGTCTCTCGTTTTATGACTGAGCGCCGGCGACCGGCACCGCAGCGGCCGCGGCACAAAGGCGTGTTTTCTTACGTCAGCACGCCGGAGGGCCCGGCGTATGGCCTAAGGCAAGGCCGCACAATTCACGGCTGACGCCTGAAGCGTCGCCTCGCTTGCAGATTTTCCGGCAACTGTCACAAAAATGCTCGCGAATACACAAAGTATTCGCTGCGCTTTTTGTTTAACCTGCCAAAAAACCGGCCGGCGCGATTCGGCTCTTAGAATTGTGCGGTATTGCCCTGAATTTTAGGGCGCATGCCGCGCCGGAGGAAAATCCATGACAAATGATCGGATCGGGAACATCATCGCTTCGCTGACGCTGGAGGAAAAAGCATCCCTGGCCAGCGGAAAGAGCTTTTGGGAGACGCAGGACATCCCGGCCAAGGGCGTGCCTTCCATATGGCTGGCGGACGGCCCGCACGGCCTGCGCAAGGAGGACCGTCTGCACATCCGTGAGAACGGCGGCCACAGCGTGAAAGCAACGTGCTTTCCCACTGCGTCGGCGCTGGCCTGCGCGTGGAGCCCCGCGCTGGCGCGCAGGGTGGGCGCGGCCATCGGCCGGGAGTGCAGGGCCCACGGCGTGGCCGTTGTTTTGGGGCCGGGCGTCAACATCAAGCGCAGCCCGCTGTGCGGGCGCAACTTTGAATACTATTCCGAGGACCCGCTGCTGGCGGGCAAGCTGGCCGCCGGGTTCATCCGCGGGGCCGAGGGCGAGGGCGTCGGCACCAGCCTCAAGCATTTTGCCGTGAACAATCAGGAGACGCTGCGCATGAGCGTCTCCGCCGAGGTGGACGAGCGGGCGCTGCACGAGCTTTATCTCCGGCCGTTTGAAATAGCGGTGAAGGAGGGCGCGCCCTCCACCGTGATGTGCAGCTACAACCGCATCAACGGCGTTTATGCCAGTGAGAACCGCATGCTGCTCACCCGCATCCTGCGGGAGCAGTGGGGCTTTGACGGCCTTGTGATGAGCGACTGGGGCGCGGTATACCGCCGCCCGGCGGGCGTGGCCGCGGGGCTGGACCTGGAAATGCCCTCCTCCGGCGGCGTGACGGACCGGGAGATCGTGCGGGCCGTGCGCGCGGGCAGGCTGGACGAGGCGGCGCTGGACGCGCTGTGCGCCCGGGTGCTGCGCCTGGCGCTGGCCCATGCGCCGCAGCGCAAAAAGGCGTATCCCGCGCCCGTGCACCATGTGGCGGCGGTGCGCCGCATGCTGGACAGGCACCACGCGCTGGCCGTGCGCGCCGCGCGGGAGAGCGCCGTGCTGCTGAAGAATGAAGGCCGCGTGCTGCCGCTGGCGCCGGACGCGAAGGTGGCGGTCGTCGGCGCGCTGGCGGGCAGGCGCTGCCGGTATCAGGGCGCGGGCTCCAGCCTCATCAACGCCCACGGCAGGCCGGATTTCCTGCACGCGCTGGTGCGCGGCGGCTGCAGAGACGCCGCGTATGCGCCCGGCTATGACCCGGACAGCGAATGCGTGGACGCAAAGCTGGAGGAAAAGGCGCTGAACGCCGCCCGGGGCGCGGACACGGTGCTGCTGTTCCTGGGCCTGACGGACCTGTTCGAGACCGAAGGCTACGACCGCGCCCACATGCGCCTGCCGTTCAACCAGCTGCACCTGCTGGACCGCCTGGCCGGGGCGGGAAAAGACGTGGTGGTGGTGCTGGCGGGCGGCAGCCCCGTGGAAACGCCGTGGCTGCCCAGGGCGAAGGCCGTGCTGTACACGGCGCTGGGCGGCGAGGGCGTGGGCGAAGCCGTGTTCCAGCTTTTGTACGGCAGGGCATGCCCGGCGGGCAGGCTGGCGGAGACGTGGCCCAAAAGGCTGGAGGACACGCCCGCCGCGCGCCACTGGCCCATGGGGCCGGACGCCGTTACCTACAACGAAAGCATTTATGTGGGCTACCGCTATTACGACAAAGCGCATGTGGACGTGCGCTTTCCCTTCGGCTACGGGCTGAGCTATACGTCCTTTGCGTATTCGGGCCTTACGCTTTCCCGCAAGGTGCTGGCGCCGGGCAAGGCCATCGAGGTGCTTTTCACGGTGGAAAATACGGGCACGATGGCGGGCGTGGAGACCGCGCAGGTGTACGTGGCCCACCGGAATTCCGCCGCGCACCAGCCCGTGCGCACGCTGGCGGGCTTTGCCCGTGTGGCGCTGAAGCCGGGCGAGCGCAAAACGGTCTGTGTGACGCTGCCGCCCAGCGCGCTGGAGTTTTATGATGTGGCGCGCCATGCGTTCGTGGTGGAGGCGGGCCGTTATGAGGTGTCCGTGGGGCGGCACAGCCGCTGTTTGCTGCTGCACGCCGCTTTTACGGCGCGGGGCGAAACGGTGGCGCTGCCGCCCGCCCACAGCGCCGGGGGGCCGTACGGCTCGTTTGCGGACAACACGTTCCCGGACGCGGCGTTTGCCGCCATCCACACGCGGCCGCTGCCCCGCAACCAAAAGCCCGTCCGCGGCGAATACACCCAGACGACGGTGCTGGGCGACATGCTGGACAGCCGCACGGGGCGCGCGCTGCACGCGCTGGCTTTGTGCGCGGCGCGGCTGGGCATGCATTTTTCCAACAACCCGGCGGTGAACCGCCGGGTGTGCGAGATGACGGTGCGCGACCTGCCGTTTAAAAACCTGGTGCTCAACACCAGCGGCATCATCCGCTACCCCGCGGCCGAAGCATTGCTTGCGCTGGCCAACGGCAGGCTGTTTTCGCGCGGCGGGACGGTGCGGGCGGAGCGCGGCCGGAGCCGGAAGGGATGACGTATATGACAAAAGAGGAAATATGGGCCGCCGCGCTGCGGCAGTCCGCCGTTGATCTGAATTGCAGCCCGGAGGACTTCGGCCGGGAGCACAGCGTGGTGGTGCGTTCCGCGCCCCATGCCGGGGCGCGGAAATATCTGTCGCTGCCCTTTTTCTGCGACCTTGTCTCCTATGGCGGCAACGTGGTGGCTTCCGTCGCGCCCGAGGCCGAGGCAGCCGTGCGGGCCTATGTGGAGCGGTATGCGCCCGAGCATTGCTTTGAAACGCCGAACATGAACGTGCTGGCGGACGCGCTGCGTCCCTTCGGCATGCGGATATGCTTCATGGCGGAATATTTTCTTCCGGATGTTTCCCGCATGCGGCAGTGGGATTGCGGGTATGCGCTGAAGGTGCTGGGGCCTGCGGACTTCGCGGGCCTGTACCGGACGGAATGGAGCAACGCTCTGTGCGAAAAACGGAGGGAATTGGACGTGCTGGCCGTGGGCGCGTACGACGGCGCAAGGCTGGTGGGCCTGGCCGGCTGTTCGGCGGATTGTGAAAGCATGTGGCAGATCGGCGTGGACGTGCTGCCCGGATACCGCCGCCGGGGCGTTGCCGCCGCGCTGACGTCCCGCCTTGCGGCCGAAACGCTTGCCCGGGGAAAGGTGCCGTTTTACTGCGCCGCGTGGTCAAACATCAAATCGGTGCGCAACGCCGTGAAATGCGGCTTTGTGCCTGCCTGGGCCGAGCTGACGGCAAAGCCCGAGGCGTTTGTGCGGGAGCTGAACGGGCAGTGACGCGCCGCGCGCCCGGCCGCGGCCCGCGGGAATATTGGGAGGCGGCGCAAGGGCGGCCTGTAAAAAGAAAAGAGAGGGTCATACCATGCAATGGAAAGAGCTTTATGACAAAGCCGCGGAGAAGCTGGCCCCCCGCGCGGTCTCGCCGTTCATCGAGGCCGGCGGCGTGGCCGCCGCCATTCTCACCGCGGCGGGAAATGTTTACACCGGGGTGTGCATCGACACCGCCTGTACGCTGGGCATGTGCGCGGAGCGCAGCGCCATCGCCAATATGATCACGAACGGGGAGAGCCGGATCGTTCGGCTGGTGTGCGTGATGGGGGACGGGCGCGTGGGAATGCCCTGCGGCGCGTGCAGGGAATTCATGATGCAGCTGGATAAGGACAGCCCCGGCCTTGAAATACTGGCGGACGCCGAAACCGGGAAAACGGTGCGTTTGCGGGAGCTGATGCCGCACTGGTGGGGCGCGGAGCGGTTCCGGTGACCCTGCGCGGCGGCTATGCCCCATCTGTGTTCTGATTTTTGCGTTGAAAGGCGCTCCGCGTTGTAAAAGTTTTGCAAAAGGATACTGTCGAGGCCTTAAAATGCTAAAATTAAAAGTAGGAGGGGATATAGTTGGATACGAAGTTGACTATCGCTTATTCCTATACTTGGGAGGAACTTTACAATGACATGGTGCAGCTTAGGGTGTGGACATTAAGAGAAGCATTAAACCGTAATAGCTACAAGAAAATTAAAAAGACGGCTTATATTCTTTTACTAATTGCACTTGTAGCAGGAATTTGTCATTTTTTTACTTACATCCTGCACATTTGATATAGGATTTTGGATTGTTATTGACGTAGTGCTGTTTCTGTATTTATGGTCTGATAAATTAAAGTTCTTTTTAGTAAGTAAAACGACCTATTTCACCCTTAAAAAGGGTTTGAGAAAAGAATCCAACTTGATAATGCATGGAATAAGAATGGTATTTTGTGAAAATAGAATAGAAGTATATCGGTGTCGGTATGCAGATGATAATGGCGAATTGCTTTTTAGAGCGGAGTTCCAAGACAAAATACAATATTGTAAAGCTGGCCGGATTCTTTTGCTGGAAGGGAACGCTTCTGTGCTCAAATCCGATAACACACAAACGCAGATGCTGGCGTGGTGCGTTAATTTAAAGAAATTAGACGAAATAGAGCATGATGCCTTGATGTGTTATCTGGAGAAAACGCCTAATTATGAATTGGTAAATAGCTATGAGTGGCTATACAAAAATACATAAGGCAATAGAACAGCAGCCC
>ERZ827037.3177-NODE-3177-length-11481-cov-2.926571_pt1 | contig 11481 bp, 10 predicted proteins | sample MGYA00519924_ERZ827037 | MGnify/ENA primary metagenome ERZ827037 (study PRJEB31778, sample SAMEA3449250) | human gut metagenome | biome: human gut; feature: human-associated habitat; material: faeces | place: United Kingdom | collected 2010/2012 ...
CGAAGATGTGAAGCTGTTCCCGCAGGGGTATTCCGCCATCGCCATCCACCCGGAACTCATCCAGAATGAGCCTTCTGTTCTGCTCATGGATATCGGCGGCTGGACGGTGGATTTCATGCGGCTGGATAATGGTGTTCCCAACGCTTCCACCTGCCGCAGCTTGGAGCTCGGCATGATCCGGTGCATTGACGAAACGAAAGAACAGGTCCGCCGGGATGTGGGGCTGTCCGTTACCGACGCGCAGGTGGAACGAGTGCTGGCTGGAAAGCCCTGCAGCATGGACGAGGACGCCCGAAGCATCATCCAAAAGCAGGGCCGGCTCTACACAGAACGGCTTCTCTCGGCAGCCATGGAATCGGGGTTTGACCTGAAAGCCATCCCGGTGGTGATGCTGGGCGGCGGCGCAGCGGTGGTCAAGGGCAACGTGAGCGAACAGGACGGCCTGTGCCGGGTTTTTACCCTGATAGACGACCGTGTAAACGCCGAAGGATTTGAGCGGATTTTGGGGCAGTTTTCGGGCGGTGTGAGCAAGGGATGAACAGGCCCCTATTTGGCTTTCGCCCCAACCTCCAGAATGAGCGCCACCGCAAAGCATGGGAAATCCTGCAGGCTGTGCCGGACGGACAGAAAAATGCCTTTCTGGTGCAGGCAATTCTGGAGAGCGAAGAAAAGGAAGCCTTTGAAAGCACCCTGCGCCGGGTACTGTGGGAAGAACTTCAAGCTGTCCCTTCCCAGTCGGTGAAACAGCCGGAAGAAGCCATCCCACAGGAGATGATGGGATTCCTCGGTTCCCTGCTGGGCGAAGAATGACCCCCAACATGGCCTTTATTGGTTGTGACGTATGTTGCCCCTGCTTTGGCTGAAAGGTTGTTGGTCTTGGTGATAGCTTTATCCCAGCTTTTTCGATATGCTTGTGTTGCCCGAAAGGGAAAGAAACAACAAAGGAGCGATAGGGCATGGAAACCAAGGGCGTAACCTGCAAAATCCCGCTGGATCTGCATAACCGAATCAGCGAGGAAATCCGGGAAACGGAAAGCACCATGAGCAAATTCATCGAAATGGTTATCCGGGAACATTATGAGAAAGGGGTTAACAAGACTATGGAAAAAGGAAGGACATTAGCATTTCAGGTAAGCGAGGAATTGTTCCAGAGGGTGAAGGAATACCTTGACCGCTACGAGAAAACCTATCACCGCCGCCTCACCCAAAAGGAATTCGTCATCGGGCTGATCGAACAGGCGCTGGAGGAAGCCGAAGAAGAATTCGAAGCCGCCAGAGCCGCCGAGCATGAGGAACAGGCAGAGAACGGCTGGGAACCCGCAGAAAGCCCCGAAAACGACGAGGACGAGGAAGTACCCGACAATGAGGAACCAGAGGGCTGGGACGTCGAGAACAGCGAAGCGGAAGCCCCGGCAGAAGAAGATGACAGCAGTGAGGGATGCCCCAGCGAGAACGACGAGGATACCATGCCGGAAAGCTGGAATCAGGATGAGGATGAAGAAACCGAGCCGGATGACGATGCCATAGAAACCGACGAATCCTACGAATAAAAAGCCAACAACACCCCCGCAGGACTGAGGTACAGCCCCAGCCGTCTGCGGGGGTGTTTTCATATATATTTACATTTTAGCGAAGGAGCGTGATATTTAAAACCATAACAATTCGAAAAGAACGGGAGGTGACCGCCATCGATTGATTTAAAAGACCAATACTTCGGCTGCGAGATTGAGATGACGGGGCTGACCCGCCAGCAGGCGGCGGAAGCGGTGGCTTCCCTGTTCGGGACCACCGCTGTCCATTCCCATTCTTCCCGCACCTATGACCCGTGGGAGGTAACCGACAATGAGGGGAAAACATGGCGGTTTGTCTACGACTCCAGCATCCATGGTTCCCACCGGATCGGGCGGCAGCAGCTTGCCATCGGTGACAGTGCCTACAAGGTGGAAATGAATTCCCCCAAACTGGAATACAGGGAAATGGGAAAACTGCAGGAGGTTGTCCGCGCCCTGCGCCATGCGGGGGCTGTGGTCAACTCAAGCTGCGGGATGCACGTCCATGTGGACGCCTCCAAACATACCCCGCAAAGTCTCAAAAACGCCCTCTCCATTATGTATTCCAAAGAGGATATCCTGTTTAAAGCCCTCAATGTCAATGAACACCGGGTGGAGCGCTGGTGCCAGAAGGTGCGGGAACCCATGCTGGAGAAAATCCGCAAGCTTCCCACCAATACCACCATGGACCGGTTAAGGCGGGAATGGTATGAGGGTTCTGACGGAAGCTATGAGCACTACAACTGGACGAGGTATTACGCCCTGAACCTTCATTCGGTGTTCTATCGCGGCACCTTGGAATGGCGCTGTTTTGAAAGCACCCTCCACGCCGGTAAGGTTCGGGCGAATATCACACTGGCGCTGGCGATTTCCGCACAGGCCATCAACCAGAGCAGGACCGTCATGCGAAAAACCGAGATCAGCGAAAACCCTGCCTTTACCTTCCGCACCTTTCTTTTGCGGCTGGGCCTTATCGGGCCGGAATACAAAAATGTGCGGGAGCACTTGCTCTCGAACCTCCCCGGCGACCGGGCGTGGCGGTATGACAAAGCCCAATACCCCAGCCTGCAGAACCGCCGAAACCAAGAACGATAGAGGTGATGAAAACCAACGAAAAACTCTATTTTGCTTATGGAAGCAATATGAACCTAAACCAGATGGCGTTCCGCTGCCCCGATGCGGAAGTGGTGGACACCGTCCGCTTGGAAGGATACCGCCTTGCCTTTTGCATGAACGGCGGCGGGAATGGCGTCGCCACCATTCTGCCGGAAGAAGGAAGCTGTGTGGATGGCGTCCTGTGGCGGATCTCCGAACAGGATGAACAGCATCTGGACCATTACGAGGGATTCCCCTATCTATATGGGAAGGAACCTGTCACCGTGACGGATCGGAATGGCCGGCAGAGGGAAATCATGGCCTACACCATGAACAGCCCTTACAAGGACGTCCCTGCCATGCCCTCCAAAGCCTATCTGGAAGGAATCCTAAACGGCTGCCGACAGAATGGGATCGAAATAGCCCCTGTTTTGGAAGCAGTCTGGCTTACCCAAAGGGAATTGCCGAAGAAAGCAGTTCCGCAGAAAAAACACCATCGCCGGAAAAGCGGCGAAGAACGATAGTCTGAACACTGGCCCCCGTGGACTGAGAGCTTTCTCCCAGCCTGCGGGGGCCTTTTTTTATTTTGTCTAAAAGGAGAATCGTATGAAAAAACATCTAAAACGGCTGCTGTCCATGATGATGGCGGTACTGCTCTGTTTTGGGATTTTCCCAAGCAGCGCTTTTGCCAAAGAATATGAGTATGACGGGTACATCTCCATGATCGACCACAAGAGCAGAGGATATTCCCTCAGTTCCAATCTTCCGGCCCCGTTCGGCGGGTACAGCTCCGATAAGTTCACCGAACTGCGGATCAACGACCTGAAAGCCTTCCGCACCGCCTACTGCATCCAGTTCAGTGTAGGCGTACACACAGGGATCGGTTATGACCAGTCGGACGATTATGCAGCCTTTACCACCGAGCAGAAATCCATGATTAACACCGCCCTGACCTTGGGGTACAATGTGGAAACCGGCACCAAGTATGGCGGCAGCGCCATTGACGAATACATCGCCACCCAAATCCTCATCTGGCTTATTGCCCATGGGCAGTTGGGGACCGGGTACGAAACGCAGATCGTCAATGAGTTTACCGCAAACAGCCCCGCCGCGAAGCCCATCTTCTACCAGCTTCGGGAGAACGTCGTGAATTACCACACCATCCCGTCCTTTGCCACCGATGATCCCAGCGCGGTTGGGGCATATACCCACGACCTCAAATATAACGAGAGCAATGGAAAAAACGAAACCACGCTGGTGGATGAGAACAATGTGCTGGGAAATTTCGCGGTCAGCTATCCGGGTGTGGATTTTTCCGTCAGCGGAAATGAACTGCACGTTTCCACCTCCGAAACCGAATTCGGAACCATTACCGCCGAAAAGCGGCTGCCCTCTTCTGTTCCCGGCGTCGTAACGGGCGGTACCAAATACTGGCTGCGGGACGAGTACCAGAACGTGGTCACCTTCGATGTAGAAGGTTCCGCAGAACCGGTGAAATGCTACTTCTCCCTTGAAATCAAGGCGGGTACCCTGCAGCTTGTGAAAACCTCCGAAGATGGGGAGGTCTCCGGCATTCCTTTCCACATCTCCGGCAACGGTGTTGAAAAGGATGTGGTGACAGGGCCGGAGGGGATCATTCGCGTGGATAACCTCCAAGCCGGAAATTACACCGTAACCGAAAAGGCCCCGGACAAATACGTCCAGCCCGAATCCCAGCAGGTGACCATCTACCCCGGACAGACCTCCAGCGTGAACTTTTCCAATATCCTGAAGAAATTTACCGTGGACATGGAAAAGGTGGACTCTGCCACCGGAGAAGCACAGGGGGATTCCACCTTGGACGGCGCTGTGTACGGACTGTTCAAAGGCGAAACCCTGCTGGATACCTATACCACAGCGAACGGGGGCAAATTCACCACCAAGGAATACCCCTGCGGCCCGGATTACAGCATCCGTGAAATCTCCCCCAGCGAGGGGTACCTGCTGGACGAAATCGTCTATCCGGTAGGCGCAGAACCGGGGAATTTCACATTGGAGAACAACAGCATCCCCATGACCGCCACAGAGGACGTCATTCTCGGCAGCATCGCCATCACCAAGCATACCGACCAGCCTGCCATGCCGGATCTGAAAGAACCCGACCCACAGTCGGACGCGCCTGCTGAGGAAAGCAATCCCCCAGAGAGCGTCCCTGCTGAAGATGTCCCGGTGGAAGAACCGGCAGAAAGTAATTCTGTCGAGGAAGCGCCCGCCTCCAGTTCTTCGGAAACCCCGGAATCCACCCCTGTGCCGGAAGAGGAAGCTGCTTCCTCCAGCCAGCCGCAGCCTGCCCCAAGCGCATCATCTGTGCCGGAAATCATTCCTGCAGCTGCCAGCCTTGCCTCCAATGCATCAATTCTTCCTCTGTCCACCACGTCCTCCAACGACGAAGTGCAGATTGAGCAGCCGGAGGAAGGGGCCGAGTTTCAAGTTTACCTTGCCAGCGCTGGAAGCTATGAGAACGCCAAGGAATCGGAACGGGATCTCCTGATTACCGATTCCCATGGTTTCGCCAAGTCGAAATCCATGCCTTACGGCCTGTATGTGGTGCATCAAACCAAGGGGGCCGAGGGGCAGAAATTTGTCCCTGACTTCTCCGTGTTCATTTCCGAACATGGCAAGACCTATTATTTCATCCTCAATAACCCCACCCTTACTTCCCTCATCCGCTTCGAAAAGAAAGACGCCGAATCCGGCAAAATCATTCCTCTGGCCGGAACAGCCGTCAAAATCCGCAACGCCGATACCGGCGAGTGGGTGGTACAGCATTTAAACTATCCCAGCCCCATTGACATCGACACCTTCGTGACGGATTCCACAGGCACCCTCATGCTGCCGCAGCCGCTTCCCTTTGGAAATTACGAACTTTTTGAACAGCAGAGTCCATGGGGATATGTGTTTGATGGCGAACCGGTACCCTTTGTGGTGGATGGAACGCAGGACGTCGTCACTGTTGAAAAATACAATGTCCCGCAGAAAGGCACTATCACCGTTTCCAAAGAGGGCGAAGTGTTTAAGTCTGTTGTAGAATCCGGCGGGATGTACCAGCCCCAATATGAGGTGCAGGGACAGCCGGGCGCTGTTTACGATATCACCGCGCTGGAAGATATCGTCACCCCGGATGGCACCGTTCATCTGAAAGCCGGTGAACTGGCGGCCACCCTCACCACAGGGAGCGATGGGACCGCTACCTCGGAGCCGTTGTATCTGGGCCGCTATCAGATTTTGGAGCGCACCGCGCCGGATGGCATGGTAATCGACCCGGAACCCAAGGAAGTCACCTTGTCCTACGCCGGGCAGGAAGTGGAAATTACCTCCGCCAGCGTTGGTTTTGTCAACGAGCGCCAGAAGGTGGAAATTTCTCTCCTGAAGCTGTTAGAGCAGGATGAAACCTTCTCCATCGGCATGAATGAGGAATGGAAAAACATTACCTTCGGCCTGTTCGCCGCAGAGGAATTGACCGCAGCAGACGGCACTTCCATCCCGGCAGACGGGCTGATGGAAACCATCGGCATCGATGAAAATGGTAACGCTGTATTTAAAACAGACATCCCCTGCGGGGCTTCTCTGTATGTAAAGGAAATCGGCACCGACGATCACTACATTTTGAGTGATGAGAAATACCCGGTGGCGTTTGAATACGCCGGTCAGGATGTGGACAAGGTGCAGATTCAGGTCAACAATGGAGAAGCCATTGAAAACACCTTAAAGCGCGGCAAGGTATCCGGCTGGAAGGTGGATCAGGATGGGTTTGAACTGGCAGGCGCGAAAATCGGCCTGTTCTGCTTTGACGAAACCGAGTTTACCGAAGAAACCGCGTTTTTGGTTACCGAAAGCAATCCCATCGGATACTTTGAATTTGACTGGGTACCAGTTGGAAATTGGCTGGTTCGGGAAATCGCAGCGCCAAAAGCCTTTGTATTGACGGAAGAAACCTTTCCGGTAGAGATCACCGAAGATGGGCAGACCATTGAAATCACCATCGAAAACCAGATCATCAAGGGTACCGCCGAAACCACCAAGGTAGACGCCGATTTCCCAGAGAACAAGCTGTCCGGGGCTGTCTTTGAGGTTTACGCCGACGTGGACAACAACGGGGAATTCGACGCGGAGATCGACAAGCTGGCGGGAGAAATGGCCGAAACCGAACCGGGACTCTACCAGATGAAGGACCTCGTATACGGAAACTACTTCCTGCATGAAAAGGAAAGCCCGGAATTTTTCCAGCGCGATGAAAATTATTACCCCTTCTCCATCACCGAAAATGAAGCGATTGTTCGCATCGAAACCGAAGCTGGCGTGGGATTCCTCAACAAAGCCCAGACCGGTTCCCTGAAGGTTGTCAAGACAGCCGACGATGATAAGATTGAAGGCCGTACCTTCAAAATCACCGGTACCGACTTCATGGGCAACCCCTATGAGCAGGAATTCCAGACGGATGAGAACGGCGAAATCAACGTCGAGCTTCGTGTGGGCGAATACACCGTATCCGAAGTAGCTGGCGAGGACGCCAAAAAGTACATCCTGCCGGATGACCAGACCGTAGAAATCAAGGCGGGAGAAACCACAACCGTCAAGATGCACAACAGGCTGGTGCCGGAAGTGCCCACTGTTCCGCAGACCGGCGACCACCCGTGGACGCCCGCTGTCTTGATTGGCCTTTCCGTGCTGGCGGTTTTGTCTGCTGGCGGGCTTCTTGTCCTGCGCTTTGCAGGCAAAAAGAAAAAGGCCACAGGCGATGAGGATCAGGGCGCAGAAGAATGAAAATCTTTCTGAAAGGATTTTGCATCGTTTTTTTGTGCATGAGTCTTTTGGGGCTTCTCTGGTTTCTGATAATCCAACCGGGGCTGACCAATAGAGAAGCACAGAATTTGAAAGAAGAATACGCGCAGCACCTCCCCGGAGAATCCTCCGGGGAGATACCGGCTGGGAAAGAACAGCCGGAACCGGAATTCCTTGTGGCCCTCTCCGCCCTGCAGGCCGAATACCCGGATGTCAAGGGCTGGATTTCCATCCCCGGCACCTGCGTGGATTACCCTGTTCTGCAGAGCAGCGCTGACGATCCTGAATACTATTTGCGGCGTACCTACAAAGGCGAACATCGCACTGCCGGAAGCATTTTCTTTCAGTGGGACTGTTCCCCGGAAAGCAAAAACCTTGTAGTCTACGGGCACAACATGAGCGACGGGACCATGTTCGCTGTTCTACAAAAGATGGCGGATGAAACCTTCCGAAAAGAGCATTCCCAAATCCTGCTGCAGACCAGCGATGGGCTGCGGAAATACCAAGTGGCGGCTGTGCTGAAAACCGATATCCAAAAGTTCCGGTTTAACCGCACCGAATTTGCGGACGATGCGGATTTCCTGTCTTTTCAGAAGGAACTCTTCGCACAGTCGCTCTACAAACCCGAAACCATCCCCGGCGCAGACTGCCGCCTGCTGACACTTGTCACCTGTTCCTATGAATGGGAGAGCGCCCGCACGGTAGTCGTCGCCGCAGAAGTGAGGTGAGAATCGACCTATGGAACCAAAAGCCATTATTTTGATTTGTTTATGCGCCGTCATTTTAGGCGGCCTCATATTCCTGCATATCCGTAACCGCAGGAAGAAATAGCCCCGCCGAAAGTTTTCAATGTAGCCAAACAATCGCAAAAATGTCTTATCCTGTGCCGCGGATTTTTCAGATATACTGTGGTTGCCTCGAAAGGCAAATACTACATAAAGGAGAATTTGTATGAATGTGCAGGAAAAGATGACCATGCTCAAGTGCTATGCTTACCAGAAACGGGAAAGCCAAGGCATGGAGGGAAAAGAAGCCGGAATGCTGGAGGATTGGATCGACGAGGAAGCCTTGGCCGGAGAAGTTACGCCGGAGGAAATCGACCAAGCCTGCCGCCTGTCGGAATATGAAATCATGTACTTTGGAGAAAAGCGCTTTACGATCTTCCCGGAAGAACAGGAGGACATTCTCCAATGGCTGCGGGACTTAACGCAGAGCAGCAAGCTGGCGGAAGAAACCAAAGAATCAATCCGAGAAACACACCGACTGTTGGCGGCAGAATGGGGAAAATCAGCATAGACTCTATTTAAAACATAACCGGGCGGGGTGCCACAGGGTACCCCGCCCATATTTTTTGTTGCACTGGAGGGATTGATTGAGGAAAACCGGACTTTTAGACGTGATAGCCGAACAGCACCGCACCTATATCTCCAACCTGCGCCTGCTGCCGGAGCTTAAATGGGCCTCCCTTGGGGATTTATACCGCCTGCCGGACAAGGAAAAATACCCCTTAAAGGAATGGGAAGAAGCCGTGTCCTATCTCTTAGGCTGCGAGGTGCATTTTAACAGTTACGAAGAAATCGGGAAAAGCCTCAAGCCCTTTTCTCTGCAAGTGAGGTGAACCCATGCAGGTTGTATTAGTAGAACCGGGCAAAGCAGCCCGGATAACGGAAATTGGAGAAGATCTGCAGGATATGCAGGAAATTGTGGGCGGCCTTATTCAAGCATTATACCCATGGGAAGATCCAGCCGCCATTGTCTGCAATGACGAAGGAAAAATTATGGGGCTGCCGTTAAACCGTGTTCTGGAAGATTACGATATTATTACCGGAACCTTTTTTATTTGTGGCATTCAGGGAGAAAACTTCTCCAGTCTGACGGAACAGCAGCTGCAAAAATATCAGCAGAAGTTTCGATGCCCGGAAAAATTTATTCCCACACCAAATGGGCTTTTGTGCCTCAGAATAGAGTCGGTAGTGACTCCGAAAGAGAAAAACAAAAAGCCGTCTAATTATGAACGATAAAGAAGGAGAATGCCATGAACCAATTCTATACCGCCGAATCTGTTACGGAAGGGCATCCGGATAAGCTGTGCGACCTCATAGCCGACAGTGTATTGGACGAATGCCTTTCTCACGACGCCCTTTCCCGTGTGGCCTGCGAGGTGCTGGCCACCAGAGGGCAGATCATCGTTGCCGGGGAGATCACCAGCCTGTTTGAGCCGCGAATCCCTGCCATCGCCCGTTCTGTTCTTCAAAAGGCAGGGTATGATCCGGCACGATACGCCATCCAGTGCCTCGTCCATAAGCAAAGCCCGGATATCACCGCAGGGGTGGACTGTTCGTTAGAGCGCAGAAGAAATCCCAGTGAAAATCGCCACTCCCTGCAGCTGGGGGCCGGAGATCAGGGCGTGATGGTGGGCTACGCCTGTTCGGAAACCCCGCAGAGAATGCCTCTGCCGGTGGTTTTGGCCCACCGCCTCACCAGCGCCCTCGCCGCCGCCCGGAAAACCGGGATGATACGGGGCCTGCGCCCGGACGGAAAAGCACAGGTCACTGTGGAATACGGCGAGGATGGAACCCCCCTTCGGCTGGACGCTGTCGTCCTTTCGGCCCAGCACAGCCCGAATAAGCCCACGGACGAACTCTGCTGGGAACTCACCGACAAGGTGCTGGCCCCGGCGCTGCAGGCTTTGCCGCCGGACGAGGATACGAAAATCCTTTTGAACCCTTCCGGGCGGTTTGTGCTGGGCGGCCCGGAAGCCGATACCGGCCTCACCGGGCGAAAGCTCATGGTGGACAGCTACGGCGTGTTCGCCCCGCACGGCGGGGGCGCTTTCTCCGGGAAAGATCCCACCAAGGTGGACCGTTCCGGGGCATACATGGCCCGTTACATCGCCAAAAACCTTGTGGCGGCAGAGCTGTGCGAAAAATGCCAGGTCACGCTGGGCTATGCCATCGGCAAAGCCGAGCCGGTCATGGTGGAGGTGGATACCTTCGGCACCGGCACAGTCTGCGCCGACGATTGTCTGGCGGAAGCGGTGCGCTTTGTGTTCGGCTTAACGCCTGCGGAGATCATCGCCCAGCTTGACCTTTTAACGCCAAGATACACACAGACAGCCGCCTATGGGCATTTCGGCAAGCCGGAATTTCCGTGGGAACGCACCGATCAGGCGAAAATCCTGCGGGCGGCTGTCATTTAAAGGAAGAAAGGAGCAGCCCTATGCCCGGAGTAACGGAAGAACAAATCATCGCCGCCAGACGGATGACCGCCATTGAGTTTTTGCGGCGGTACCGGCCCGGAGAACTGGTCAAAACCGACAGCCGGGGGGAGTTTGAACTCCGGGAACACGACAGCTTCAAGATCAATGAAGAAACCAGCTTCTGGCATTGGAAAAGCCGGGATATCGGCGGCAAATCCGCCCTCGACTATCTCATTAAGGTGGAAGGGGTAAAGTTTGTGGACGCGGTGCTGGCCCTCTGTGAAGAAAACCCCAGCTACATCCCGCCTCCTTTCCAGCCGGAGCAGGAAAAAGAATTCGCCCTGCCTCCGGCAGCGGCAAACAACCGCAGGGTGTTCGCTTACCTCCTGAAGCGCGGGATCAGCCGCAAGGTCATCGAAGCCTGCGTCCGGGCGGGGATTCTCTATGAGAGCGCCGACTACCACAACGCTGTGTTCGTTGGAAAGGATGAAACCGGCACCGCCCGGTACGCCTTCCTGCGTGGCACCTACACCAAAGGAAAGCCTTTCAAGGCGGAGGTATCCGGCAGCGAAAAACAATACTGCTTCTGCCTTCCGCCGAAGGGAACAACCAACCGGCTGGCTGTGTATGAAGCAGCCATCGAAACCCTCGCCCATCTGACGTTGGAAGGGACTGCGGATAAATGGCGGCTGTCCCTTGGCGGGATCAGCGCCCCGAAAGAAGGAGAACCGGCACGCTCCTTTTCCTTCAAAAAGCCGCTTGCGTTGGAATCTTTCCTCAAGAGGCACCCTGAAATTGAGGAAATCGAAATCTGCA
>ERZ827037.3182-NODE-3182-length-11451-cov-11.867059_pt1 | contig 11451 bp, 8 predicted proteins | sample MGYA00519924_ERZ827037 | MGnify/ENA primary metagenome ERZ827037 (study PRJEB31778, sample SAMEA3449250) | human gut metagenome | biome: human gut; feature: human-associated habitat; material: faeces | place: United Kingdom | collected 2010/2012 ...
CCTTTGCTCTACCAACTGAGCTATGGCACCGTTGTTTTGTTTAACGGGTGCAAAGATATGGATCTTTTTTGAATCTTGCAATAGGTGGAGTCGCTTTTTATTGAATTTTTATTCCTCCAAAGAATTCCAACCTTGTGCTTTTAGTTCGACTTCGCCTCCATCACGACCTACCAGGTAGTTACCGAGATCTGGTTTTGTAATATGACCGATTATTTTAACACCTTTCATTTCAGATACTTTGTCATGATCGATAAGAGGAACAGTGAAAAGTAGTTCATAGTCTTCACCACCATTTAAAGCTGCGGTTACCAAGTTCATATTAAATTGTTCAGCCATTGCAGCTGTTTGATAATCGATAGGAATTCTATCTTCATATACACGACATCCGACATTACTTTCTTTTGAAATGTGTAAAAGTTCGGAAGAAAGACCGTCTGATATATCCATCATTGCTGTTGGGATAATCCCTGCATAACGAAGCATCTCGATAATATCTTTACGTGCTTCCGGTTTTAACTGGCGTTCCAATAGATATTCTTTGCCTGTAAAATCTGGAGTGAAATCTTTTTCACCTTTAAATATCCGTTTTTCTCGTTCTAATAATTGTAATCCCATATAAGCAGCTCCTAAATCACCGGAAACACATATCAAATCCGTTTCCTGGGCTCCACTGCGAAGAACAACTTTGTCTTTTTCTCCTTCCCCTATGCAAGTGATACTGATGCAAAGTCCTGTTAAAGAAGCAGAAGTGTCTCCTCCGACAATGTCAACTCCATACACATCACAGGCCAGCTTTAGCCCAGCATAAAAATCTTCTACATCTTCAACAGAAAAACGTTTGGAGATGCCAAGTGATACAGTGATCTGCTTAGGCAGACCGTTCATTGCATAAATATCGGAAAAATTTACAACAGCCGATTTATATCCGAGATGTTTTAGAGGTACGTAAGTCAAGTCGAAATGAATACCTTCCAATAATAGATCGGTGGTAACAAGCACTTGTTTATTCTCATAGGAGAGGATTGCAGCATCATCGCCTACGCCCTTTATCGTACTATTGTTCTTTATTTCAATTCTATTAGTCAGATGACGAATCAAACCGAATTCGCCTAATGTTGATATTTCTGTCCTATTACTCATATTTGTTTTGTAAAATATTATTTTTGGAGAATGTGATAATATGTTTTTTTATTGTCTCATCAAAACTCTGCCCATTGCAAAACTGGATTACAATCGGTAGATAATATAAAAAATTCTTCCAACTTTCCGGAACAAGAGGATTGTTTTTTAAACGTGCTGCATCTTTTTCTGTTACTAAAATTAGTTTTCCCGGTGAAGTCATCTTTTCGAATACCGTCTCCAATTTTTTGAAATCTGATTTGCTAAACGTATGATGATCGGGAAAAACCATCGGTACCACTTTGTTTGAATACTTTTCTGCCTCACGAATAAATGGAGCGGGAGCTGCAATACCCGATATCAATAAAATATCATCTTCTTTTCCTATATTTTTATGGTTTAAGAAACAAGCTTTCGAGGGGAATACAGGTTTGACTTTCCCATAAACGATGCAGGTAAAGAAAAGTAACTGATGAGCCCGCAACTTCATATTTTCTTCAATAATACGAAAATCGATCGGCTTCATATCTTCTTCGCATTTAGTAACAACCACTATATCTGTTCGGTTTATATTACTTATCGGTTCTCGCAGATATCCAGTAGGCATTAGTTTGTCATTGTAAAATAGACGGTGGCAGTCACTCAACACGATCGAAAGGGAGGGGGTCACATACCGATGTTGATATGCATCGTCTAACAGAATTACTTCAGGTTTATCTTTTTCAGGGAGGGACAAAAGATTTTGAATCCCCCGGCGGCGATTAGTATCGACAGCAACAAGTATATCCGGAAATTTGTTTTTCATTTGAAAAGGTTCATCCCCGATCTCCCAACTGGAACTTTCTGAGTCAGCAAGAATAAACCCTGATGTTTTTCTTTTGTACCCTCGGCTTAATACTGCAATGCGATACTTGTCTTTCAGCAAGCGTATGATGTATTCTGTATGGGGAGTTTTCCCCGTTCCTCCTACAGATAAGTTCCCTATGCAAATTACAGGAATAGGGTATTGTTCGGAATGTAAAATACCCCAATCAAAAAGTCGATTTCGCAACCACACCCCAATTCCATATAAAAAGGAAAGAGGAGCCAGGCAGGAATAAAATTTTATTTTGTCATTTTTTTGCATGTAACTTCTTATCTGCTGACAAATATAGTTAACTTATCGGTGGGCTGTCAGTTTTTTATTTGTTTTTTGCCAAAAACAACTTAGATAGCCACTCGAGATCTGGGTGTAAGAGGCACAGACATCCGGGTGTGGGAAAGATGCAGACCCGGGCCTTCGCGGATCCCTGCCGGAGATGAGGGGATGTTTATCTGCTATGTCAGGGACACTTTTATGCCCTGTTTTTACATCTTATCCAGCGGAAAAGGGCGTCTTTTTCGAAGGCAAAATCCATCGCGACCTTGTCTTTTCCCATGTGCCTGAAACGGCGGTAAGCCATATTGGACTTCATCTGTCCGAAGACCACCTCCGGTTCAACGCACCACCTTCAGCCCCATCTTCTCCGCCCGTTGCAGCATAAAAGCATGGGCGGCTTCATATTCGTTCGGGATCACTCCGTCAAGGATCGCATTCTTGATAGCTTCTTTCAGAATACCGACCGGCTGGGAAGGGGGAAGCCCAAATGTTTCCATGATCTCCTCTCCTGTCACAGGCGGCTGGAAATTGCGCACGCGGTCTTTCTCTTCTATGGCGGTAAGCTTACTGCGAACTTTTTGAAAGTTGTTCAGGAAACGGCGTACCTTTTCGGGGTTCTTGCTCGTGATATCCGCTTCGCAAAGCTTCATCAAGTCGTCTATATCGTCACCTGCATCAAACAACAGGCGGCGGATGGCCGAATCCGTAACCTCATCGTCCGACAAAGCGATCGGGCGCATATGCAGGCTGACCATCTTCTGGACATATTTCATCTTCTCGTTCATCGGCAGTTTCATCTTGCGGAAGATACCAGGAATCATCTTCTCGCCGATAAAATTATGATTGTGGAATGTCCACCCCAGGCGCGGATCGAAACGTTTCGTCACCGGCTTGGCTATATCATGGAAAAGGGCGCTCCAGCGCAACCACAAGTTATCAGTGGTCTTACTCAGGCGGTCAAGCACCATCAGCGTGTGGGCAAAGTTATCCTTATGCCCTATCCCTTCCTTCGTCTCCACTCCTTTCAAAGCGCAAAGTTCTGGGAAGATCAGAGGCAACAGTCCGCAACGGTCCAGCAAGTCGAAGCCGACAGAAGGTTTCGGCGAGAGGACGATCTTGTTCAATTCATCGACAATACGTTCTTTTGAGATAATCGAGATACGCTCCTTGTTCCGTTCGATCGCATCGAAAGTGTCGGGATCGATAAAGAACCCTAACTGGCTGGCAAAACGGACAGCACGCATCATACGCAACGGATCGTCACTAAAGGTAATATCCGGGTCGAGCGGAGTACGGATCAGCAAATTGTCCATATCGGTCAAACCATCGAAAGGGTCGACCAACTCACCGTACCGGTCCTTATTCAAGCAAAGTGCCAGGGCATTGATCGTAAAGTCACGGCGGTTCTGGTCATCTTCGAGTGTCCCATCTTCGACAATCGGTTTCCGGCTATCGTGTGTATAGGACTCCTTACGAGCACCGACAAATTCAAGTTCCAAGTCACCTGCCTTCACCTGCGCCGTACCGAAGTTCTTGAATACGGACAAGTAAGCCCCCCTTCCCAATTTCTTAACGACAGCTTTCGCCAGTTCGATGCCGTTCCCGACGGCCACGACATCAATATCTTTAGAAGGGCGATGCAGAAATATATCCCGCACATAGCCACCTATCACATATGCCTCAATCCCTAATTCGTCTGCTGCTTCCGAAATCAGATGAAACGCCTTCGCCGAAATATGGTTTAATATCTCTTCTTGTTCTATATACATATATATATTGTTTATTTATAAATAATGATTTATTGGCATGGAACCTGGATGACATGGCCATACAAAATAATCGTCATTTGCAGGGGCAGGGCTCTACTCTGCCCATCGAATCCGGCAAGGCGGACTTTATTTCCATTGGGCGGAGTAGAACCCCACCCCCACGAGACACCATTATTTTATTGCACACCCATAAATCAGCATTTATCGGGCAAAGATAATTAAATTCTTGCGGGGATGCTAATTCTCTCTTTTTCCAATATCTTTGCATCGGATAATAAGAAGTAGACAATTAAACAATTATCATAATGAAAAAGTCAGCAATCTGTATAGCACTTGCAGCCGTGGCATTGTCCGGTTGTAACAATGACGAGAAGAATGCACAGGCAAGGCTGGACAATGCCAGAAGCATGTATGAACGGAATGAGTTCTTTGCTGCCAAAAGTGAAATAGACAGCATCCGTATCCTGTATCCGAAAGAGTTCAAGGTAATTCGGGAAGGTCTGACACTGATGCGCCAGGTGGAACAAAAGGAAGCGGAACGCAACTTGGCTTTCTGCGACAGTCTGATTCCTGTCAAGCAGCAGGAACTGGAAGGGTTGAAGAAAGGTTTTAACTTCGAAAAGGATTCTGCTTATAATGAAATCGGAAATTACGTATCCAAGCAGCAAACTATCGAACGTAATATCCAGCGCTGCTATATTCGTTCCGGTGTAAACGAGAAAGGAGAGATGTACCTGGCAAGTGTTTATTTCGGAGGCAAGCCAATCAACCATACCGGTATCAAGCTGAGCACGCAGGACGGCCTTTTTGCCGAAACGCCTGCCATCCCCTACGACGGCGGCTTGAACTACCATTTCAAGGACTTAGGAAATACGACTGAAGTAGTAACCTATCAGGGAGAGAAATGCGAAGATGCCGTCAAGTTCATTTTTACCCATAAAGGAGAGCGCATCAAAGTCGAATATACAGGCGGCAAGCCTTACATTCTCTATATTGCCGATGCGGATAAGAAAGCAATCGCTTCGACGTATGAACTGGCTGTCGTATTAAGCGACATCGAAAAACTGACGAAAGAAAAGGAAAAAGCCATTAAAAAGTTGGCTTATTTAGAAAAGAAACTTTCAGGCGAGAAATAAAACTTCTCCAGCAAATACTAAAAAAGGCGGCTCCCTTTGCAGGAGGCCGCCTTTTTAGTTATAAGATCATTGTTCTTATTTTACAATCACTTTGTAAGTGGTGTCACCTTCAACTGTTACCAATACAATGCCGGAAGTAGCAGGCATTGAGAAGTATTCAGAGTTTGCTCTGCGAACACCGATTGTTTGTCCTAAGATGTTGGACAATGTAATCATTTTACCAGAAGCATTCGTCACGATAACCTGACCGTCATTGCTGATCACCTTGATTTCGGAGACGTTCATCTCTTCGTTGGCTGTCGGAGCGGAAGCAGTTTGTACCTCGAATGCGACAGACGCGAATCGTTCCAACACGACAGAGTTACCCACGATGCCGACATATGGATATCCGCCCTTCAATTGCTGCTGGTTCTCCAAGATATAACCGCCATGCTCATTCACCTTAAAGGCGAACAAAGCCGGACTGTCTTTCACCGTCTTGACTGTATCCGGCAAGAACATAGCATTCTTGTAGGCCTCAGCACTTATGCCATTCACCGTCGTGTCCTTGAAAGACAAATAGTAACGAGTACCGTCCACTACCGAGGATATGAAGTAGAGCTGTTTTCCTGCAACTACCGTATCCGGTTCCACCCACAAGCTGAAGTTATCTTTCTCATAAACAGCTTTTGTGATTTCGCTACCTTCCGCCTTCATTTGGGCAAAACGGTTGAGCGGATTCATCACCAGCGAATTGCCATCGACAGAGATACGCTTGTGTCCGGCTTCAAAAGAGGCGTATTCAGGGGCATCTTCCGGTGCAAGGTTCACATTCGTCCACTGGTCCGTCAATTGCAGGTTGGAAGAATTAATGTCGATTCCGACATATTTGCCGTCTTCTGTCATCATTGCATATTGCATCAATCCGGCCGGGTGAATCCGGAAGCGGAACCGGAGAGCAGCGGCAGACGTGGAGAACTTCAAGAATTCCTTTTCTTCATCTTTAGCGATTTTTCCATCCACGAAATAACCGCCTACCTCATAGGTGATCTCGGAGATCTCGTCGCCCAACAACTTGGCTCCGGCAACAACGGTCGTATCGACCGGATACAATTTAAACAAGTTCATATCCACTGCGCTGCCTTTTAAAATAGAGTCGTTTGTGTACATAAATAAATCCGGCACACCGGGAGTCGACGTGAAGAGACTCATATAATATCCCTTATCGACCAGTTCCTGTTCAGTCGGGGCAAACGAGCCGATGAATTTGTCTTTCAAATCTACCCCTACTTGCTTGACTGAAATTGTGTCTTGACCAATTAGGTACGCACTTTCCATCCCCGGCACTTCAAATATTTGCTTGTTCTGGATCAATGCCGTGTTTGATTCACGATCCACGATCGTATACTTGCCATTGTTTTCCTTGACAATCCATTGTCCGCGTGGATGAGTCAGGACCGGAACGCTGTCACCACCGAAAAAGACACCTTCATTGTCTTTATAAGCCACATAATATTTGCCACCTTCAACATCTTTGCTTGCGCTCTTGAGGTAATACACGCCGTCACCATCGGGCAGCGTTGTCGGTGTGCCTTGTCTGGAAGTAATCAACGGGAGTGCACCTTGTTCTACAGTGCCATTCTCCTTAACCTTCGAAACCGTCAATACTTTCTTATTGCCGGTCTGGGCATAAACGACACGGACAGCACCGACCACTTCGCTCAACGATTCACTATTTACATTTGGAGCCGCTTTTACATACATTGCAATGGAATCGTTCTTCAAGTCGATCGTAAACTTGAACTGCTGGAAATTTGCATTCCCAACTGTATGGACACCTGCTAATGCTTTATAAGTCGAATCAGCCTTAAAATTAGCACCAAAGACATCGCTTGCATTGGTGATCATTACCTTTGTTGTATCAATACCCAAGAATTTGGCTTTGCCGTCAGAGAACGACTCATCTCCTTTAACCAGCAAAGAGACATAGCCATCTTCCAAATCCTTTGCGATCAGTTCTTTTCCTTCGAAGATGTTTCCTTCATATTTATCTCCGAAAACCAATTGGAAAACAGAGAAACCGTTACCGATCTGCTCAGCATCCAAAGCTAAGTTTGCCGCAGGTGTTTCAAAACTCACGTCCGAGCCTGCACCGCCCTTTGCTATGACAAACTTTTCGCTTTTCACATCTATAGTCAAGTAAGTTTTCTCACCTGGATAATATCCTCTTAACTTATTGCCATCCATCTGCCAACGATTGATGCTTTTATCCGAAAAGTCCAAAACAGGAACCGGCTTGTCTTTCGGAGCAAAAGCCAAATAGGCATTAGTCGCTTTGTTCCTTATCTGATAGGTAGCCACTCCGTTGACAATCTGTTTGTCAACTATCTGCCATAGGGCAGAATCAAGTTGAGCCTTCGTCATGTTCTCCTCTTCAATGGTCTTTACAACCACGGAGTCTGCCTTGCCACCGTATAAAGACAAAGCAAGGTTATTCATTTTCAAATAACAATAATCATCGGTAGTCCCTAATTTATCGATTGAAATCGTTTCTGCCGACAATGTTCCTGCCACCATCAAGGCGGCAGCTAAAGATGTAAACTTTTTATTCATAAGCAATTCTTTTAAATTATCTTTTTATCAAACATTGACAAAGATAGGAAAGTTCTATTTCACAAAATTATAATCTACTATAAAAGATACTTACATCCGGGCATAATGTACAAAAACGCCATTATCCATGCCATAATAAAAAAGGCCCGTCACCGAAGTGACGAGCCCGGAATCATTTTCTCTTATAATCAAATAATAATACTAAAGTAATGAAATAAAGTTCTTAATATCTTGTACTTATATCTTTCTTGTTAATTATTATAATGATTGACAAAGATAAATCTTTTTGTTCAAAATTTTATCCTTCAAAAAGACTCCTTACAAAACCTATCGATTATTGAACAAACCCTTTTCTTTTCAGGACAAATCAGTTATCAGCCCGATGCACAGTGAGTTGCGGGAACGGGAAGTTGATGCCTTTTTCATTGAATGTTGCATAAACCTCCTGATTGATTCCGAAATAAACATTCCAATAATTCGGGCTTTCCACCCATACACGGACAACAATATTCACACTGCTGTCTGCCAACGCATGCAAGGCAATGAAAGGAGCCGGATCAGCCAAAATCCGAGAGTCACGGGCAAGAATCGTTTGGATCACCTCCTTTACTTTATCATAGTCTTCACCATAATCGACACCAAACGTCCAGTCCACTCGGCGGGTAGTCTGCCGGCTGAAGTTCGTGACCGCTCCACTACTCAACGATCCATTCGGGATATACACCATCTTATTATCAGGTGTCGACAGAATCGTGTGGAAAATCTGGATTTCCTTCACCGTTCCGCCTGTACCCTGTGCCTCTATATAGTCACCGACTTTGAAAGGCTTGAACAAAAGAATAATCAATCCACCCGCGAAGTTCGCCAGATTACCGCTCAAAGCCATACCGACAGCGACACCTGCAGAAGCAAGAAGAGCGGCAAAAGAAGTTGTTTGTACACCCAAAGCACCGACAACCGAGATGATCAATAGAATAGTCAGGACAACATTTACCAGGCTTCCGACGAAACTCTTGACTGAAGGATCGATATCGCGTTTCAGCAAAACCCGTTTTATCAGTTTATTCACCAAGTTAATCAGGAGACGTCCGACTATAAAAACCAAAAACGCCTTGATAAGCGTCCATCCCAACGCCGCCCCTTGCGTCATCAGGGAATTCAAAATACCTTCCAAACCATGTGAAAGATCAATTGCTGTTACAATCATAATTACTATATTAATGGAAATTCATACTAATTACATAACAATCATTCATTCCAAAAGTATTAGAAATTGTAGCAAAGGTATAAAGTTTTTTTATTCGAATAAAGAACCAATTTTATTATGTAGTTTTGCAAACGGTCAGATAACAGATATAAACGATAGAGAATGAGGACTTTCTTGATTATTATAGGTTTGTTCCTGTTTATAGGAAACAGCTTTGCGCAATCATACGAAGAATTAATAGAGAAAAGCTATGACTTCGTGGATAAAGGTGACTTGGTGTCCGCAGAAGAGAGCCTGAAAGCAGCTATGCACAAAGAACCGGCTAACCCGCTGAACTATGCCCTGCTTACGAACCTCGGAACCATACAACGCCGGCAGGGAAAGTTGGAAGACGCACTCATCTCCTATACTTCCGCACTAAGCGGGCATACAAAGAATATCACCATTCTCGAAAACCGAGCTTCCCTTTACACCGAGCTGGGAGAAACAGAAAAGGCATTGAACGATTATAACACGCTTTTGATAGAAGATCCGGAACATCAGGAGGCGCTTTATTGCCGCGGGCTGCTCTATATACAGCTACAAAATTATATGTGGGCGGAACAAGATTTCGACAAGATCCTGGAAGTAAACGAGAAATCGGTCCGCGCCCGCCTCGGTCATGCCATTTTGGAAAAGATGCGCGGGAACTATGACGAAAGCGAACGGATATTCAACTACCTGATCAGCGAAATGCCCCGTGACTGGGTCCTCTACGAAGGACGGGCGGACTTGTATTTCATGATGGGAAAGAATGCACGGGCAATGGCTGATATAGAAAAGGTCTTCGTCGAAAGCGAACCGACAGCCAATCTCTATGTGCTGAGAGGCAAAATCAAGCTGGCACAATACGAAAAAGAACGGGCAGCCCTTGATTTCAAGAAAGCCGAATCGATGGGATATAATAAAGAAGTTATCAAGGAATTGATGAAACTCGCCCAACAATAAACAAGCAAACATTTTCTAACATACTTAAATCATCTTACTTATTATGCAGAAAGACACTAAACGCAATTTTGCGCTCGATGTACTGCGGGTACTGGCCTGCTATATGGTAATCCAAGTACACACCGGAGAGTTTTATTATATCGGCCCGATCGGGGATGTGATAAAAGGAGAGAATGCTTTTTGGGTAGACCTTTACAACTCTGTCTGCCGATCGGCTGTTCCTCTATTTGTGATGCTGACCGGATATTTCCTTCTCCCTGTAAAAGATGAGCCGGCACAATTCTTCCGCAAACGTTTCACACGTGTAGTCATACCTTTTATATTCTGGTGTATCGCTTACTCTTTCTACCAGTTCTTCCGAGGACAAGTGAACTTTACAACCGCCTGTACGAATATCCTCAAAATCCCGGTAAACTTCGGGACACAAGTGGGGCATCTCTGGTATGTCTATATGCTGATGGGACTATATCTTTTCGCTCCTATCATTTCACCTTGGTTAAAAACAGCTTCTCGAAAGAGCATCGAGCTATATCTTGGAATATGGGCGTTTACTTTGTGCGTACCTTATATCCATCTGTTATTTCCGGATATATTAGGGGAATGCTTCTGGAACGGGACTCCGATGTTATACTATTTCTCCGGGCTGCTGGGATATATGGTATTAGCTTATTATCTACGCACATATGCTTCAGAACGGAAAAGCTGGAACCTGCCGGTGGGCATCGCTTTATTGGTAGTGGGCTATTTCATCACCTGGTACGGCTTCCACGAACGGTTATCGACAGCCGAATATGTCCCTCAATTGGAAATCACTTGGGGATACGAGACAATCAACGTGGCAATGGTGGCTACAGGTATTTTCCTGTTGATCAAGAATATCCGGATCAAGAGCCCAGATTCATCCTGCGGAAAGTTAGTTACGGATATATCGATTAAGAGTTACGGAATTTACCTAATACACATCATGTTGCTGAACCTGTTCTATGACTTGTTGAATAATCTGTCCGACAGTGCCATGATTAAGATTCCAGTAATCGCACTCTGCACTTTCGTTACTTCTTATTTAATGATCAAAGCCCTTTCCTATCTGCCAAAGAGTAAATACATAATCGGATAACCGAAGAATAGAGAATTGACAATTACTTTCAGCCAATTTGAACAACGCGAAGCTAAATTGTCAATTCTCTATTGTTAATTGTCAATTGTTAATAATGTAGTCGACAATCCATGCACCGACCTCTTTTGTGCCATATTTTGCACCACCTTCCACCTGGATTTCAGGGGTACGGACATTAGCGTCCAGAGAAGCATCCACAGCCTCGCGGATCAAAGCACCTTCCGCCTTACACCCGAAGTACTCAAACAGCATGGCAACCGAAAGAATCTGTGCCAACGGATTGGCAATATTCAATCCTTTAGCCTGCGGCCATGAACCATGAATCGGTTCGAATACAGGAGTGCTTTCGCCCGTCGAAGCAGAAGGGAGCAAGCCCATAGAACCGC
>ERZ827037.3184-NODE-3184-length-11450-cov-3.610355_pt1 | contig 11450 bp, 6 predicted proteins | sample MGYA00519924_ERZ827037 | MGnify/ENA primary metagenome ERZ827037 (study PRJEB31778, sample SAMEA3449250) | human gut metagenome | biome: human gut; feature: human-associated habitat; material: faeces | place: United Kingdom | collected 2010/2012 ...
AGGGCTCTACCACCTTCCAGGACGCGGTTTACGGAGAGATCACGGTGGAAAATAAGGAGCTGGAGGATCAGATTCTGCTGAAGGCCGACGGCTATCCGACCTATAACTTTGCCAACGTTATCGACGATCACAGTATGCATATCACCCATGTGGTGAGGGGATGTGAATATCTGTCCTCTGCGCCGAAATACAACCTTTTGTATGAGGCGTTCGGCTGGGAGGTTCCCACTTATGTGCATTTGCCGCTGATTATGGGGAAAAATGAGGATGGCAGCGTTTCCAAGCTTTCCAAGCGCCACGGCGCCACCAGCTTTGAAGACCTGATGGCGGACGGCTATCTGCCGGAGGCCGTCACCAACTATATCGCCCTGCTGGGCTGGTGTCCTAAGGATAATCAGGAAATGTTCACCCTGGAAGGCCTGACGGAGAGCTTCTCCATCGACGGCATCAGCAAATCGCCGGCGGTGTTCGACTATGATAAGCTGACCTGGTTTAACGGGGAGTATATCCGCAGGAAATCCCCGGAGGAATTTTTACAGCTGGCGAAGCCTTATTTCCGGCAGGCGTTCCCGGATACGGAGGCCCCTTATCCCAAGCTGGTGGAAATTCTTCAGCCCCGGGTTACCAGGCTGACGCAGATTCCTGAGATGATCGGCTTTTTCCAAAAGCTTCCCGGCTACGAAAAGGAGCTGTTTATCAATAAAAAAAGCAAGACCAACCTGGAAAATTCCAAGGAGGTTTTAGAGGATACCATCGCGCTGCTGGAAGCTCTGCCTAATTGGAATCATGATGGGATCCACGATTGCCTGATTCAGTACGCCCAGGAGAAAGGCCTGAAAAACGGCACCGTTATGTGGCCGGTGAGAATCGCGGCCGCCGGGCAATTGGTCACGCCGGGGGGCGCGATTGAAATTTTAGAAATCCTGGGCCGTGAGGAAAGCCTGCGGCGCCTGCGCCTGGGCCTTGCCAAACTATAAGAAGGGAGTATGCTTCATGCCGGAAATTGTAAAGCCAGCGGAAGGGGAAGAAACCCCATCCAATTTTATACAGGACTATATTGTGGAGGATTTGAAGGCGGGAGGACAATTTGAGGGAAAGCAGGTTCACACCCGTTTTCCTCCGGAGCCTAACGGCTATCTGCACATCGGCCACGCCAAGGCTGTCTGCATCGACTTTGGCACGGCGGAAAAGTTTGGCGGAATCTGCAATCTGCGAATGGACGACACCAATCCTACCAAGGAAGACGTGGAGTACGTGGACGCTATAAAGGAGGATATCCATTGGCTGGGGTTTGACTGGGACGACCGGTTTTACTATGCCTCCGAGTACTTTGAGAAAATGTACGAGTTTGCCTGCCGCCTGATTGAAAAAGGGCTGGCCTATGTGTGCGAGCTGACTCCCGAACAGATGCGGGAAAACCGGGGAGATTTGACCCATCCGGCGGTAAGCCCTTATCGGGACCGCCCTAAGGAGGAAAGCCTGGAGCTGTTCCGCAGAATGAGAGCCGGGGAGTTCGAGGATGGAAAAATGACGCTGCGGGCTAAAATCGATTTGGCCTCCGGCAATTTCAATATGCGCGACCCGGTTATCTACCGGATCAACCGGGCCAGGCACCATCGCACCGGAGATACCTGGTGCATTTATCCTATGTATGATTTCGCCCATCCTATCGAGGATATGCTGGAGGGAATCACCCATTCCCTATGTTCCCTGGAGTTTGAGGACCATCGGCCTTTGTACGACTGGGTGGTTGATAATGTGGACGGCCCCTGTAAGCCGCGGCAGATCGAATTCGCCAGATTGGGCATTGACCATACGGTGATGAGTAAAAGAAAGCTGCGGGCTTTGGTGGAAAACGGTCACGTATCCGGCTGGGATGATCCCAGAATGCCCACCCTGGGCGGCTTGAGAAGAAGAGGGTATACCCCGGCCTCCATCCGAAATTTCTGCGATAGAATCGGTGTTTCTAAGGTGAATTCCACGGTGGACTACGGCTTTTTGGAGCACTGCCTGCGGGAGGATTTGAATCTGAACGCCCAGCGCACTATGGCGGTGCTGCGGCCGATTAAGCTGATCCTGACCAATTATCCGGAAAATAAAACCGAGACGTTTGAGGTAGAGAATAACCCCAACCGCCCGGAGGACGGCACCCGCACGGTGACCTTCTCCAGAGAGCTTTACATCGAGGCCGATGATTTTATGGAAGAACCCGTGAAGGGCTATTTCCGGCTGTTCCCCGGCAACGAGGTGCGGCTGAAGACCACCTATATCGTCCGCTGCACCGGCTGCAAAAAGGATGACGACGGCAACGTGGTGGAGGTATACGCGGAATACGACCCTGAGACCAGGGACGGCAGAAAAATTAAGGGGACCATCCACTGGGCCGATGCGAAAACTGCTTTGGACGCCGAGGTCCGCTTGTACGATAACCTGTTTTTGGATCCGGAGCCCGAGGCCGGTGACAAGGACTTTTTGACCCTGTTAAATCCCAATTCCCTGGAGATTCTCACCGGCTGCAAGGTGGAGCGGGGCTTACAGGACGCGCAGGCGCCCCGGTCGTTCCAGTTTATGCGTTTAGGGTATTTCTGTCTTGATAATAAGGACAGCAAGCCGGGAAGGCTGGTGTTCAACCGTTCCGTATCTCTGAAGGACAGCTTTAAGCCAAAGAAAAAATAACGAAATAGGGAAAGGTCGGGGATTACAGAAGATCTGTAATCCCCGACCTTTTTGATGTTCGCTGGAAACAAACCGCCGGGTAGAAAGGCGCGGTTTCCCAGCTGCCGGCCTTCAATGCAATGGAGAAATCAATTTTTCCCGTTGTGCTTCGGGCTTGCTGTTTGAGTTGGATGACATGAAAAAGACCGGAGCAAATCAAATAAGCTCCGGCCTTTTTCACGGAATTTTATTGAGCGTTCCGAGAGCGATTGAAGGCAAAATTATTTTCTATAAGCCTGTGCGGCAGGAAAAATTAAAAAGACAACGGTTCAGAGACGCTCGAAAGCCGTCATACCGGCATCATTTGAGCGCCGGACAAGGCAAAATACAGTACGACCACTATGCCCAGTACAATCCGGTACCAGCCGAAGGCCTTGAAATCGTGCTTTTTGATAAAGCCCATCAGGAACCGGATGGCCAGCATGGAAACGATAAAGGAAATCACCATGCCTACCAGCAGAATACCCAGCTCAGGCCCCGAGAAGCCGCCGCCCTCCACCAGAAAGATCAGAATTTTTACGCCGCTGGCGCCCAGCATCGCCGGAATCGCCAGGAAAAAGGAAAACTCAGCGGCTACAAAACGGGAGCAGCCAAGGAACACAGCGCCGAGGATAGTAGCGCCAGACCGGGAGGTGCCGGGAATCAGCGCCAGCATTTGGCATACGCCGATCAGCAAAGCCATCTGGTAGGTCAATTCAGAAAACTTTTTTACCTTGGGCTGTTTGTTCCGGCTTTCCAGAATCAGGAACAGAACGCCGTAAAGAATCAGCGTGGCGGCAATGACATAGGGAGTGGAAAGGACGCTGTCAATGACGTCGTTGAACAAAATTCCAATGATGCCGGCGGGAACGCTGGCCACAAGCACCTTTCCCCACAGGGGAAAGGGGTTTTTTTTTTCCCGCTCTGTTTTCTTAGGAGAAAAAGGGTTCAGCTTATGAAAATAAAGCACCACAACCGCTAAAATAGAACCAAACTGGATCAGCACCTTGAACATATCAAAGAATTCCTGATTCCGGGCCGGATCCGCCGCTACCGTCAGAGGGGTAAATTGGTTCAGCAGAATCAGGTGCCCGGTGCTGCTGATGGGAAGCCATTCGGTAATTCCCTGCACGATTTCCATATTGTTCACATTGAATGCGCCGATGGCATAGCCTTCCTCGTAAGCCCTTTTGAACATTTCTCTTGTGTTTACCAGAGGCATTTTGAAATCACTCCTGTTTAAAATTAACCTCCGCGGGCGATTCGGGCCTTTCCCACGCCCCGCACCGTTTGTAAAAATACGGAAAAGCAGAGGTTTCCAAAATTTATTATACATCATCAGAGAAAAAATATAAAGACATATTGTTAAAAAATCAACACAATTTTCTAGACCTTCACCCGCGGAAATTGACAATTTTCATTCTCTTTGCTATTCTTAATCTATAAAATCAGCGGTTTTTGTCCGTCCTGTGTTTACTGCGCGTTCAATATTAACCTGAGGGGAAGTTTCATTTTATGGTCAAATCTTATCAAGGCTTTCGTGGATTTTTAGCCTTAGGTGTTTTCATGGTTCACTTATCTATATTAAGACACACCTTTCTAGCTAATGTTTACGACAATTGGCTGATTGGCTGCGGTGCTTTCTGCGTTTTATTTTTCTTTTTGCTCTCTGGATTTGGAATTGGAAGCAGTTTCGCTTACAAAGGGAACTCCGCTTATACCTGCAAGGGACTAAAAAGCTATTATTGGAGAAGAATAAAAGCTATTTATCCCGCCTCCATAATTATCACGTTAGCATTGATTTTTTTGGACAGAGCCTCTATCTTTTCTGATTTTTCTGAAGGCGTCAAATACACAATCGGCAATCTTTTTCTCATTGAAGATCTTCTCCATGTTTCCAGAATCAACCCAGTCAGTTGGTATTTGAGTTTTCTTCTTCTCTATTATGCGGCAGCGCCGTTTATAGCCTTTCTGCTTAGCAAAATTAAATGGCAACCGGCCTTTTACCTTATGATCGCCGCAATTTTTATTGGCCAAATTGTCATAGTGACACAAAATTTAGATAACCCGGCCCATCAGCAGTTATTTTACACCAACTGGAAATTCCGCTTCTTTGATTTTTTAACCGGACTGATTTTAGGTTTCGCCTTGCAAAAACCAATAATTCGGAAAAAAAACCATCGATATTTCTTCTTTTCCTGCCTTGAAATTGGCGCGCTGATTCTTTGCGCGGTCTTTTTCTATTTAAGAGTCTATGTGCCTGTGCCATATCTTCACGGCACCTACTATGCGCCTTTCATTTTATTGATTCTAATCGTATTCCACGAAGACGGAGGCGTGGTTTCCAGATTTCTATCCTGTCCTTCCGTTCAATTTTTCGGCGGACTCAGCTTATATTTCTATTTAATTCACTTTAAGGTGCTGCTACGGGTCTCAGCCAGCGGCATTCCCAGAATTTCTTACATTATTTTAACTGCCTTTGGCATTTCTCTGGTTTTCAGCCTGTTATTATACGTACTGCTCCATTTTAATAAAACAATGCAGCAGCTGAAGACCTCCAAGCTTCAGCCCATAATTGAAAAACTGACCTTATTCTTATCTATCATTTTAGAAGCTGGCTGTATTATTGTATGCTACCAAAAAATTTGTATCGGACAAGCCGCTGCTGCTGCGGCCCTTTTTGTTGCCGCAACCTTGACGGTGTCCCTGTTCCTTTTGCTTGTTTTTCATCTATTAAAATATAATTCTTCTTCCCAAAAGGAATCCACAGATCAGTCGAATCAGTAACCGGACAATAAGCTATATAAAAAAACAGGAAGCGTGAATTTTTAAAATCCGTGCTTCCTGTTTTTTTAAGTTTAGGAAAATAGATCCTCAGCCCTAGCGCAGCAAGGACAAAAAATCTTATCTGCAGGCACCTAGGGAACCTTGGCCGTTGTCCCCAAAAATTAAAAACCAGAAGAACAATATCGAAACTTCCGCCCGCTTACTGGTGCTGTCTGCATGACAAGAGTGAAGCAAAAAGAAGCACGTCACGAAATTTTTGCCGACAATATGACTTTAATAGGCCCCCTAAACTTCTTGCTTCATAAGGGTTTGTTCTGACTGTTCAGTTGTAATTACGGATCAGGGAAACCAGCCGGCCTAAAATTACCACCTGTTCGGAGATGATGGGCTGGAAGGCAGGGTTTTCCGGCTGAAGGCGAATATGTCCGTCTTCCCGGAAGAAACGCTTAACCGTCGCCTCATCCTCTAAAAGCGCCACTACAATATCGCCGTTTTCCGCCACTGGAGTTTTGTGGGCTACTACATAATCCCCGTCTAGAATACCGGCGTTGATCATACTTTCTCCTTTTACTTTTAACATAAAAGTCTCTTCATTCGGCATATATTCAACCGGGATAGGAAAGTAATTCTCAATATTCTCTGTTGCGAGGATCGGCTCTCCGGCTGCGACATGTCCGACAATAGGTACGTTCACAACCTCACGCCTGGTAAGGTTAAAATCGTCATCCAGAATCTCGATTGCTCTTGGCTTGGTCGGGTCTCTCCGGATATAACCATTCTTCTCCAACGTTTCAAGGTGAGAGTGGACAGAAGAAGTAGATTTTAAATCTACCGCTTCACAGATCTCACGGACTGCAGGCGGATAACCTTTGCTTAAAATCTCACCCTTGATATATTCTAAAATTTCTTTTTGCTTTGCACTAATCTTACCTGGCATAAATTGTCTCCTTATATATGGGATTTCTGTAATGATCCAGCAGCTTCTTAACCACTGCTTCTTTATCTATTAATCATGATAACATACCATATATCGAAATGCAAACATATATTCCGAAAATTTGTTCGATTTTTCTATTGACAAACAGATGTTCGAATAGTAAGATACAGTTGTACAAACAAATGTTCGCAACAAGTGTTCGGGGTATTTATAACACAGATTTACAATTGATGATCCAGGGAGGTACCGTTATGAGAAATGAGAGCAATACAATCACAGGCAGAACCTGTCAGATGTCTGGCAATACATCCAGCCGGATGCATTCTGGTGATGTATCCAGAAACAGACGTATCGTTGTCCGCAGGCAGAAGATAGCTTTAGTTTCGGTCGCATTCATTGCATTGGCAACTATCATCTGTATATTTTTATCTGGTGCGGTCCGTACTCAGGCAGCACCATCTGAGATTTCCTGCAAATATTATACAAGTATTGAAGTACAGAGCGGTGATACTTTATGGTCGATCGCATCCGATCATATTACAGAGGAATACCGTGATATGAATGCCTATATTGACGAAGTCTGCTCTATCAATAAGATTTCTCAGAATGAGATCCATGCGGGACAATATCTTACCATCCCATATTACAGCAGTATTGCCATTGCAGGGCAATAAAATAGGGCTGCGAATTATTACTGGAACAAGGTGTGAGTGAAAAGCAATGTTTTTTCTTCCTGTGCCGGCAAGTTGTCAATTTGCCTGAAATAAGGTATAATAGTCATTGTTTCAACTGTAAAGTATGTTCCATACATGCTATAGGATGAAACAGTAATTATTTGGAGAGAGATTTAGGGAAACGCTGATTAATTCATGCATCTCCTTGTGATTTTTGATATAATATAGGTATCAACTGAAAGGTCGTATACCTATGAATCAACTAACATTTTCCGACATGGAATACTCCAACCGCAAGAAGAAAACCAAGCGTGAGGAATTTCTTGATGCCATGGAAGAAATCATCCCATGGTCATATTGGGTAGAAATGATTCGCCCATATTATTTCGCTAACAAGCGCGGTCGCAAACCTATTGGTATTGAAACCATGCTTCGCATGTATCTCATGCAGATTTGGTTTAATCTGTCCGATGAAGGAATCGAGGATTCTATCTACGACAGTTACGCCATGCGTTCATTTATGCATATAGATTTCAATGAACAACAAGTACCGGATGCAACTACATTGCTTAAGTTCAGACATATGCTTGAAGCAAATAAACTTGGTGAGAAGATTTTTGCTGATGTCAACAATCGTCTCGACAAAGCAGGCCTTATGATGCATGGTGGCACTATTGTTGACGCCAGCCTTATAGCAGCACCTAAATCCACTAAAAACCAGAATGGCAAGCGTGATCCTGAAATGCATCAGACAAAGAAGGGCAATGAATGGTACTTCGGAATGAAGGTACATGCCGGTGTTGATGCAGGCAGTGGGTATGTTCATACAATAACCGGTACATCTGCAAATATGCATGATGTTTCAGAAACTGCAAATCTTATCAGAGAAGATGATGAGGTTGTATATGGTGACTCCGGTTATCTTGGAGCTGTTAATCAACCCGCAATTAAGGATGACGAGAAGAAATCAAGGATTGAATTCCGAATAAATAAGCGTCCTTCCAGCCTCAAAATGGCAGATGATTTTAAAGGTCTTAACTGGGACAAAAAAATGGAACATGAAAAGTCCGCAGTTCGCTGTAAAGTCGAGCATCCATTTCTCATTGTAAAGAAACAGATGGGATACTCAAAAGTTGTATATCGTGGAATCGCAAAAAACATGCATCGATTCCATATGTTGTTTGCCAGTGCAAATCTGTTAATGTGTAGCAGAGCTGGCAGAACAAAAGACTTTGTTGGGTGCACAGTATAACTGTGTCCATTTTGGGGAAATATCCTCAAAAAAGGATAAATAGCAAGAGGATATAACAGGTATATGAGGAAAAAATCCTCTTGGTTTTTATAAAAACTTGACAAACTGGGATAATGCTGAAAACAAAGCTAATTAATCAGCGTTTCCCTAGCAACAACAACGAGGACAGATGAAATCGATTATCTCTTGAATTTGAATTCCACAGCGACATGGACAGCAGGAACAAGATTAGTAAGGGCAAACGGATCATTATTAAATAATGATAAAATACAACCCCTTAGTTCCGGTGTTCTTAAATATCGAAATACAACATATGCAGGTGATATAAATCAATACAAAACACATTATTATTGGGCGGCAGGACCGGAGGCAGGGCAGACTGTTACTCAGAATTTGTGGAATAGCGGAGAACCTAATGAATGCGTACAAGCTGCAACCGGAATGTCGGATAACACTTTATCCGATATACAACAATACGAATCATGTACAATGTTGAGGGTTCAAGAGAAATCTTTAAATGATATAAGAGAAGGAAACCTACGAGATAATACATCTATAACTGCACAGGGTTTCTTCGTCGAATTCGGCGGTTACAACAACGGAGCCGATCCGGGACAGCCGGATAACACAAAAGAGGGTGATACCAACGTACAGGTAGTCCTGAAGGACGTAGAGGCAGTGATCAATGACGCGAAATATCTCCCTCTCGCTGATGCACTGGATATGGCAAAAGCATATGATGTTGTTGAGATCATCAAAGACAAAGTGACTGCGGTAAACAATGCAACCCTCAAAAAAGACGTGCAGTTAAAGAGCAATGGAAGGACATTTGTCTATAAAGGAAATGTGGATTCCAAAATCGATGTTGCAGAGGATGGAATGGTCACAGTGACAGGCGGAAACGTAAATGTGACAGGCGATACCACATTAAAGGTAAAAAGCCCGGCAGACAGCCAGACCTACCAGATCACGACACCGTCAGGTGCGACGGATGTGATCGTGCCGGATACTCCGGGAGGGGACAAGACACCGTATGTGATGAATAAAAACACGACAGATGCACTCAGCTTAAAGATCGGGGATGTGACATACACCTATACCAACCAGAGCTTTGATAGCAGCACCCTGGTCTACATCCCGGATGCCATGTACAAGAATGAACTGGTGACAAAGGCAGAAGTCCCGGCGGATAAGACAGCAGTGATCAAGTTAGACGATAAAAACACCGTTGAGACAAAAGGAGGCGGAAATGCTTCTGATAAAGTGACCGTAGTGCGGAGAGATACAGATAAAAAAGCAGATGTGAAAATTCCAGCCGGTGCAAGTGCGACCGTATTCGGATATGAAGTGGGAGCAGCACCGACAAATGGCGTGACTGTCAGCCAGAGCAGCACGACTAACAGCGGTTATCCGTCGCGTGATTACGTGACACTCACGCCGGGTGAGAGTGTTGTGATTGATGGAGTTACTTATACAGCGGACGACAGCGTGAAGAAATTTTATCTTGGGACATTCAAGACGACGATCACAACCGGGAACAATGCCGAGATTTCCGGCGGGCAACCAAAAGATCCGGGATACTTACAGCAGTACACGGTAAAAATCACTCCTAAGACAAACTTTGACCTGGACAAGGACAATTTTACCGTCACAATGAAAAAAAGTGATACCGGGGTTACAGAGACATTGAAGTTTTCAGATGTATGTACTGTGGATGCGGATGGAAGCATCACAGTGACAATCCCGCAGGTGACAGGTGACATCACCATCCATGCCGCGGCAAAACGCCAGCTCACGACCTTAAATGTGGAAGGTCTCACTGCCGGCGGTGCAAAGGGCAGCTTCAAGGCAGTGGATGCATCCGGTAACACCTATAAGATGGAAGCCGACGGCAGCATCCAGGTAGACCGGAATGAGGAACTGACACTTACATTTACACCAAATGATTTTGAGGATAAATACTATTCAGACCTGACCGGGGAGAAGGGAGAGAGTTTTTCCATCCTGACAGCCCTGGAGGAGACGACAGATAACAATAAGGATCTGTTTACCACAGCAACATTCAACTGGACAGAAAAGAGTTATGAGATAAAATACACGCCGACCAAAGCGGATGTGACATTAAAAGCAACCTTTACACCATCCCATATCGTGCATTTCCATGTGACAGGAGGAACGGCAGAAGTGACGGACCAGAAACTGGTCACAAAGGAGACAGGGGCAGTACAGTTCCAGCATGTCATCGTGGCAGATGGCGAGACTGTGGATGTAAAACTGACCGACACGACAGCAAACGGTCTGGTTCCGATGGCTTACTGGAGTGATGTGTCAGAATCACCGGGGAATGCAGGAGCTGATGTGTCTACACAAATCCAGAATGTCGGTGGACAGACCTATACCTACACGACACAGAATGTAAAACAGCCGAAGGCATTGAACGTGACCTTTGGGGAGGGACAGACCGTGGAGGTGACGGTAAACAACGGAAAGCTGTTAAATGATGACGGCGCATGGAGCGAAAGTTCCGGTACATACACAAGGATCGTAAAGAACAACGGTTCACTGGTGGTTAAGATCAAGCCGAATGACGGCTACGGCTTAAAGAGCATCACAGTCAACGGCTATCCGATCGACATTGAACAAGCGGTGAAAGACAATCTAATCAAATACGACAGTGCGGCAGGCGTCTATACCCATACCACACATGGCATCTATCAGGCATGGAAAGTGGCAGTCGATATGGAAAAACAGCACCAGTTTATCTTTGAAGACCAGAACGGTGCAGAGATTAACAATGGGGAGAGCATCACGGTCATTGAAGGCGGAACAATCGCTGAGACCGTCTTTGCAAAAATGCAGAAAGAGACAGACAAGTTAAAAGCGGACAATGAGAGCTTCTTTGTCTGGGTGGATAAGGCAAACACCGGAAAAGTTTATAATGAAACAACGGTCATCAGCAGCCAGACGGCAGAAAAGGTGACGCTCATCCCGGTATACCGCACAAACGTGATCGAGGGAACAGACGGAAGCAGCATCGCGGCAGATGATTTCGTCATCCATGTGAACGATGTCGGAAAACTGACAGCGATTGATGCAAAGAACCGTG
>ERZ827037.3194-NODE-3194-length-11404-cov-2.705525_pt1 | contig 11404 bp, 7 predicted proteins | sample MGYA00519924_ERZ827037 | MGnify/ENA primary metagenome ERZ827037 (study PRJEB31778, sample SAMEA3449250) | human gut metagenome | biome: human gut; feature: human-associated habitat; material: faeces | place: United Kingdom | collected 2010/2012 ...
CTCAATGCTCTCCTCTGCTGCTTTCTGTCCAACCTCAGGCTGTGCTCCTGCACCAAGACCTTTGGTAATTTTCTCACCGATCTGAAGTACAGTTGGAGCTTTACACAGAGTCAAAGCCTGCTTATCTGTATTCACACCTACAAACTCTACTCCGCCGATGGCTTCTTCCACCATTCTGTTTACTGCGTTATTTCCAGCTCCACCTACACCTACAACGATAATCTTTGCAGATGATTCAGCCTCGTTTGTCATAATTTCTAACACGGTATTTCCTCCTTTAGCTCCCTTGTATGGCTTGAAATGTGTATCACATTCATTTTCTTTCATAATATACATATAGATATATAATAAATGCTTTTTTTAAATTAATCAACTGGTAAATTCACTTTTTAAAAATTTTTTAGACCTTTTTTAGAATTATCCCCCTTTTTTATCAAACTTTCGTCAGCCTGCTGAATCAGAACCGTCGCTGTATTCCACATCCGTTCCGGTATCGGAATCACCTTCTGAAGAAGTGCCCTTGTCTTCTGTGTCTTTGTCCTGACTGTCAGAATTCTGGGAATCCTCCCCCTGGTCTGTGCTGTCTGTTCCCTCTCCGCTGTCCGCATCGGAAATATCCTGACCGTCTTCCTCCTCGGAAGTGTTTGTGTCCGTATTTTCCTCCTCTGCACTCTGTCCTGTTTCGCTGTTCTCTTCTGCTGCATTGTCAAATACAACACTGGCTGTGTCTTCTGTTACATTTTCCAGATGAAGGACACCTTCCATACCTTCCAGCTGCGGAAGGATTCCAATCAGGCGGTTCATCTTTTCATCCATATTTTCATCGGTTCCCATATTGACTTCAATAGAACCGTAATACAGTACCAGCTGCTTCAGATCATTAAACACCAGACGGTCCGGCTTCTGCTCGGTCTTTTCCAGCATTTTCCCTACACTTAAAATGGTGTTCAGTCTCTTTTTGTTGATTCCTTTTATCTTCTCCCCCTGCTTGGCCTCTTTTACATTCAGCCCGTCTATCAGAGGTACATTTTCAATGGGTTCCTCTGTAATAATCTGAATTACGCCCTGGCGGTCAAAATTCAGGCATTGACCGTTGAGACTGAAATAGCCAATCATCTGTTTTTCCCTGACCTGCAGCACCAGCGTATTCCATTTCTTCCTCTTAATGGTTATTCGTTCAATGAGCGCCTCCTCTTTTGTCTTTTCCTCTGTGTTGATAAACCGTTCTGCCAGCAGCGTGTTTTTGGCCGCCGGCACATCCAGCACCATCTTCTTGATTTCCTCATCCGAATAAAACTGATTACCCTTTACTTCTACTTTTGTAACGCGGAATCCCACACAAAACACAATCAGAAAAATCAGGATTCCTATGACAATGATTTCTGTCACAATTCTGCGTATGCTTCTTTTACTCATAAACTTCCCCTTTAGTCTTTGAAAATCTGCGCTCCCAATAACGCCAAATCTCTGCAGATATCTTCATAGCCCCGCTCAATGTAATGGCGGTTCTCCACATAAGTCTCTCCCCTGGCGGCCAAGCCCGCCAGCACCAGCGCCGCGCCTCCCCGCAGTTCCTCAGCCCAAACCTTATTTCCCAGAAGAACGCCTCCCCGAATCCGGGCGCAGTTTTGGCATACAGAAATATCTGCTCCCATTCTCTGCAGCTGGTACACCGGTTTAAAGCGGTCTTCAAACACGGTCTCCACAAGACAGCTTTCTCCTCTGGCGGCTGCAAGCACTGCCAGAAACACAGACTGCAAATCCGTGGGAAACCCCGGATACACGGCGGTCTGCAGATAAGGGATAAAGCCATCCGCCTTCTGACCTGACAGAATCAGTTTACCACTGTTGCAGGTATATTGTCCACCAATTTTCTCATAGGCAGCTAAAAGCGCCCCCATTTCCTCCACCGGCGCCTGGTCCAATATGCAGTTTCCACGGGTAATGGCGGCGGCACACACATAAGTTCCTGCTGCTATCCGGTCTGCAGGCAACTGAAGCTCCGTATCATGAAGGTTCCGTACCCCGGTAATTTTAAGCTGCTGGCTTCCCACACCTTCTATCCTCGCCCCGGCCTGGTTCAAAAAACGGCACAGCCAGCTGACCTCCGGCTCTTTTGAACAACCGGAAAGCCAAGTGATTCCCGGGGCGCATACCGCGGCCAGAATGGCATTTTGCGCAGCCCCCACACTGCTTTTCGGAAAATGATATCTGCTTTCCTGCCTTTTCCCTGCTCTGGCGCACAGCATTTCTCCTTCCTGAAATTCTGCCCCCATAGCCTCTAAAGCCGCCAAATGCAAATCCACAGGTCTTTTCCCAATGACGCAGCCGCCGGGATAGGGCACGCAGGCCTGGCCGCACCGGCCCAGCAGACTTCCCAGCAGGACAATGGAGGAACGCATCTGACATCCCAGCTTCCGGTCCACCTCATATCCTGTTACCTGTTCTGCATCCAGCAAAAGGGTATGCCCCTCCCAGATGACTTTTACCCCCAGTTTCTTTAAAATTTCTTCCATAACAAAAACATCTGCAATTTTCGGACAGCCATGGAGCACGGTAACTCCTTTATTTAAAAGAGCGGCAGCCATCATTGGCAGTGCCGCGTTTTTAGAACCCTGTATTTTCACTTCACCACTTAAAGGAATTCCGCCTGTAATTTTAATTCCAGCCAAGCCATACACTCCTCTTATATTCAGATTCAAAGACTTTCATACTGTATTCTATGCGGCCTGACGAACCATGTGCATAAAGTCATGGTTCTTCGTATCGACTCACAGACAGCGCAATCCCCATCTCCCCCAGAAGAAACAGCACAGACGTCCCTCCATAGCTGACAAAGGGCAGCGTAATTCCCGTGTTGGGAATGGTATTGGTCACTACTGCGATATTTAAAATCACCTGGATGGCCATATGCCCCATAATCCCTGCTGCAATCAAAGCGCCGCTCAAATCTCTTGCATGGGTGGCTATAACCATGAGACGCCAGATAAGCAGCCCAAACAGCAGAATCAGGAGGCAGGCTCCTACAAGCCCCGTTTCCTCACAGATAATGGAAAAAATCATATCATTCTGGGCCTCGGGCACAAATCCCAGCTTTTGCAGACTGCTGCCAAGCCCTCTGCCGAAAATCCCGCCGCTGCCTATGGCATACAGCCCCTGTATAGTCTGAAATCCTTTTTCGTAAGCCTCCGGATTCCGCCAGATAGCCAGCCGCTCCAGACGGTAGCTTGCCATGCCCAGAAAGATTCCGATAAACACCACACCCACAGCTCCGATACCAAGAAAAGGCAAGTAGCGGGGATTGGATACAAAAATTAAAATAACTCCGATTCCCAGAATAATAATAGCAGTACTTAAATTGTTCGTTCCCACAAGCCCCACAATGGGCAGCAAAAGCATCATTGTGCCTGCCATATGAAGAATTCCCTGCTTTTGTTCCGCACTGCGGATAATCACATGGGTCAGAAGCAGTATGACCGCCACCTTGGCAAATTCGGAAGGTTGAAAAGACAGCGGACCTATAGAAAGCCACCGTTTTGAGCCATTATATTCATCTCCGAACAAGAGAACAGCCAGGGACAAAACCAGCGATACCAGATAAAAAAAGGGCAAACCGCACCAGGATGTGATAATCCATACAGGAAACCAGATACATTCCCATAAGCCCCAGGGAAGTGGCAAATAACTGTTTCTTAAAATAATAGGCAGAATCATGAAATTTGACTCTGCCGTTATACGCACTGGTACTATAGAGAAACACCAGACCGCAAATCAGAAGAAGCAGAACCAGAAACAAAAGCCCTGTATCCTGGTGTCCCGCATTTTTTCTTTCTTTCTCCACTTTTCATGCTTCCTTTCGTGACGGTGCTTCTTTTCAATATATGAAATACAGGAAACAGATAGACGTATTCCAAAGAAGTTTCCCCCACAACAAAGGGGACAGCCCTTTTTGACTGTCCCCTCTTCTTTCTTACAGCATGCTGCGTACATATTCCTTAAACTTGTCTCCCCGCTGCTCATAGTTGTCAAACTGCCCCCAACTTGCGCAAGCAGGAGAAAGCAGAACGGCATCTCCTTTTTGGGCTTTTTCGGCACAGATTTTCACCGCTTCTTCCAGGCTGTCTGCCAGAATGGTATGGTAAAAGCCGCATGCGTGAGCTGCTTTTTCTATTTTCTCTCTGGTCTGTCCGATAAGCACCAATTCCTTTACCTTGCCCTCAAAGGCCTGAATCCACTCTTCATAAGAAGATTCTTTATCGTATCCTCCGCCAATGAGGAACGTCGGGCGGTTCATCGCCTGTATGCCCTTAATGGCTGCGTCGGGATTGGTTCCCTTGGAATCGTTGTAATAAGCCACGCCATGAATCTCTTCCACAAACTCAATACGGTGTGCAACGGCACGAAATGCAGACGCTGCCTTTCGGATAACTTCCTTGGGCACCCCGGCGCAGTAAGCCATAGCCGCTGCTGCCATAACGTTTTCGTAATTATGCTGTCCCAGAAGCTTTAGTTCTTCAGTGCGTACCAGTTCCACCTCTTCTGCGTCCGTTTTCAGCACAATCCTCGTACCATCTAAGTACACGCCCTTTTCCAGCTTTCGCTCACTGGAGAAAAAAACAACCGTTGCCGGACAGTGTTCTGCAAACCTGCGCAGTTCTTCGTCTTCATAATTCAGAATACAGAAATCGTCCTTTGTCTGATTGGCTGCAATCAGTTCTTTCACACGAATATATTCTTTCATAGTATGATGACGGTTTAAATGGTCTTCTGTAATATTTAGAATAGCAGAAACTTTTGGCGCAAAGGTGTGGGTGGTTTCCAGCTGAAAACTGCTGATTTCCGCCACTGTATAGCTGTCTTCATTCATGGACAAAGCCGCCTCTGTATAGGGATTTCCGATATTTCCTACTACAAACACCGAATTCGCGTAAGCCTTCATGATTTCTCCAAGGAGCGCTGTGGTGGTAGTCTTTCCGTTTGTCCCTGTAATGGCCAGCACCGTTCCCTCGCCCATGCGGTAAGCCAGTTCTACTTCGCCCCACACCGGCACGCCTGCAGCCTGCATACGCTCCACAGGCGCAATGTCCAGAGGTACTCCCGGACTCATCACTGCCAAATCCAGAGTGGAAATCACTTCGCCACTCAGTTCGCCCAGTACAATTTCACAGGCGGAGCCTTTGGGCAGCTTCTTCTGAAGCTCTTCCTTTTTCAGTTTCTCATTGCCGTCATACAGGACAACCCGGGCGCCTACGGCTTCCAGAAGCTTTGCCGCACCGATTCCGCTGATACCGGAGCCAAACACCAGCACCTTTTTCCCCTGTAATTCCATTTTGTGTAAACTCATAATTTTTCTCCTATACACCCATTAACGCAATCAGACATAAAACAGCCGTGATAATGGAAAATACTGCTACGACTCTGGTTTCAGACCAGCCGCACAACTCAAAGTGATGGTGAATGGGCGCCATTTTAAAGAATCTCTTCCCGTGGGTTGCCTTAAAGTAAGTCACCTGAATCATAACAGACAACACCTCCACCACATATATCAGACCTACAATCAAAAGAAACAGTGGCATCTGCAGCATATACGCCGTACCTGCCACAAAACCGCCCAGAGCCAGCGAGCCCGTGTCTCCCATAAAAATCTTGGCCGGATACACATTGAACAGCAAAAAGCCCATCAAAGCCCCCACCACCGCGCAGGTAATGGGTTCAATCCCGCTCTTTGTCCCAATGGCAATAACGGAAAAGAAGGTAGCCACCATAATGGTTACGGAAGAAGCCAGCCCGTCCAGTCCGTCGGTAAAATTTACACCGTTTACCGTACCGATGACTACAATAAAGATAAGCGGAATGGTGAGAATACCGAAGTCCAGTTCATGTCCCGGAATAAAAGGAATTTTCATGGTCAGAGGCACATCGGTAAATTTCACCAGATAAAAGGCAAACACAGCCGTTACCACAATCTGGCATGCCATTTTCTGCATGGGCATTAAGCCGTCCGAACGCTTCAGCACAACCTTCAGGTAGTCATCCAGAAAACCAATGATTCCAAATCCCAGTGTGAGAAACAAAACAGGAATGATCTTCGGATAATCTTTTACATAGAGCAGGGAAGTCACCACTGTGGAAAGAAGGAAAATAATACCGCCCATGGTGGGGGTTCCGGCTTTCTTTAGGTGGGACTGTACTCCCTCTTTACGCTCTGTCTGTCCCATTTTCAGTTTCCGCAGATAGGGAATGATAATGGGACCTAATATGACACTGATGGCAAACGCCACAAGTACCGGTACAACCATTTTAAAATCTGTCATAGTACACCTCTTTTTTATGTATTTTTGCTCTTCCTAGTATAATGCTTTTTCCTTCATTTATCAACCTTCAATCCCCATGTAGGGCAGAATATTCTCAAAGATGTCTTTTATCACAGGCGCGGCAATGGTTCCGCCGTAATAAATGCCCTGAGGATCGTGGATGACGCAGATACCCAGAACCTGGGGATTATCTGCCGGAGTAAAGCCCAGAAAAGACGAGATATAGCGGTTAGCACTTCTTGGCAAAGTCTGGGAAGTGGCGGTCTTTCCCCCAATGGTTCTGCCCTCTATGGCTGCGTTCTTTCCTGAACCCTCAGATACTACTTTTTCCAGAATGTAGCGGACTTCTTCTGACACCTCGGGCGTGACAATTCCGGTCTGTTCCTTATAGTCCAGCGTTTTTACCAGATTGCCTTCCCGGTCTGTCACCTTTACTCCAAAGTGGGGTGTTATCCGTTTTCCTCCGTTAATCAGGGAACTGACTGTGGTAGCCAGCTGTATAGGCGTAATCTGAAAGGACTGGCCAAAAGAAATGGTAGCCAGTTCCACTTCCCCGATATTTTCTTTTTTGTGCATAATGGTGCCCGCCTCTCCCGGCAAATCAATGCCGGTCTTCTCCAGAAGGCCAAACTTTTGAAAATATCGGTAATAATTATCCACGCCCAGCCGCAGCCCTACCTCAATAAACACCGGATTGCAGGAATTCATGGCCCCTTCCACAAAGCTTTCTGCCCCGTGTCCTGTTCTTTTATGGCAGTGAATTCTTCTGTCCTCCACCACCCGAAAACCGGGACAGGAAAAGCGGTCATCCCGGTGTACCACCCCCTGGGAAAGTCCGGCTGCCATGGTAATAATTTTGAAAGTAGACCCCGGCTCATAGGTATCATTGATTGTGAGATTTCTCCACATCTGGTTGCAGGCATCCTGCAGTTCCTTGTCTGTCATACCGGAAGTGTCTATATCCGTATTCAGAGTAAACGGCTCATTCAAATTAAATTCCGGCACATTGGCATTGGCATAAATCTCTCCATTCTGGGGATTCAGCAGCAGAATGGACACAGCGTCCGCCTCTTTTTCCTCCATGACTTTCTCTGCGGCCTGCTGGGCGTACATCTGAATATTTTTGTCCAGACTCAGGTGCAAATCATACCCCGGCACCGGCTCTGCCCGATACTCTCCCAATTCGGACAACTCTACCCCTCTGGCATCTGTGGTGGTGAGTATCTTGCCATTAATGCCCTGCAGCACATCTTCATACTTTACTTCCAGTCCGATAATCCCCTGATTATCCCCTCCGGTAAACCCCAGCACCTTGGAGGCCAGTTCTTCATAAGGATAATCCCGCTAGAAATCTTCGTCTACTTTGACGCCCTCCAGCCCATAGCTTCGGATTTTGTCCCCCACACTTTTCTCCACATTGGTCTTGACCCGTTCAATGGCAGACACGGTTTCTACTCTCTTTTTGGCAGTTTCGTAAGACAGCCCCAGCTCTTTTTCCAACATACGGATAACCTTTTCCGGCTCTTTTATCTGGCTGTGAATCACAGAAATCGTACACACCGCTTTATTATCCGCCAGCACCTCCCCTTTACAATCCAGAATTCTGCCTCTGGCCGCCTTAATGTCCCGCTCCCTTTCATGAAGTTGCTCTGCCTTCTTCGCATAATAATCTGAACGGATGACCATAAGATAGACCATACGTCCCATAAGTCCCATAAGCATCAGCACACAGGCAGCAAAGACTACCACGGTTTTCTTTTTATGATAGGTTCTGTTTTTCCTCAACTTTCAGCCCCGACAAACAGCTTATCCCTATACTATATGATTTCCTGCCTCTTCTTTAGAACGAAAAACAGTGTTGCCGCACGAAGGAATTGCAGCAACACTGTTTTTTATCTTCTTATTTGGTCTTCCAAGTCTTCCATACCATAGGCATCTTCTTCGTAGGTGGCGTCATCTTCGTCAATGCCTGCGTCTTCGTTGGTAATGCCATCTGTTTCCTCGTTGTTGGCCTCTTCTTCCTGTGGGTCTCCGTCACCGAAGCCCTGGTCCAGTATGGTGCCATATGGATTGGACACACCGTCTTTGATGATATCTGTCATCTTAGGCACTCCGTAGAAACCTTCCCAGAGTACGGTTTCTTCGTCTGTCGGCTCATCCTGATAGATGTTCATGTACGGCAGTACCTCAGACAGAATCGCCTGGGACAGATACTGAGGATACGTACTGGAAGCCTGTTCCTCCACGTTTGGTGTATCTACAACCGTATAGATAATGACTTCCGGCTTATCCAGAGGAGCAAAACCGATAAAGGATACCAGATAGTTTCCCTTTTCCTTTTCATTCAGCTTTTCCGCTGTACCAGTCTTACCGCCCATGGAATATCCCTTGACTTTAGCTGACTTACTGGTACCGCTCTCCACACTCATACCCATGTATTCCCGCACATCTGCAGAAACCTCTTCTGATATGGGCTGTTTTAAAATGGTAGGAGTGATATTTTTCACAACTTTTCCATCTTCATCGGTAATTTCTTTTACCAAATGGGGCTGGTAATAAACACCGCCGTTAATTGCCGCAGACATGGCTGCAATTTCCTGAATCATAGTACAGTTAAATCCCTGGCCGAAAGCCGAGGTAGCCAGTTCCATCTCATACATATTATCTTCTGAAAACAGAAGTCCCGTTTCCTCACTTGGCAGGTCAATACCGGTTCTGGTACCAAAATTAAACTTGCTCTGATATTCCAGAAACAGACTGGCCCCCATTTTCCGTCCGATGGCCATCATACCGTCATTGCAGGAGTTCTGAATAACCTCTCCCACACTTTCCGCCCCATGGCTGTCGGGATAGACAGCGCAACGCACATAGTCCTCTCCGATTTCCTCTCCTCCGTCGCAGACAAAACGGCTGTCTTCCGTAATGGCGCCGGATTCCAGGGCGCTGGCCACTACAATAGGTTTAATAACGGAACCCGGTTCATAGTTCTGGCTGACACAATAGTTTTTCCACATGGCAAACAGCGCTTCTTTTGTCTCTTCATCGTCCATATTTGCGATTTCCAAATCTGTATAACTTCCCGTTAAATCCCTGGGATTGTTTAAGTCATACGTTCCCGAACTGGCCATAGCCAGAATCTCCCCGGTATTGGGGTCTTCCACAATGACGGCTATATTTTCCGCGCCCTTTTTCTTAGCATTCTTTTTGTTATTAGGACCGGCAGACAGCGCCCGGTCAAAAGCGGAAATATACTTTTCCACAATCTCCTGAATCGTAGCATCTATGGTAGTGGTCAGATTCTTTCCATTCTCCGCCTCAATAATGGTCTGCTCCAGTGTCTCATTTTCACCCATATACCCAAATTTACGCCCGTTGCTGCCATTTAACGTACTGTTGTAATACCCTTCCAGCCCCCAGGTTGCCGTATCATCTGAGTCGGTAAATCCAATGACATCACAAGCCAGACTCTCCAAAGGATAAATCCGCTTATAGTTTTCTTCAAAGTAAATTCCACGGACGCTCTGGCGACGGGTCACTTCCTCCTCGCCCAGAGCCTTCTTCTCTTCCTCATCCTCCGGAATTTCCAAAGAGGCTTCAAATGCCTTCTTCTCTTCCATGGTAACTTCTTTTTGCAGAATCTGATACTGGCTCGCCTTGGTGTCATCCCCGGTTAAAAGGTCTTCGACTGTATCCTGGTCAATGCCAAAATACTCCTCCAGCGCTGCCTTCGTAGGTTCTTTATACTTTTCCGGGTTCTTGTTAATTTCCACACAGTCCAGAACCAGGTTGTACACCTTCACACTGTTGGCTAAAATGGTACCGTTGCGGTCCGTAATACTGCCCCGCTTAAAGGGAATCGTCGTATTTGTATACTGCTGCTGGGACTGGGACAACACCTGCTGGGTATAACGGTTTCCCGACTTGGCATTGATAATGGTAATTCCTCCCAATAAACTGACTAAAGCCAGCAGAGAACAGCCAAATACCCCCGCCAGCTTTAGTTTCATCTTTTTTGTAAGTTTTCTTTGTCTTGACTCGTCTTTTCTCAATCTTTCACCTGCTTATTCTTCCGGAATATCCTGATACTGTCTTACATAACTGTTGTTTCCCGGAACATAGTATTTAATCTGGTCTTCTGTTGCATACTCCATCCCCAGTTCATTGATGGCACGGTCTCTGATTTCATCCAAATCCACACTGCTCATCACATCGCTGTAGTAGGCGTCATTATCTGCTTTCAGTTCATTGAGTTCTAATTCTAATTGCGCCTGTGCACTTTTCTGTGCCGTCAGCTCCGCAGTCAATTTGATATAATGCACGCAGGCACCTGTAGCCAAGGCACACACAAAGGTAAGAAAGGCAATATAACCCTTTCCCATATTTGTACTCTTTGCCCGGTTCTTCTGTACCGTCCTGCTCAGTTTCTTCTTTGGCCGACCAGGTACCTCTTCCAAACGGCGCGCAGCGTTTCCATCTTCAAAGTACGCCCCGCGCTTCTGCACTCTTCTGTTGTCATATTTGTTTCGGTTCCTTGTACTTGCCATGAAACTCTCCCCTTGTCAGGTTATTTCCTGTTACTGTTTCACCCTCTCGAAAACCCGCAGTTTGGCGCTTTTAGAACGTTTGTTATACTCCAGTTCTTCTGCACTTGGCAGAATGGGCTTTCTGGTAATCACTCTCCCTTTTGATTCGTTTCCGCATACGCACACCGGAAATCCCGGGGGACAGGTACACGGATTCTCATTTTTCTTAAAAATAGTCTTTACAATCCGGTCTTCCAGGGAATGAAATGTAATAATACAAATCCTTCCTTCATCATTCAAAAGGTCAATCATATCATCCAGTGTATTCTTCAGCACATCCAATTCCTGATTCAACTCAATTCGGATAGCCTGGAAAGTCTTTTTCGCCGGATGCCCTCCAACTGCTCGCATTTTCATGGGAATCGCCCGTTTGATAATCTCCGTGAGCTCTCCCGTGGTTTCTATGTTCTTTTCCTGTCTTGCAAGACAGATATGCTTTGCAATGTTTTTCGCAAATTTATCTTCCCCGTAATCCCGGATAATGCGGTACAGTTCACTTTCACTGTA
>ERZ827037.3197-NODE-3197-length-11391-cov-2.860621_pt1 | contig 11391 bp, 7 predicted proteins | sample MGYA00519924_ERZ827037 | MGnify/ENA primary metagenome ERZ827037 (study PRJEB31778, sample SAMEA3449250) | human gut metagenome | biome: human gut; feature: human-associated habitat; material: faeces | place: United Kingdom | collected 2010/2012 ...
GCACAACAATATGATTACCATTAACGGGCAGAAGATGGGCAAGTCATTGGGCAACTTCATCACGCTGGAGGAATTTTTTACTGGTGACAACAAGGTGCTGAGCCAGGCATATTCGCCTATGACCATCCGCTTCTTCATCCTCCAGGCTCACTACCGCAGCACGGTAGACTTCAGCAACGAAGCCCTGCAAGCAGCTGAAAAGGGGTTGGAACGTCTGATGGACGCTTATAATCATTTGATGAAGCTGAAAGCCTCCGACGTTTCTACTGTAGATGTGAAGGATTTGCGCCGCAAATGCTACGATGCGATGAACGACGACCTGAACTCGCCGATTGTAATCGCCCATCTGTTTGACGCAGCCCGCGCGATCAACTCCGTAAAGGATGGCAAGGCTACGATCTCGGCCGAAGACCTGAAAGAGCTACAGGATGTATTCCATACCTTCGTTTTCGATATTCTCGGAATAAAAGATGAAGCAGCTTCGGGCGGAAGCAACAACAACGAGGCATTCGGCAAAGCAATGGATTTGCTGCTGACCATCCGCCAACAGGCAAAAGCCAATAAAGACTGGGCTACATCGGACAAGATCCGAAACGAACTGACAGCCATCGGCTTCGATATCAAAGATACGAAAGACGGAGCCGAATGGAAGTTAAGCAAGTAAGACGAGCGTTCGATATTTGACAGAAAGGAAGCATAAATGATGATTTACTGCTTCACTCATTCTTATCATTGGCACATTATTTTTTATAATCATGACAATAAACGAATTTCTTCAAGGCGACAAGTTCGCCTTATTGGCTGGTGTCGAACTTTTGGAAACGGGCAACGGTTATGCCAAAGCCCGTATGGAAATAAAGCCGGAACACCTCAACGGCGGTGGTGTATGCCAAGGCGGCGCTATCTTCACTTTAGCTGATGTGGCTTTTGCAGCAGCAACAAACAGTCATGCACGCCTGACACTTTCTATTACCATTAACTTCTTCAAAGCCGAAAGCAAAGGGTTCCTTTATGCCGAAGCTCGTGAAGCATTCAGCCACAAGCGGCTCGCCAACTGTGAAGTGCGGATCACCAATGAAACCGGCGACCTGATCGCCACCTTCAACGGAACAGGCTACAGAAAAGATACGGAACTGCCGTTTGCCCCAATAGAATGATTTATCTAAACCTATCGAACAACCGCTGCAGATTTTGTCCACGGCCCCAAAGTAAAGCTACTTTGATGCAATTGTCCTTGATATAATAATAAATTAAATGTACGCTATCGCCGTCAGATGAGCAAATAGCGTACATTTGTATTTTATTCGTAACGCAAAGACCGGGCCGGTTTGCTAAAGATGGTTTTGGCGGTTTGCCAACCGATGGTCAGCAAGGAGATCACACACAATAAAACGACCGGAACGAGGAAGAACCACGCTTTCCAGTCCGTGCGGAACGAATAATGATTCAGCCAATCCCCCATGATCCAGCCCGAAAGCGGAAGGGCGATGACAACAGCAATAGCAATCAACAGGAAGAACTCTCGCCCCAATTCAAAGAAAAGCTGCCTCCGGGAAGCTCCCAGAACCTTCCGGATTCCCATCTCCCGGATACGAGTCGAACAAGAAAACATAACCAGAACAGCCAATCCCATACAAGAGATAAAGATCGCCAATATCGCAAAAAGCGCCACAATCAACCCGAACACTTCATCCTGTCGGTATTGCTGGTCAAAAAACTGGTCGAGAAAGAAATAATCATAGCTGGAATCCGGGAAATAACGTTCCCACACTCCTTCGACCTGTTTCACGAGATCACGCGGGTTACCGTTCTCCATAACGACAGAGATATAACGTTGTTTCATCCAACTCAATTTCTCATGCAGGGCAAACAAGATCGGCGTAAAATCTTTGTTAAGCGATTGTTGATGATAATCCTTCACGACCCCGATAATCTGCATCGGCTGATCGACGGTTTCGACAGACAAGCGTTGCCCCAAAGCGGCATCGGACGATTCGAATCCCAACGTACGGACAGCCGATTCGTTCAGGACGATCTTATAAACATCTCCCCCGTAATCTTCGGAAAAACCACGGCCGGAAACGAACTTCAGATCATAAGCTTCCAGAAAAAACTCATCGCAGTTCAACATCTCCAACAGGCGCGTCTGCTTCGTCACATCACTTTCGCGGACGATGGACAGGAAGTCGGTTACCTCCGTTCCGGGAACTGCACCAGAAACCGTCACCGCCCTGACGGAGGGCAATAACGCCACCTCTTTCTTAAATGCCTCCAACTTCATAGCCAGTTCCTCGCATTGCGCCGGGAACTTAAGAACCAGCGTCTGGTCCACCCGTACCCCCAAAAAAGCATTCCGCATATATTGAAGTTGCGCGTACACGATCAACGTCCCGCAAAGCAACACCAGAGAAGCCGTGTATTGCAACACTACCAAAACCTTGCGGGTGACCGTCGCCCCATGCGTATGGGTAAACTTTCCTTTCAACATCCGGATCGGCTTGATGCCGGACAAAACCGTCGCCGGGTAAAAGCCGGACAGAAACACACCGGCAGCAAAGATCAGCAACAGATACCACCCCAGTGAAGTCGTAAACCAGACGGAAAAACTCAGATCCCGTCCCGTCAGGTTATTGAAAGAAGGCATCAACGCCTCCATCAGCCCGATAGCCAGGATAAAAGCAATACTGTTCGTCACCAACGATTCGAAAAGGAACTGTGAAATAACCTGCCTCCGGCTTGCCCCCGAAGCCCGACGTATACCGATCTCTTTGGCTCGTTCCATCGAACGGGCTACCGTCATATTGATATAATTGATCCAAGCAATACAAAGGATAGCAAGTGCCGTACAGATCAATACCCAGATAGAAGAACGATTCCCCTTCACCTCCGGCTCATAAGCTTTCTGCGGATTCAGATGGATATCGCGGAGGTTCGTCAACTGGATCGCCCAAGTTTTATTCTTCAATGCCTCTTCCGTCTTATACTTCTCCGCCATTACTGGGAAATCCTCTTCCACCTGCGTTTTCAGGTTCGCCGACTTCAGCAAGACATACGAATAGACTTCGTGGCGATACCAATATTCATCCATCCACTTCGGGAGCGTCTTGTAGGAGATCAGCAGATTATAGCGAATATGCGTATTGATCGGCATATCTTCCATTATACCCGTCACTTCGCAAGCTTCCTCTCCTATATTGCTTCGGAAGATCAGGATTTTTCCGATCGGGTCCGCTCCCTTGAAATATTTCCGGGCAATACGTTCGGTGATAACTACCTTGTTCGGTCCGTCCAGACAACTTTCTTTATTTCCCTTCAAGAGTTTGAAGTCAAAGAAATCGAAAAAGTTAGCTTCCGCATAGCCTATACCTGTCTCCCGATATAGCAGTTCGTTGTATTTCACGACCTGCTCCGGATAATACTGGCTTCCGACACGTGTATAATCCTCGACAGCACTCATGTTTTGCTTCATAGCCGTAGCATAGCCGGCAGACGAACTGGCCCAATCATCCGTCAGCTCCCCGTTCTCATAAAACCGGGCTTCAACCCTGAAGATACGATCCTGCCGGCTGTGCATATCGTCGTAGCTGTATTCGAAAGCCACATAGGTCAGGATCAGCAAGGCTGCCGCCATGCCGATCGCCAGACCGACTATATTGACGACACTGAAACCTTTCTTTTTAGTAAGGCTGCGCCACGCACAGTTCCAATAGTTTGTTACTATCATTATGATGAAGATTTTCAAAGATGAATATTCAGGAAACGACCCGGCCGTCCAAAAGATAGATAATCCGGTGTGCGAAACTGGCATCCCGTTCCGAGTGCGTGACCATGACGATCGTCGTCCCCTGCCCGTTCAGTTCTCGAAGTAATTCCATCACCTCCGCCCCGTTTGTCGAATCCAGGTTTCCCGTCGGTTCGTCGGCAAGGATCAGCGGACAATCCGTCACCACGGCGCGCGCTATCGCCACACGTTGCTGTTGTCCGCCGGATAGCTGCTGCGGAAAATGTCCGACACGATGGGCGATATTCATCCGGTCGAGGACTTCCATCACCTTCCGCTTGCGTTCGGACTTCCGGCAGCCAAGATAAACCAACGGCAGTTCCACGTTCTCGAAGACTGTCAGCTCGTCTATCAGGTTGAAACTCTGGAATACGAAACCGATATTCCCTTTACGGAAAGCCGTCAACTGGCTCTCTCCCATCTTGTCTATCTCCTTGCCGTTAAAGAAATATTTGCCGGAAGTCGGCGAATCAAGCGTTCCCAAGATATTCAATAAGGTCGACTTGCCACAGCCAGAAGGCCCCATAATGGCCACAAACTCACCCTGTTTGACCTCGATGTTCACCTCGTTCAATGCTTTCGTCTGCACCTCCTCGGTGGTGAAGACCATAGACAGATTCTCTGTTTTAATCATATTATATTCATTTAAATCATTCGTTCCTGAGAATACGCATCGGCTTCAACCGAACCACACGCCACACCTGTCTGACTACCGTCAAGAAAGCGATACACATCAACAACACAAATGCGACTCCGTACACCCACCAAGGCAACACGATATGAAAAGCATAACTCTCCAGCCATCCGTTCATCAAAACCACAGAAACAGGAAGTCCCAATACAGTGGCCAGCACCGTAAGAAGTAGCAGTTCACGTGTCAAAACAACAAAAAGACTTATTTTACCGGCTCCCAAAACCTTCCGTATCCCAACCTCTTTCACTCGTGCCAGAGTAGAAAAAAACGTCACGACCCATAATCCCAAACAGGCCACAAAGACTGCCAATAATGACGCACTGGCAAAAATCCAACCGAAATTGCGATCCGACTTATACAAGCTATCCTGATAATCATCGAGATAGAAATAAGAAAAAAGGGCGGACGGAAAATAAGTCCGGTACATTTGTTCCACTTCAGCCAAGCGGTCAGAATTAACCGGACCATCCATCTTGACGGATATATAAGGAGTCGCAATAAACGGGACCCGTTCTTTCAGGAAAAAGAGGATCGGCTTATACGGTTCCGCAAGCGACTGCTGATGATAATTTTTCACAACCCCGACAACTTCGAGTGGATCTTCCAGCACTTCCATCTCCAACTGCTTTCCTAACGCCTCTTCCGGAGAAGGATAACCAAGCAGACGCACCGCCTCTTCGTTCAGGACGACCTTATTCCGTTCATTGCCGTATGCTTCCGAGAAACCACGTCCACAAAGCATTTCCGGCGAATAAAGCGCCAGATAATCATAATCGACAGCAAACATCTGTATCAGCTTCACTTCGGATGGATCGCTGCCGTAAGGACGATTGGTAAAGTAGTTCGCCACCTCAACGCCCGGCACAGCACCGGAAATAGAGACACGGACAACATAAGGTATCTGTCCCAACCGTTTCTTGAAACTCTCCATTTTGACGGACATATCATCGGTAAAAGCCGGATATTTCACCACCAGTACCCGGTTCGAAGAAGCGGAAGAAGTCTCCTGCTGCATATAACGAACCTGTCCGATCACCACCAACGTACCGGAAACCAGAACGAAAGAAGCAAGAAACTGAGCCACAATCAACATCTTCCGCATCCGATTTCCCTTACGGCCATGCGGTAATTTTCCTCGCATGATATCCGCTGGACGGATGCGTGTCAGCAGGAATGAAGGATACAGTCCGGTAAACAAAGTTCCCCCTATAAAACACGCTGCCGCCATACTCCAGAATTCCGGCAAACGGAACGCGCCGGCAGCAAAATCCAATCCTACCCAACGGCAGACAAAAGGCAACAGTACCTCGACCCATCCGAGAGCCAAGATCAAAGCCGACAAGTTCAACAACCCTGCTTCCAGCAATCCTTGCAGGATCACCTGCCGGCGGGAAGCCCCGAACGCCTTGCGAATACCAAACTCCCTGCCACGTTCCAGATAACGGGCAACCGTCAGGTTCAGCGCGTTCACCCAGCCGATCAGTAAAAGGGCGACTACCATCACCGAAAGGATACGTACAGCCATACGACTACCTTTCGCCTCTTTCTCATAAGACTTACGGGGAGTCAGATGAATATCCCGCAAACGAACCAGTTCGACCCTCCAGTCCTTATGTTTCAATGCCGCCGTCTTATATTTTTCAGAGATGGAATGGAAAGCCGCTTCAATATCGCCCGGTTTCTTTCCCGGTTCAAGCCGGACATACGTATAGACACCGTGGATATACCAAATATCGCGCCTTGCCTCCGGAATAGTCGAATAAGACAACAGGAAGTCATAATGCAGATGCGAATTATAAGGCATATCGGCAATCACGCCCGTCACCTCGAAATGCTGTTCGGACGAAGATGTACGGAAAGTCAGCACTTTGCCGATAGGATCTCCACCGGCAAAATAACGACGTGCAGCACTTTCGGTAATCACCATCGTATTCGGACGGACCAACTGTCCACCCTTCTCCCCCTTGAGGATCGGGAAATTGAAGAGATCGAAAAAAGCCGGTTCGGTATAACAGTACTGTTCTTCGATAAACTGCCGGTCACCGAACGTCACCTCTTGTCCGCGATCTTGTGCCGTCACACGTACATACTGCTCTATGCCCGGAATCTCGCGATACATGGCGGGAGCATGCCCGAAAGAAGTCGTCGCCCAATTATCCGTCAAGGTTGCCCCTTCATAAAGACGGCTCTCCACACGGTAGATGCGATCCCCGTCGTGGAACGAATCGAAACTCAATTCGAACCGTACATAGAGCATAATCAGCAGCGCCCCGCCAACACAAACGGAAAGACCGAACACATTCAGGGCGGAAAGAGACTTCCGCGCCCGTTGGCTTTTGATTACTTGAGACCAATATTCCATCAGCGTAAAATTAATCGTTCATTCTCACCAAACAAGTCATATCCGGAAATAATCACCTTCTCTCCCGGTTGCAACCCTTCCACAACCTCGTAATACTGCGGGTTCTGACGACCGATACGGACAGGGCGGCGGCGAGCTGTCTTTCCTTCTTCATCCACCACATACATGTACTCGCCGCCGCTTGCTTGGTAGAAGCTACCACGTGGGACGATCACCGCCTGCACGGGATCGCCCAGTTGCAGGTTCAGGTGGTAGGTTTGCCCGGCACGGATATTCTCCGGCCGGCCGGAGACAAAATGCAGGTCGGTGCGAAACTGTCCTTCCCGCACTTCGGGATAGACTTTCGTCACCTCCATATCGTACTTCTTTCCTTCACGTTCGAAGCTCGCAGGGAGACCGGGCATGACACGTTCCACATAGTGCTCGTCGATCTTGGCTTCCACCTTCAGTTCGGGCGTGATCACCTGGCCGATACGTTCGCCCTGGGCGATGGACTGGCCGATCTGGGCCTCCAGGTTTCCTAACTGCCCGTCGACGGGAGCCTTCACTTTCAGGTTTTCCAGTCGCCCGCGAACCAAGGCAAGGCTCTTCTTCATATTCCGGATGTTCTCGTCCAGGCTCTGTAGCTGGCTGCTGCGGAACAGGTCGTCCTGCTCGATCCGTTCGTCCACAACGGCCAACTGTCCGAGAGCAGCCTCATAATCTTCCTCAGCCTGCAAGTAATCTTCGCGGGCCAGCAGGTTCTTCTTATACAGGCGTTCGTATTGCCTGAAACGGCGTTCCTTCTGCACCAATTCCTTACTCAGGCCGATGCGGTCCTGTTTCAGCCGGAGATGTTCCTGCTCCATGCTGAGACGGGTGTTGCGAAGTTCGTTTTCCTGATAGGCCAAGTCGGCTTCGCTTTGCAGGATGCCGATGTTCAGGAGCGGGTTACTGAGGCGGAGGATCACGTCGCCCGCCCGCACCTGCGCCCCTTCCTCGATCAGGCGTTCTTCGACGCGCCCACCCTCGATGGCGTCAAGATAGATGATACGATCCGGCAGTACCTGCCCGATAACCCGGATGTAGTCGTTGAACTCTCCTTTCTGCACGGTAGCGATCGTAATGCGTTCTTTCTCCACTTTCAGGGAAGAGGAAGTATCACGAAAAAGAAGCCAAAGCAGGCAAACCAGCCCGACGGCAATTCCTATCAAGGAATAGATGTGTTTCTTCTTAAACCAGGACTTCCGCTCAATACGGGTGTCCATGCTATTGATTGCCATTCTTGTTGTATTTATTCGGTTCCTAAAAATGAGCCTGTGCGGTAGAAGTCTACCGTGCGGCTTTTCAACTCATACTGCAAACGGGTGCGCAACAGCTCTGCCTTGGCCAGTATATAGAGGTTCCGCTTCTCCATCAGTTCGAACACGGAGATCATCCCCTCCTCCCATTTCTCCTCGCTCTCTTTCAGCGTGACGGTGGAAGTGCGGAGTTGTTCGACCGCCTGACGGTGTTCCTCGGCGGCAGCCCGGAGTGAAAGGCAGGCATCGTCTATTTCCTTGTAGAGGCTGAGGCGTTGCTGCTCGTTCTCGTTCCGTATCCTTTGCAGGCGGAAACGTTCCTTCCGGACATCTATCAGGCGGGAAAGTCCGCTGAACAGAGGCAGCGAGACGCTCACGCCGATATATTTGTTCATGTTATTCTTCAACTGGTCTTTGATCGGGATGATCTCGCCCAGGTCATCCCGTTCCGTGTCGTAGTAACCGGAATAGAGGCTGAATTCCGCCCTGATGGAAGGAGAAAAAGCCCCGGACGCTATTGCCAGTGACTTGCGGGAAGCTTTCTCCCTCAGTTCCATAGCCCGGAATTCCGGCAGGGATGTTTCGGAGGCGGCATAGATCTCGTTGGATTCCAGTACAGGAAGCACGGGAAGTTCGCCCTCCCCGCCGGGAGAGATCGCCAGCGTATCGGTATCCCGCATATTCAGCAGTTCCTTCAGGGCAAGTAATGAGAGGCGGCAACCGTTCGCCTTCACCGTCTCCTGATAAATATCAGATTGCAGGCGCGCCTTCACCTCCTGCAAATCAGAAGGGGAACGCATGCCAAGATCCACATATTCGAGCATCTGCTCGTGATAGCGTTCGCTCAACTTCCGCTGCTCGACAGCAAGCTCGTACATCTTCTTATCGAAGCAGAGGCGATAGAAAGCATCCATCACCTCGAAGGCAATCCGGTTCTCCTCGATCTGCTCCGTGAGGCCGCCGATCTGCTTGTTCAGTTTGCGGAACTGCAACCGGTTGACGCGCGTAAAGCCGTCGAACACCGGAAGCGAGACATTCAGCCCCATCGTGCTCTCTAAAAAGGAAGAGGAAGTATAGAGGTTCGTTTTCGGGTCCACCGAACGCCCCAAACGTTTGCCCAATGCGCCGGTAGCACTTACTGAGGGCAGGAAATCACCATAGGCGGCAGCAAGGTCTTCCCCGGCAATCCGTGTATCCAGGCGACTGTTCCGCACGCGGTAGTTCTGTTCGACGGCATAGCGCATGCAGTCGTCTACCGTCCAGCCGGACTGCGCCCGCAGGTTTCCCGGCGAAGCCAGGAAGACGAGAAGAAAAAGAGACAAACCTCGTTTGATCGTTATCTGTGCATTCATCATGGCAGAAAGAAAGCAAACGACGTGCCAGAAATGTAACATTCAGACTATCAAAAGCATTTCAAAAACACCTCCCGCCAACCGTCCAATTTTTTGACGCCCAAACGTCCAACTTTTTGACACAGGTGTCCTCCTGTCGCTCATCGAAGCATGACAAGTGCCAAATGCAACACACAAAAACAAGCTTTACCCCTCATCCCTGAGACATAAAGCCTAAACACGTAAATCAGTTATTATAAAAAACGAAGCAGTGTTATTTATTGTGTCTATAAGTATACTCTTTTTATTTTCCGCAGGCAAAGGAAAAGCATACATATTGCAAAGATATGACAAGAGAAAGACAATTTAATTGAAAATAGAGAACCATGGTTTATCTGAAGCAAATCAAACTAATCAATCCGGATATCCATACGAACGGGAGATCATCTCTCCCAAGCATTTAAGATTTCCGCCACATAGACGTTATGCGGATTCCCTGCCATTGCGCTGTACCATTTCTCGTATAAGGCAGGATCAACAAAATGATCCTTATCCATCTTAGTCACGTAAAGGGTTTTGCATTCGAGCGTCAGGCGCGATTCCTCGAAACAAGGATTACCCAGATCGGTAAAATAAGACGTCAAACCTGTCGCTGCCACCTTGTCGATATCCCGTCCCGATTTCGCCCCGCAAATCTTATGGGCAGTCTTATGCTCTTCTCCTAAAAAGGACAGCGTGAAAGCTCCCTTCGCATCGACAAACTCGCGGGTATAACGTTCCGGACGGATAAAGACGAACACTACCGGCTTGTTCCACAGGAAGCCTACGCCCCCCCAACTCGCCGTCATCATGTTGAACTTGTCCTTGTCGCCGGCGCTTACCAGCATCCACTCTTTTCCGATGATCTCTATAAAATTGTCTTTGACCAGACTCGGTTCTATTGCCTTCATAATTTCACACCTTAGTTAATAATCTTTCAAAGATACGAAAATATTTATTTGTGTGTGCAAAATTTAATATTCTTGTCCATACAGAATATTTTCTTTAGGTTTGCATCTCAATATTCACGTAATTATCAAGACGATAAACTGCCAAATGGAAATACTGAACAACTGGATCAGCGGGATTAACGACCTCCTATGGTCGTATGTTTTAATTATCATGCTGTTAGGATGCGCCTTCCGGTTCACTTTCAAAACCCGTTTCGTCCAGTTCCGTATGTTCCGGGAGATGATACGTGTGCTCGGTGACTCCGCCAACAAAGCCCATGAAGGTGAAAAGCACATCTCATCCTTCCAGGCATTCGCCGTATCGCTTGCCAGCCGTGTCGGGACAGGCAACCTGGCGGGAGTAGCCACAGCCGTCGCCGTAGGAGGTCCGGGAGCAGTGTTCTGGATGTGGATCATCGCCCTGTTAGGTTCGGCCAGCGCTTTCGTCGAATCTACACTCGCACAGCTTTATAAACGGAAAGGAAAAGAATCCTTCATCGGGGGGCCCGCCTACTATATGCGATACGGATTGGGACTGAACTGGATGGGCATACTGTTCGCCATCTTGATCTCCGTCACCTTCGGTTTCGCGTTCAACTCGGTACAAAGCAACACGATTTGCGCCGCCATGCAAGGCTCGTTCGGTTTCGATCCGAGGATCGTAGGCGCGGTACTGACCGTACTGACACTTGCCATTATCTTCGGAGGAATCCAGCGAATAGCCAAAGTCAGCAGCGTGATCGTCCCCGTAATGGCATTGGGATACGTGGCGCTCGCCTCGGGGATCGTACTGTTCAATATAACGGAACTGCCGGCCGTCATCAAACTGATCGTAAGCAGCGCTTTCGGATGGGAACAGGCGGCAGGCGGTACGATCGGCGCCGCTCTGATGCAAGGGATCAAGCGCGGCCTGTTCAGCAACGAGGCAGGTATGGGATCGGCTCCGAACGTAGC
>ERZ827037.3199-NODE-3199-length-11384-cov-3.893812_pt1 | contig 11384 bp, 9 predicted proteins | sample MGYA00519924_ERZ827037 | MGnify/ENA primary metagenome ERZ827037 (study PRJEB31778, sample SAMEA3449250) | human gut metagenome | biome: human gut; feature: human-associated habitat; material: faeces | place: United Kingdom | collected 2010/2012 ...
TGAGCGAAAATTGAACTTATCGCAGTAAATGTCATGACGCACAACAGATAATATTTCTTCATAATTTATTAATTTCTTTTTTTACAGCTGATTTTAACATATTGTTTTTCAGTATGATCGCTACTTCCATTCTTAAGATATTGACACTCTATTGACATAGTTTTTTCCAATAAGTGCAAAATCCTATCCAATGATTCATCTTTAAAAGTTGCATGACAGATCAGATTTTTACTCATTTCATCCAATTGGAAACTGATGTTATACATTTGACTTAACCGTTTAAAAATATCCTGCAACGGTTCATTGCGGAAAACTAATTCTCCCTGCTTCCATGAACACCATTTTTCAGGATTACCCAAATATAATTGATAATCTTTGTTGCGGTGATTGTAAACGATACGTTCATTCGGATTCATAAGAATTCGACGTTCTTTGGACGAAACACATACACTGCCTGTGACCAATGTAACTTGCGTCAAACTGTCACTATCATAACTATAGACATTAAATTCCGTTCCCAAAGCTTCAATATCAAGACGAGGCGTATGTACAATGAATGGACGTTTTTTATCAGGAGCTATTTGAAAATAGCCCTCACCTTTCAACTCGACATCGCGCTTTTTACCTTCGAAAGGAAGCGGATAACGCAATGTACTACCACCGTTCATCCAAACTACACTACCATCAGGTAACACTGCTTTAGTTCGTGTGCCATATAAGGCATTCAGTTCTTGCCAGACGTGATTTGTCGATTCTTTCTTCTGAAGATATCCCAAATAGAAAGTCGAAAGAAGCAATGGAACAGCTATGAAAGCAGCTATCCGTTGCCAAGTTCTGACGAAAATTTCAAGCCGATTTCTTCTTTGCCTTCCTTTTATTTTCTCTAAGAGTTGTTCCAGCCGGTACTGAGGTTGAATGCTTTCAATATCAAAAGCAGGATGAGAGATATCCCAGATATTCTTCATCTTCAGGAAATAAGCCAAATGCTCCTTGTCCGCATCCATCCAACGAGACAACTCTTTAGATTCATCAACTCCCGCTTCGCCTGACAAACACTTTATAATCAGTTCATCTATGTATTCTTGTTGATCCATTATTTAATCTATTATATTGTTAGATAATTAATAAAATAAGTCACAAAGGCCATAAGTCTTTCAGGTTATCTCTAAGGTATTTCAATACATTTCCAACGCGTACCTCAACGGTTCTTCTTGATACGTTCATTTCTCTTGCGATATCATCATATTTAATAGATTGGAAACGACTCATACGAAACACATCGACAGACTTTTTATCAAATTGTTCCAACAATGTATTTATTTGTGTCTCTAGCTCAGAATAGCTTACATAATGATCTACATCCCAATTGGTTGCAGTAGAACATTCAAGTACATAAGCTATATGACTTTCAACTATTCTACGATGCTTGATTGCATCATAGCAGTCATGCCGTACAGCTCTCAGTAAAAAACTTCTCAAAGAAGTATCAATACTCAATTCTGTTCTTTTCTCCCAAAGTTCCAAAAATATGCTTTGAATAATATCTTCGCATTCGTTTCTGTCTGCAATAAAGGTCCCACAGTATAACAACAGGTCAGAATGGTACTTAATAAAAAGAGTGGAAAAGGCATGTTGATCGTTTTTCCGCATCCGATTGACTAATTCAAAATCATCTATGACATGTTTTTCTTTCATTTGTTATTTAAGGTATTATATATACTGTCCTTATTGCCATGGTCATTGGGGGATAATTTATTAACAAGTATTATCCCCCGAAAATGTTTTTCAGAAATATTCTTTAATCATAAAAAAGTTTCTACATCCCAATCTTCAATCTCTTTTAAATTAACTTCAATGCCGGGCAGAGAAACCACAATGTCAAAGGTATATTGTTTTCCCATTTCAAATGTCATGTTCCCTATTTTTTTTCTATACTGATTTCCGGCAACATCAAATAGTAGAAGCCCGTTTCCCGTACTTGGAAGTAAGACACATTCTCCATAAGAACCTTCTGATGAAACAGAAACAGGGATATCTCCCGCTTCCATTTCTGTCATTTCGGCAGTTCCCAAAGAAAATTTCCCTATTGCCGGCAAATCAGAACAAGTCAGTCTCAACACTTTCAGGTCTTCCGCACTAATACCTTCACCGTTTCTAATATGAAAGATCATTTTCGCAAAAACATGTTTGAATACCACTTTTACCGGTGTGGTTGTACGATACTTGTTTTTAGCATTATTGCTGTAAAGATAATCGCAAAAATCTGATTTTGCTTGATTCCGGACGTCAAGTTGTAGTACATTCTCTTCCAGACTTGGATTCCATGGTGCATAGAGAATAAAATCCACCTTTGTCGCATCTGTCGGATACAAAAAAGCAGGCTCTTCTCCGGAGACCTTTAACATGCCATCCGCCTGAACTTGCATTTTTTTATTGAAAATTTGGTTGATCGAATTCTCTAATGAAAAATCGGCTTTATTCCGTATCATATAAACACCTACCGTTTCACCTTCTTTCCACTTTTCGACTTCATCTTTGTCATAAGAAGTGATAGATGGCTTGAACAAAACGGCAACTTCTGTTTGCTGATGGTTTTCACCGCCTTTATAGATGTCTTCACAAGCTGCCAAGCCGCACAGGCAAAATGACAATATTATCAATTGTTTTATTTTCATAATTCCATATAATTAATTCGGTTTATTTTGCAATTTTCACACAGCGTACCGGCATAGCGTTGGCACGACTATAATAATTATTATCTATTTTGTTTTGGTCTTTTGCAAGCATTACCATATAAGTCTTTAGATTGGAGGAAGACTCTCCGCAATAAATCATTGCCGACTTTGTTGCCCATTGGAAAGTGCCATCGAATTTTAATCTTCCTGCCAAAGGATAGTTACCGAATGCAGTTCCTGCCGAAGCTAGATATTCAGTATACGTAGTCGGCAGATTCTCCCAAGGCGATTTCCCGTTTTTGTAGATGGGAAGCATCCAGCCCGCAGGCGACGGGTCATAAATAGTCTTTTCCTTTGTCTTACTGTTAGGCCAAAAGTCAGCGGCAAGGTCGTTAGAGGCATTTGGATTAGTAGTCACCCAACTATAGGGCTCGCCTTTAGCAGAGATAAATAGCAGAGGATCTTTCAATACACGACGAATAGACTGTCCTTGGTCGTCTCCCCAAATAGCTTCTACTTTAATCTTCGGCTTATTTCCGTTGTGTCCGAACAACTGGATATCCGCGACGGATGCTCCTTCTCCGGGAAATGTGACAGAACTAGTGGGAAATGGGGTATTTCTACCTCCCTGATAAAAGCAACCGACGGAATTAGGATTGTTTGCATCATCAGTCAAGGCGCCTAAATTGCGGTCCATAAAGTAGTAATCTGTCACCCCGTCTCCATTGTTGTCATAGGCATAAGTGTGTTCATCCGGATTGTAATCTGTTACCCAAATATGCCATACCCAACGGGTATCATTACCGATTTTTACTGCAATGACAGCATTTCCTTGCTTGCCGGCAGATGTTCTCACAGTAATCGTACTTTTATCTGCCTGTTGTCCGTCTTTACTTAAGATTACACCTTGCTCAGGAATAAGGTCTTCTGTGTCCATCCACAACAATGATACGCTCAAAGTCCCGGACAAATCCGGATTCCCGCAGTAGGATTCCTGCCGCCAGACTTCGTACGCTTTCAATACGGGAAAAGTAATTTCTCCACCAGGCTTCACCATATAGCAGTTGGGCAATGAAGGCAAATCTACAAGTTTTGAAGCAATCTGATAACTGTAAGCTTTACCAGGTTCAAACTGTTTATTAGCGGGAGAATATTCATGTTCCGAATTTCCGGCTTTTATAATAAAAGACAGTTCCTGTAGAGGCTGAGAAGGTATGTAAGCTCTGAAATTCTTTTTCCGTTCTTCATCGAAATCTATATTTCCCATAGATGTCTCTTCATCTGCAAGCTTCATTTTATCAGGTGTACCAATTTGAGCGAGATTAAACGTACAGGCGGGTATTACATTTTTCATCTCTATATTTTTCCCACCGCCCGAAGTCAGCTTGACGTCCACCAACGTCAGTTGATGTTTAAATAATAATTGCACTGTTCCGGAAGATGAGGCCAAGTCTACTGTTTTTGCCAGCATCAAGTCATACATGGATTTGGAAGCATCATAGTTGATTGCTGTAGGATTAATGTTTTTGGAGTAAGGATAATAAGCATAAAAATCGAGAACTTCTCCATTCTTCGGAAAATAGACAGGAGTTCCTTCCATTATCCATTCTCCGTCTTTAAGTGTTAATTTTCGATTGTCTATGTAATTACCTTGAGATTGAAGCGCTGTTGAATTACCCGGTAAATGCGATACCGCAAAGACACCAACCGCATCTCCTTCATTAAAAAAGGTCTTAAAGCTGTCGTCAGTAGTCACACGTGTGTTTTTGTCATTGTCTACAGCCAAAACAAATTGTATCTGCTCCCCGCCTGAAGGAGAGGTCTCTGCGAGTTCTGTTTCCTGCTGACAGGAAAACAAGGAAAGAATTCCTATACAATAATAGCAAATTTTTTTCATACATTGTTTTTTTAAGTAATATGCAAAGGCTCTTAAGGCATAAAATAAACTATTCTTGTTTAAAGGGCGATTTAAAAAGAAAATTCCACATCATTCTTATATTGTTTTTTAGATTTAAAAAAAATATGATTATCAACGTGTGTGATTACAATTTGGAATCGCCTTATAAATACATTGGCAAACTGTATAAAATAAACTAATCTTATTATTAGAATTTGCTAACAATTAAATCTTTAAAGAAACATGTCAAAAGAATTATTAAACAGCAAAAACTGGAATAAACTGAAGAAAACTGCTCAGCAGTGGTGGGCGACTTTTTGTTTTCCAGTTATCATGTTGCTCTGCTTTTCTCTGCCGGCATTGGCACAGGAGAAGCAAACAATCACATTACAAGTGAAAGACACATCCATTTCGGAAGTATTGAACATGGTTGAAAAGCAAAGCCAATATACAGGGAAAACGCACGAGTGCTAATTGTTTAATAATCAATAGTTCCCTTCTCTTCTCAAAACTTATTTAATGGCAATACTCTTGTATATCTAATAATAAATAAAGTCTTCCTAGTTACTTTTCCTCATATAGACGTGTCACAACTTTACATGGTCATGCCACCTATTGCTTTCATCCTTTTTAATCTTCGGGCTTCTTCAATTGATATATTGATTATTTATATTGTATTCATTCTGGTATTTCATTATCTTCACGTCTAAATAATAAACAGTAATGGATAAGATTGCAAAGGATTTTTTAATAAATGACGAATTGGCACGTCATATGGCTAGTATGTCTGAAGCTATTGATACAATAGACCCACGTGAAAAGAATAAAGTCACTTATTCGGGCAAATTGATAATGCTTGTCACTTTATCGGGTGTTTTTTGTGATTGTCAGAGTTGGAATGATATAGCAGACTTCGCCCGTTATAAGAAAGATTTTCTTAGGAGATTCATACCGGATTTAGAAACTACCCCCTCACATGATACATTACGCCGATTTTTTTGTATCATAAAAACAGAAAGATTAGAGAGTTGTTACAGAGAATGGGCCTGTAATATGAGAGGTGATTCACCGTCCATAGAAGATTGCGACTGGTCGAAAGTTCAAATAGGTGAGGGTAATGATCTTTATACGAATAGACATATAGCTATTGACGGGAAAACGATCTGTGGTGCCATCAATGCTGATAAACTGGTACAAGAGTCGGCGGGTAAAATAACAAAGGAGCAGGCAGCATCAGCCAAACTTCATATTGTCAGTGCCTTTCTTTCTGATATGAGTCTGTCATTAGGGCAGGAACGGGTCTCAATAAAAGAGAATGAAATAGTAGCAATACCCAAATTACTGGACGACATTGATATACGACAAGGAGATGTAGTTACCATCGATGCACTTGGCACCCAAAAGAAGATTGTAGAAAAAATAACAGAGAAACAAGCCGATTATCTTTTAGAGGTGAAAGATAATCATTTAAAACTAAGGGAAAATATCGAAAACGATGCGGAGTACTTGCTAATTTCCGGAAGAGAAAATGATTTTATCAAAAGAGCTGAAGAAACCACAGAAGGTCATGGATTTATGGTGACAAGGACCTGCATATCCTGCTCTGAACCCAGTAGATTAGGGTTCTGTTATCGCGATTGGAAGAATCTTAGGACTTATGGAATAATAAAGACCGAGAAAATAAATATAGCCACAGGGGAAATACAGAATGAGAAACATTGTTTCATCTCTTCATTAGTGAACAATCCAGAGCTTATTCTTAAATATAAGAGAAAGCATTGGGCGGTAGAAAATGGATTGCATTGGCAGTTGGATGTTACATTTAATGAAGATGATGGAAGAAAAATGATGAATTCGGCACAAAACTTTTCCACTTTAACTAAAATGGCATTGACCATTTTGAAGAATTATCAGGATGAAGACAAGAAGACTTCTGTCAATAGGAAAAGGAAGAAGGCTGGATGGAGTGATGAGTATCTAGCTAATTTGATAAACAACTTTATTAAAGCGTTTTAACTCGTGCGTTTTCCCTGAGCCAATATAGCTTCTTGTACAACAAGAATGAAGTTGACGTAAGCAAGACTGTTACTCTCTCATTAAAGAAAGCTTCGATGAAAGAAACTTTAAATAAGCTCTTTGCCCATAGCAACATTACGTATGAGTTTGACCGAAACTATGTTATTTTGAAAAAAGTCAAAAAGACCGTTAGTAGAAAGACTGTCAAAGGACGTATCACTGATAAACACGGTGAACCCATGGCTGGAGCAACCATAACCGATAAAGACGGAAAGACTGGAGTGATCTCCGACATGGACGGAAACTATATGATAACAGTTTCGGCCGGAAGTGTTCTATCTTATCAGTTCATCGGATATGAGACGACGGAAGTTAAAGTGGATGATTATAAGAATGTTATTGATGTCATTTTGATAGAGGCAGCCCAAGGATTAGACGAGGTGGTCGTTATCGGGTACGGCACAGCACAGAAAAAGGACTTGACCGGTTCTGTAAGTTCTGTCATGGGTAGCAGGATCACCGATCGAAAGGTTGCACAGTTGTCTACAGCACTGCAAGGTGCCATGTCGGGAGTCACTGTTACTCGTACCAACAATGCTCCTGGAGCACAAAGTGCGATACGCATTCGTGGTATCACTACGATTGGCGAAAGCAGCCCATTGGTGATAGTGGATGGTGTGCCTGCCGATAACATTAATGATATCAATCCCAACGACGTGGAAAGTATCACTGCACTGAAAGATGCTGCTTCAGCTGCTATTTATGGCTCCAGAGCTGCAGCAGGCGTTATTATTGTAACAACCAAACGAGCCAAGACTAACCAACTCTCTTTGGAATATTCTTATGAATTCGGGATAGACAAACCTACCGCCAGACCGGATTTTGTAGATGTACAACGCTTCATGGAAATGACTAATGAGCTACGTTGGAACGATGCTGGTAATGGAAGCGACGAGTATCCTACATACGCTGCTACAACGATAGATAATTACATGGAGTATAACCGCGAAAATCCAGACAAATATCCCAATACGAATTGGAGAAACGTCTTGCTAAAGAACAAAGCTACCAAACAGACACACTCTTTCAGCATCGCAGGAGGAACGGAACATATACGAACCAAAGCCACTTTCGGATATGACTATGCTGACGGTTTGTACAACAACCGTGATTATGAGCGTTTCACTGTTCGTATGAATAATGATATAAAAATCAACAAATATATTTCTGCGGCATTTGATATCAGTGTAAAGAGGTCCAGCTATACCAAGCCAACATACGATCCTATGGATGCCAGTAACTTGTTCCCTCAGGTTTATGCCGCTACTTGGAGCGACGGACGTATAGCCGATGGAAAATCAGGAGATAATCCCTATGCAAAGTTACATTATGGCGGTAACAAAAAAGAGTATTACAATCAGGTCAGTGGGAAAATAGCTTTGTATCTGACTCCGGTCAAGGGATTGAAATTATCAGCCGTGTTATCTCCCATTTATAACGATTCACGTACAAAGGAGTTCAGAAAGCGTATCGAATACTTTAGTGCAGAGAATCCGGATGAACTGATTGGCGCCATTACAGACTATGGTTCTACACAGCTAAGTGAATCAAGAGGCAATAAGCAAAGCATTACCAAACAGTTGTTCGCCAATTATGACTGTACGCTTGGTAATCACACATTAACTTTACTTCTGGGGTATGAAGACAATACCTATAAAACGGAAGACCTCAAGGCTTCCCGCGATCATTTTGAATTGACACAATACCCCTATCTTGACAGAGGTTCAAGTGACTATCAGTTCAATAATGGCAATGCCAAGCACACTGCTTACCGATCTGCTTTCGGTAGAATTATGTATAATTATAACAATCGGTATTTGCTTCAGGCTAACCTGCGTAGTGACAGTTCCTCCCGCTTCGACAAGAAACATCGTATCGGATATTTTCCTTCCATATCCGGCGGGTGGGTCATCAGCGAAGAACCATTCTTTAAGGATCTCCATATCAAACCGCTGTCTTTTCTGAAATTCCGTGCGTCTTATGGCTTGTTGGGTAATGACCGTGTCGGAGAATACCCTTATTTGCCTTTACTGGCTTATAGTGACCAATTATTTTATGAAGGTAATAATGTTACTTCCTATCTTACTGCCGCAGTGGCAATACGCCATCCGCAATATATCATGGGAAACAACAAAAACATTTGGGCTAGGACTTGATGTAGCCTTATTGGACGGACGTTTGCGGTTGACTGCAGACTATTACTACAAGATAACTAAGGATATGATTTTGGATGTAGACATACCGGATTATGTAGGATATGACAACCCTCAACAGAATACCGGCAAGATGAAAACAACTGGTTTTGAAATTGAAATGAGCTGGAATGATCATATCAATGACTTTCATTACGGAATATCTGCCAATCTAAGCGATTATCGTTCTAAAATGGGTTACCTTGGGGGAAATCAATTTTTAGGAGACCGAATAAAGAGAATGGGTAGCTATTTCAACGAATGGTACGGATATCGTACAGATGGTATTTTCCAAACATCGGAAGAAATTGCGAATACTCCAGTGATGAATAATAATGTGAAACCGGGTGATATCAAGTATCTGAAAGCCGATCCAACCGATAATTCACCGATCTCTCCGGACAGAGACAGAGTATTATTGGGTAATTCACAACCCCGTTTTTTATATGGCGCCACTTTAAATGCCGATTACAAGGGTTTTGATTTGAATATTAGCATGCAAGGAGTAGGAAAACAATTGCAACGCAAAAAAACGGAAATGGTTCAGCCGTTGCGTAACAATTTCGGTGCTATTCCCCGACTGATTGATGGCAAATATTGGAGCAATTACAATACTCCCGAACAAAATGCAGAAGCAAAGTACCCCCGCCTTACATCCACTCAATCAGGCCACAACTATGCAATGTCCGATTTTTGGCTGTTCAATGGCGCCTATTTCCGCTTGAAAAATATCACTGTCGGTTATACCGTCCCCAAGCATTTGACAGAGAAATTGAGTATTAAGAGTCTGCGCATCTATCTTAGTGCCAACGATATTCTGTGCTTCAGCAAATATCCGAAAGGATGGGATCCGGAGAACAGTTCGGATGTAATCGGTGGTACGGATAATAAAGATTTCTATCCTATTACCAGATCCATACTTGGAGGTATTAACATTAAATTTTAAAACTGAATAATATGAAAAAGGTTTATCATATTCTTTTTATCTTTACAACAGTCTGTCTATGGAGCAGTTGTGCCAATTTAGATTTAGATCCGTTGGACACAGGATCAAGAGATTCCTGGTATAGTTCGGAAGATGAAATCCAACGTTCTATCGGCGGGCTATATCGTACTGTGTTCTTCACGTTAAATGGAAATGAAAGTACAATAGATTATTCACCGTGGAGTGATGATAACCAGTCTAGAGCCAGTTTGAATTTTATAACAGGTGGAACAATTAATGGAGAATCAGATCAGGTAAAGAAACGTTGGCAGAATGGATACAAGGCTATCGCACGCGCCAATATTCTGTTAGAAAAACTTGAGGATGCAAACAGTGTAGGCATCTCGGAAGAAAAAAAGCAATTGTACAGGGCACAAACTCTTTTTGTCCGTGCCACCCAATATGCCATACTTACTTCTCTCTTCGGAGATGTAGTTTATATAGACAAAGAGATCAGTATTGATGAAGCGTTTGAAATGGGGCGAACTGATCGGGAAGAGGTAATGGAAAACGTGTACAAAGATTTGGATGAAGCAGCGCATTATCTGCCCGAGACTTACGGCACTCAACGGGAATTTGCAACCAAAGGAGCCGCTTATGCCATTAAAGCCCGTTACGCATTGTATAATGAAGATTGGGAACTTGCGGCACAAGCAGCAAAAAAATGTATGGATTTACAGATATATGAACTTCATCCGGACTTCGAGGAGTTGTTTATAGCTTCTACACACCATGCGAAGGAGAATATTCTTTCTTGGCCTCGTTCGGTAGAACTAAAAAACTACTTGGACGTAGGTGCAGCCATGTCGTATTGCCCTAGAAACCGTGGCGGATATGCTTCCGAATATCCCTCTTGGGAACTATTCTGCTCTTTTCTTTGTACAGACGGGCTTCCCATTGATGAATCACCATTGTTTGACCCACAAAATCCTTTCAAGAATCGCGATCCGCGCTGCACTGCCACAATCGTAGAATTTGGAACTGAACATGTAGGTGTAATATATAATCCTAATCCTAACATCAGCAGGGTCTGGAGTGCTATTGCCGGAAAAGAAATTACCAATCTTGATTGCAAAACCGGAAGCCAATATGCTTCTTACAACGGTTTGCTCAGGAAAAAAGGAGTGGATGAACTATGGATTAATGACGGAACATTCAAGGTAGACCCCGATTTTGTGTTTATTCGTTATGGAGAAGTGCTGCTGACCTATGCCGAAGCGAAGATTGAGGCCAATGACATTGACCAGTCTGTGTTGGATGCCATCAATCAGGTTAGAGCTCGGGCTTACAAAAAAGACTACGCGGCTGCAACAGGATACCCCAAAGTCACTACCCAAGATCGGGACAAGTTGCGCCAAATAGTACGAATTGAGCGACGTATGGAGCTGGCTTTTGAAGGTAGTATAAGGTATATGGACATTATCCGATGGAAGCTGGCAGAGAAAGTCTTGAATTTACCAAACTATGGGTTGCTTGACAAGGATGAACTGATAAATAAAGTTGTCAACAAAAATAAATGGTTTTTCACTAGCTTCAATTAACTCAATTGCTTCATTAAT
>ERZ827037.3200-NODE-3200-length-11383-cov-3.514919_pt1 | contig 11383 bp, 10 predicted proteins | sample MGYA00519924_ERZ827037 | MGnify/ENA primary metagenome ERZ827037 (study PRJEB31778, sample SAMEA3449250) | human gut metagenome | biome: human gut; feature: human-associated habitat; material: faeces | place: United Kingdom | collected 2010/2012 ...
ACTTACATATATACGGTCTGCATACAGCCCGCTGATGAAAGAATGGAAGGACATGCTTACATTCCAGCATAATATGAGAAATGTGTTTACCTGACGTGATATGTACTGCTCATGTTCAAGCAATTCATTCAAAGTGTCCGCGATTCTTGCTTTCATGTCTCCCGGCATGGCAAACTCCTTCTATACGCATCCCCGCAAAAGTCATTTTGGTTGTGCCATTCAGTTTAGCAGAAAAACGCCGGCATGTCCAGCCGGAGCCCACTGTGCCGGAAAGAAAGAACTTTCGTGGTTGCAGGCGCTGATTTCGGGAATCCTGCTTGTAGTACACTTCGATTCCAGATTTCCCAGCCACCGCTTTTCACGCTGCGGCATCGTACGTTTCCGCGCGCCAGCACTCCCGTGCGCCGTGCGCAATCTTTTTGACAAGAGGTGACCACAATGGGTCCGATTTCCCTTCTGGTATCCCTGGACCAGGCATATCTTCCGCAGCTGCAGGTATTGCTGACCTCGCTGTACTTGAATAATCCCGGGGAGCGCTTTGATCTTTACCTGCTGCACAGCGGGATCCCGGCGCAGGCTTTGGCACCGGTCACTCAGCAATGCCTGCGGCTCCAATATCGTCTGTATCCAATTTTAATGGAAGAGCAGCTGTTTGCCGATGCTCCAACCACAAAGCAATACCCCAGAGAGATGTACTATCGTCTGCTGGCCGGAACCGTTCTGCCCCGGCAGCTGAACCGGATCCTCTATCTAGATCCCGATATATTGGTCATCAATCCCCTGCGGCCGCTCTGGGAACTGGATCTCGGCACACATCTTTTCGCAGCAGCTGCACACACCGGAAAGACAGAGCTTGCCAACAGTGTCAACCGCATCCGCCTGGGGACCAATCACGATTACTATAACTCCGGCGTCCTGCTGATGAATTTGGAAGAATGCAGACGTTCCATCTCCGCAGAGCAGATCTTCCGGTATGTAGCGGAGCATGAAAAAGAAATGCTTCTCCCCGACCAGGACATCCTCAACGCCCTCTATGGGAAGCGGATCTTGCCGCTGGATGATGCTCTCTGGAATTATGACGCCCGCAATTATAACACGTACCGGCTGGCCAGTGCCGGTCAGCACGATCTGAACTGGGTGCTGCAGCATACGGCGATCCTCCATTTCTGCGGCAGGGCCAAGCCGTGGAAGCCAGGTTACTTCTATCGGTTCGGCGTTTTATATCTGCATTACGCCCAGGTGACCAGCCGACACTTTCCCTCCGCATCTTCTGCCGGTGTTTCCCAGTCTTAACCGGTCAACCTCAGACAATCAAGGTTTTCAATATAAAACAGCAGCGGAGACCAAATGGTCTCCGCTGCTGCTTTATATCAGATTTCGCCTGCCGCCATTCTGCATCCTTATGCGCCGTGCCGCCGGGCAGCCGTCAGGAGATTTTGCATCAGCATGGCCCGGGTCATGGGACCTACGCCGCCGGGCACCGGGGTGATGTAAGAGGCCTTGGGTTCCACTGCTGCGTAATCCACATCGCCGCAGAGCTTTCCCTCCGCATTGCGGTTCATGGCCACGTCGATGATCACCGCCCCCTCTTTCACCATGTCGGCGCTCACCAGACCCACACGGCCCACGGCGGAAATCAGAATGTCCGCCTCCCGGGTGTACTTTGCCAGATCCGGTGTCCGGGAATGACAGGTGATCACCGTGCCGTCCTGCTGGAGCAGCAGCGCCCCCATGGGCTTGCCCACAATATTGCTGCGGCCCAGCACCACGCACTGTTTTCCACGAACAGGGATGTCATACTCTTTGAGCATCTCCATCACACCCGCAGGGGTGCAGGGCAGAAATACGGGGCTGCCGATCACCAGTCGGCCCACGTTCACAGGATGGAAACAGTCCACATCCTTCTCCGGGTCGATGGCGTTGAGCACCGCTTCCTCATCCAGATGCCCGGGCAGGGGCAGCTGGACCAGGATCCCATCCACTGCGTCGTCCCGGTTCAGCCGCCCGATCAGCTCCAGCAGCGTCTCCTGGGAGGTCTCAGCGGGCAGCTTATGTTCAAAGCTGACAAAGCCGCACTCGGCGCAGTCCTTCTCCTTCCCGGTCACATACACCCGGGAAGCAGGATCGTCTCCCACCAGGATCACCGCAAGACCTGGTCTGCGGGAGAGGGCACGTCCTCCTTCTGCCGCCCGGGCCTTTACTTTGGCGGCCAGAGCCTTTCCATCAATGCGGATCGCCATGCTTCGCCTCTCCTCCAGTCTCTTCCGAAAGCTGGGCAGCGGCAGGTGCCGGTACGGAGGGCTCTTCCTCCTGCGGCACTGTCTCCGTCTGTACAGTCTCGGCCTCCGCAGGCGCACCATCCTGCGCCGGATCCTCCCCGGCGGCAGCCGCCAGGGCAACCTGGTTGACCAAAAGGTCCGCTGCATCATGCTTTTTGATTTTGATGTTGTAGAAAAGCAGTGCCGCTGCCGCCACCGCCAGCAAAACGCTCAGGGCCTGGGAGACCCGGATGGGCTGTCCCATGAAGGTCCAGTCAAAGAGGTACAGGCTGTCGGTCCGCAGGCCCTCCACCCAGGCGCGTCCCAGGCCGTACCACAGGAAGTAAAAGCAGGTATTCTCCCCGTCAAAGCGGCGGCCTTTAGACACCACGAACAAAATCAGCAAAAGCCCGATAAGGTTCCAAAGGCTCTCGTAGAAGAACGTGGGATGCACTTCGATATACTGCGTCGCCGAGGTCCAAAGACGCATCCGCCAGGGAAGAGTGGTCTCTGCGCCGAAGGCCTCCCGGTTGATGAAATTGGCCCAGCGGCCGATGCACTGGCCCAGCAGCAGCCCCATAACGCAAAGGTCCGTCATGGCTCCGAATTTCAGCTTTTTGACCCGGGTGTAAATCAGCGCCACCAAGATGCCTACAATAACGGTACCGTAAATGGCCAGGCCGCCGTCCCAGATGGCAATGACACGGCTCCAGTCCAAGCTGCCGTCGGCATTTCGGAACAGGTCCAGATAGAAAACCACATAGTAGATGCGGGAGCCCACAATGCAGCAGGGCACGGCCCACAAAATCATATCCAGCACATTGTCCTCCGTCAGGCCGAAGCGCTTGGCCTGCTTCATACAAAGAAGCAGGCCCGCCAGCATGCCGATGGCCAGAATGATGCCGTACCAGTAGATACCGTGTCCGATGTGGATGGCAATAGGGTCCGGGTTGAATTCCCAGTCGCCGAACAGCCCCGGGAAGCTGATGGGCATATCTTTCAAAGCGGTCAAAACAGGTTTCTTCCTTTCTCCTGGGGTCAGGCGTTCTTGGGCACGATCTCACTGAGGACTGCCCGCTCCTCCCGCAGGTTTTCCCGCAGGAAGGCCAGAATGTCATCCTTGGTAATGGAGTCAAAGACTTGAGGGAACCGGAAGGGATCGTATCCCCGGAAATAGCCCTCCGTCAGGGAGACGGCGATATTTTCAAAGGAATTGAGTCCCCGCAGCTGCTCACCGAAGGTAGCCCGGCGCACCTGCTGGTAAAAGTCCTCATCGATGCCCTCCGCCGCCAGGCGCTCCGCCTCGCGGTAGATCTCTCCCGCCACGGCCCGGGCATCCCGGCTGTCGCCGCCGGCATAGAGATACGCAACACCCGGCATCATCTCAAAGGCGCCGCCGAAGCTGGTGTTGATGAGTCCCTGGTCATAGAGCCGCAGGTACAAAGGACTGGAATCTCCCAGCAAAATATCGCATGCCATGTCGCCAATGGCGCTCATGCGCAGATAGTCCTCGCCCTCCGGGGCGGGCGTGCATTTGAAGCCGGTGAGGAACTGGGGCGTGGAGACCTCCATGGCCATGCTGGTCTCCTTCTGGGCAATGTCAGCCGGTTCCGTACCGTAATCCCGGGGGATCTCCTCGCCGCGCTCCCGGGGCAGGATGCTCCGGGCCAGGTCCACCACATGGACAGGATCCACGTCACCCACAGCGGTCAGAATCATATTGGAGGGCGTGTAAAACGCCTTGTGGCACTGATAGAGCGTCTCCGCGGTGATATGGGAAATGCTCTCCACCGTGCCGGCAATGGAGGTGCGGGCGGTGCTGTTTTGATACAATGCCTGCATCATGCGGGTGTAGATCTGCCAGTCGGGGTTATCTTCGATCATGCGGATCTCCTGACCGATGATGCCCTGCTCCTTGGCAACACTCTCGTCCGTAAAATAGGGCACAGACACGAAGGAGAGGAGGATCTTCAGATTCTCCTCAAAATGCTCCGTGGAGTCGAAATAGTAGCCGGTCATGGCGTTGGAGGTGAAGGCGTTGGGCTCGGCGCCGTTTTTCGCCAGTTCCTGCAGGGCATTGCCCTCCTTGGTGTCGAACATCTTATGCTCGAGATAGTGGGCAATGCCCGCGGGGGTATCCAGCCACTTGCCGTCCAGCCGGAACCGGGTGTCCATGCCGCCGTAGCGCGTGGCAAAAAAGGCGTACTTCTTGGCGTAGCCCGGCTTGGGCACCACGCAGACCTGCAGTCCGTTGGGCAGGGTCTCCCGGTAAACGGACTCTCCGATCCGCTCGTAAAAGCTCTGATTCATTCCGCTTGCTCCTTTCCCGTCAGGAAGTAGACGGTGTCCAGCGTCACCGACTCCATGGCATCCCGGATGCGCTCTTCCGTGACATCCCGGACCTGGGCCGCCAGATCCTCCGGCGTCTCACAGTTGCCGGTGGCCGCCTGTCCCAGATAGAAGTTTTCCAGTTTGCCCTGGGAGTCTCCCATCGAGGCGTAGGCGTTGAGCAGCGTGCTGCGGGCACCCTCCAGCTCCCAGTCGTCCAGTTTGCCCTGTTGGACTGCCTGGAGCTGGAGCAAAATCTCGTCATAGGCCTTCTGGAAGTTTTCAAACTCGATGCCGGAAGAGACGGTGATGAGGCCCTTTTGCCGGTGGTAGACCGAAGAGGCAAAGTAGCACAAAGACAGCTTCTCCCGCACATTCAAAAAGAGCTTGGAGTTGCTGGACCCGCCGAAAAGCGTGTTGCCCATCAGCAGTGCAGGGGTGTCCACGCAGCCGCAGGCAAAGCCCATGCCCAGCTTTCCCTGGGTCACATCCATCCGCTCCGTCACCCGCAGCGGCTCCGAACGGGGCGCATGGGGCAGCGCCAGGGCGATCTCCTGAACGTTCTCCCGGGGCAGCGTTGCAAACGCCTCCAGCAGCGCCTGCTCCACCCGTTCCCGCCGGGCGCTGCCACAGTAGATCAGCTCCAGCCGGGAGGAGGCGATCAGTTCGCCGTACTGGGCATAGAGCTTTTGGAGGCTCAGCTTTTCCGCGTCCTTCTCGTCACCCAGCCGGGGGATCCCGTAAGCCTCACCGGCACACATCTCCCGCAGGAGACGGCCGTCGGCATACTCCCGCTTGTCGTTGATGATACTGCGGATGGCATCGATCAGGTTGGTTTTCTCGCTTTCAAAATAAGACGGCACAAACCGTCCCCGCTCCGTCGCCGGATCGCAGATCAGCTCGCCCAGCAGCGCCGCTACCGGTTCCAGCAACTTCTCTCCGCCGGGTGCGTAGCTGTCGTCGATCAGGCTGGCCACAAAGCCCACGCACTGGTTTTCGCCTTTTTTGCGGACCGTATAATTGATGTGGGCGCCGTACAGCTTGTCCAGCCGGGCACTCAGCGCGCCCATATCCGGGCAGCTGACGGTACCCCGCCGCAGCACCGCCGGGAGCAATGCATAGGCGGCGGCAGTCTCCCGCCGCAGCGGCGTTACAAACTGAGCGGAGAGCAGGCTGGTTTTAAATTTCTCGGCCGGCAGATAGGTCAAGTACATCCCGTCGGCCAGTTGGGTTCTGGTGGCTTCCAAAATCTCAGCTCCTTCAGTGGAAATTTCAGCATTTACGCCCGCAGCCTTCTCTTCAGCGGGCCACTTATTTTCAGACGATAGAATTGGGTACTATTATAGTATATCTCGCTCCATAATTCAAATTCTTTCTCAGCGCGGCATTCCCGGCAAAATTGGGGGTTGCTTTTTTCTACGGCCTGACGTATACTACTCCGTAGAAAACAACTGAATACTTTGTCTTCAGGGCGGGGTGCAAGTCCCCACTGGCGGTACAGTCCGCGACCGCCTGCCGCACGGCAGGCGCTGATTCGGTGAAACTCCGGAACCAACAGTTACAGTCTGGATGGAAGAAGATGAGTGCGGCAGAGCCGCGCATGTTTCATGCGCTTCTTTTGTTGCGTGGTCACCTTGGAGAAGTCAAAGCGTCCAGGGTGTTTTCAAGCGACAAAAAGGAGTGTATTTTTTATGTCCAATCCCAATGTCAACGCCATTCCCACGGCCCGTTCCCAGATGAATGTGCGTACGCTGGTGTCCCTTGCCATGCTCACCGGTATCGCCTACGTGGTGATGCTCCTGAGCAAGATCCTGCCCCAGGTATATACCTTTTTGCAGCTGGATGTGAAGGACACCGTCATCTGCATCGGCGGTTTCGTGTTCGGCCCCCTGGCCGCCGCCATGATCTCCATTGTGGTGGCCCTGGTGGAGATGTTCACCGTCAGTGACACCGGTCCCATCGGCTTTCTCATGAACGTGCTGGCTACCTGCGCGTTCAGCTGCACCGCCGCCTTTGTCTACAAGAAGATGCACACCAAGAAGGGCGCTGTCATCGGTCTGACGCTGGGTACGATCTGCCTGACCGCTGTGATGATCCTGTGGAACTACCTCATCACCCCCATCTATCAGGGGATCCCCCGGGACGCCATCGTCGCCATGCTGCCCACCGTCTTCCTGCCCTTCAACGTGGTCAAGGGCGGCCTCAACATGGCGCTGATCCTGGTGCTTTACAAGCCTGTGGTCACCGCGCTGCGCAAGGCCCGTCTGGTGCCGGAGAGCCAGACCATCCTTCAAAACAAGGGCAAGGTCAACGCCGGGTTCCTGCTTTTCTCCATCGCGCTGCTGGCTACCTTCGTGACCATCGCGCTGGTGATGATGGGCATTCTGTAAATCACTTTTCCGTGCATAACCGACCGGGGAGACGTGCCGCGTCTCCCCGGTTTTGTTTTTTGGACCGCGCCGGTTCGCCGTGCTGTCCATGCGGTGCTCCCTGCCAAGCCCTTCCTCTTTTCAACAGCGAACAGATGTGCTACGATAGAGAAAGAAAGGAGGCGCGCCATGGACCGTGTGATTCTGCACTGTGATCTCAACTGTTTTTACGCCTCGGTGGAGCTGCTGAGCCACCCGGAGCTGCGGACGGTCCCCATGGCCGTCTGCGGGGACCCCGCCTCCCGACACGGCATCATCCTGGCCAAAAACGAACCTGCCAAAAAGTTCGGCGTCCAGACGGCGGAGACCATCTGGCAAGCTAAGAAAAAGTGCCCGGATCTGGTGCTGCTGCCGCCCCACCACGATCTCTACCGCCAGTACTCCCGGCGGGTCAACGCCATCTACGACACCTATACCGACCTGGTGGAGCCCTTCGGCATCGACGAGAGCTGGCTGGACATCACCCATACCCTCCACCTTCTGGGCGGAGATCCCCGGGCCGTGGCGGATCAGCTGCGGGAGCGGATCAAGCGGGAGCTGGGGCTGACGCTCTCCGTGGGGGTCAGTTTCAACAAGGTCTTTGCCAAGCTGGGCAGCGACTATAAAAAGCCGGACGCCACCACGGTCATCTCCCGGGAGAACTGGCGTCAGCTCCTCTGGCCGCTGCCGGTGGGGGCCATGCTGTACGTCGGCGGTGCCGCCCAGAAGCTGCTCCACCAATACGGGGTGGACACTCTGGGCCAGCTGGCTGCCTGTAAGCCGGACATGCTGGAGACTCTGATGGGAAAAATGGGGCCCCAGCTTCTGGCCTGTGCCAATGGCGAAGACCAGGACCCGGTGCGCTCCCGCTACGAGGCAGAGCCTGTGAAATCGGTTGGAAACGGCACCACGTTTCCCCAAAACCTTACCAAGCCGGACCAGGTCCGGACCGGTATCGCCATGCTCTGCGACTCCGTGGCCACCCGCCTGCGGCACGGAGGGCTGTACGCCGGCGGGATCCAGGTAACAGTCCGGGACCCGGCGTTTCACGACCGTTCCCGGCAGATGCAGCTCTCCTCCCCCACCCATCTCATCCGGGACCTGACTGCCGCCGCCATGGAGCTGACCAACCAGCTCTGGAAGCCGCCCGCTCCCATCCGGGCGCTGACCGTCACCGCGATCCACCTTCTGCCGGAGGGCAGCGCCTATGAGCAGGTCGATCTTTTTACCGCCGCGGCGGCGCCGCAGCGGGAAAAGCAGGAAAAGCTGGAGGCGGCCATGGCCCGCATCCGGGGAAAATTCGGCTCCGGCGCCATTGCCTACGGCGCCGTCCAGACAGAAAAAGAGGAGGACCCCTTTTCATGAACAAACAAGCGGAAAAACAGCAGCTGCGAAAAACCATGCGGGCATTGGAAGCCCGCCTCTCCGAGCGGTACCTGGAACAATCAGACCGCCGGATCGCCGCACAGCTGCTGGCCATGCCGGAATATCAGGCGGCGGAGACGGTTTTTTGTTTTGTCAGCGTAGGCCGTGAAATCAATACCCGCCCTGTTTTGAGCGCTGCACTGGAGAGCGGCAAAACTCTCTGCGTCCCCCGGTGCCTGGGGAGCGGGATCATGGAACTGCGCGCCATCCAAAGCCTGGACGACCTCGCCCCCGGTGCTTACGGGATCCCCGAACCACCGGAAGATGCGCCGCTCATCTCTGTGGACCGGGTGGATTTCGCCGTCCTCCCCTGCCTGACCTGCAACCACCTGGGTCAGCGGCTGGGCCGGGGCGGCGGGTACTACGACCGGTTTCTTGCCTCCTACCGGGGCGGCACCGTCCTTTTGTGCCGGGAAAAGCTGATCCGGGAGGAAATTCCTGTCACACCGCTGGACTATCCCATTCCCTGGGTGCTGACGGAGGCCGGACTCTTTGAGGATGGTACCCCTGCCCGTCTGAGCTGAGGAGGCAGGATCCCGCCGCGATACCGCTCCTCATTTCGATGACATACGGCCCGTTTTCCGGGGTAATACCTTCCCTTCTCTTGACAGCTTCTTTCGATTTTGCTACGCTGAACAGGGAAAACTACGAGTTCCACATTCACCGCTCCCAGGCCAGCCCCCGGTGCCGGAGCGGATCATGACGAAGGAGGAGTTCTCTATGATCCACGAAACCATGGCATATCTCTCTCAGGTCGATCCTGAAGTAGGCGCCTCCATCCAGGAGGAATTTGCCCGGGAGCGGCGCAATATCGAACTGATCGCGTCCGAAAATATCGTCAGCGAAGCCGTGATGCTGGCCATGGGCACCTGCCTGACCAACAAGTACGCCGAGGGCTATCCCGGCAAGCGGTACTACGGCGGCTGCTATGCCGTGGACGTCACGGAGGAGATCGCCCGGAAGCGGGCCTGCGCGCTCTTTGGCTGCAACTACGCCAACGTCCAGCCCCACTCCGGTGCCAACGCCAACCTGGCGGCCTTCTTCGCCCTGGTGCAGCCCGGCGACACCGTCCTGGGCATGAACCTGGCCCACGGCGGCCATCTCAGCCACGGCAGCCCTGTGAACATCTCCGGCAAGTATTTCCATGTGGTCTCTTACGGTCTCAACGACGAGACGGAGCGCATCGACTATGACCAGCTTCTCACCGTGGCAAAGGAATGCAAGCCCAAACTCATCATCGCCGGTGCCAGCGCCTATCCCCGCATCATTGACTTTGCCAAGTTCCGGGAAGTGGCTGATGCCGTTGGCGCCTACCTGATGGTGGATATGGCTCACATTGCCGGCCTGGTGGCCGCCGGCGTCCATCCCTCCCCTATCCCCTACGCCGACGTAGTGACCACTACCACCCACAAGACGCTGCGGGGCCCCCGGGGCGGCATGATCCTCTGCAACGATGAGGAGATCTACAAGAAGATCAACTCCGCCGTCTTTCCCGGTACCCAGGGCGGCCCCCTGGAGCATATCATCGCCGCCAAGGCGGTATGCTTCGGCGAGGCACTGAAGCCGGAGTTCAAGGAGTATCAGCGCCAGGTGGTGAAAAACGCTGCTGCTCTGGCAGATGCGCTTCAGAAAGAGGGCTTCCGTCTGGTCTCCGGCGGTACGGACAACCATCTGATGCTGGTGGACGTGCGCAATTTCCACATCACCGGCAAGGAATTTGAGCACCGGCTGGACGAGGTCCAGATCACCGCCAACAAGAACGCCATCCCCAACGATCCGGAGAAGCCCTTTGTCACCAGCGGCATCCGGGTGGGCACGCCTGCTGTCACCACCCGCGGCTTCAAGGAGCCGGAGATGGAAAAGATCGCCCGCTGGATGGGCATGGTGGCCCGGGACTTTGACGCCTGCAAGGACCAGGTCCGCGCTGAGGTCAACGCCCTGTGCGAGCAGTTCCCCATCTATCCGTAATCCCTTCGATTTTTACAAACAACGGCCCCCGGCACAGGAGTTCCTGTGCCGGGGGCCGTTTGATATGTCCATCCGGTTTCCTCCACTCACAAATCCTGTGGTTCTCCGCCGAAAACCGTTTCTTCGCAGGTACTCCATCCCGGCCCCTCATAGCGCCGTGATGCATAACCCCGTCAAAATCCCCGCCACCGCCGCCAGTGCCGGTGTCTCAGACTGCCACAGTGCCGTGGACTCCGGCAGCAGTTCCCCGAACACCACATACAGCATGGCTCCCGCGGCAAAGCTCAGCGCCAGTGCCAGCCACACCGGCCCCAGCATTCCCAGTCCATACCCCAGCGCTGCTCCCAGGATCGTGGGCGCTCCCGCCGCTGCGGCCAGCCCGGCGGCCCGGAACCGGCCCATTCCTCCCGAGACCAGCGGGACCGTGATGGCCATGCCTTCCGGGATATTGTGCAGGCCGATGACCACCGCCATGGCCAGTCCCCCGGTCCCTGTCCCACGGGCAAAGGAAGCCCCGATCACCATTCCCTCCGGCAGGTTGTGCAAAGCAATGGCCGCAGCCATTACCACGCCTGCCCAGAAAAGGCCTTTGCGTTGTTCCGGCTGCTCCCGGGCCGTGATGCGGTTGAGCAGACCGATCAGGCCATATCCCATCAAAACGCCGCCAACGGTCAGTCCCAGGCCAAATACGCCGCTCCGCTGGGACAGGGCATCTGTCAAAAGGTCGCCGCACACCACAGCCAACATCACGCCGGCAGCAAAGCTCAGCAGCAAGCTGATGGTCCGCTCCCCATCCCGCCGGAGCCCGCAGGTGAGGATCCCCCCAGCCCCTGTTCCGCCGACCCCCGCCAGCGCCGTCATCCACAAAACCGTTTCCAGCAAGTTCTCCGCCTCCCGTCTTCAGTTCCCCTGTCCCGTCCTCTTTCCTCCCTGTATACGGAAAAGGCCAGGAAGTCAACGGTGGTTGACTTCCTGGCCCTGCAGAAAGCAGTCTCT
>ERZ827037.3206-NODE-3206-length-11370-cov-2.729739_pt1 | contig 11370 bp, 11 predicted proteins | sample MGYA00519924_ERZ827037 | MGnify/ENA primary metagenome ERZ827037 (study PRJEB31778, sample SAMEA3449250) | human gut metagenome | biome: human gut; feature: human-associated habitat; material: faeces | place: United Kingdom | collected 2010/2012 ...
AAAATGAAAAAAGTGGAAGCGCGAAAATGAGCTTCCACTTTTTACGTTATATGATTATTGTTGTAGTCTGTATAATAAGAAGAATTTCAATCACCATCATGGTTTCCCATATTTTGCAGCTGTTTTTGTGATCTACTGACACCATCTAAGTTGAGAACAGGGAGCAAGAGGAGGAAAATAACGTTCTTGAATGCCCTGTATATGATTGTAAACATCTTTAACTCAGGAACTGTACAGGTAAACGTCTCTGTAAGAATGGGGGAATCCGAGGACAAGGTTATGGTATGTTATGGTACCTGTAGGTTTATGAGTTGTCATCATAACATACTCAATGGGCTGATGAAGGTTAAAACGAAACTGGGCTTTATACATAAGAAGACATATACCACTGATAGAGAGAAGAATGATAAAAAGTGAGAGGATATGTCCTGGTATTTTCTTTTCTTTATTCATATATAGAATCTCCTGTGTAAAAAAAATATTTGTGAAATATGCTCTGCTATTCACACAAAAATAAAATTTCATGTTAAAATATTATAACGAATCGGAAATAAATATGCAATGATTTATAAGAAAAGAGAGGGATAAATGAAGAAACGGAAGCGCTTACTGGTTATACTTTCAACATTTGTCATGGCTGCTCAGCCCATGTGCGTTGCCGCAGAAATGCAGGATGCAGAAGGCTTTGGGGCAGTAGAAGAAATATGGGCTGACGAGGAGAACGAGGAGGAATTTTCAGCTGCTCCTGAAGTGGGGAATGAGGATTTAAATGGCTTTCAGGCTGAAATTTCCACAGAGGAAAATGACAGGATTGAGGCAGAAGAATCTGGTGAGATCATCTCCGGTGCTATTGCAGGAGATTCCGTTGACAGCGGCATCAGCCTTTTTTCTCTGGACTATTACACGGACAGCTATGGTGCTCAGTTGGATGGAAATGCAAAGGCCTTGTATGATCTTCTGGTGCAGAATTATGTGGTGGATTACAGCCAGTATCTGGACAGCGTTGATTTTCCTTTTGAATTTCCTGATACCATTACATTTGAAGCAGTTGTTGAGGATGGCAGTTTTCAGAGAAAAGGAGAAAGCTATGTACAGGCTACCGATGATGTGAAAACAGCAATTCAGGCAGCTTCAGATGCTTTTTCCTATGATTATCCACAGGCTTTCTGGTTCAGGGGCAGCAACTATGGATACCGGGTCAGCTGTGTTCGGGATGGGTCCTCTTCTACCGGATACAGGGGAACCTTTAAGAATTTCACCTTTAAACCGGCAAACAGGGAAATCAGTGAGAATGCCCATACTCGAATGGGGGATTTTATGAATGGTGTTCAGAGTGCTGTTGCAGAGCTGAATGAGCAGACTTTGGGCATGGATATGGAGCAGAAAATAAAGCGGATTCATGATTATATCTGTCAGAGAGTTACTTACAGGAACGATAATACTTTGTGGGTGCATTCTGCCGCCTCGTTGTTTCTGGATGCAGATCCTGCATTTGTCTGTGAGGGCTATGCGAAATCCATGAAAATTTTCTGCTATTATATGGGAATAAATTGTGCATGTATCAGCGGAACAGCCAGGGGAACTTCTTCAGGAACTCCTGGAGCGCACATGTGGAATTATGTACAGATGGATGATGGAAACTGGTATCTGGTGGATGCCACATGGGATGATGTGGGAACCCCGCCATCTTCACGGTATTTGCTGGTAGGAAGGGCTACAAAGGGGCAATATATTACCATTGGTGAGGAGCGTGTGGAGTATACCAGTTTTTCTACTACTTCAGCAGAAACGGCTGGTCCTGTGTTTATTTTGCCGGTTCTGGCAGAAGAGAGTTATGCAGATAATAAGGGGAAAAATGAGCCCGCAGTTACAGTTGTGCCTACAGTGACACCAACTGCGGCGGTAAGTGCGGAACCGACCCCGACTGTAAGTGCGGAACCGACCCCGACTGTAAGTGCGGAACCGACCCCAATCGTAAGCGTGATACCAACTCCAACCGTAAGTGCAGAACCGACTCCGACCGTAAGCGTAGAACCGACTCCGACTGCAAGTGCGGAACTGACTCCGACCGTAAGCGTGAAACCGACGCCAACCGTAAGTGTGGCTCCGACCCCGACTGCAAGTGCGGAATCGACTCCGACCGTAAGCGTGAAACCGACGCCGATCGTAAGTGCGGAACCGACCCCCACCGCGAGCGTAGCACCGATACCCACTGTAAGCGTCACTCCAATCCCGACTGCAACCCCAGTGCCGACTGCGACACCCGTGCAAACTACCACCACACTTACCTTACGGGTAAAACAAACCTACAAGTCCGGTGGTAAAATAAAGTCAGTCCGCACCACCAATAAGAAAATTGTCAAAGTGGATAAGAAGGGCAAAATCACTGGTAAAAAAGCCGGAAAAGCAACGGTAACCATCACTTATACCAACGGAAGCCGTAGGATTTACCAGGTAAAAGTGCAGAAAGGTATTGTAAAAACAATTGCTGTTTCCGTGAATAAACGGAATATAATCCTTGCCAAAAAAGGAAAAAGCTTTCAGCTGAGAGTCACTCTCACACCAGTCACCAGCCAGCAAAAAGTAACTTATAAAAGTTCCAATTCCAAAGTAGCAGCAGTAAATTCAAAAGGAAAAATAGTTGCGAAAAAGAAAGGAACAGCTACAATTACAGTGAAGTCAGGAAACAAAAAAATTACCTGTAAAGTCAAAGTAAAGAAATAACTCCTAAATACTGTCAGAACCGAAACAAAATAAAGTTTTGGTTTTGACAGTATTTTTTTATTGACAAAGTCCAAAAATGTGATATACTTTGATAATCAAACTATTTTAAATTAAAAATAAGAACTACACAACATACCTGGAGGGTATTATGGTTGGAAAAATAAAGGGAACCGGTTCCTACAGGCCGGTTCAGGTGTGGGACAATGACAAACTGTCCCACATGATGGATACAAGTGATGAGTGGATTCGTGGGCGGACCGGAATCGGTCAGAGACACATTGCAAGCCGTGGAGAGACCGTTGCTTATATGGCAGCTCGTGCGGCTGAGGAAGCTCTTTCAGATGCAGGAATGCGACCGGAAGAGATTGACTTGCTCCTGGTGTCTACCATGTCATCTGAAAGAATCATGCCGTGTGCTGCATGCGAAGTGCAGAAGTTGATCGGTGCAGTGAACGCGGCCTGTTTTGATCTGAACGGTGCATGTACAGGATTTCTGCTGGCGTTGAATACAGCTCAGGCTTATCTGGGACAGCAGATTTATCGCAGGGCATTGGTAATTGGTTCTGAAACTCTTTCCCATCTTACAAACTGGAAGGACAGAAGTACCTGCGTATTGTTTGGCGATGGTGCCGGTGCGGTGGTGCTGGAAGCAGAAGAAAATGCAGTCTATACCCAGGCTGTTCATTCTATTGGAAGCAGAGGCGAAGCCCTTACCTGTGTCAGCCGCAATCAGCAGCAATTTATAGAAAAAGACGCAGATCTCTCTTCAACTTACATGCAGATGGATGGAAAAGAAGTATTCAAATTTGCAGTTTCCAAAGTTCCGGAAGTGATTACGGAGGTGCTGGAAAAAGCAGGAAAAACAAAAGAAGAAATCCGCTTTTACATGCTTCATCAGGCGAATAAAAGGATCGTTGCTTCTGTGTCAAAACACATGAACGAACCTTTGGAAAAGTATCCGATGAACATAGAAAATTTAGGAAATACATCCTCCGCAAGCATTCCGCTTCTCCTGGATGAGTGGAATAAAAAAGGCAGATTAAATTCAGGAGACTGGATTATCCTTTCAGGATTTGGCGGTGGACTTACCTATGGAGCCAGCCTGCTTCAGTGGTAAAAATGTGTATCAGGGCTTTGAAAAATAAAACTATAGCAGATAAAAAAGACTGCTTTGCTCTGGAAATCAGGTAATTCAGGCTGATTAATACAGGTTGTTAGAAAGCGTTTTGAAAATCATTTCCGAAATCTGCGGGCTCTATTTTGCAGTATATTTTGCAGAATACCTTTTTCAAACACACTCTGGTCATATAAAGTGAACAGCAACCACGTAAAGCTTTGAATCATAAAAAGTTAAAAATGGATTTGAAAATCTAAAAAACAAAATAAGGAGAACAAAAAAATGTTAGAAAAAATCAAAGAAATCGCAGCAGATTCATTAGGAGCAGACGTAAGTACAATGACAGCAGAAACATCTTTCAAAGAAGATCTCGGAGCAGATTCTCTTGATCTTTTTGAGATGGTAATGGCACTGGAGGAAGAGTTTGAGGTAGAGATTCCTACTGAAGATCTTGAGAATATTAAGACCATCGGTGATGTGGAAAGCTATCTTCAGAGTCGCCAGTAATTTGAAAATTTTGTATTCAGACTTTGGCAGTATACAGAAATAATCAGCCGGAATGTCAGGAAATATAAGTTGTTTACAGAATGATACCGGCATGTATTTGCCATAGGCGGGCATGGTATAACGGAATTACAGAATGGAGAATTTCATGAAAACAGAAGTTACAGAATTACTTGGAATTGAATACCCGATCATTCAAGGCGGCATGGCCTGGGTGGCAGAATATCATCTGGCAGCAGCTGTTTCAGCAGCTGGCGGGCTGGGGCTGATTGGAGCCGCAAGCGCTCCTGCAGACTGGGTTCGTCAGCAGGTACGGGAGGTAAAAAAACTGACCGATAAACCTTTTGGTGTGAATATTATGCTGATGAGTCCATATGCAGATGAGATTGCACAGGTAATTGTGGAAGAAAAAGTTCCAGTGGTTACAACCGGTGCAGGAAACCCTGAGAAATACATGAAAATGTGGAAAGAAGCAGGAGTAAAGATCATTCCGGTTATTGCTTCTGTGGCTCACGCAAAGAGAATGGAGCGATGCGGAGCGGATGCTGTAGTGGCAGAAGGATGTGAATCCGGCGGCCATATCGGTGAGACAACCACAATGGTTCTGGTGCCTCAGGTCGTAGATGCAGTGAACATTCCGGTTATTGCAGCTGGTGGAATCGCAGACGGAAGAGGGATTGCAGCAGCCTTCATGCTTGGTGCAAAAGCCGTTCAGATGGGAACTCATTTTGTGGCAACCACAGAGTGCTGGGCACATCAGAATTACAAAGATATGATACTGAAAGCAAAGGACATTGATACAAAGGTAACTGGTCGTTCCACCGGTCATCCGGTACGTGCTCTCCGCAATCAGATGACAAAAGAATACTTGAAAAAAGAGGCAGAAGGAGTTCCGTTTGAGGAACTGGAGCAGATGACGCTTGGCAGCCTGCGCCGTGCTGTTGTAGACGGAGATGTGAAAATGGGAAGCGTTATGGCTGGTCAGAGTGCAGGACTTGTGAAGGAGCAGATGAGCTGTCAGGAACTGATCAGAAAGCTGGTAAAAGAGACGGATGCGTTGTTGAAAGGAACTGGAATTTATGAGTAAGATCGCATTTCTTTTCCCTGGACAGGGAGCACAGAAGGCTGGAATGGGACAGGATTTTTATGAAAAGTATCCTTCTGCCAGACAGATTTTTGACCAGGCAAGTCAATGGCTTTCTCTGGATATGAAAGCTCTTTGCTTTGAAAAAAATGACAGATTAAACCTTACAGAATATACGCAGGCAGCACTGGTAACCACCTGTCTTGCAATGGAAAAAGTGGTGGAGGAGTGTGGGCTTCATCCGGATATAACTGCCGGATTAAGCCTTGGAGAGTACTGCGCCATTGCTGTTTCAGGTGGAATGAGTGTGAAAGATGCCATAGTAACTGTGCGAAAAAGAGGAATCCTTATGGAACACGCAGTGCCGGCAGGAGAAGGTTCTATGGCAGCTGTTATAGGTTTTGATGCAGATAAGATCCAGAACGCAATTGCAGGAACAAAGGCTGAAATTGCCAATTACAACTGCCCTGGACAGATTGTTATCACAGGACCAAAACCTGCTGTAGAAGAAGCTTCTGTGAAGCTGAAAGAAGCCGGTGCAAGACGTGTACTTTCCCTTGCAGTAAGTGGCCCTTTTCATTCCTCTTTGCTTCAAAATGCAGGAAAAGAACTGGAAAAAGAACTGTCAAAAGTGGAATTTTCCGGTCTGAAGATTCCTTATGTGACTAATGTGACTGCCCAGTATGTGACAGACATCAGAGAGACAAAAGATCTTCTTGCAAGGCAGATTTCTTCCTCTGTTCTCTGGCAGCAGAGTGTGGAAAAGATGATTCAGGAGGGTGTGGATACCTTCGTAGAGATTGGCCCCGGAAAGACTCTGGCTGGTTTTATGAAGAAAATAGCGCCGGAAATGAAGACCTATAATATTCAGAATGTGGAAGATCTTGAGCAGATTTCAGATCTTATACACAGTAGAAAATAAGATCAAAAACAGTTAATTAAAACAATACAGGTATTATCAGAAGCAGCCGATACGGAGAAATTCAGAAGTGGTTAACAAAGGAAAAGTTAATGTTTGTCGTGCTGGAAAAATATGATATTCACCTGACTTTACAGGAGTAAAACAAGGAATGAATGCAGAAAAAAAGATTGCAGTTGTAACAGGTGCTTCCCGTGGGATCGGAAGAGCGATTGCTCTTGAGCTTGCTTCTAAGGGAGCATTTGTAGTTATAAATTATAATGGTTCAAAAGAAAAAGCGGAGGCAGTGAAAGCTGAGATTATTGCTGCCGGAGGTGCGGCTGAAACCAGTCAGTGCAACGTATCTGACTTTGATGCTTGCGGTGCTTTTATTAAAGAAACAGTAAAAAAATATGGACAGATAGATATCTTGGTGAATAACGCAGGAATTACAAAAGACGGGCTTCTGATGGCAATGAGTAAGGATGATTTCTGCAGGGTTATAGATACAAATCTTAAAGGAACTTTTAACTGCATTCGTCATGTGGCCAGACAAATGTTGAAGCAGAAAAGCGGACGCATTGTAAATATGGCATCCATTGTTGGCATCGGCGGAAACCCCGGACAGGCTAATTATGCAGCCTCAAAAGCAGGTGTGATCGGTCTCACAAAGACTGCAGCAAAGGAACTTGCATCAAGAGGAATTACCGTAAATGCCGTTGCTCCTGGCTTTATCAGAACGGACATGACAGATGTACTTTCTGATAAGGTAAAAGAAGAAACCTTGAAGAATATTCCTATGGGAACATATGGTGAACCGGAGGATGTAGCCAAGGCAGTAGCATTTCTGGCATCACCGGAAGCCAGATATATTACAGGGCAGGTTTTATGCGTAGACGGAGGAATGTTATGAGTAAAAGACGTGTAGTGGTGACTGGACTTGGAGCAGTAACACCTGTGGGAAATAATGTGCAGACCTTCTGGGAAAATGTAAAAACAGGCAAAATAGGAATCGGAGAAATTACCAGATTTGATACTGCAGATTTTAAGGTGAAGCTTGCTGCTGAAGTAAAAGATTTTAATGCAAAAGATTATATGGATTTTAAAGCTGCCAAACGAATGGAGTTGTTTTCCCAGTATGCAGTGGCTGCATCAAAGGAAGCTATGGCAGATGCAGGAATTGAAATGGAAAAAGAAGATCCTTTCCGCGTCGGGGTGATCGTGGGTTCCGGAATTGGAAGCCTTCCAGCAATGGAGGCAGCAGACCAGAGACTGATCCAGCGCGGACCCTCAAAGGTTGATCCTCTTCTTGTTCCCAAAATGATCAGCAATATGGCCGCTGGAAACGTATCCATTGCTCTCGGTGCAAGGGGAAAATGCACCAACGTAGTGACTGCCTGTGCGTCTGGAACACATTGTATCGGAGATGCATTTCGTGCAATCCAGTATGGTGATGCAGAAGTTATGATCGCAGGGGGAACAGAAGGTGCGATCAGCCCGGTTGGTGTGGCTGGATTCACGAATCTGACCGCCCTTAGCACCAGTCAGGATCCATATCGTGCATCCATTCCATTTGATAAAGAAAGAGGCGGTTTTGTAATTGGAGAAGGAGCCGGAGTTGTTGTCCTGGAGGAACTTGAGCATGCAAAAGCACGTGGTGCGAAGATCTATGCTGAGGTAGTGGGATATGGTGCAACTGCCGATGCCTACCACATTACTTCTCCGATTGAAGACGGCAGCGGAGCGGCACGTGCTATGACGGATGCCATGAAAGAAGCTGGTGTACAGCCAGAAGAAATCGACTACATTAATGCGCACGGAACCGGTACACACCACAACGATCTCTTTGAAACAAGAGCCATTAAAGCAGCCCTTGGAGATGCGGCTAAGAAGGTAAAAATCAATTCTACCAAATCTATGATCGGACATCTTTTAGGAGCCGCCGGAGGTGTGGAAACTGTTGTCTGTGTGAAGTCCATTGAGGAAGGTTTTATTCATCAGACAGTAGGCACAAAGGAGACTGAAGAAGAGTTGGATCTCGATTATTGTATCGGCGGACCAACATGGCAGGAAGTAAATTATGCTATGAGCAATTCTCTTGGATTTGGTGGACATAACGCAGTACTTTTAATGAAAAAATACAGGTAAAAGTGAGTAATATCAGTTTACAAAACGTGTAACTGTAAAGGTACTGAACAGCTACATTTAAAGTATGAATTGCTGCAGAAATTGCTGTGAATAAGGAGAAAAAATCATGGAATTTGAACAGATATTAAAGTTGGTCGACCATGTATCAGCTTCTCATCTGGAGTCTTTCTGCTATGAAAGTGATGGAGTGAAACTGACTTTAAATAATAAAATTGCACCTGTGATCATACCTGGAACCATGCAAAATAGCATATTATCTGGTGCTGAAACAGGAGAAAAAAGTTTCGTATATGGAGAAAAATATAGCACTTCAGAACAGGCTCCAGATAGAAAAATGGCAGATAAAGAATTTTCTGCAAGTGAGAAAAAACAGGTTTCAGATACAGTGATTTCCAACGGAGAACCAACAGGAAATACTGTGAAATCTCCTCTGGTAGGAACATTCTATGCAGCTCCATCTGAGGATGCTCCTGCCTTTGTAAAAGTGGGAGACATAGTAAAAAAAGGACAGATTCTTGCTATTGTAGAAGCTATGAAACTAATGAACGATATTGAAAGCGATTTCGATGGAGAAATTGCAGAAATTCTGGTTGAAAACGGTCAGCCCGTAGAGTATGGACAGCCGTTATTTGTAATTCGCTGATATAGACAGAAGCTAAATTTTATGATAGCCATGTTAAAAGGTCAGAATCCCTTTTGACACTCAGACTATTTTATCAAAAATAGGATAAACACACTCGTTTTTCAATGAAATAGGAGCAGATATGAATCACTTAAATATAAAACAAATTGAGGAAATTCTTCCTCATCGTCACCCGTTCCTTTTGGTTGACTACATCGAAGATTATGAACCGGGAGAATTTGCTGTTGGCTATAAATGTGTTACCTTCCGGGAGGATTTTTTTAAAGGACATTTTCCCCAGGAGCCGGTAATGCCAGGCGTTCTGATCGTGGAGGCACTGGCACAGACAGGTGCGGTCGCGATTCTTTCCAAGCCGGAAAACAAAGGCAGAATTGCTTATTTTGGCGGCATTGATAAGTGCCGGTTTAAAGGAAAAGTTCAGCCTGGAGATAAGCTGAAACTGGAAATGAAAGTCATTAAACAGAAAGGGCCTATGGGTGTTGGAGAGGCTGTGGCAACTGTGGATGGAAAGGTTGTAGTGAAAGCTGAACTTACTTTTATGGTAGGTTAGATAGATATATATAATGATACTCAGAAGGGTGAAATTATGATCAGAAAGTTATTAATTGCCAATCGCGGAGAAATTGCCGTAAGGATCATCCGCGCATGTCGGGAAATGGGAATAGAAGCAGTTGCAGTGTATTCTGAGGCGGACAAAGAAAGCCTGCATACACAGCTTGCAGACGAAGCCATCTGTATTGGACCGGGACCTTCTGTTAAAAGTTATCTGAATATGGAAAGTATTATCAGTGCCGCCATAGTATCCGGTGCAGATGCAATACATCCTGGCTTTGGCTTCTTATCTGAAAATGCCAGATTTGCCCAGATTTGTGAGCAGTGCGGCATCACTTTTGTGGGACCTCCATCACAGGTAATCCAGAATCTGGGAAACAAACAGATTGCCAGAAATACCATGGAAGCAGCAGGAGTTCCAGTAATCCCTGGCACCACAAAAGCTATTCTGGATGTGGAAACAGGAGCAAGAGAGGCCAGTCAGATCGGCTATCCGGTCATTATAAAAGCAGCTCTTGGAGGCGGTGGAAAAGGTATGAGAACTGCCTTCTCTCCGGAGGACTTTGAACTGGCATTTCTTACAGCCCAGAAGGAATCTCAGATCGCATTTGGAGATGGAACCATGTATATCGAGCATTTTGTGGAACATCCCAGACATATTGAATTTCAGATCCTTGCAGACAGTCATGGAAATGTAGTACACCTTGGAGAAAGGGACTGTTCGATTCAGCGAAATCATCAGAAAATGATTGAAGAATCTCCTTCTATGGCAGTGTCAGAAGAGCTGCGGAAAGAGATGGGAATTGCAGCAGTAAAAGCGGCGAAAGCAGCACATTATGTAAATGCCGGAACCATTGAATTTCTCCTTGAAAAGACAGGGAAATTTTATTTTATGGAGATGAATACCCGTATTCAGGTTGAGCATCCTGTGACAGAATGGGTTACCGGTCTGGATCTGGTTAAGGAGCAGTTAAGGATTGCTTCCGGGGAAGCTCTGCCTTTTTCCCAGGAAGATATTCATATTCAGGGACATGCTATAGAATGTCGTATTAATGCCGAAAATCCATGGAAAAATTTTCGCCCGTCACCTGGAACAATCACGGATCTTCATCTTCCCGGAGGCCAGGGAATCCGGGTAGATACAGGAATTTACAATGGTTATCAGATTCCACCGTATTATGATTCCATGCTTGCAAAGCTGATCGTACACGGCAATAACCGTGAGGAAGCAATTGCAAAAATGAAAAGCGCTCTGGGAGAAATGATCATTCAGGGTGTTGATACAAATGTAGACTATCAGTTTGAAATTATGAACGATCCGGACTATCAGAAAGGTGTATTTGATATCGGCTTTCTGGAGAGTCATCAGATCGGAGGAGTGAAGGTAAATGAAGCTTAGATATGCCTTTAAACGTACAATTGCAAACAAATCTGCAGGTGCAGATAAAGAACTGAAACCAGAAGTGCCGGATGGTATGCTGAAGAAATGCAATGCCTGCAAGGCCGCTGTATTTGTAGATGAGGTGAAAAAGAATGCCTATATCTGTCCGCATTGCGGCAATTATTTCCGTGTTCATGCAAGGAGAAGAATCGAAATGCTGGCAGATGAAGGAACCTTTGAAGAGTGGGATAAGGTAATGCCAATAAGTAATCCTTTGTCCTATAAAGGGTACGAAGAGAAGGTAAAAAAGCTTCAGGAA
>ERZ827037.3222-NODE-3222-length-11289-cov-2.574239_pt1 | contig 11289 bp, 8 predicted proteins | sample MGYA00519924_ERZ827037 | MGnify/ENA primary metagenome ERZ827037 (study PRJEB31778, sample SAMEA3449250) | human gut metagenome | biome: human gut; feature: human-associated habitat; material: faeces | place: United Kingdom | collected 2010/2012 ...
TTGCAGTTGGAACGGCAGAATATCAGGCGTGTATCTTTTTTGAACCAAGGAATCTCCCATATATTTTTCGTTTGTAAGAATGTACTGGACATGATAGATATGCCACTTTTTTGATTCCCATCGTTTGGGGAGTTGGCGGCGATTGAGCTCGTCTGTCAATTCTTCAATTCCCATTCCATTTAGATAACTACTGAATATAAAGCGTATCACTTTAGCTTCTGGAGGGAAAATTTCCAAAGTGCTTCCACTCAGGTTGTATCCGTATGGAGCTCGGCAAGTAATAAAATCTCCATTTCGCATTCGTTTGCGGATGGACCATTTCAAATTCTGTGAGATAGAGAGGGATTCTTCCTGTGCGGCTGATCCCAAAATACTCAGCAGCATTTCGCTGCCCATGTTCCCAGTGTCGATTTCCTCTTTTTCAAATTCCACCGCAACGCCAAGCTGCCCAAGTTCCCGCACCGTCTGGATGCAGTCGATGGTATTCCGGGCAAATCGGGAAATGGATTTGACGAGGATGCGGTCGATTTTCCCGGCACGGCAGTCGGCAAGCAGGCGCTGAAAATCATCCCGCTTGTCGGCTGTGGTACCGGAGACCGCTTCATCCGCATACATCCCTGCGAATTCCCATTCTTCTTTCGCCCTAATGTAACTGGTGTAATAGTCCACTTGGGTGGCAAAGGAATTCAGCTGGTCGGCTGAATCGCTGCTCACACGGGCGTAAGCTGCAACCCGCAGCTTTTTGGCCTGTTCTGCTATTGGCTGTATGACTTTGACCTGCGGCACCTTTGCCACCCCCTTTCCGGTTGGACATCTTTTTTGTCACACCAAAGACTACCACAACCGGTTTGGGATAGCTATCACGACAACCACTAAATATGGAGTTGTGAAACGCCGTACTTTTCGGCAATAGCAACATTCGCCAGCTGGCAGTTTTCCAATGTGATTTTTTCTTGTTCTAACAGCCGTTTTAATGCGGAGAATGCTGCAAAGTATTTGATTTCATTGATCACCTTTTCGCTTGGGGTCTGCAAGGTATAGGGAATTGCCATGAAAATTCACCACGGCAAATGGAGACCCCTTTGGGCCGCCCTCTGGAAAAAGCGGTTTTCCAGCCCCTTGACGTAAAGTTCATACCGCAGGTCGCTTTCGGTGGTGATCAGTACCGCATTATGGTCCTGCAAAAACTCTAATATTTGAATCAGGATGGCGGGATCGTGGCTCAGACGGGTTAAATCCCGCACAAGCACAGCGCGGACGAAGCCGCCCTGCACTGCCTGCATCATCTGTTTCAAGCCCATGCGGGCTGTGCTCCTGCCGGTCCCCATATCCTGCAAGGTACCAACGACAGTGTATCCCCGATGATTGGCTTCCTCTAAAAGATTCCGCATCTGCTGAATCAGGACAAACATCCTTTTATCGCTGCTGCGGCTGTATAGCCACATGGGGCGGTCTGCGTAGGGAAATCCCGCCGTTTCTGTTTTTCTGTTCATCTATGGTAATCTCCTTTATGATATAAAGTAATCCGGGCTTTTCTTTGCCCGGATGAAATCCTCTACATCTTCGATTTTTCTGGTGAGTCGAAGGTTCGGCAGGGTTTCCAGCACAGCTTGGTGATACCGCTGACCGGGAGCTGCCCGGTGGTCCAAAATGCTCACCACGCAGGTGTCGGTTTCGATGCGGATGGCCCGTCCGAAGCCCTGTCGGAGTTTCACCTGCATATCCGGGATAATGACAGCCCGGATATAATCCTGCAGGGTGGGATATTGTTCCCGTTCCGCTTCGCTCAGTGGATCAGGAACAGGGAACGGCAGCCGCACAATGATGAGCGATGACACCATATCGCCGGGAAAGTCCACACCTTCCCAACAGGAACCCGCCGCGAACAGTACAGCATTGCTGGCCTGCTTGAACTGATGGATCACGTCCTGCGAATGCCGCCATACTTCCATCAAGGGAAAAGACAGCCGGTCCTTTACCTGATTGTAAACAGCGCCCATGAGGGAATAGGAGGTAAAGAGCACCAGAGTGTGGCCATGAGTGGCTTCCACCAACCGGCAGATCTGCTCTGCCAGACACTTAGTTTCCTTTTCACTGCCCATTTGTGTTTTGGGAAGATCATTTGGAATGTAGAGGATGCAGTTTTCCTCATAATTAAAGGGAGAAACCGCGATAAAATCCTCCAGCTGATTGTTCTCGGACAATCCCATGACCTTTTTTGTTCGTTCAAAACTGCCGCCAGCCATGAGGGTGCCGGAGGTCAGGATGGCGGGAATGTCCTTTAACCACAGCGCCCGGCGCAGCTGCTCCGGCATCTCCCGGCTGGCGGCGCAAAGGCTGGGGCTTCCATCCCTGTCGTACTGGATGTAAAGGATGTATCTGCGGTCTCCGGTAAAAAAGAGGCCCAGTGCCTGTTCTGTTGTTCCCAGCCGGTGAAGAAGCCATCGTGGGAGGTGTGGGGCAAGCTGTTTTTGAAGCTGCCGAAGAAGGGAAAGGCAATCCCGAAGGGCCACTTCCCGATCCGGCGTTAAAATAAAGGCGGTGCGTTGGGCTTCTTCCAACAGTTCACCCCGGCACATAGCACCCAATAGGGCAGTAAACTTTTCTTTCAGTCGCTGGGCCGCAAGGATATATTTTTCTTTTGCCAGCAGGTCGCAGAGCTCTCGGAAATCCTCCGCCGACAAACTCTGCCCATACATCTGGCGGGCTGCGTCCGGCAGCTTATGGGCCTCGTCAATCACCAAGGCACGGTAATCATTGAGAAGAGGCCGCAGCTCCTGCAAACGATGGGATGCATCTGCCAGTAAGTAATTGTGATTGCAAATCTGGACAAAAATCTCCGCGCTTCTGGCTTCCTTCAGGTATTGATGGTATCGGCAGGCATTTCGCAAAGAACAGGTTTTCTCGCAAACCTTGGGGACGCACACCTGCCGCCGGTCAAATCCACTGAGACCGGTTACCGAGTCCAAATCATAATAGGCGCGAAGAGAGAGCAGGGCTTTCATCTGCTCCGCATTCTTTTTCTTATCTTTCACCGCTTCCAAACGCCGGGAAAGGCGGACGTCGCAGACAAAGCGTTCCTTGCCCTTTCGCACCATCGCCCGGATGGGCTTTTGAATGATGCGGTTCTCCAGAAAAATCCGGGACAAAAATGGAATGTATTCCCCGATGATAGCGTCCTGCAGGGCAACGCTGGAGGTGGAAACCACCACCGGCTGGGAACCGGCAGGCCCATGCGGGGCAAACTTTTTCAGTAAAATACAGGCGGTCAGGTAGGCATAAGTTTTTCCAATCCCGACACCCGCGTCGCATAAAGCGATATTGTTTTGGAGCAGGGTGTCCAGCATGGCGTGGCAGAGGGTAATCTGTTCTTCCCGCACTGCCAGCCCGTTTTGAGGCAGGAGGATTCGGAAAATCCGTTCAATCTCCCCATGTGCCTGCTCCTTTAAAGTAGGCTTGTTCATTTCGGCACATTCTCCTTAGAGCAATTTGCTCTTGGCCTGTTGGCGGCAAACTGATGCGGCGCAGAAAACCTGCGCCGCACGGATTCGCCGTCAACGGCAATCTGAATAAAATAAAAAGGTTGATTTTGATGTGCCGTATTTGCAGCTCGCCCCCCGGCAACCTTGGGAACCATGCGGGCAGGCTTGCAGTTGACAAGCCGTTCACTGGCTCCCCAAAGGTCTTGCTGATTACAACCAAAGGTCGGCCAACCCATCTGACGTGTGGGCAAAACGATAGCGCGTATCATAATCCCCCGCCCAAGGTCATGGCGAAAAGGGCAACTACCCCCTCTTTCCGGTCAAAATGCATCGCTCGAAACCAAGAGCAACAGCCGCCGTCCCATAAAAGGGAGGCAGCTCTTGCTTTGGTTCGTCATGGCGCTTTTTCCTGTGTCGCTCGCTCAGGCGGGAACGTACCCGCATGGCTGGTATTCACTTTTCAAGCTACAAGGCGAACGTTTCTTTTTCCCCGTTCGCCCTATAGCCCAGGAAAAAGGCCGGAATCTTTCCGCTTATAAAAAATTTTTTAATTTTTTCTTGAGCTTGAAAATTCGCAGATCAATGGCATTTACGGAAAGGCCAGTTTTCTCTGAGATTTCCTTGCTGCCATATCCGTCCATCTTCATGAAGAGAATTTCGAGGGTGAGCTTGTCCACATTATGTAATAAAGAAAAAAGCTCTATATCCTCGATGCTGTCCAGCAGGGATTCGGTATCTTCTACAGGCAGCTCCAGATCCTGTGCCGAAACCCAATCTATATATGGTGACCATTCTACCTGCCGCTGCAGGTACTGGCGCTCTTTATTGAACTGTGCCCAATCGTATGTATGAAGGCGCTGGATGGTTTCCTCATCCACGCCAAGTTCTCTGAGTTTCTTTTCTTCCGCTTCTTTCCAGCGAAGCCATTCTCTCTCCGCTTTGGCTTTGTTGTAAGCCATGGCTGTTTCCTCCGATCAATCTGAAATTTGAAAATTCAGATTGTCGGGGCGGCGGCCTGCCGCTATGAGTTCTTAGCCATGGCCTCCTTTGGTAAGTAAATGAAGATAGAGCATGTTGGATTAAGCCGGTTTTCTTATCCTTTGAAAATCCGGCTATATTGGTGGTATGTATTGTCCGGGTTAAAGCAACCCGGACGACAGTAGGCCGCGGTGACAACCCACCATAGCAAATGCCCCCTGACGGCGCAGCGCCGCCCTCACCTCATAGGCTGGGCGGCAAAAGGCTTCACGCTACAAGGGCAGCACCACACTTCTGTAAAATTCCGCTTCCTTGGTGATCCGCAGGCTGCCCAGCGCCCCTTGGGGCTGGTAGGTATTGACAAAGGGCAGGCGCAGTGTTTCCGCCCCGGTGATGGTGCCGGTATAGGTTTTGATGTTTGCTACATACCCGTCTGCGGTGTAGTCGGTTTCGGTGACGATATATTCTGTCCCCACCGGCAGATCCGGGAAGGTTTTGCTTTCGCCGTGTTTGAGGGTGAAGGTATGGGTTTGCCCACCGATGATAGCGGTAAAGGTAAATTCTTTATTGATATCCGCGCTTCCGTCCGGGCTTGCGTCCACCACTTCCTTGGAAACGGTCAGGCTTCCCGTCTGACCGGGGGCGTAAGTGTTGGTGAACAGCGCCGCGCTGCCTGTTTCGGTGATGGTTCCTGTGTGGCCGGTAGCGGAGACGGTATAGCCGGGCACCGGCTGCTCGGTGACGGTATAGGTCACGCCCACCGGGATTTTTTCAAACACCGCCTGCTGGCCGTGCTTAAGAACAAGGGTGCCGCCGCTGGCAAGCTGCTGGGGTTCGCCGCCGTCAATGGAATAGGAATACGTCCCGCCGTCTGAAAACACAACCGTAAAGGTAAATTCCTGCTGCTTTTGCACTTCGGTCAAAGGGGAGCCGTCTGCATTCTGGACAGTCTTTTCAATGGTGAGCGCCCCTTGCAGCCGGACATTGTAGGCGGTGACAACCACCGTCTCGGTGTCATTTTCGGTGACGGTGAAGGGATACCGGGTGATGCGGTTGCCGTCCGCGTCCTTATCAAAGGTAAAGCCGGGTGCCGGGGAAAATTCCTCGAAGTAGTAGCTGCCCGGCTCCAAGCGGACGGGGATTTTGCCCTCGCTGTTGGTGACGTACCGCCCGCCGATCTGCACCCCGTCCGCCGTGAACAGGTAGAACACCGCGCCGGGGACGGGGATTTGGTTTTCGGTTCCGTCGGGCAGTTTTTGGAGCTTTAGCAGCTCCACGTCCTGCACAATTTTGCTCTGTGTCTCGTTTCTCGCCTGCTGGCTGAGGCTTTGCCAGCCCAGCGTACCGGATACAAGGCCGGATAACACAAACACCGCCGCCAGAACCAAGCTGACGACCCGGTATGCTGCTGACCGCATGGCAAAGCCTCCCTTCCTTAAAGTAATCCAAAGTATATTTTTTGTACTGCTGTCTGTTGCAGGCTCTCCGCTTTGGGGAAGCCCACAACAGGCAGCAGCGCCGCCTACGGCCCCGGCAAAGGCCGGGTGCCGCAGGGTTTGCTGCCTATGGTTGTTGCCTGAAAGTGTTACTGCGCCAAGTCGATCCACATGGCGGGGCGGATGCCACAGGGTCGAGATATAGTTCTGCTCGAAACGGTGCCATCTTCTGTTACAACTCCACTGCCGGGAAGGCCTTGATCTGGTGAGCGTAACCACCATTGCCCGTTCGTAGCTTTCATGCCCTCTGGCACAACGATTCCTTGCTTTCCCAACGTATAATCATTCACTTTTGCGGGTTCATTCGCAATACCAAATGTTGTTCCATATACATCTGCTTGAGAAAGCAAAAATACTTTGTCGTTAGAATCTGTCCATGAATCACCATCTGGCTTTTTATGGGTATGGATTACCGTTTCTATCGCATGAGCATTTAGAATTGCCTTGCCAGTTAGCCAGTCACCATTGAGATAAGTCTGAACGTCGCTGCCTTCCCATGCGTTGTTATCTATATCAAAAGCTCTTTGTTCCAAAACATCTTTGGAGAGCAACAACCTCTCGTTACCTTTCTTTGCCAGTACATACCATTCAATGCCGTCAATGGTGGCTGTCTGTGTACTGCCTGGAGTGATATTCCCCACACCGGACGTATCCCAAGAAGATTCTACTTGCACTTCATAAGTTCCGATTGTCGTGTTATCAACCAAAGAGATTGCCCGGACTTCCAGCTTGCCGCCAACAATTTCGTCCGCACCAACCGTCAGCAGGCCGCTTTCGCTGATATTGGTATCGCCCGAATTCTTGCGAACAACCGACCAAGTAACCTCCTGATTCGCGTGCTTCTTGCCGCCTATGGTGACTTCTGCGCTCATTTGCAGGGTTTCACCCAGCTTGGCGGTGGTTGCGTCACCCTTTGCGGAAACCGTTACCTTCAGTTTGTACCCCGCCGCCTGATTTAAGAGGAAAACAGCCTCGTCGGTCGGTTTCGCACCCGCGTCGTCTCCAAAGAAGCCGTCGTTGCCTTCTGCTGTGCCCCAGTCGCCCAAGCTGGCAAACTGGCCCACCACATTGATAGCATAGTACCAGTCGTCATCCGGTACAGAAAGCTGGTTCAGACCATTCAGCAGCAGGCCGGTGGAAGTATCTGGCTCAATCGCCTGCGCCCAGTACGCCCAGCCGTCTGTGTCATACACCCAGTAGGGGCCGGGTTTGGCACCCGCGTCAATCCACTCCTGCATGGTCATCACAGTGGCGTTTAGGGTAGTCTTAGCGGTGTGCTGTTCTTCCACCGCCGTAATGTTGTCCGGGTTTACCGCGCTGTTGCCCTCATCAATGGTATTGTCGTCGTTGTCATAGATAGCGTCCTCGGTTTTCTGCTCACCGGGCCTGTAGGCATGGTAATCGTCATAGTGGGTGTCATCATCCGGGGTGGTACCCTCATAGGTGCCGTTGATGTCCGCCTTCAAGCTATCCTTGTTTTTATTAAACGTCGGCATATATATGGTAGATCCGCCCATTTCCCACTCCACATATTTATGGAACGGGTCATTGGTGCTGTTCGCGCCGGGGATATGGGTCGTCCATGTGGACATATCGTTGATGTCGGTGCCTACCTTTACCGGGGTGGCTTTCTTGCTGTCATAATCAGGCGCGCCGGTTTTCAGGCCAGCACCCGCGCCGATCTCCATGTACTCGTCCAGACGAACCCTTGCGAATATGGGGGTATCGCCAAAATTTTCCACATATACGTCCTTGTTGGTACCGTCGAAGTCGTCGTGAAGCCGCCCGCCGGGGTTGACTTCCACAATCTTTTCGTTAAGCGCTGTCTGGCTGATAGACTGCCAGGCGTAGGTACCGCCCAGCAAGATCGCCGCCGAAACCGCCACCGCCGTAATGGCAGAAATCAGTTTGCGTTTTTTGGTTGCCATCGCAATCTTCCTTCCATATATATTTCTGGTTTTATGTAAAGAAGGGAGCTCCTTCTTTTCACCAAATTAGTGAGCCGTCTGTTTCGGCTCTTTCTGGTAAATACGCTTGAGGATAACCGTCAGCCCGATCACCACTGCCGCCGCAAACAGGATAAACAACCAGTATTGCCCCATGAAACCGGCGATCTGCCCCAGCACTTCGCTGTGGAAAATGACCTTGCCCACTACATTCACCGCAGGGACAGGCTGTGCGTCCGGCTCGTCGTTCATAATGCCCTGGGTCTGAAACGCCCGTTGTCCGGTGTCCTCATAGTCCTCGATAATCCCGATAATCCGGTGGGTGACGGTGGTGGTCGGGTTTGCCATAAAGGTGATGTCGTCCCCGATTTGAAGCGTCTTAGGATCCACCTGCTGGGCAATCACCAAAGACCCCTTGGGGATCTCCGCCTGCATGGAACCGGATAATACAACCATGCCGGTAAAACCGGCAAGGCTCCGGGGGCTGCCGTTGCTGGTCGTGCGGATAAACAAGGCTGAGATAATCAGAAAAACAAGCGCACTGTAAAACACGATATTCCCGGCAAGTTTCAGCCCCTGCCGTTTGCGGTGCGGTTTCTCCGGCTGCAGATGTTTTGGTGCTTCCTCTTTTTCGGCTGGTTCCGGTGGTGTGCGCCCATATGGCGTTGGGGAATCTGCGTGAGTTTTCCGTTCCTGTTTTTGATGAAATTCGGCCAGAATAGCGTCAACCGTCAAATCGTCCACCTGATGCTTTTGTATCTTGACTTGCTCTGTCAGCACTTCTACCTGTTCCGACAAATGAGCATAGCCCCGAATCAGTGCGTCGATCCGGGGGTCGTCCTTCGGCGGGCTTTTATTGGCAGACGGTGTTTCTTTCATAACGCAGCTTCCTTTAGCGGCGACTGCAACAGAAGAAGTATTCTGTCGTCATTGTTCGGGGCGGAAAGCCGCCGGAAACCGCTAAAATCCAGTAAAAGACATGAGGAAGGCGCAGCGAACAGACCTTTTCAACAAGTCCTGCTGAAAAGGTCTGTTTGTCGCACCTAAAAAATGTCGCTATATTGACTTTGGCCCCAGATTATGGTATGTTATAGATGTATATTTATCTCTAATTATGGTTTTGCTGTAACAGAATACTTCTTCTGTCATCAACGGGCAACCGGCGTTTTGGACGCTGGTATTTTTTTGTCCTTTTTTCAAAGGATGAGCTGCATACGTTCCATTTTCTGCCGGTGCTCGGCTCCGGTGGATATGATGTAAATGCGGGTGGTGTTGATGTTGGAATGCCCTAAAATGTCCGCCAGCTTGGAGATATCCTTATCTATGGCGTAAAAGCACCGGGCGAACAGGTGACGCAGCGAATGCGGAAACACCTTGCTCGGCGGGACATTTGCTCTTGCACACAAGGCTTTCATCTCTCTCCAGACGTTGCTCCGGTTCAGGGCTTTGCCTGTCCGGGTGACGAATACCGGGCCGGTTTGAATGCCCTTCCTTTGAGTGTATCGCCGCAGCTTCTTGCACAGGACGGCGGGGATAAAGATTGTCCTTGTTTTCCCTTTGCATTTGACGGTGGCCTCCCCTTGTGCAACAGCTTCCACCGTAATGAAGGGCAGCTCGCTCACCCGGATTCCGGTGGCGCAGATACTTTCCAGCAGCAGGGCCAGACGCTCGCTGCTTTTTTCTTTCGCCGCTTTTACTAAGCGGACGTATTCCTCGCGGGTCAATTCCTTTTCTTCCGGACAGTAAATCTTTTTTTGTATTTTGAATGGCTTGACGCAGCAGTCACCAAAGCCCCAAAAGCGGAGAAACCCGTTGACCGCCGCCAGCGCTGCATTGGCGCTGGACGGGGCGAAGCTCTCTCCCAGCCTCGCTTTGTATTCCAGCACCAGCGCCTTGTCAATCTTCCGTCCTGTGTAAGCGGCCACAAACTGCCGGACATGGTACAGGTACTTTTCCACGGTGGCCGCGCTTTTTTCCGCTTCCACAAGCGCCGCCTTGTAGGGCGGTATCATACTCTCGTTTAGCTTTTGTTGTTCCATTTTGGTTCCCTCCGGTACAAATATTCCATTTTCTATTGTACCGAAGTAGGAAAAGCGATTCATTCTGCCTTGAAAAATCCCAAGGCGTCGGTGCGCTCCCCATTCTGCCAGACCTCGAAGTGCAGATGGTTGCCGGTGGAATTACCTGTGGTACCCACATAGCCGATCACTTCACCCTGCTTTACTTCCTGCCCAACGGTTACGCAGATGGAGGAGCAGTGGGCATACAGCGTTTCGTAGGTATCGTTGTGCTTTACCTTGATGTGGTACCCATATCCGCCGCCCCAGGAGTCGATGGCGTTGGCAATGGTGACGGCCCCGTCCGCCGCGGCCAGGATGGGGGTTCCGCCCGGCGCGGCGATGTCGGTTCCGCTGTGATAGGCAATTTCTCCAGTAAAGGGGTCCTCCCGGTAACCGAACCACGACGTTATCGTGTAACTTTGCGGCAGCGGCCATTGGAAAATGCCCGTCCCTTGCCAATCGGTATTGGGGTTCATAATCTGTCCGCCGCTTGTGTAACCGCCCAGCAGCTCCGCCCACAGACTCTGGTTCTCCGGCTCCGACATTAAGGCGAGATATTCGTTCTGCCTTGGGTTAAAACTGTACTGTCGGGCCATTTCCTCCGGGGTTTTGTGGGTGATGGTAATCTCCAGAATGGTTTCCGTCACCGTTTCGGTATGGGTGGTTTCGTTTCCATCCTCATCCACTTCGGTGACTTCCACCTCATGGCTTTCGGTACGGGTGCTGGAAGACACCGCATTCATCTCCCACATAATATCCCGCAGCTGCTGCACTTGGGCGTCATCCAGCGAGGCTACCTGCGCCCCATCCTCCGCGCCGGTAACCTTTGCGGAAAATACAGCGAGAACATCCTCCCAGTTGATGGAGAGCGCTCCGTCGTTGGAGGTGATCTCCTGCCGGTCATGGGGATTGGAGTCCTCTATCTCCTGAATGTGAGACAGATATTCCCCATTGAGGGCAGACACCGCCTGTGTTACGCTGGTGCCGGTCCCTGTGGAATCCGAACCAAAAAACAGGCCGAAGCAGGAACCGACAACCAGAGCGATTAAACAAATCAACAGGATAATGACCACAGCCACCCAGCCCCCAGCTGCAATAGCGGCAATGAGGCCCTTAATGGCTAAGAGCGCAGCCTTTACTGCGGCAACCGTTGCTTTTACGGCAATCTTGACGCCGGTGGCGGCGGCTTTTGCCGCAGCTTTGGCGGCTTGGGCGGCTGCCTTCGCCGCACGTGCAGCAGCCTGAGCTGTTTTCTGCGCTGCTTTGGCTGCCTGCTGCGCGGTTTTGGCCGAACGCTGGGCGGTCTTGATCACTTTCGCGACCTGTT
>ERZ827037.3224-NODE-3224-length-11262-cov-2.809940_pt1 | contig 11262 bp, 9 predicted proteins | sample MGYA00519924_ERZ827037 | MGnify/ENA primary metagenome ERZ827037 (study PRJEB31778, sample SAMEA3449250) | human gut metagenome | biome: human gut; feature: human-associated habitat; material: faeces | place: United Kingdom | collected 2010/2012 ...
ATAATGAGGTCGTACTCGTCCTCAATGCGGCGGATGTATTTCAGGCCGTCCTCATAGCGGATGTTTACCCGCTCATCATCCAGACAGCAGGCGGTTTTAGGCAGGTATTTGCGGCAGACCTCCACCACCATATCATCAATCTCCACCAAATCAATCTGCTTTATTTCCGGATAACGAACCAGTTCCCGGATGACACCTCCGTCTCCCGCGCCGATAACCAATACCTTTTCCGCTTTAGGATGTACTGCCATGGGGATATGGGTAATCATTTCGTGATAAATAAACTCGTCCTTCTCCGTCAGCATCATGTAGCCGTCCAAAGTGAGAAATCTTCCGAATTCCGGCGATTCAAAAATATCAATCCTCTGAAATTCACTCTGACCGCTGTAAAGTTGCCGGTCTACACGAATGGAAAATTTCACATCCTTTGTCTGTTTTTCCGAAAACCAAAATTCCATACTACACTCCTTTCAGTACGTTGAGCTGGCGAATTTCCTCATCCTCCGGCCCGGTAAGGGTACAGCCCTTTTCTTTTGCATATACAATATGTTCCACAATGGCCTGTGTCACCTGTTCTCCCGGTGCAAGAAGAGGAATCCCCGGCGGATAGCACATGACAAATTCACTGCATATCCGTCCCACACAGTGCTCCAGAGGCAGTGCCTCTTTGGGCGCATAAAACGCATCCTGGGGAGATACCGCTACCAGAGGCGGTATATACTCCTGTTCCAGCAAATCCACCTTTTCCTTCCCGAATCTGCGGGAAATCTCTGAAAGAGCAGAAACCAGACGCTCAACGTCCCGCTTTCTGTCTCCAATGGAAAGGTATGCCAGCACATTGCCGAAATCTCCGAATTCTATCTGAATGTCATACTCATCCCGGAGCAGATCATAGACTTCAATGCCTGCCAGCCCTACTTCCAGCGTATGTACGGAAAGCTTGGTCACATCAAAATCGAAAACACTGTCACCGTTTATCAGTTCTTTGGAAAAGGCATAAAAGCCTGGAATCTCATTGATTTCGCTTCTGGCGTATTCGGCCAGTTCCATGACTTTTTCAAAGGTTTCTCTTCCCCGCAGAGCCAGATTTCTTCTGGAAATATCCAGACTGGACATGAGAAGATACGAACCGCTGGTAGTCTGGGTCAGATTGATAATCTGGCGGACATGTCCCGGCGAAATTCCCGGTCCTGTCAGCAAAAGGGAACTCTGGGTCAGACTTCCCCCGGACTTGTGCATGGATACCGCTGCCATATCCGCTCCAGCCTCCATCGCCGATACCGGCAGCTTATCCGAAAAATAAAAGTGCGTTCCATGGGCCTCGTCAGCCAGACAGTACATGCCATGCTCATGTGCCAGTTTCACAATAGAGCGGATATCCGAACAGACCCCATAGTAGGTGGGATTGTTCACCAGCACGGCCTTTGCATCCGGATTTTCCTCTATAGCCCGTCTCACATCTTCCACAGACATACCAAGAGGAATCCCAAGCCTCTGGCTGCACTGGGGATTCACATAAACCGGAACTGCCCCGCACAGCACCATGGCCCCAATCACACTTCTATGTACGTTTCTGGGCAGGATGATTTTTTCCCCTCTTTTGGCTACCGAGAGAATCATACTCTGCACCGAGGAGGTCGTGCCTCCCACCATAAGAAAAGCATGGGCTGCATGAAAGGCCTCTGCCGCCAGTTCCTCCGCCTCCTTAATCACGGATACGGGATGGCAGAGATTGTCCAGAGGCTTCATGGAATTTACATCCATGTTCATGCACTGCTCTCCCAAAAGCTGTGTCAGTTCCGGATTTCCCCGGCCTCTTTTGTGTCCCGGCACATCAAAAGGCACCACCCGCATCTTTCTTAAATTTTCCAACGCCTCATAAATAGGGGCATTCTCCTGAGATAATTTTCCCATTTTCCCATCTCCCCTGTCAGTAAATATTTCTTCCGCTGAAGACCTCTATCATTTCCCGCCGCAGGCTGTTCATAATATCCAGCCGTTTCTTGGGCGGCAGTTAGTAAATATCTGTATTAAAAAGATAATTCTGCAAATCAATTTCCTTTAACATCATTTTCGTGTGAAAAAGGTTTGCCTCATACACATTGATGTCTACCGCATCATACCGCTGCAGGGTTTCTGCTGCAATATAATCCTGAATGGATGTAATCTTATGATCCATAAACAGCTTCCTGCCGTTTACACTGCGGGTAAAGCCCCGTACCCGGTAATCCATGGTAATAATATCCGAATCAAAAGAGCCTATGAGGTAATCCAGTGTAGACAGCGGTGTAATTTCTCCGCAGGTTGCCACATCAATGTCCACCCGAAAAGTGGCCAGACAGGTTTCCGGATGGTATTCCGGGTAAGTATGCACTGTCACATGGCTTTTGTCCAGATGAGCCACCTGAGTGCTGCCTGCGGGAATCATAGACCCTTCTGCAATCAGCAAAGTCACGGACGCCCCCTGGGGTTCATAATCCTGCTGGGAAACATGCAGTACCTGGGCTCCTATCATGTCCGTCAGATTGGTTAAAATCCCCGTCAGTCTTTCGGAATTGTACTGCTCGTCAATATAGGCAATATAGTCTTTCTGCTCTCTGGCCGTCTTTGCATAACAGACATCATAAATATTAAAGCTCAGGGCTTTCGTCAAATTATTAAATCCATACAATTTCATTTTCTCGCCCACAACGGATAACTCCTTTTTCTTCCTGAAATATGGCTTTTCCGCAGGCTTAAAGCAAACGTAAAAAGCCGCAAATGACGTATATTTCTACACATCACCTGCGGCTGACCATTTCTTATCCATGTTTTTAAATTCTGCACAAGGCAGAAAATAAAGGTTTGATTATGGAATTACTCAAGTTCAGAGTCTATATAGCAAATATCTTACTTTTACTACTCTTATTGACCGTTTCACAAGTTGATGTGCATCTGTACGCACTGGTTGTAAAGTTACCAACTTATAAAATTTGAGCTTTTAACTCAATCAATAAGGCAACTTCCGTTGCCAATCGGCAGTTGACCCGGCTGTCCGTATGGCCTTAATCCCTTCCGGGATGGTCACATAAATATTTGCATGGAATCTGTCGAACTTTGTATCCCATAGCGTTTCTACTATATCTGATTTTTTTCTTCCTGTCAATTCCTTTGTGAGACAAATTGCAAAACAAAACTATAAGACTACAATCACGCCTCCGTCATTGGCATACATGGTGCTGACACCTGCCGTATCCAGAATCACCACATCTTTTACGGAAACTCTCTGCAAAATCGCCTCTTTTACAATTTCCGCTCTGGCCGGACAGTTGCAGTGGCTGATAGCCAGCACCTTTTCCTCGCTGTCCTTTGCCCTCTGGGCAACATAATCCACCATTTTCATCATGGCCTTATTAATGCCCCTGGCCTGGTCCAGCTGCACAATGCTACCTTCCGGGGTGGACCCCATCACCGGCTTGATTTTCAGCGCAGATGCCACAAAGGCTTTCAGATTGCTGAGTCTTCCGTTTTTGCGCAGAGTCTCCAGATTCTCCAGGACAAAGTATGTGTTCTGGGAATCAATGTACGCCTCCACCGTTTCAACGACCTGCTCAAACGCCATGCCCTGCTCCTCGCACTCCCGAATCTTCATGGCAATGAGCGTTTCCCCTACCGAAGCAGAACGGGAATCAAAGACATATATTTTCTGCTCTGGCCGGTTCTCCAGAAGAAGATTTTTTCCCAGCACGGCGCTGTTGTAAGAACCGCTCAGATTAGAAGACAGGGTGACTGCATATACACGCTCTGCACTGCAGTCATAAGCCTGCATATACCGCTCCGGAGAAGGGCAGGAAGATTTCGGACACTCCGGACTCTGTGCGGTCTTTTTCAAAAAAGCGCTTTGGTCAAAGGTTTCATCATCTATAATATCCTCTCCTTCTACCGTAAGCGTCAGGGGGATACTTTCTATATTTTCATCTGTTTTCCAGCTTTCGGGCAGTTCGCCGCAGCTGTCTATCACTATTTTATAACTCATTTTCAACAACCTCTTTATGTAGTTTTTAATACCATGTCTTATAATAACACAAAGCCTGCTATTTGAAAAGGTTTTTTCCGGGAAAACTCTAGGATTTTTTCTGATTTTCGTTTATACTGTTCTTATCTGTGTTTCATGCAGTAATTTTTAGAGAAACGAGGGATTCTTACTATGATTGCTCTGCAGATTGTGGACTTAAAGGATTTCATGTCCAAGCTTCTTATCGGCAGTACCTTTGACAGCTTCTGGCTGTGCGAGGCCTCTGTCACCACCTTTGCAACCTTTACCATTGACGGTACTCTGCATACAGACTTTTACGATACACAGGAGGCCCAACTCCTCCAGACGCAAAAGCAGACTTATTCGCTCTGGCGGGATATTAAACCCTTTTGCTTTTCCATGATGAAAGGAAAGAAAACACCTCTTCACTTTAAGATTGTATTCCGTCTTTCCGAAAAAAATACGGAAAAACTTCTTTTGGGAAATCATCTGAACTTTTCCTCTGATGATGTTTTCGGGTTATTTGTCAATTTCCAGTATGACGGAAAGACACTGACCTGTACCACTGGTACTTCCCTAAAGACCTTTACCCTGGATAAATCCCTTGACCACGTCTGGGACGATTTGATTCAGAAATTTTTCAGACAGCAGCAAATCCCCTGCGAAAAACTGTAACTGATTTGTCTTACTTTATTTTACATTCGGAGGTAATCAACATGATTCAGGACCTTGATTTTCATTGCTATCACAACGAATACACCCACGCACAGCCTGAGAACGGAGATTTCATTCTCTCCTTCCGCAGCCGGGAAATCCTTGGCGCCATAAGAGACGGGCTTCTCACCTTCCCCACCTGGGAAACGCTCTCTGGCAGCCAGAACCTTTCTCCCAGTGCCTGTATTTATCTTTTTTCCATTGACGAACAAAGATATTTCCTGCTTTTTGATTATGAGGCAGAAGAATTTGCAGACTTTACATATCAGGATATTTCCATTTTCCGCAGTATGCAGCCTAAGGAGCAGTGTTTCGGACTTGTCACCGGCTTTCATCTCTACAACTGGTATAAAGGACGCCGGTTCTGCGGAACCTGCGGACACAAACTCATCCATGACGAAAAAGAGCGCATGATGTACTGTCCTCAGTGCCAATCCACAGAATATCCTAAAATTTCTCCAGCCGTCATTGTGGCGGTTACCAACGGGAACAAAATTCTCATGTCAAAATATGCGGGAAGAAACGCCAAACGCTATGCCCTTATTGCGGGATTTGCAGAAATCGGAGAAACCCTGGAGGAAACCGTAAAAAGAGAGGTCATGGAAGAGGTTGGTTTAAAAGTGAAGAATATCCGCTACTACAAGAGCCAGCCCTGGGGACTTTCCGGCAGCCTTCTGGCCGGCTTTGTCTGCGATTTGGAGGGAGAAGATACCATCACCTTAGACAAAAACGAACTGGCTGTGGCACAGTGGTTTGAACGGGAAGAAATCCCCTATGACGACTATGATGTCAGCCTTACCCGTGAAATGATGATACAGTTTAAAAAAGGACTCCTTTAAACCAAAGGAGCCTTTTTTCTACATATATTTTTCCGTAAATTCAGCGGCACAAAGAGGTTTGCTGTAATAATACCCCTGTCCGTAATCACAGCCTGCTTTCAGAATAAAGGCTTCGTCTTCCCAGGTTTCCACGCCTTCTGCCACAGTCGTCATGTTCATTTTCTTTGCCAGCTGTGCAATCTGTTCCATCACAATCTGCTGCTGCCATTTTTTATGACCCGGCATTTCCATCAGAAACGCTCTGTCCAGCTTCAATTCATCAATTTCCAGACTGCACAGAATGTTCAGAGAAGAGTAGCCGCTGCCGAAATCATCCATGGAAATCTGGAAGCCCTTTTCTTTCAGTTCCCGGATTCTGCTGTTTAATCCTTCTGCATCCCCAAGAGCCAGGCCCTCCAGAATTTCCAGGGTAATCATCTTAGCCGGCACATGGTACCGTTCCATGATTTCACACAGATTTTCCACATATCCGTCCTTGTAAAACAACAGTTTGGACTGATTGACCGAAATGGGAATGGCTTCCTTTCCTTCATCCATCCACTGGCGAATCTGACGGCATGCCAGCTCTACCATATACAAATCCAGTTCTGTACAGAAACCATTCTGCTCAAACAGCGGAATAAACTGATCCGGAAAAATCATCCTGCTGCCGCTTCTTCGCTCTGTCCAATGCAAACATGACATGACTCATAAGTTCTTCCCGCTTCACAAAACTGCCGTTTATCTCTGCCCCGGTCACCACCCCTGCATAAATCATCATGCGGTACTGCCGGTTGTAGTGCAGAAAGAAATCACGAATGTGCTCTGTAATCTCCTCCAGACGCCTCTGCACAAGGTTTTCATCTGAAGTTCTCATGAGTATGTAAAACTTATCCGCAGTTTCCCGGCAGAAGAACTCTCCCTCAAAAACTGCCTCATCCAGCACCTTTTTCACATAGCACAGCAGCTGGTTAGCCACTTCATCTCCAAAAGTCTCATTGATAAACTTAAACTTGCGGATGTTCATGGCCACCAGACTGAAATCCCGGGTACTGGCAATGGTTTCTTCCAGCATGTGGGAGAACTTCACCATATTATAACTGCCTGTCAGCTGGTCATAATAGGCAAACCGCAGAAGTGCTCTGCTGTTTCGCTTCATCAGACGGGCGCCATACAGGATACACATACCGGAAAGAGCCAGAAGCAGGAAGAAAATAATCCTCGTAATCAGAAGATTCTGGTACAGTGGCTCGCTGATTCCCCGTTCTGTGGCAGTCAGCACCAGATACCAGTCATGAACCCCTACCGGCTCTGCAAACATCCGGCAAGTCTGCCCATTCTCATTGACCTCCATAAATTTACTTTTTCCCTGTTCCAACATGTTCTGAAATGCTGTCCGCTCTTTTTCAGAGAGAAGAATATCAGAAACAGAGTCTGCCTGATCTCCGGACTAGGCAGGCAGAAAAAATTTTCCGTCTGTCCCCATAACCCGAACCTTTGTCTGTTCGCTGAAACCACTTTTAATACTTAATACATCAAAAAACACCAACGTGCTTTCACAGGCCGTCAAGGCGCCTACCACCGTTCCATTTTTCTGTACAGGAACTGCATACGCAATGAAATCTTCATCTGCTGCGCTGTCATGATAGACATCGGAAACCACGCTTTTCCCGTCCCAGGCTTTCTGAATGCTCTCATAGAAAGTGGAATCCGTCTCTTCTGCCTTCATATTTTCTTCCATGGCGCCATTGACGGTTACGCGGATTCCTGTTCCGCCCTTTTCAAAGTATCCCATCTGCAGGAAGCTGTTCTCATTGTTGGATTCATACAATCCCTTTGCAAACTGGCTGCTGTCTATGGTTCCGCTGAACTCCATAAAACTTGACAGGGTATAAAGAGTTTGCAGGTCTGTGTCAATTTTTCTGTTGATATTGGTTCTATGCCTGTTTGTCTCTGTCACAATCTGATCTTCGATTTCATTCTGAAACGTATGATTCAGCAGGATGGAAATGCCTCCGCTTCCCATTAAGAGCACAAGACTCACCAGAGTAAAGAAAAGTGTTATCTTTCTCAGACGCTTCTGCATTCCTCTTTCATCCATTTTTATATCCCCTCTCTTATGCAATCCAATATTGATTCCTCCGGTCACCTCATCGGAAAAAGCCAGGTGTTCCAGTTTCTTTTCCCCCTCGCTGTAGCTTTTAAACAGCAGGAAAAATAAGCGCCGAACACCAGCATAACCACAACCAGATTTCCCATCATTTTCACTACGTAAGAATCAGAAAAACCGGAAAACAAATCCGCAGAAACAATGGTTACAGCTGTCCATCCTCTTCTTTCCAGAGGCTCGTAAGCCAGGTAATACCTCTTATAGCCGGGCAGAAGGATACGGAAAACGCCGCCCTTGTGGTTGCTGATATTTTCTTTCATACGTTCTGCATTTTCCAGAATCTCTTTATCTTCCTTCTGTCCTACGACAAGATTCCAAAACGCCATGCTCTCTTCTTCCCCGGAAGACAGAAGTACCTGCTCCGTTTTATCTACCACATAAGTACTGCTTTTTTCCTGGAACGTTTTAGACATCATAATACTTGTTATTTCTTCTGACGAAGCTGCTGCCCACAAAGTTTTTTCTTCACTGGCGCTGCCTGTCTTTACGGCATAGACCATTCGTTCCTCTTCCATACAGGACGCACAATGTCCTTCTCTTAATTCCTGCCCAAACACATCGTTTTCTGTCAGTTCTTCCCTGTTTACATCCTCAAAACCTTTTCCAGCAAGCTGTACCTCTCCTGTTTTATCATCATATAGCGCAATAAAATCAAAACCATACAGCTTCCTCTTAGTCTCCAGGTAACTTTCTATATCCATCCCGGGGTTTTTCTTCTGTCAGAGTCTCGGCCAGTCCCGTCATCATGGCTGTATTGCTGCTGATTTCCATGTCTATCATATCAGCCCGCTGCTCCACATAATTCCTTACATATTCTTTTGTGGTTTTGGCATCCTTTGATTTCATTTGAATGGTACAAACTACAGAATATATAACAATTCCCAGGGAAAGCGTCCCCAGCAGCAGCATGTGAACCCGCACTTTCAGCCTTCTGCCGCCCATACTGTTCAGATACTTCTTTTTCTCTTTTTTGTATGCTTTCATATTCTTCATTTCTCCCTTGCCGGCTCTGTTTCCTTCCGGGACATTTTCTCTATGCGTCATTTTCTCTCATACTTACCCATTTTCGAGCATTATTCTAATACACTCCGCATTATTTGTCTATATGTTTCTCCAAATTTTTACAGTACCATCCTCCTAAATCCAACAGGCTGTACCTGTCTTCAAAAAGGAAAGAGCAGAAACTCCCATACGGATTTTTCTGCTCTTTCCTTTTGTTATTTTTTCTCGTAACTGCCTGGTTTATTTTGCCAGCAACAGCATAATCTCATTGCTTCGGGCTACAAATTTTGTCATTTCCTCCGGTGTCAGCTGTCTGTGGCTGATTAACGCCAAATCATAGAGCTGTTCACAGAGAATCTGTGTCTGTTCTCCTTCTTTGTGCTCCAGTACATACTGCACCAGTTTATTGTTGGCATTTAATACCAGAGTTTCCTGTCCGCCGAACATAGACGGGTCCATACCATACATATTGTACATTTTCATCATTTCCTGCATACGGCGGTTTTCTTCTGAAATCGTCATCATGGAAGATACCTTCTCGTTTTTCAGGCTTTCCACTTTCACGGTCAGATTCTCTTTTTTCAAAGCTTTTTTGAAAACTTCTGACAACTCTTTTGTCTCGTCTTCCAGATTCTTTCCTTCCTCTTTCACTGCTTCTGTCAAATCTGCATCAATGCGAAGGAATCTGACTGTTTCCTTTGCCTGCTCTACATGAGAGATAAATGCAGAGTCAATGTTGTGCTTCAGAATCACAGCATCCTGTCCCTGTTCTTTAAACAGATTGATGTACTGGCTCTGCTGTACTTCATCTGTGACATAGTAGATATTGGTCTTCTCCGGCTCTTTCTGTGCCTCGTCTTTGGTTTCCTCCAGAACTTCTTCCTTTGTATCTTCCGGTGTTTCTTTTGCATTCTCTTTGATACAGTCTTCCAAAGTCAGATATTTTCCGTCAATGTTCTTATACAGAATGTAGTCCATCATTCTTTCAGAGAACTTCGTATCTTTTAAGCAGCCGAATTTGATAAACGGACTGATGTCATCCCAGTATTTTTCATAGTTTTCTCTGTCTGTCTTGCACATACCGGTCAGCTTGTCTGCTACCTTTTTGCTGATATAGTCAGAAATTTTCTTCACGAATCCATCGTTCTGAAGGGCGCTTCTGGATACGTTCAGCGGTAAGTCCGGACAGTCAATCACACCCTTTAAAAGCATCAAAAACTCCGGAATCACTTCCTTAATGTTGTCTGCAATAAATACCTGGTTGTTGTATAATTTAATGGTTCCCTCAATGGATTCATATTCCATGTTGATTTTCGGGAAGTACAAAATACCTTTCAAGTTAAACGGATAATCCATATTCAGATGAATCCAGAACAGCGGCTCTTTGTAATCCATAAAGACTTTGCGGTAAAAAGCCTTATAGTCCTCGTCTGTACATTCATTTGGGTGCTTCATCCATAACGGGTTGGTATCGCTTAAAGAAACCGGACGCTTGTGGATTTTTACCATTTCCTTTGCAGGGGAAACTTCTACCACTTCTTTTTCGCCGTTTTCGTTCTCTTTTTCTTCGGTTTTGGCCTCTTCGTGAATGTGCTCTACAACTACATCGTCTTCTCTGACTTCGGATTCTTCTACCGTTTCATATTCCTGCGGCGCATTCGCCTTGGACAGGAATATTTCCGTCGGCATGAAGGAACAGTATTTCTCAATGACTTCTCTTGCACGGTATTCGTTGGCAAACTCCAGGCTGTCTTCATTTAAAAACAGGGTAATTTCAGTACCCACTTCTGTCTTATTTCCCTCACCGATTTCGTATTCGGTGCCGCCGTCGCAGGACCAGTGTACCGGCACAGCGCCTTCCTTATAAGAAAGCGTATCAATCTGCACTTCATCTGCCACCATAAATGCAGAATAGAATCCCAAACCAAAGTGTCCGATAATCTGGTCTTCGTTTGTCTTGTCTTTGTATTTCTCCAGGAACTGGGTTGCACCTGAAAAGGCAATCTGGGTGATATACTCTTCTACTTCTTCCGCTGTCATACCAAGACCGGTATCAATGAATTTCAGGGTTTTTTCTTCTGGATTTACAATTACCTGAATCTGATTTTTATGATTTTCAGGAAATGTATATTCTCCCATTACCTCTAATTTTTTTAATTTTGTAATTGCATCACATCCGTTGGAAATTAATTCACGGAAGAAAATGTCATGGTCGGAATATAACCACTTTTTAATAATTGGAAAAATATTGTCACTGTTAATTGATAAACTACCACGCTTACTAGCCATGATATAAACATCTCCTTTTACTTTCTCTTTTTGCAGAAAACTTCTCTTTTCTGCTGCTAAAATCAATATTAATACTTAAAGAGTAAAAAGTCAAGAAAAAATTAGCACTCATTTTAGTTGAGTGCTAACAAATTTTTATAAATTTTCTAAACAAAGAATAAACTCTATGCAATTTCACAGGTGTTCGATTGGAACGTCAAAAAATAGTTATCTCAAAAACAAATGCAGGAATAAATTCTTATACTTTCGATAAG
>ERZ827037.3233-NODE-3233-length-11232-cov-3.325311_pt1 | contig 11232 bp, 6 predicted proteins | sample MGYA00519924_ERZ827037 | MGnify/ENA primary metagenome ERZ827037 (study PRJEB31778, sample SAMEA3449250) | human gut metagenome | biome: human gut; feature: human-associated habitat; material: faeces | place: United Kingdom | collected 2010/2012 ...
TGATCGCTTCTGCCGTGAGTGCAGCCAAAGCCCGTTTCCGTCCTATTTTGATGACAGTGTTGACAATGATATTCGGTCTTTTCCCTCTGGTGGTAGCCAGTGGAGTAGGAGCCAACGGTAACCGTTCATTGGGAACCGGTGTCGTAGGCGGTATGTTTGTCGGTACGTTGGCATTGCTTTTCATTGTACCTTCGCTCTTCATTGCTTTCCAATGGCTTCAGGAAAAGCTACATCCCGTGCAGGCCGAACCGTCTCAGGATTGGCAGATTGCAGAAGAAAAGCAGGAAAGTGACCGGGAGAAAAGGGAAGCCGGAAAAGAATAATAAATAGAGCTAATTATGAAGATACGAAATATGAGAAAACAAATTTTATTGTTTGTAGCCGTTGCTTTTACATTGAGCAGTTGCGGCATCTATTCCAAATATAAACCTGTTTCGGAAGTACCGGACGGACTGTATGGCAGCACTGATGAGAGTGCTGCCCAGACAGCCGATACTGCCAACTTTGGCAATCTGGCGTGGCGGGAAGTTTTTTCCGATCCTTTTTTGCAGACATTGATTGATTCGGCGTTGGTTCGTAATACCGATTTGCAGACAGCCCAATTGCGGGTGAAAGAAGCGGAAGCGGCCTTGATGACTTCCAAACTCTCTTATCTGCCGTCTCTGTTTTTGGCGCCGGAAGGTTCTATCAGTAGTTTTGACGGCGCAAAGGCTACCAAGACTTATTCGTTGCCTGCTACTGCTTCATGGGAGATCGATCTCTTCGGACGTCTGACCAATGCCAAACGGGGTGCGAAAGCTGCGCTTCTGCAAAGCCGGGAATATGAACAGGCGGTACAGACACAATTGGTGGCATCGGTGGCAAACGCGTATTACACGTTGTTGATGCTCGATGCCCAATATGAAATTGCAACAGCTACCGAAAAAGCCTGGAAGGAGAGTGTGGCTGCCACCCGTGCCATGAAAGCTGCCGGCATGGTGACAGAAGCCGGACTGGCACAAACCGAGGCTACCTATTACAATATATGTACTACCGTGCTCGATTTGAAAGAGCAAATCAACCAGACGCAAAATAGCTTGTCATTGATTCTGGCCGAGGTCCCCCATGATATTCAGCGTGGTAAACTTGCCGGACAGCAGTTACCGGAGACTTTTGCTACGGGAATTCCTTTGCAGATGTTATCCAACCGGCCCGATGTGCGGAGTGCCGAACTTTCACTGGCACAGGCCTTTTATTCTACGAATGCCGCCCGTTCGGCTTTCTATCCTTCCATTACATTGGGTGGTAGTGCAGGCTGGACCAACAGTGCCGGTTCGATGATTGTGAATCCGGGCAAACTGCTGGCTTCGGTATTCGGATCGTTGACGCAACCCTTGTTTAACAAGGGAGCTAATATCGCCCAACTGAAGATAGCGAAAGCACAGCAGGAAGAAGCGAGTTTAGCTTTCCAGCAAACATTGCTTGCTGCCGGAAGCGAAGTGAATGATGCTTTGACGCAGGTACAAACTGCACGCAGCAAATCCATTTACTTCGACAAGCAGGTAGCTTCATTGGAAAATGCCGCCCGCAGTACCCGCTTGCTGATGCAGCACGGCAACACTACCTATCTGGAGGTCTTGACTGCCCAGCAGACATTACTCAATGCTCAACTCTCTCAGGTAGCCAACCGGTTTACCGAAATTCAAGGAGTTATCACCCTATATCAAGCACTTGGTGGCGGGCGAATGTAAAACAGGCAGAGAGGAGGTATTATGATGAAAGCCGAAACAACCCGTCGGCTTGTTGTTGATCATACGAAGCGAGAGATGATTCGTCAAGGTATCAGCCGTTTGACAATGGATATCATTGCTCAAGGGTTAGGGATGTCGAAACGAACACTTTACCAACTCTTTCCCAGCAAGGTCTGTCTTGTACAGATTTGTCTGGCAGACATTGCTGGGGAAAAAAAACGGACTCTGTTGGCCCGGGCAGATAATGACCGGTCGTGTGTGAAAACGTTGTTCGATATTGTTGGCGGGTATGTCGATCTGATGTATTCTATGGGAAGGGTGCTACTGACCGATTTGGCACAGGAGACGGATTACCAATCGTTCTCGAAGCGAGAAGAATATTTCTGGTTGCAGCAATTTGCAGATGTATTAAATCGTTGTAAGGCCTGTGGATATCTGCTTCCCGATGTCGATCCCGATCGCTTTGCGAATGATTTGCTTGTCCTTCTTTATGAGAATAGTTTGCGTGGTGCACGTTATACTACACAATGGTTGTTTTGTCAAGCGTTGTTGCGTGGTATATTCCGGACGAATGCTATTCCTTTGATTGATGAATATATGGAAGAACATGATCTTGCAGTACATGCCTGATCTCTTCAATATTTTAAAAAAGATGCAGCAACTTGATGCAAAGATGCTGCGTCTTTTTTTTATAGATTTTATTTCCTGAAATCAATAATGAATAAAACGCGCAGCCAATCGGCACATTAATAAGACAGCGCAGCCAATTGGCACATTGGCATATTGCCGCATTGGCACATTATTTATCCGTTTTCAGCTCTTTCAGTACACTGCATGTCAACGGTATGGCCAACAGGAAAGAAAGTAAGTCTGCCATTGCCTGGCACATTTCCACTCCTTGCAGTCCGAAGAAGCGGGGCAACAGGAAGATAAGCGGAATGAAGAACAGTCCTTGGCGTGCCGAAGAGAGTAGTGTGGCACGTACCGGTTTGCGGATAGTCTGCAGCATCATGTTACTCATAATGATCCATGAACCGAGAGGCAAGGTAATAAATTGCCATTTCAATGCTGCCGATCCTATGGAGACAACCTCTGCATCTCCTTTACGGAAAAGTTCTATCACATCCGGTGCAAAGGCAATTCCTGTGATTGTGACGGTCAGCAGAAAAATAAATCCTACTTTTACACAAAACCAGAATCCTTCCCGTACGCGACTGTTCAGTCCTGCTCCGTAATTGAATCCGCACACGGGCTGGAATCCTTGTCCGAATCCGATAAGGAAAGAGTTGATGAACATACAGACCCGTGTGACGATAGACATCCCGGCAATGGCGGCATCTCCGAAATTACCGGCCGCCACATTCAATAAGATAGTAGATCCCGATGCCAGTCCCTGACGAAAGAGGGAAGGGGTTCCTCCGTCGATAATCTCTTTGAAAAATCTCCAGGTAGGGGTGAAATGCTTGTATCGGATGATGATATTATTTCCCCGGCGTGCCATATACAGTAGCAGTGAGAAACTGCACATCTGGCTGATGATGGTAGCTAATGCCGCTCCCGATATCCCCATTCCGAAAGTGAAAATCAGTAACGGGTCCAACACGATGTTCACTACCGCACCGGTGACGATACCCACCATGGCATAGGCGGCATTTCCTTGAAAACGCATCTGATTGTTCAGCACCAGCGAAGCCGTCATGAAAGGTGCGCCGATCAGGATAATGCCTAAATATTTTTCTGTGTAAGGCAGGATGGTAGGGGTAGACCCCAATGCGACGGAGAGTGGCGTTAACAGCAACAAGCCGACAACGGCAATGACTACTCCCATGAACAGGGCAAAGAAAAATCCTGTAGCCGCCATTTTTTCCGCATTATCCGTTTCTTGTGCTCCCAACTTTCGTGAGATGTAGTTTCCTGATCCGTGTCCGAAGAAAAATCCCACAGCCTGAATGATAGACATGACGGAGAACACGATGCCTACTGCTGCTGTCGACTGTGTGTTGATCTTCCCGACGAAATAAGTGTCTGCTATATTATAAAAGGAGGTGACCAGCATACTGATAATTGTCGGTACGGCCAGTTTACCGATTAATCCCGGAATGGGAGCGGTAGTCATCTGTGTAAAATTATCTTTCTTCATCGTTGTAAGGCGGCACTTCCGTGTCTTTATCGCTTTGTAAGTTCGTACAAAGATACGCATCCCTGCGGATATACGGGTGGCATTAGACAATCAGATTACGGTCTACTTCATCAAAATTACGAATAATTAGATAATCTGCCCAGTCGGAATAATCGTCATTATTCGAGTTAACAGCGATGATACATCCTGCATCCGCATTCTTGGCCGCCTGAAGTCCGGCAACAGCATCTTCAAAAACAATTACTTCGTCCGGTTGTTTTCCAATCACCGACATGGCAATCCGGTAAATTTGTGGATCGGGTTTTCCTTTTATCTGTCCGTTGTTGTACACTATCCTGTCGTAATCGAACCATTTGCCTATTCCCAAATGCTCGAAGTAGAAGTCCACATTCTCTTTGTCGGAAGCGGTGGCAATGGTGAACGGAACCTTTCTTTCTTGAAGAAAATCGAGGAAGTCAGGAGCACCCGGTGCCAGCATCATTTCGGTTTCCAGGCATAATTGCCGGTATAAAGTCTCTTTTTCATCAACGAGCGCACGTATCTCTTCTGCCGAATGTTCGCGTTGGAAAAGACTGTTGAAAATATCCCTGTTATTCTTTCCGTGAAAGGTGGCGAAGAACTCATGATCGGACAAATGCATGCCCCGTTTTTCCAGAAACATGTTCCAAGCTTTATTGTGTAAGGGAGTATCCCAGAACAATGTACCGTTAAAGTCGAATATCACACCAGAGTATTTCATAACAGAATGGTTAGATGGATTTGGATTTATGTATGCAAAGGTGGAAAAAGAAAGGTAGACGGGCAATGATATAAATCAAGAAATGAGGTTTCAATAATTTTTGTTTTCAATTATTGGAATTTTTTGTCGTATATGTTGTATGCTTATAACGGTTCTTATTGGCAGGAAGAATTTATTATTTTTCAAATACATAATAGTTGAAAATAACATGTAGTTTACCCGATAAAAACGTTAAAATTCATCTTTTTCTTTTATAATTGATTTTCCAGGACAATATATGTTAAATGATTACACTATTGTAGTTGAGTTGTGTTTTATTTTATTATTTTTATGATAAATTTAAAAATAGGCAACCATGCTCACGTAGGGATACAAGTTCTCTTCTCTGAGCCTGTAATGAAAATGCTTCGGAGTGAATATAATAAAGTCCGACTATTTGTTTAGCTGACTTTTAATAAACGCCCAAACGGACTTACATAGCCTAAAATAGTCCTTTGACATGCAGATATTTGGAAAATCATCAACTTGATGAAGTTTATCCACATGCATCTGACATTAATCTACATGGAGCGCTTTAACAACCTCTGTAGCGGGTCTTTGTTGCTGCGCGTATGAAAACTATGGTTTCGAGCTCTTCCCTTAAAAACTCTTCCTTTTTTGTTTTATCCCGAAATGGGATTACGGTATTTGACATGAAGCGGTTATAATGAACCGCAGGCTTGTTTGAATTTTAACCGTCCACTTCTTGTGAACACTTATGAATATGTTTAACAATTTAAATTTAATTATTATGAAACGATGTATTATTTCCGCATGCCTGATAATGGTGTGTTCTTTGGTGTTTGCACAGGTAAAAGTGGGTTCGGATGGTAAGGTAGCTATCGGAACTGATACTGCTGCTCCTTTATCCATATTAAGTGTGAATAGTAAGGGAGAAGCCGATAGCGATATTATTATCGAATCGACCAACTCGATGGCTCTGACGGCAATACACAATCCTACGGAAAGATTAACGGGTTGGGCAAGAGGCTGCAATACCGGTATTGCGTTGTCACCCCATACATTTAATGTGGGAACTTTGGGCTCTGCATATTCTCACTCCGCTTTAAGTAGTGGAAGGGGATTTGGTTTGTTCGGTACAGCAGGCAATTATACATCAGGTTACAACTATGGTGTTTTAGGAATGCTTTATGGAACTAACAATGGTGCAGGCATCTATGGTACTTCTGTTCATAGTGATTATGGTGTGCCGATAAACGGTCGTTATGCAGGTTATTTCCGGGGAAATGTGTATGTGACTGGTAGTATTTATAGTGTTTTGTTGACTCCTGCAACAACTTCGACCAATCTTTCAACTCTATCCGCCCAATCGGAATCGGAAGAAGGCACAATGACGAAGTTGAGCCGGTTGAATACGGTTCAATACAATATGCAGTCTCCTTTCAATACGGCAGTCCCAGCTACTTTTATTGCCACTGATACGGTAGCTCCGGCTGTGCAGCTCTCGGCGGATGAAGCTCAGATTTATTCACGGGTTCATTATGGATTTATTGCCCAAGAATTGAAGAATGAATATCCTAATCTCGTTTATGAAAACGAACAGGGAGATTTAAGTATAAACTATATAGAGATGATTCCTCTCTTGGTACAATCCATTCAGGAGCTGACGGTAGAGATAAACCGGCTGAAATCGAAAAGCCAATCTCCTCTCTCAAGAAGTGTAGATGAGGAAGATGGAGAAGTCGAGGACGGTCTTATGGATAAATTAGAATCCGAATTGTTTCAGAATACTCCCAATCCATTTAGTGATAATACTGTAATTAAATATGTCATTCCGCAAGATGCACAAAATGCTAACTTGCTAATTTATGATATGAATGGCAAACAAATCGAGCAATTTGTTTTAACTCAAAAAGGTATGGGATCTATTGTATTGGAGGGGAGTCATTTGGAAGCCGGAATGTACCTGTATTCTCTGATTGTTGATAGCAAAGTGATTGATGTGAAAAGAATGATCTTAACAAATTAATAGGATAAAAACTATGCCATTGTAATTGTAAAATTGTAATTCATGAATGATAGAATATTATGAATAAGATTATATGTTTATTATTGTTTACATTTTGGGGCATTTTATCGTATTCACAAAATGTAGTGACTGATGGTGTTATCTTCTCAATAGATGGAAAGACTCTGATAAAGTATCCTACAGACAAGTTCTATAAAGAATATATAATACCTGAAGGTACGGAAATCATAGATAGAAAAGCATTTGTAGGAACTAAAATAGGGAAAGTGACATTGCCAACTACATTAACTCATATAAACGATTCTGCGTTTTATAATGGTCCAACTGATTTTATTCTTGCAGGGAAATTCCCTATTATTGGAAATCGTGTTTGGCCCGATGATAGGCGTTTTGAAGTTACTGAGAGCAATCCTTATTGTCGAGTATCGGACGATGGTTTTGTTTATTCTAAAGATGGAAAAACTGTACATATAGTTCCTATAGATATACGTGGTTATTTAGAAGATATTGAAATAATTGATAGATATGCTTTTCAAGATTGTTACTTCCGTTATGGATATGTTGATATTCCTAATAGTGTACATTTAATTAGAGAGCATGCATTTGATAATATTAAACCAAATTTGCCAACACGTTCAGAACTTTCGTATTATAATTTTGAATTTACTTGCGATACATTGACTCCTCCCGAATTGGAAGGTGAAGTGTTTACTGAGGATAATGTTGGTAATAGTACTTTGTATGTTCTAAAAGAGTCTGAAGATTTATATAAAACTGTTTCTCAGTGGAATACGTTCGGGACTATAAAAGGGTATACTCTTGGACCTCCACAGGGTATTTCTGAAAATTCAGTTTCTTTTTTGAAAGTTAATCGCGTGGATGGAGCAATTTATATAGAAACTTTAAAGCCGATGGATATGGTAAGATTAATCGATCTAAATGGGAATATTGTACGTGAAAAGAGTCAAGTGAATAGTTGTCGTACGATTTGTGATATTTCTTCTCTTGATGGATTTTTCGGTTTACTACAGGCGATTTATAAAGATGGGAATAGTGAAGTTTTCAAATTGAACTTTTAATTAATTTAATCGGAGGTAGTTATGAATAGAATATTACAATTTTTGATTTTCATCTTTTGGGGTACTTTATTGTACTCTCAGAATATAGTTGTTGATGGGGTCACTTTTTCTGCTGATAGGAAAACATTGATTAGTTATTCGGTAGATAATACAATGGAAGAGTATAACATTCCGGAAGGAATAAAAGAAATAAGTGAAAGTGCTTTTAGAAATGCTTCAATTAATAAATTGATATTACCTTCCACATTGAATGTAATAGGAGATTTTGCTTTCAAAGATTGTTCAAATTTAGAGATAGTTACATGGAAGAATTTTCCAAAAGTAGTAGGGCGGTATATTTTTTCGGGTTCTGGAATAGTTTCGTTTCAAACTTTGGAAGATAGCCGCAATTGTATAGCTATAGATGGTGTATTATTTTCTAAAGACCAAAAGACACTTTTATGTTTCCCGCGATTTAAAGAACCGGCTATCGTTCCGGAAGGAACTGAAATAATTGGTATGGGTGCTTTTGAAAGTGGAGAAATGTGGGAAGTTGTTTTGCCGGCATCTATAACGCGAATAGAAGATAATGCTTTTTGGATGACTATGCGTATACCAACAAGATTTATGGATTATATCTGTCTGGATAATGTCGTATGTAATGCATTAATACCTCCTACTATTATTGGTAATCCTTTTGCTGCTCCTTATAAAATAGATTTGTATGTTCCAGCGGAGAGTTTTGATATTTATCGTAAGACTCCCTATTGGGAGGACTTTCGTTCAATAAACGGAAGTACTGGAATTGTGCAAGAACAAGTAAGAGTTTCTACCTCAAAAGTTTGGATAAAGAATGATATATTATATTTAGAAAGTGAAAAAGAAATTGGAATGATTGAAATATATAATACTTATGGAGTTTGTATCTGGAATGAGTCTATTGTTGATAAAACTTGGCAATTGGAAGCTTATAAATTACCGATGGGATTATTTTTTCTGAAGGTATTTACGGTTGATGGTAATCAAGAAACGTTCAAACTATCAAATTAGATTGTTATGAAAAAGTATATATTAGCAAGTTTGGTTGTGTCATTGATGTGTAATATAATACATGCACAGATAAATGGTACCATAGAATGGAAACAAAACGTAGATTTTTCTATTCAATCAGGAAGTGAATACACTGAAATATTAACAAAATCAATGTGTTATACGGAAGAAGTTGGTAACCCTAAGATTCCATATTGTGTGAAATCTTTTGTTTTACCTAGTAATGTAAAAGTATCAGCTATTCGAATCACTACTGCAACTCGGCATTTGATAGGAGAAAATTTGCTGATAATTCCAGCTCAATATCCTATTCCGGTAGGAAAAGATTATCTTGGCTGGACAGGGCCTAATGATGAAGTTTATAATTCATCAAAACCTTATCCCGGAATGGATGTAGAAATAATATCTGATAGAGTAGATTTTGGTTATCATATTGTTTCGGTCAAGTTTTTTCCTATGGAGTACATTCCTCTTGAAAAGAAATTGTATCTGCGTAATTTATCTTTTTCGTTAGAATATTCTATAAATAGAGAGATGTCTCGTACATCTTCTGTTCCTGAAGAACGTTCGAAGCGGTTAAGTTTGTTGGATAGAGAGTATATACGATCGATTGTTGATAATGCCGATATGTTAGAATCTCCTACACAATATATGAATCCGGAATTATCATCTGTTGAAGTTGCTGTACCAGAATACTTGATTATTACTAGTGAGAGCTTGAAAGATGCTTTTCAACTTTTAGCAGATTGGAAAATAAAGAAAGGTACCCCCACTATTATTGAAACAGTAGAGAATATAGTAGGAAAATATCGGGGGGCTGATACACAAGAAAAGATTCGTAATTATTTGATAGATATTAAGTCTAGGTATGGTTCATTATTTGTTCTATTAGGCGGGGATACAAATATTATCCCTGCTCGTTTGAAAAAGACTCGAAAAGGGGAAAAAAAAGATCTTTATGTAGTGGATTATTATTATGCTTGTGCCGGAAATGGAGATTGGAGCATTAAGGGTGATGGTATGTTTGTGGATCGTTTTGGTATTAATGCTTTTAGTTTGGCATTTAAATTAGGAAGAGCACCTGTGGAAAATCAAACGGAAGCGGAAGTCTTTGTTAATAAAGTCATTAATTACGAAAGATGTATAGGAGTAGAAGATACTCGATACTATAATAATACATTGGTCGCAGATGCGTTCATTGCTTCTGGAAGTTGTAATACATATTTGTTGTATGATGAAGGGAAGGATACACTGGTAATTAATTATCATGAATATAAAAATAATGGGAATGATTTTGCGAAATCGTGGTTCATATATGATGACTATTTAGGAGTTGATGCACTTCGTTGTATGTATAGAGATATACGTGGTTCTTGGCATTTTGTGGAATGTGATGAAAAAAAACATTTGTCAGACCCTATTCCAGGTGGTATTTGTCGTTTTCAAGGAAATGAAGAGTTAACTTCTGCAAGTTTTTTGGATGCTTTAAATAATGGTGGAAACTCTAATTATGGTCATTTTCACATCGTTTACCATATGGATCATTCTTCACCGAATGGTATGGGAACATCATCTCTAATGAAAAATCAATCGATAAATAAATTTGATGTTGATAGATTGTCGAATGGAAATTATAATCAAATAGTTATATCTGGCGGATGTACCCCCGCAGATATAACGAAAGACTGCATCGCAGAACATTTTCTGAATAATCCAAATGGTGGTGCTGTTGCTTTTATTGGTAATACGGATGTTGGATGGGCTTATGAATATGCGCAATTTCAACGTTTTTGTAATGAATTGTATAAGAAAACTTCAGCTCTAACGGATAGATTCGATTTATCATATTTACATATAAAAGCAAATACTGTAGGGAAGACGCCCGTTTCTGCAGCAAACTGCTCTTTGCATCTATTTGGTGATCCGGAAATGCAAGTCTGGACTGCGATACCTCAGAATTTGAATGTAAGTATAACTCCAAATTCAATAAGAAATGAAAAAAACACTATAACGGTAACAATTAGTAATTTACCCAGTTCACAAGCTGCTACGGTTTGTCTGCAAAAAAAGGATGAAGTATATACTGTTCAAACAATGCAAAATGGGACTCAAACATTTGTTGTTACTCCTAAAACCACAGGAATGTTAGAGGTAACCGTTACTGCTCATAATTTCCGTCCTTTTGAAACAACAATTCCGGTTGGTGTAAGTTCGAAAGCGGTTCTTCATATTTCAGATTTAGTGTTTGAGGATGATAAACAGGGAGATAGTAATGGGAATAGTGACAAGCAACTGGATGCGGGAGAAACTATTGAACTCTCTGTTGCACTAAAAAATGAGGGAAGTGTTGCTTCTGATATTGTGACTGGAGAATTGATATGTAGCTCTCCGGAAATCAACCTGCTGGGTCTGACTGTAGATGAGGCGATTCCGCAGCTGGATAAATATCTGGATGATGCCTATATTGCCCATCTTCCTCAGGTTCG
>ERZ827037.3234-NODE-3234-length-11231-cov-18.771117_pt1 | contig 11231 bp, 8 predicted proteins | sample MGYA00519924_ERZ827037 | MGnify/ENA primary metagenome ERZ827037 (study PRJEB31778, sample SAMEA3449250) | human gut metagenome | biome: human gut; feature: human-associated habitat; material: faeces | place: United Kingdom | collected 2010/2012 ...
TGAACTGCACACTCGAATCCGTATCCTGCGTGAATGATACAGTTATTTACGAAACAATGTACCGGATAGCAATACACGGACGTAGAAGTTACGAAAACAGGAGAGAAGGGAAGTAGCGTTTCACAGAGAGGAAATGTTACGGGTGAAAAACGATGAATTTTACATTTGATGGCAATATCTCCAGAGAAGTTCTGGAAAATTACCTGTCCCGGAGTGTGACGGCAGCAGGTTTATATGAAAGCAAAACACTGGAAGATGATCTGCGTGCGATCCGGGAGATGGGTGTGAAATTTCTTGGAAGAGCATCAGGTATCTGGTATATGACGATGGATGACGAAGAGCATTTTCGGTTGTCAAAGGAACTGGCAGATAAAGTGCATGCCCAAGATCCGGAAATGATCCTGCAGTCCTGCGTCTTTGAGTGGATCACACGCCGTATGGAGACAGTAGAGATCCCGGACTATGTGTTTGAAGCATTTGGTATGGAACCGGAACACCGGTGTTTTTGCCTGGATGATGCGTTGTTTACAGACGAATCCAGCGGATTTACCAGCAGGAGAGAGGATCCGGCAAAAGACGGGGGGATTCCGGATCTGTCCCGGCAGGAAGCAAGACTGTGGTTTTATTACCGGGCAACCCGATACATCGACTGTGGCTATGAGGCACTCCATATGGGGCAGGTACACCTGTATACCGCGAACGATAAAGGAATGGCAAAAACAACAGAACTGTTCGGTATGATCCGCGAGTATGCGAAAATTCATGGAAGACGTCACAAGATACTGCTGGATGCACATACCCATGGGGTAAATATCCGTGGAAAATTGCTGTTTGATTATCATGCAATGCCATTTACCCGTATGCCGCTTCTGGAAGTGCCGGGAGAAGAGCTGGTACTGGTGCGCGAGGGCTACAGCGAAGGTGGAGAGAATCCAAATGGATGGTCCGCGAAAACTATGCCATACCTGATGGAATACGACAACTGGGGTGGACTGGTCGTTGATGACCGGGAAAATATACCGAGAGAAGAACTGGCCTGGAGAGACTGGTGGGGATACGACCAGATCGCCTGGTTTGCCAACCAGCCGGAGGAAGGCAGGAATCATTTTCTGGAATATACCTACAAGTGGACTGAAATCAACAATCCAAATGCATATTTCGAACTGCCGTTCCGCCGGATGATCCACAACGCGGAAGTGTCCATGAAGCGCGCAGATAACGGTCAGATGGATGCACAGGATTTCTATCAGATCAACACGAAGAGCGCAGCCTGCCCGATGGGATTCGATCAGGAAGAGACTGCAAAACGCCTATGGGCGACCGGCCACACGCTGCGGGAGAAGGCAGCCAATCCGGAGATGCTGATTCGCTATGGAGCAGAAAATGTCTGTGATGAAGAAACCGGAATGAAACTCCCGGAAAAAATTGTTGTTTACGGAAGTTTTCAGTCTCATGTGGGAGCGGTAAAGAATGACTCTAACAGTGAGCTGACCAGAATGTATTATATTGGTGATAATACGTATACCTTATCGGTGGTCATTCCGTTTGCGGGAACCTACGATTATTCTATTTCCACGTATGGAACGTTGTCTGCCACCTATCAGGCAGATGGCTATCCGAGGAGCGGTTCGTCGAATAAGGCATATTTCACTACCCGGAAAGATAACACCGTGGTACGGTTCCGCTATCAGTTCATCAGCAACAAGGTGACAATAGAGATGTTTGAATAAAAACGAAACAGATGACAGATGAAACAGTATCTGTCATCTGTTTTTTTTGTTACGGGAAATTGCTTTTCTGTAACGTAAGAAACGCTCCACGAGGATGCGCACTGCGGCGTACAAGGCAGATGTCGCAAGCAATCTACGTTTCACTCCGGCCGTTGCTAAACAAGCGCCACTGGCGCGAGAATGTGCCTTGGCAGGGGACAAAGCTTTCGAAAAGAGTTTTGTTTCACTTACAGGAAAGTACTTTCTGACAAGATGCAATATATAAATATGCAAAAACGACAAATATAGACAAAGTGATACAAAAATGCACAATAAAACAAGAAAAAATTGTATAAAATTAATAAAAACTATTGAAAAATGTAAGAAAGTTGTGTATTATGAAGCCATAAACAAAGAGGAAACAGGAAGAGGAACTACGAATAACAAAGGAGGTGGTATCGTGGATAGGAGGGACCATGATCGATGCCAGGAGCTTTACGTAAAATATAGGCAGTTTATGTATTGGTACGTGAAAAAACATTTTCCGGATTTGCCAGAAGAAGACATTCGTGATATCCTACAGGAGGTGTGGACATCATTATTGAATGCAATCGACAAATTATATGATAAAGGCGATGAGGGTCAGTTTGCCTGGCTGATCAGGGTGACTCAGACCAAGGTAATTGATTACTACCGTTCCAGGAAAAGAACAGAAGAACTGGGAGAAAAGATCGGTCTTGCTATCTTCCAAAAAGTAAGGGTTTCAGTCATTGCAGAGGAACAAGAGGCAACCGCATCCGCCGAAGTTCCCTGTGATGGCTTTTTTTGACTTCCTGTCCAGACAAAGCTTTGGATATAAAAATGTGGCGAAGAGATTCCCTCACGGGGCTTCGCCACATTTTTTAGGTTTCAGGAATGTCTGTAATTTCATCTGTCCGGTATTGATTGAAGATTCCGCGTACTGCCTGGTGCAGCTGTGGCTTGAGTTCTTCAAGACCTACCGGCTGCTGGTAAAGGATCGAATTGTAGCTGGTTCCACTGACCAGTTCGAGAATCATGTACATCATAAGCTCCGGAGAGTGGTAGGTATGATTGGCATTTTGAAGCATGCTATCATAGATAGTATGAATGGATGGAGTATCTTCGCTCGGTGTGAAGAACAGTGAGTTTTTGAAAAATCCCCAGCTCAGATGTTTGGATAAGAGGCGTACCAGATTCAGATTGTTTGCCAGCTGATCTAAAATATCATCCATTATAAAGATCACCTGATCTTCAAAATCCGTGATTTCTGTGTGCTTTTGCAATGCCAGATAAGAAGTCTGAAACACCTGACTTGCCTTGTGGGCAATCAGGTGATTGCGGATATCGTATTTATCTTTGAAATAAAGGTAAAACGTTCCTTTTGCCACACCTGCATTTTTAACAATATCTGCAATGGAAGTTTTATTGAATCCATTGTCTATAAAGAGAGAGAAAGCGGAATCCAGCAGGGATTCCCTTTTTTGCTGTTTGTTGTGATCGACTTTTCTCATATCGGGATCAGCCCCCTTCCTGTCGTTGTTTCCCATATTATAAGGAAATATCCACAAAAAAGTCAAATGAAAATTGGTCATTTTTATATTTTCGGAAAGTTGCATAAAATGCAAAATGACTTTTGGTCAACTTTTTGCAAAATAAATATTGACCAAAAGTCATTTTTAAGGTATAACAATAAATGACCAAAGGTCAGTAAAACGACCGGCGGAAATATGATAAGAGAGGTTAAGGGAGGAATATGATATGGAGAAGCTGGGAAGAAAGATCGTCAGGTTTCGAATTCCGATATTTATCGTCGGATTGTTATTGCTGATTCCATCCGTCTTTGGATATATCAACACAAGAGTCAATTATGATGTACTTTATTATCTGCCGGATTCCATCGAGACGATGCAGGGTCAGGATATCCTGGTGGATGAGTTTGGAACGGGAGCCTATTCGATGTTTATCTGCGAGGGCATGGAAAACAAAGATGTGGCAAAGTTAAAAGAACAGATTGAAGATGTGGAACATGTCAGCAAGGTTGTCTGGTATGACAGTTTTGCGGATATCAGCATTCCGATGGAGATGTTGCCGGAGGACATCAGAGAGGCCTTTAATGCAGACGATTCCACGATGATGTTTATTATTTTCGATACGACGACCTCTGCCGATGAGACTATGGATGCCATCGAAAACATCCGTGCACTGGCAGGCAAACAGTGCTTCTTAAGCGGTATGTCAGCCATCGTCACCGACACCAAGAACCTGGCAGAATCCGAGGTTGCAATCTACGTCCTGATCGCAGTCGTTCTCTCCTGTATCGTTCTGGCACTGACCATGGAATCGTATCTGATCCCGGTATTTTTCCTGTTAAGCATCGGCATGGCGATACTGTATAACATGGGAACTAATATTTTCATGGGCCAGATCTCCTACATTACAAAAGCACTGAGTGCAGTCCTTCAGCTGGGTGTTACGATGGACTACTCGATCTTCCTGTGGCACAGCTATCAGGAACAGAGAGAAAAAGGCGAAGAGGATCACAAAGAGGCAATGGCAAAGGCTATTGCGGCAACGATCAAATCCGTAGTCGGAAGCTCGATTACAACGATTGCCGGATTTATCGCCCTGTGTTTCATGAGTTTTACCCTGGGTCTTGACCTTGGTATCGTTATGACAAAAGGCGTTGTATTTGGTGTGATCTGCTGTGTTACCGTACTTCCGTCCATGATCATGATTTTCGACAATGCACTGGAGAAAACAAAACATCGTCAGCTGATCCCGGATTTTCCGAAGATTTCTGATTTTGTGGTAAAACACCATGTGATCTTCGCAATCTTATTTGTGGTATTGTTTATCCCGTTTGCTTATTTCCAGGCACATGCAAGTGTGTACTACAACCTGGATGTCAGCCTTCCGGATACTCTCCCAAGTGTCCAGGCAAATACAAAACTGTCGGAAGAATACGACATGGGTGCGGCACATATGATCCTGCTGGATAAGGATCTGGATGCCAAACAGAAATACAACATGATTGCCGATATCGAAAAGGTAGACGGTGTAAAACAGGTACTTGGTCTGGAAAGTATCATCGGACCGGCATTTCCGGAGAGTATGATCCCGGAGGATGTGAAAGAAATCCTGGAGAGTGATAACTACGAACTGATGCTGATCATGAACGAATATGCGGTAGCATCCGATGAGGTCAACAGTCAGCTGAGTGAGATCAACACGATTCTGAAACAGTACGATCCGACCGGTATGTTGGTAGGTGAAGCACCGTGCACGAAAGATCTGATCGAGATTACCAACCACGACTTTGCAGTGGTCAGTGCGGTATCGATCCTGGCAGTATTCTTTATCATTTTCTTCGTATTTAAATCGATCTCCCTTCCGGTGATCCTGGTTATGGTCATCGAGGGTGCGATCTTTATTAACATGGGTATCCCGTTCCTGACGGGAACAAAACTTCCGTTCATCGCTTCCATCGTTATCGGAACGATCCAGCTGGGTGCGACCGTAGATTACGCGATCCTGATCACCAGCCGTTACGAGAAAGAGCGCGGAGAAGGTAAAAGCAAGAAAGATGCGATCCAGATCGCTCACAAAACCAGCATTCGACCGGTTATGGTATCGGCGTTCAGCTTCTTCGCCGCTACCTTCGGTGTTGGTATGTATTCTCAGATTGATATGATCAGCTCTCTGTGTCTGCTGATGGCAAGAGGCGCGCTGATCAGTATGTGTGCAGTATTATTATTCCTGCCGGCTATGTTCTGGCTGTTTGATGGAATTATTTGCAAAACCAGTCTGAATTTCAGACGGAAACATTAGGAGGAGATCGTTATGAAGAGAAAATATGTACAGGCAATGATGACAGGTATGACAGCAATGCTGGCAGTAACCGTTCCGGTAACGACTGTTGCCGCAGCGACTCCAGAAAAAGAACAGACCGTCTATGTCAATGCCGACCAGAATGGAAATGTAGAAAAAGTGATCGTCAGTAACTGGCTGAAGAATACAGACAAAGAAAGCACGCTCCAGGACAACAGCGAACTGAACGATATCACCAATGTAAAGGGTGAGGAAAGCTATACCCAGGGAAGCAATGGCAAACTGGTATGGGCCGCAGACGGCAATGACATCTATTATCAGGGAGAAACCAGCAAAGAACTTCCGGTATCGGTAAAAATGACATACTTTCTGGACGGCAGGGAAATCAGTGCTGCAGATCTGGCAGGAAAGAGCGGAAAAGTAAAGATCCGTATCGATTATACCAACAATTCTTCCCAAAACGCGAAGATCAACGGAAAGAAAGAGACAATTTACACACCTTTTATGATGGCAACCGGAATGATCCTTCCGACTGATACTTTTACGAATGTAGAAGTAACCAACGGTAAAGTGATCTCCGATGGAAATAATAACATCGTCCTGGGAATCGGTTTTCCGGGACTGTATGACAGCCTGAAACTGAGTGATCTGGATTCCTTCAAGGACAAAGAAAGCCCGGATTATGTGGAAATCACTGCAGATGTGGAAGATTTCTCCCTGGCACTGACCGCTACCGTGGCAACTACCGGTACACTGAATGAACTGGGCCTGGATGACATCGATGATCTGGATGACTTGCAGGACAGCCTTGATAAACTGACCGAATCTTCCACCGCACTGGTAGAAGGAAGCCGTGCACTGCAGGAAGGCATCCAGGAACTGGACAGCTCCGCAGATACCCTTGTGGATGGTCTGAACAGCGCAGATGACGGTGCGGGACAGTTAAAAGACGGTATTGATACCATGAACAACAGCAAAGGAACTTTGATCTCCGGTATCGATAAACTGGTAGCAGGTATGGAAAGTCTGGGAAGCGGTGCAGGAAGTTTACAGAGTGGTGTAAAATCCTACACCGACGGAACCGAGCAGCTGAACGCCGGTATCGCACAGGTCAACAGCGGTGCGAAACAGTTAAATGCAGGAATCAGCCGGTTAAATGAGAAGAAAGCAACGCTTACCGCAGGTGTTGCACAGCTTTCCGAGGGCGGAAAACAGTTGGAGAGCGGAGCAGCCAGTCTGCAGTCCGGTCTGGTGGCTTACACCGGCGGAGCAGAGCAGCTGGGTGCAGGAATCCATACATTATATGATACGATGGAAGACAAACTTGGCAATGTCGGAGAACTTCCGAGTGCGGTAAGCGGACTCATGGACGGATGCAATAAACTGAGCGCAGGAGCAGCAGCACTGCAGGCAGGAGCAGATCAGGCAGCAGCCAGTGCTTCGAAACTGAACGATGCCGTGACAGCACTCAGCAGAGCAGTGACCGGAACCAAAGCAGCCGTATCGGCAGCACAGAGCGCTGTATCAGCACCACAGGTTGTAACAGATGTGACAAAAGCAAGTGAAGCAGCCAGCGCAGAGGCAACGACAAAAGCAAAAGAGGCAGTGGCAGCAGAAAATGCAAAAGTAAATGAAGCAGCCAGCACACAGGCAACAGAAAAGCAGAGAGCCAATGTGGAAGCTGCTCTGAAAGCTGCAGGTGTGGATGAAGCCACAAGACAGGCAGTGTTAAATAATCTGGCAGGTATTCAGGTCAATGTGGGTGTACAGACCAGTCCGGAAGTCAGCGTCCAGGTGGATGCATCCAAGGTAAGCACCTCCATCAGCCAGGAGACAAAGACTACACTTGCAGGTGTTCAGGAGAACCTGAAGAAAGTAGAATCCGGTCTTGCAGGTGTCAGTATGACAGAAACCGAAAAACAGATGCAGTCATTGAAAAACGGAGCAGACACCGTGGCAGCAGGAACCGCAAATCTTGCCAAGAGTGCGGCAGCACTTGGCGATGCCGTAGAACCGCTGACGACATTCTCAACGATGGCACAGACCATGCTGGGAGCTGTAAATCAGCTGAAGGAAGCCAGTGATACACTGACTGCCAATGATACCACGCTGAATACCGGGGCAGCAGCTCTGGCAGAGGGAACGAAATCTCTGAACAGCGGACTGACAACCCTGGCATCCGGTGCATCCGCCCTCAGTGACGGTGTCACACAGCTGGCACAGGGCTCCGCATCCCTGACTCAGGGAACCGAAACCCTGAAAAAAGGATCTGACACCCTGATCGCAAACAACAGTACCCTGAAAGACGGAACAGCAAAACTGGTAGCAGGAAGCAGTGCCCTGATCGTCGGTGGCAGAGCTTTGCAGTCCGGTGGAAATACGTTAAGTGCAGGTATCCAGAAACTTGCAGACGGCGCCGCACAGCTGAAATCCGGAACCAAAAAACTGGCAGAGGGCGGCGTTCAGCTGAAAGAAGGAACCACGAAACTGGCAGACGGCTCCACAGAACTGGCAGACGGTATGGAAGAATTTGACGAAGAAGGAATCCAGAAGATTGCAGATCTGGCAGGAGACGATCTGACGGCACTGATGGATCGTCTGGATGCAGTGACAGAAGCTGACAAAGACTACACCGTATTCGATGGCTGGGAGAAAGATACAGATGGCAGCGTAAAATTCATTATCGAGACGGCTGCAATCAAGTAATTGCTTCAAAAAGTTGAGGAAAATATCTGCAAAAGATAAAGTCAGGACCAGAAGAAATTCCGGTTCTGATATTATCATATAGAGAAACTGAGATTCGTGGGATAAATCAAAGAAAACCGGAAATCCTAGTTTTTAGCTAGTCTTTTCAAAAATTTAAAAGAATTTTTATTGATTTTGTGTCGCAAATATGTATAATTAGGGATAAAGAGAGTTGCTATGGGTGGCTGTCTTTGAGGGATACCATAAACCTGCATCCGCAGGTGGTTATCATATTATGAAAGAAAGAGGTTAATGTAAAATGGCAGAAATTAATTTAAGTAAGTATGGCATTACCGGAACTACAGAGGTTGTTTATAATCCTTCTTATGAAATGTTATTTGAAGAAGAAACAAAATCTACACTGGAAGGTTTTGAAAAAGGACAGGAAAGTGAACTGGGAGCAGTTAACGTTATGACTGGTGTTTACACCGGACGTTCTCCTAAAGACAAGTTCATCGTAATGGACGAAAACTCCAAAGATACTGTTTGGTGGACTTCTGACGAATATAAGAACGATAACCACCCTGCAACACAGGAAGCATGGAACTCTGTAAAAGAGCTGGCCCTGAAAGAACTGTCCAACAAGAGACTGTTCGTAGTAGATGCATTCTGTGGTGCAAACAAAGACACCCGTATGGCTATCCGTTTCATCGTAGAAGTAGCATGGCAGGCACATTTCGTAACTAACATGTTCATCAAACCTACAGAAGAAGAACTGAAAGACTTCGAACCGGATTTCATCGTATACAACGCTTCCAAAGCAAAAGTTGAAAATTACAAAGAGCTGGGTCTGAACTCTGAAACAGCTGTTATGTTCAACATCACAAGCCGTGAGCAGGTTATCGTAAATACATGGTACGGCGGAGAAATGAAAAAAGGTATGTTCTCTATGATGAACTACTACCTGCCGCTGAAAGGCATCGCTTCCATGCACTGCTCCGCAAACACAGACATGAACGGCGAAAACACAGCAATCTTCTTCGGTCTGTCCGGAACAGGTAAAACTACACTGTCTACAGACCCGAAACGTCTGCTGATCGGTGATGACGAGCACGGCTGGGATGACAACGGCGTATTCAACTTCGAAGGTGGATGCTACGCAAAAGTTATCAACCTGGATGCTGAATCTGAACCGGACATCTACAACGCAATCAAACGTAACGCACTGTTAGAGAACGTTACTCTGGATGAGAACGGAAAAATCGACTTCGCTGATAAGAGCGTAACAGAGAACACCCGTGTATCTTACCCGATCGATCATATTGAAAAAATCGTTCGCCCGATTTCCGCAGCTCCGGCAGCTAAGAACGTAATCTTCCTGTCCGCAGATGCATTCGGCGTACTGCCTCCAGTATCTATCCTGACAGAAGCTCAGACACAGTATTACTTCCTGTCTGGTTTCACAGCTAAACTGGCTGGTACAGAACGTGGAATTACAGAACCGACTCCTACTTTCTCCGCTTGCTTCGGCCAGGCATTCCTGGAACTGCATCCTACAAAATATGCAGAAGAGCTGGTTAAGAAAATGGAAAAGAGCGGTGCAAAAGCATACCTGGTTAACACAGGTTGGAATGGTACCGGAAAACGTATCTCCATCAAAGATACCCGTGGTATCATCGATGCTATCCTGAGCGGAGCTATCAAAACAGCTCCTACAAAGACTATTCCGTACTTCAACTTTGAAGTTCCGACAGAACTGCCGGGCGTAGACAGCGGAATCCTGGATCCTCGCGATACTTACGCAGATGCAGCTCAGTGGGAAGAGAAAGCGAAAGACCTGGCTGACAGATTCATCAAGAACTTCGCTAAATACGAAGGAAATGAAGCTGGTAAAGCTCTGGTAGCAGCTGGTCCTCAGAAATAATTAAAAAATATAAAGTGTTCAAACGATAAAAGAACTGCCGCTATCCGAAGCGATTCGGATGCGGCAGTTCTTGCATATTCGGAAAAGCTGAGAATAATATAGTGGTTTGCCAGAAAATAAGCGGCAGGATACCGGGTTTTTAATATGGATATCCTGTCGCTTATTTTATCTCGTTATGGTTGCATAAGAATTTAACATAATATATAGCAAGAATTCTCCTTCCTCTACAGGTGGGAGATGAATTGCAAAAAAATGAAAAAAAGAACACTTGTTCTATGATAAAATCCATGGTATTATAGAATCAGTTGATAAGATAATTATTCAAAAAAAGGACTGGCTTTATGGAAAATATGGATCACAATGCACATTCAGTGTATTTGATGTATTATCACTTGATCATGGTGGTAAAATATCGAAGAAAAGTTATCAATGATCCGATTTCAGAAAGAGCAAAGGAAATATGGGAATATATTGCCCCACGGTATGGAATTGTTCTGGAAGAATGGAATCATGATATTGACCATGTGCATGTAATGTTTCGTGCACAGCCTAAAACAGAACTCAGTAAATTTATCAATGCATATAAAAGTGCCAGCAGCAGGCTGCTGAAAAAAGAGTATCCGGAAATCCGGGAAAAACTTTGGAAGGAAGCATTCTGGCGCCAGAGATTCTGCCTTTTGACGGCAGGAGGGGCACCGGTAGAAGTAATCCGTCAATACATCGAAACCTAGGGAGAGAAAAAGCATTGAACATAGCATACCGTTTCCGGATCTATCCAACAGAAGAACAGAAGATACTCCTTGGAAAAACATTTGGCTGCTGTCGTTTTCTGTACAACCAGATGCTTAATGATAAGATCCAGGAGTATAAAAAAACAAAGAAGATGTTAAAAAATACTCCAGCCATGTATAAAAAAGAGTATCCGTTTCTGAAAGAAATAGATTCGCTGGCTCTGGCAAATGTCCAGCTTCATCTGGAGAAAGCATATAAAAACTTTTTCCGTGATCCGAAGGTTGGATTTCCACGTTTCAAGTCAAAACATCACTCCAAAAACAGCTACACAA
>ERZ827037.3236-NODE-3236-length-11229-cov-2.942366_pt1 | contig 11229 bp, 8 predicted proteins | sample MGYA00519924_ERZ827037 | MGnify/ENA primary metagenome ERZ827037 (study PRJEB31778, sample SAMEA3449250) | human gut metagenome | biome: human gut; feature: human-associated habitat; material: faeces | place: United Kingdom | collected 2010/2012 ...
TTACAGAATACATCTGCTGGCTTTTTCCGGGAAAGTAAAAAGTCAGATTTTTTCCCACGGCTTCTTTTGGGGATACCCAGTAGTTCTTTTCCAAGAGGGCAATTTTTCCTTCAAGAAACAGGGTTTTATCCAGCGTATTTCCCAGTTCTTCGTTTAATACGTCAAATTCTGTTTCGCTGATACCCACCAGACGGCTTCCAAACATGTTATTCATAGTTTCCGTATCTTTTTTATAGGCGTCCATGGTTTCATTATAATTGCCGCCCGGTGTCATTCTGGACTCAAACAGCCGTTTCAGATACCCTCCCAGTGCCTCTTTCTGATAAGGAATACAGATATCTGTGGTTTTGACTGTTCGTATATTCTTTACACCGGGAACGGATTTTAGCTTCTGCAGTTTCTCAGAGGTAAAAAGCTGTGTTTCATCTTCGCGGAGCATGGTATTATTTTCCAATGCAATATCGCTGTCAGAAATAGTATTCAGTACGCGTTTGGAATCATATTCCATCAAAAGTATACTTACAATCAGAAAAAGCGAAAGCACAAGAAAGAACGAGGTTAAAATAGCAAAGGTCTGTTTTTTTCGACGGAACATATTTCGCCATGCCATGGCTCTTATGCTGTTGCTGCCTTTGGCTTTTGTTCTTTTGGACTGGAATTTTAAATCGGCTTCTGTATAACGTACAGCCTCCATAGGAGCACATTCCCCTACAATTTTTGCAGGTTTTCTGGCACTGATAAAGACAGTAAAAGCAGAGAAAATCCCTGCACACAGACAGATAATTCCATAGAGGAGAGGGGTATGTACGGCTTTTATCCCATCTCCGGGATCCAACAGGCGGATGGCCTGGGGCAGAATCTGATTTAACATAATCAGTCCCAGGAGAAGCCCCAGTGGAATTCCTCCTGCGGCATTCCAGAAGGCTTGAAGATAAACCAGGTGCCGAAGCTGGGGAGTCGTCATGCCAAGAGTCCGTAACTGCCCAAAGTAACGGATATCTTTGGCAATGGAAATATAAAGCGTATTGTAAATAAACAGATACCCTGCGCTGAAAATCATGAAAAGTAAAAAAATGATGCCTGCCGCTGTTTTCAGGTAGTAGAAAATTAAATCCGGGTCCGATTCCAGAATCTGGCGGTCGGACAGATTCAGCTGTTTTTCCAGGGCTGAAATATTTTTCTGGGTATACAGAGAATGTTTTAAGGAAAGGAACAGGTAACCTTGTCCATAGCTTGTCTGGTCAGCGCCCGTAGTTTCGTAAAAAGCTTTTGATACAAACCCTTTGGACTGTCCCGTATAATCTTTGAAATAGCCGGAAAGAGTAAAGGTTTCCGTAAAAATACTCTGGTCTGCTTCCTGGGCAGTCTTTGGCTCTTCTTCTGTAATATTGTAATAGGTGACAGGAATTTTCATGCCAAGGGTGGGATTCTGAATACCCAGTTCCTTCAGGGCGTCTAAAGAGAGCATGATTTCGTCCTTGTTCTTTGGAAAACATCCCTTTACAGATTCAAAAGCAGGAAGAAGCTGTTTTTTCCACCCTTCTTTGTCACTGTAAAACAGTTTCACCATACTGGAATATTGGCCGTTTCCCTGGGTAATCATGGCACACTTCACTTCCAGCCCCGAGGCGCGGATATAATCCAGTTGTTTTACTTTTTCTATCTGGTCAGGGCGGGGCTCTGTCAGGGCGATGTCGTAATCTCTGCCGGACATCATAAGGTTTCGCCTGGAAAGCGCCTGGGTGTACTGGATTCCGATTCCGATAACGGTTATCAACAGGAAGGAAGTCAGAATAATGGCAAGGATGGTAAGGAGGTTTCGCTTTCTGTTTGCCTGATAAGTGGTGCGGGCTATGCGGGAAATGGTCTTTTTATTGTTTACTTTAATCATAAATCCCACCTCCGCAGATTCGTCCGTCTTCCAGCCGGATTATCCGCTGGGACATCTGGGCAATTTCTTCATCATGGGTAATCATGACCACAGTCTGGTTCAATTGTTCCTGGCTGATTTTTAAAAGCCCCAGAACGTCCTGTCCGGTTCGGGTATCCAGATTACCGGTGGGTTCGTCGGCCAGTACAATGGCAGGTTTGGCCGCCAGAGCTCTGGCCAGAGCGGTTCTCTGTTGTTGGCCGCCGGAAAGCTGGCCGGGCATGGCATAGCGCTTTTCAGACAATCCCAGCATGTCCAGAATGTGGTTTACATAATCCTTGTCCGGCCGGATACCATCCAACTGAATGGGAAGCACCACATTTTCATACACATTCAGCAGGGGCAGGAGGTTGTAATTCTGAAAAACAAAACCGATTTTTCTGCGCCGGAAAATGGTCAGGGAATCTCTGTCCATCTGGGAAATATCCTGTCTGTCTGCCAGCACCCGTCCCGAAGTGGGGTTGTCCAGACCGCCCAGCATGTGCAGCAGCGTGGATTTGCCGCTGCCCGATTTACCTACAATAGAGAGAAATTCGCCTTTTTCTACGGAGAGATTGACGCCGTCCAGGGCTTTCACAACCGTGTTTCCCAGCGGATAATATTTTTTCAGATTTTCTGCTTTTAAGATAGTCATAGAAATACTCCTTTCGATTTCTGTATTTTGCATTACAGTAACTATAGCAGAATAATCTTTCCACATTCTGTCTCAAAAGTGACAGTTTTGACAGATTTCAAAAGTATACGGAATTCGAAAGAGCATGTCTGGAAAGAAACACCGAGAAGTCGCTGCCTTTGCCTGGGGAAGAATCCACTTTGATATACCCGCCCTCCTTCGCCAGAATTTCCCTGGCAAGATACAGCCCGATTCCCAGACCTTTTTCTTGAGACACAGAAGGGGAGCGGTAAAACCGCTGAAAAATCATGCCCTGTTCTTTCTCTGAAATTCCCGGTCCCTGGTCCCGGACATGAATACGGATAAAGGAATCGTAGCTTTCTGCAAAAAGCTGAATTTCAGAACCTTTGGGGGCATATTTTACAGCGTTGTTCAGTATATTTCCCAGGGCTTCTGCTGTCCACTTCATATCGAAAAATGCCTGGAAATCTTCGCTAGAAATCTGAAAGGAAATATGTTTTTTCATGGCCTGCAGCTCTTCCGCCTGGCAGACAAGCCCCAGAAGCTCTGCTGTACCGGAAAAGGCGGGATGAAGAGCAAGCATGTCACTTTCCAGATAAGAAGAATGTACCAGTTCTTTCATAAAGAAATCCAGTTTTTCTGTCTGTGCCTGTATTTTCTGCGTCAGGGCTCTGCTCTGGTCATCGATTTCCGCCTCGGCCAGAAGTCCGGTGTACAGCATGATATTGGTCAGGGGAGTACGTACCTGATGAGAGATGTCAGCAATCAGAGATTTTACCACATTGCGCTCTTCATCTGCCTTTCGATAACTGGCATTGGAAATATCTAAAAGACGGTTTATCCGCTCAGAAATGGCAGCATCTGCAGATTCATCAAAAACAGCCAAAGTCTTCTGGCCGTCCAGGGCTCTGTCCAGGATTTCCAGTATATGATTCATTTGTTTGTCCAGATTTTTCCGATACTGAACCATGGCGAACAGGCACACAGACAGCAGCAGAAGCAGAACAAGGATTCCCAAAAGCAATAGTTTCATTTCGCATTCTCCCACATATACCCTTTTCCGTAAATCGTTTTGATGTACTGGGGATTGGAAGGTTTTTCTTCCAGTTTATCCCGCAGTCTGCGGATACCTACAGACAGGGCGTTGTCCTCTACATATTCGGTTCCGTCTTCCCAGACCCATGCCAGAAGCCGCTCCCGGGTGAGGATTTTTCCCTGGTTAAATACGAGAAGATAGAGAATTTTCTGCTCAGTGCGGCTTAATTCTATGGCTTTTCCGTCCTTGTAAAATTCCATGGTGGAAAAGGAGAAGCGAAAAGGTTCCTGCATATACTCTGATTCCTGTTTGGGACTGATTCTGCGCAGCAGCGCCCGAATACGCGCCCGAAGTACCATGGTGCTGAAGGGTTTGGTGATATAGTCGTCTGCTCCGCATTCCAGCCCCCGTACAATGTCCAGTTCCATGTCACGGGCAGTCAGGAGGATAATGGGAACCTTGCTTTCTCTGCGGATGTCCTGGCAGAAGGCGAAGCCGCTGCCGTCAGGAAGATTGACGTCTAAAAGCAGCAGGTCAAAGGTCTGGCTTTTTAAGGCTGCCGCCGCGTCTTTGACTGTGCTGCATACGGTAAAGGAAAAATCTTTGTCTTTTAAAGCCATCTCCATGCCAAACGCCAGTTCCTCATCATCTTCCAGTATCATGATATAGTTCATAGTCCTGTTTTATCCTTTCCCATTGTTCTTGCAAAACGTTGCTCTATTGGGATTATTGTACCTGTCTTGTTGTACATTTTCAAGTGTGTGTGGTATGATTAAGAAACACAAAGCCAAATGCCAGGCTGGCAGACTGAGAAAAATGAGGACAAAAAGACATGAATAAAGCAAAACAGATACTTTTAAAAGCCCTTTCTTCGCCGGATTCCAGGCTGGATGTGGAGAAATCCAGAAAGCTGATGAATCTGAAAGCCTTAGACCCGTTAAAGCCTTTTTACCGGACTTTAGATACAAAGTTTTACCGGGAAGGACGGGAGATTCCCCTTCGGATTTATTTTCCGGACAGTGAATCTTATCAGACTGCAGAGGCAGTGCAAAAGGGCGACATGACGGATAACATTTACCCTGTGCTGCTGTATATTCACGGCGGTGGGTTTGTGACGGAAAGTGTGGATTCCTACAGCCGGGTATGCCGGAATCTGGCAAAGCACACCCGTCATGTAGTGGTAGCTATTGACTATCCCCTGGCGCCGGAACACCGGTTTCCTACACAGGTGGAGGACTGTTACGCTGTGGCAAAAGCGGTTTTTGCGGACAGGAATCTGCTGAATGCAGACCCGGACTCCATTACCATTATGGGAGACAGCGCAGGAGGAAATCTGACTGCGGCTGTGACCTTAATGGCAAGAGACAGAGGGGAGTTTGCGCCGCCCAGACAGATACTGATTTACCCCTGTGTCAACAACAATTACCGGGAGAACAACGGCTTTGCTTCCCTTATGGAGAACGGGCAGGATTACCTGTTGACACGGCAGAATATGGCGGATTATCTGGACTATTACCAGTCTTCAGAGAGGGACAGAGAAAACCCTTATTTTGCTCCCCTTCTGGCAGAGGATTTCACCAATCTGCCGAAAACTCTGATTATTACCGGGGAATTTGACCCGTTAAGAGACGAAGGAGAGGCCTTTGCTGCAAAACTGGCAAAAGGGGGAAACCAGGTGGAATGTCATAGAATTGCAGACGGGATTCATGGATTTTTTCTGCTGGAAACCTTTCATCCGGCAGTGAAGAAGACTTATGAATATATAAATGAATTTCTGGAAACAGAGGGGATACAGGATTAAAGAAGGGGGAAAAAATTGTGCCAGGAAGAGGAAGAAAATGGCGCTCACTGGAGAATACAGCCAAAATATTTCCGGCTACCAGCGGGAAAAAGGATGAGAGGGTGTTTCGGATTTCCTGCCAGATGAAGGAAGCTGTAGAGCCGGAAAAGCTGCAGAGGGCGCTGGATTTATGTGTGGAAGACTATGCGCTTTTTCTCTGTGTACTGCGGGGCGGACTCTTTTGGAACTATCTGGAGGAAACTCATTTAAGACCGGTGGTGAGGGAGGAATACAAGCCGCCCTGCAGTCAGATTTATGTCCGGGATCAGAAGAATCTGCTGTTTGAAGTGACTTACTACCGGAAGCGGATTAACTTTGAAACTTATCATGCCCTTACAGATGGAACCGGGGCTATGCAGTTTGTAAAATCTTTGCTTTATTATTATCTCAAAGAACTGCACCCGGATAAGGTGAGCGGTACGGCGGACCAGGTAAGGCCTGACGCCACAGCGGCAGAGATGTCGGAAGACAGTTTTGAGAAATACTATTCCGACCGGGGAAAAGAGGAAAAAATCCCGAAATACCGGGCGCATCAATTACATTACCGGAAGACGGAATACCACATGCTGCACCTGACAGAAGGAATCTTGTCAGTGAAGGAACTGCTGGAAACGGCTCGTTCTTACGGCACGACGCTGACTGTATATCTCACGGCTGTCTATTTGTGCGCCATTGCACAGGATATGAGTGAAAAGCAGAAGAAAAAGCCGGTGGCCTTAATGATTCCCGTGAACCTGAGAAACTATTTTCCCTCGGATTCGGTACGAAACTTTTTCGGGTGGATTGATATTGGATATGATTTTTCCAGCCAGAGTGAAAAGCTGGAAGATGTTATCGCGTTTACGGCAAAATTTTTTAAAGAAGAGCTGACGCCCCAGCGGATTGCGGCCAGAATGAACGGTTTTATGCGTATGGAGAAAAATCCTTTTATGCGGGCGCTTCCCCTGCCTTTGAAACTGTGGGGCATGCAGGCCGGAGCCAGACTGTCTTCTGCCAATGGAACCGCTGTGTTTTCCAATATCGGAAAGATTACGATGCCGAAAGAATGCAGGGAATATATAGACTGGTTTGATTTTTATACCACGACGCCCAAAATGGAAATTTGTATGTGTTCCTTTGAAGATAATCTGACTATCAGCTTTACTTCCCAGTTTGCAGAAAGCCATGTGGAGCGGAATTTCTTCCGTATGCTGACAGAACAGGGGACAGCGGTGCGTATTATTTCCTGGAATGAGGAAGACTGGAAAGGGGGAGAATGAGTATGCAGTACTGCAGTAAGTGCAAAGTTTCCATAGAGACGCCTCATAAGAGATGTCCCCTTTGCCAGGGAAAGCTGGAGGGAGAAGGTGAGGAGGAGAGCAAGCTGTTTCCCGACTTGTCGGGAGAGAAATCCAGAGTGTTTCTGGGATTTAAGGTGTTTACCTTTTGCTGTATAGCGATTCTTGTTCTGGGGTTGGCGGTCAATCTCATGTTTCCCGCACCGGTATTCTGGGCAGGCTTTCTGGCGGCGGCTGTTGTCTGTATGTGGATTCTCACGGCAGCGGCCTTTATCAAAAGACGGAATCTGCTGAAAAATACGTTGTGGCAGATGGTGCTTTTGTGTGTGGTGTTTCTGTTCTGGGATTTTCTGACCGGGTATCGGGGCTGGTCTTTAGAGTACGGAATTCCTGTGGTAATTCTTCTGGTATTTCCTGTGCTTACGGTCATTGTGAAGCTGATGAAGCTGCCGGCATCTTATTATATGATTTACTATCTGCTGGCCTGTGCAGCAGGGCTTTTGCAGCTTCTGTTCTGGCCTGCGGGACTGGTGCAGATGCATAGAGTCTGTGTGCTCTGCGGTGCGGTATCGGCCCTTGTTTTTGCGGGGCTTGGGATTTTCCAGGGGAAATATGTCTGGGAAGAAATGAGGAAAAAGACTCATATGTAAGAAAAAATAAGAATGTCATATCAAGCACAGGGAGAAAATTCCTGATATCAGCTTGATATGGCATTCTTTTTCGATTATTTTAGAAAAGTAATTTCAACGGTAAACAAGTCTGCGTCTGTCAGCACCTCCAGCCGTCCGCCCTGGAGCTCTGTGAAGCTCTTGGCAATAGCCAGGCCCAGTCCGCTGCCTTCTGTGTTTCTGGAAGAATCTCCCCGGACGAACCGCTCGGTAATCTCGCTGGGATTAAAGTTCAGCTCTGTTGCAGAAATATTCTTCATAATAATTTTTACATGATTTTCTGTGTTTTCCATGTTGACGTATACCCTGGTGCCGGGCATGGCGTACTTGGTAATGTTTACCAGAAGATTTTCAAAAACCCGGTAAGTGCGCTGGCTGTCCAGCGGGAGAATCACTTTTTCTTCCGGAAGCTGCCACCGGAATACCAAATCCGTAGCGTCAATTTTGTCCTGCAGTTCCAGTTTGACCTGACGCAGAAGACTGACAATATCAATGTCCATAATGTTTAAGGTAACGGTCTTGCTGGTGGCCTTGCTGATTTCAAACAAATCTTCAATCAGAATTTTCAGCCGGTTGGCTTTCTGGTCCAGAATCTGAATGTAGCGTTTCCGTTCTTCCTCCGGCAAATCCTCCTGTTTCAGCAAATCCACATAAGTGATAATGGCCGTCAGAGGGGTTTTTAAATCGTGGGAGACATTGGTAATCAAATCTGTTTTCATCTTTGTGCTTTTCACCTCTTCGTCAACAGCTTTGGAAAATCCTGTCTGAATCTTGGAGATTTCCTCACGGAAAGGCTCGAATACCCCTAAGTCCTCGGGAATGGTACCGTTTAAGTTTCCTTTTGCCAGTTCATTGGTGGCTTCCAGGAGAAGCTGGTACTGGTCCTGGATTCTTCGCAGGTACTTCCGCAGCAGGAAGAACAGGGCAATGGAATAGACCACCAGTGCGCCGATTCCGAAGAACCACATCAAGCTGATAAAGCCCAGGATAATAAAGTTAATCAGCACGATTTTCAGTAGAGCACGGTTGCTGTCATCCTTTAAGTTTATATGAAGGAGTCCGTCATAAGTATTCCGGCAGAGCTTGCACAGCCAGGGCCAGATACGGTAAATCAGTACCCGTTTTTTGATATAGCGTTTCAGTCCCATGGTAAGCATGGTACGCAGGCAGCCTACAGTCCAGTAAACTACAGCAAAGAGGGCAATCCAGCCAAAGAGTCCCCAGGTGTATTGCAGAATAGTTGCCGGAAGTTCCGGTGTGCCGATGCTGGTAAGTACATTGTAAATGGCCTGTGTATTCAGCGCAGAAGGGTCTGTGAGAATGGATTCTGCGATACTGATGGCACAGATACCTGTTACAAAGATAATTTCAAAAGGCGTATGGAAGATTTTTTCTTCTCCCGTCTGCAGCGGCTGAACAAAAGGAAGCAGAAGAGCGCCCAGAGCGACAAAACCGGCCAGAGCCAGGCACAGAACCAGCAAATCGCCATTGTAAGAGCCTGTTTCCAGATAATAAGAGTAATCGCTTTCCAGGAAATCGGGAAGCACGGCGTTGGTCATAGCGAAGCAGTAAATGCGGCTCTGCGGTTTCTGGAAGGTACGGCGGAAATTGTAGTAATCGCTGAATTCCTCTGTGGGATTCTGTTTGGCAATCTCATTTAACATCTGAGATTCTGCGCCTTTTTGCTGAGACAGGAAGGAAGTAGACTTCACAGTGCCGTTTTCGTTGTATTCCACAATAGCGGCAAAGGCATATTCAGAATCCTCGTCTAAGACACCGCGCGTCCGCATATTGGAAAGCGCCGTATAGAGAGAATTTTTCTCCTCCGTGCTGCCACGGTTGGTGTCGATAATATCCTTGCTTTCTCCGTCCAGTACGTCGTATTCCAGATAAGTACGAAGATGAGAAAAATCAGACTGCCAATCGTTGTATTTTTCTTCCATGTCGTAAACTACAGAGTCGATGTCCGTGTAATCCTGAGAGTCCGTAGTCTCCGATGAGGTACTTTCTGCAGTCTTTGTCTCTCCGGTAGAGAAGAACATGTCGTAAGCGCTTAACGTATTGTTGTTTTTGCTCTGCAGTTCTTCCCCGTAGAGCACATAGCAGTTTTCTACCAGTTGGTTTAGCAGGCCGGACTCTGTAAAAGACAGGTTCTCCTGTTTGTTTTGCTGCCGAATATAATGGGGCCGTATAATCATCATGGCCAGAGACGGCAGCAGAATAACCAGCGCCACGATAACGGCTGTCAGTTTATGATAATTTTTCAATTTTGTATCCAACTCCCCACACCACCTTTAAATATTTTGGTTCCTTCGGATTAATCTCAATCTTTTCACGGATATTCCGGACATGCACCATAACGGTTTCTGTGTTAATGGCTCTTTCATTCCATACCCGCTCATAAATTTCATCAGCTGAGAATACTCTTCCGGGATTTTTGATAAGCAACAGAAGAATTTTAAATTCCATGGGTGTCATCTTGACAGGCGCGTCATCCACACGGACTTCAAAGGTATTTTCGTTGACCTCCAGACCGCCCATGGTGTAGACAGTTTCCGTGCGTTCCTGCTCTTTTGCCTGGAGTTTTTCCATAAACCGCCGGTAGCGGCGCATCTGGGAATTGACTCTGGCCATAAGCTCCATAGGAGTAAAGGGTTTGGTGACATAATCGTCTGCGCCGATGTTCAGCCCCATAACTTTATCTACTTCTTCGGATTTGGCAGAGAGCATAATCACCGGAAAATCGTGTTTTTCCCGCAGCTTCATAGTCATGGTAATACCGTCCATGCGGGGCATCATAATATCCACAATGGCCAGATGAATTTCTTCCTTTTCCAGTACTTCAAGACCTTTCATGCCGTCTTCTGCCATAAAGACCTCATATCCCTGGCTCTTTAAGTAAATGGCAACGCCCTCCCGTATGTCTTTGTCATCTTCTACAATTAAAATGTGATTCATATCCATGGTTTTCTCCTGTTCCTCTGTCTATGCTACAGATAATAAAGTATAAACTAAAAAAGTGGCGTGTAAAAAAGCAAAAGAATTTCTAAAGAAAACCCTCGCAGAAAACTCAAGAAAGAAGAGGAGTCTGCGAAGGCAAAAAAATACTGTTATTTGTCAAAAAACTCTTTGATTTTATCCAGGCGTGTGGTCATGCTTCCCAGCATGGCGTCCAAAATCACCAGTGCAGCCATGGATTCCACTACGACTACAGCTCTGGGAACAATAATGGGGTCATGGCGGCCTTTAATACGGATTTCGATTTCCTCCCCCTGGCGGTTGACGGTTTCCTGTGGTGCGGCAATGGAAGGGGTGGGTTTAAAAGCTGCCCTGAAAAGAATGGGAGCTCCGTCGCTGATACCTCCGGTAATGCCGCCGGAGTGGTTGGTTTTCTTCATAATCTGCCCCTCTGTGTCCATGCGGTAGGCATCGTTGTTTTCCAGTCCGGTCAGGCGGGCTGCTTCCATGCCTTCGCCGATTTCAAAGCCTTTCACAGCCCCGATGGAAAACATGGCTTTTGCAAGGGCAGCGTCCAGCTTTTCAAAGGCAGGTTCTCCGATTCCGGCAGGAACGCCGGTGATTTCACATTCCACCATACCGCCGGAGGAGTTGGTTTCCCGCATACATTTGTCCAGATACTCCTGTGCCGCCTGAGCTGCCTGTGTGTCCGGCATGTACAGGGCATTGTTTGAAATCTCTTCTTTGGAGAAATTGGCCCGGTTAATCTGTACGGGACCAATGGAATAGGTATAGGCGGAAACCGTGATTCCCAGTTCTTTTAACAGCTTTGCGGCAATGGCCCCTGCGGCCACACGTCCAATGGTTTCCCGGCCGGAGGAACGTC
>ERZ827037.3243-NODE-3243-length-11180-cov-8.727371_pt1 | contig 11180 bp, 14 predicted proteins | sample MGYA00519924_ERZ827037 | MGnify/ENA primary metagenome ERZ827037 (study PRJEB31778, sample SAMEA3449250) | human gut metagenome | biome: human gut; feature: human-associated habitat; material: faeces | place: United Kingdom | collected 2010/2012 ...
CGGTTTTACCGCAAGTATTTCGGCCTGTGCTGTGAGTGGTACCTGGAGCAGAAAAGACTGAGCTGGGCGGCTGACTTCCAATTCGCTTTGTTTCCTTACCTGGTCAACGGGATCAAAAACCATTTGGAAGAAGCCTATTTTCGGGATATGTCCGGCTGTGAGCTGGCGGAGATCGAGCAGGCAGCTGGTCAGAAGTGCCAGCCCATCGGTCATATCGGCTACTACTACCCGGCGGAGGTTTGGATCTCCGAGTACGGGAAACTATATGCGAAATATGAGTATCAGGATGAAATCGAGTGCTTTCCAGATGTGTTTGCCCTGATTGAACGGGAGTTGCGGCAGTGCAACTTTGATTCCGCTGCCATGAAAACGGTTGAGGCACTGGACGGGAAGATATGACTAAACATAAGGAGAAAATGTTATGAATATGAAAGAAAAACTGGAGTCGTTGGGCAAAAACAGCATTCAGCTGAAAATTGCCAGAAAAGAAACATACAAACTGGGCGCCACCCGCTTCGGCGGAAAGCCGGATGTGCCGCCGGACTTCGTTTGGCCCACCTATGAGGGCGAGAGCTATGACAATGTGGTGAAGGATCGTCCTCTCACTTTCCTGGCTCAGTTCAACTGTGCGGAGCTGGCCCAGTTTGACAAAGAGCATCTTCTGCCCGATCACGGTCTGCTGTCCTTCTTCTATGAAACGGACACCCAGTGCTGGGGCTATGACCCCAAGGACAAGGGCTGTGCCCGTGTCTATTGGTTTGAGGATTTGTCTGCACTGTCCGCTGCAAACTTTCCTGTGGATATGGGAGAGGATTTCAAGTTTCCCATGGTCAAGATCCAGATTGCACAAAAGACCTCGTATCCCTCGTGGACAGATTTCAGCGAGGTGTTCCCCGATGAGAAAGACTACGATGCCTTTGATCTTGTATGGAACGAGCTGACCGACGAAACCCCGGAGAACCGCTCCCAGCTGCTGGGCTGGCCCGATGTGATCCAGAACAGTATGTTCGACGAGTGCGACCTGGTATCCCAGGGCTATCGCCTGGGGAATCCCGAAAACTGGAATAGAATCCCGAAGACGATCCGCCAGCAGGCGGAAGAAACGGCCCGTGACCGCTGGATGCTGCTGTTCCAGCTGGATACCGTGGAGCTTGGCGACTTTGAGCTGATGTTCGGAGACTGCGGGCACATCTATTTCTACATCACCAAAGAGGACCTGGCCGCCCGCCGCTTTGACCGGATCTGGCTGATCCTCCAGTGCTATTAAAAATATGAAACATGACTTTACTATTTGGCGTAATCAAATATTGCAGAATCCACGGGACATTTCACCGCTGAAATTCGGAATATCGCAGGATGAGGTCATAGAAATCTTCGGGAATCCCGATGCCGTTTCCACCATGAGAAGCAACGGAAAACCTTTGATCCTCAAATATCATGACATTGAACTGCATTTCGATAGAAAGGCTCCTCATGGACTCTACTTAATTTACAGTGACAATGAGATCGAGTTGAGCGTCACAGCCGAGCACGAAGAAACGTTGCAACCAATTACCAACACAGAGCCAGTGGACAACGAATTTTTCCTTCGGGATGGAGCGGTCTATTTCTCCGGCCTATATGAAAACAGCCTGCTCAAGGGTGTTGCGCCCAAAGACTTCTGCTGTTGGCATTACTGGGGAAAATCCTTTACGGCCTGCTTTCTCGGCGGGATTCGCCTGCGTGGAGCAGACCCGGCATCGTTTCGGGTGTTAAACTATACCTATGCCATGGATAAAACAGCCGTCTACACCACCAGCGGGAGAATCCCAGGTGCAGATCTGGCAGACTTCCAGGTATTAGACAATGGCCAGAACGATTCAGGTGCCCCCCAGGGATATGCAAAAGACAGTCGTCAGGTCTACTTCCATAACGGGGACGGAAAGGTGAAGATCATCAAGGGCGCGGAGGTTTCCTCTTTTCGCTCATTGGGCGACACTTATTTTGCCAGGGATGAGAAACGAATCTATGCTTACGGTAAGCAGCTTCCCAAGGCGGATCTGCCCTCATGGGAATTGCTCAGTCACTGGTATTCCCGCGATGCCAAGCGGGTGTACTACCTCAACCGGGAGATTAAGGGGGCGGACCGGGATAGCTTCACCGTATGCACCCCGCTGGACGCACCTCCACTTGCTGACCACCTGGCCCGTGACAAGGAATATTTTTACCAAAACGATGAGATGATTGAAGAAACGCTGTGGCTGGAACGGCTGCACGAAATGACCCAAGAACCGTAAACGGAGGAAAACGGCTATGGACTATTTGAAGATATTGCACGAAAACCCTGATCTGGCAGAGGAGTTTGATTCCCTATTTGACTTCTTCCTGCTGGATGAGTTATCCCCGAGGGATGACGCAGAAGGCCGATGCACCTTTTCCCTACCCGGTATGGCCTTTGCCAGAGATGGCTCCGGTGGAGAATACCACCTGTTGGAAGATGGCTCCATCGGCTATTACAGCAGCGAAGGTGAGGCAGGCCGTCTGGCTGAGAGCATGGATGACCTTTTTTCACTGATTGTGAGCTGCATCTGCTGGCATGACTGCTGTGACGCAAAGGAGTATGCGGACTTCAAAACACTGGAGAAATACGGACAGAGGCAGCGCAACATCAACTTGGAAGATATGGATATGGACAGCTGGCGGCGGGTAGCTGATGCGCTCGGCATCCCTACCGATGAGCCGCTGGCTCCGGTTCTGGAGCGGTTCCGCAAAGCAACACAGCGCCAGCCTCTGTATCAGTGTATGTTCCATGAGGATGATGGCAGCCTGACCGAATCATACGGCTTGATGTTTGAATGAGAAAGGAGCAATCCCTATGAAAGCATTTGACACCAATTACAAACTGCTGGACGAGATGTATCAGGACGATTACTATCCTGCTTTTCTGGTGGATAAGGTAAAGGACGAGCTCCAGAAGGTCATCGACCTGCTGGAGAGCGGCGAAACCGACATTGAAGTAATACAGGAAACGCTGGATGAGGCGGTCTGCGGCATCAATGATCTCCAGGACGAATTTTACGAGAACGACAGCGAGATCGAAACGGTGGCCCGGGATTGTATTGGAGTCACTGTGGCCTACATTCTGGAGTGGTTCGGCATTCCGATTGATATTGAGGAGGCCATCCGAGAAAGGGACTGGTGAAAACAATGTCCATTGAAAATATGTTTGGCGACCTGGATAAGATTGACATTCTGGCAGAAACCAAAACAGGAGAAGTGGTAATGGTTTTGGTCTGCAATGGCTTTATTGACGGCTCCCCGGAAACGCAGAAGGCCCTGCTCGACAAGATGGAGGGCTATAGCATTGACCTATACCACCGTTATGGTTGTAGAAAGTAATTTGTAGCCGGAGAGATTAAGATGGACAGCAAAACGATGGATTGCCCCTCCTGTGGTCAGATGGCGGCACAGATGAAGGAAGACAGCAGCATCTCCTACCGCCAATATGACCAGCTTCTCCAGAAACTCATGGAACTGGAGCGGCAGGGTGACATGGAACTGTACGCCGGTGACTGCCCTCTGGAGGATACTGGCGCGGTGCTGGACGCTGAGCAGCACTATACCGTCTGCCACTATATGCAATGCCGAAGCTGCGGAGCCCTCTACTTTGTGGGAGCCTGCATCCGGGGTGCGCCGGTCTTTCGGCAGGTGGCAGACATCGGAAAAGAGAACCTGGACACCCGGCTGTGGGGCCGGTGTGGAACCTATTACTTACAGAAAAAAGACTGAAGGAGGCGTCAATATGGATGTCGTGAAACTCCCCAAAAAAGTCCGTATGGTCTGCTATGAGATCATGGATGGCAAAGAAGAAGCCTTGGACACGCTGGAATCCTTTGCCGATAAATACCCCCATCAGGTAGCAGCAGTTAAGGCTGAGGTTGCCTATTTTAACATGGACTATGAAAAGGCCCTGGCTTTGGATCTGGCCATCCTTCCCTGGCTGGAGGAGTGGTATTACAGCAATGTGAGCGATGAACACATGATCGCCATGACGGTGGCGGCCATCCGGCTCCACCGGGAGCAGGAACTGATTGATGCGCTGACGAAGGAACAGGCGCGCATCCGGGCTGAGAACGGCCTCCCCCAGCGGGATCGGTTCTGTGACATCCTTATGGACTACCTCAAGCGGGGCGTGATGCCCTTTGCGGACAATGACAAGAACTACCCTTACCATGAGCCGGAGGAGCCCCAGACGAAGGAGCAGCTCTGGGCAAAGCTGGTGGAACAGAATAAGAAACTCTCACAGGACGATCCCGATGCCAGGCGGAAGCTCTATAACCACTGCTGTATGTTCGGAACCGCCAGGGATGCCGTAGATCTCTTTGAGGAGATTCAAGGCGTGCCCATGGCTGACTCCTCCTATCGGGACGCAATCGCCCGCTATCTCTATTTAGGCGAACGGGAGAAGGCGCTCCAGACAGCGGAGCGGTTGGCAACATCGCGGCTGTGGGCGGTTGCTGGGCCGACGCAGGTGCGTCCCATGTCCTTCTTTGAGGACCCGAACCTGCGGGAGTTTTTGCTGGAGCCGGAATCCCTCCGGCGCATCCGGGAAGCTGCCTTCATTGATGACGGGAGTTTGATCCGAAAGTAAATTGCTTGGGAATGGAGGATCTGCTATGAGCAAGGAGCTGGAACTGTATAAAGCATTTATTGACGGCCTTGTGGAGCGGAAAGACAGCATGACGGCTCTGTGGGTCAAGGGTGATGGCTTTCCAAAGACGGAGAACAACAAGGCGAAGAATGATCTTCTCACCGCACTGACACCGGAGCAGAAAGATGTGCTGGCCGAGATGCTTCAAGACGAACATATTGCGGGTATCCACGATACTCTTGCATATATCAATGAGATGATGGATCTGGAGGGGCTGGAGCTTCATCAGGACGGTGAATCCTATCCCAACGACTATTTTGAGAGCCTGCACTATGACTTCATCAGCCGTTGTGACGGAGATGAGTGGCCGGAATAAAAGGAGGCGTGACGGATGTATATCCCCTGGATACCCTCCGTGAAGAAGAAGGATCGGAGAAGATCTTCGACTTCCGGGACAAGCTGGAAGAAGTGTTTACCACCGGCGACGGCCCGGAGGTGCTCACCCTCACCGGCGGAGCCACCGGCCTTTTCTGCGGCTATGTGGATTTCATTGCCTGGGACATCCAGACGGCGCTCCAGATGGCCAAGAAATTCTTCGAGGATAGCGACATCCCCTGGGCCAGCTTCCACACCTTCCGCCGGGAGGCGGGCACGGTGAACCTGAAAACGCCGCCCAAGGAGGAGCCGGACGATGAGGATCAGGTCCCCGAGCTGGACGAGACGCTGACGGGCATGGACTATATCCCTTACACCCCGCAGGACGAAGAAGAATTCTTCCAGCAGCTGGAGCAGTGGAACGACGAGGACGAGTACACCCGCTGCATCCAGGCCTTGAATGCCATCCCGGAGGATTGGCGGAACTACCGCATTGCCTACGCCATGGCACGGGCGCTGGAGAACTATGCCATCATTGGGGACCACGACGAGGGTACCCCTAACTATAAGGGAGATAAGGCCCTGCGCCGAGCCATTGATGTGCTGGAGTCTGTCCGGGAGGAGGGCCAGGACAAGGCGGAGTGGAATATGCGGATGGCCTATGGATATCAGTATCTCTATGGTCAGGAGGAAAAAGCCATCCCCTACGCCCAGCGGTGGGCGGAGCTGGACCCGGAAGACGAGGATGCCCCGACGGTGATTCAGGAGTGCCAGAAAGAAATCGCGAAGCGGGCCGAGGCAGAGGCCGAGAATGAGAGTGACCACACAGGCGTCTTCACCGGCTTTGTGCTGCTGTCCAAGGCAGAATGGGACAAAGAGCAGTTCATCCGGGACATGAAGGAAAAATGGAACATCGCCGTGGAGGAATACGACGCCAGTGAGGAGAAGGACGACGACGCGCTGGTATTCGAAGTAGGCGATATGCTCGCCGCCGTCAGCCTGGCGACCTATCCTATACAAATTCGACTGGAATCTCATAATTTGCTGTAAGCACGTATGGTCCGGCCCTCTGTTGCAAGAGGGCCTCCACCCCTAAAAGTAATATAGTTTGATGCTATGCGTTTTGTTCGCACTCCAGCGAACATGAAAGGAGGAGATAGCATGAGGAGAGAGAGCGTCACTGTCCAGAAGTGCAAGAAACAGATGGCCTCCCTTGGATTTGACAGTCAACTGGCGTACCATCGGGTAAAGCTGATCTTGAAAATATACCGAGATGTGGTATGGGTTCTCAGTGAGCGAGCTGAGGAGCTACACGAATACGCATGGGAGCTTGGAAATCGGGATGCCGACGCTGGCCTCTGCTATCTGGAAAACTTCGCCCCAGATATTGACCTCCAAGAATTTGAGGAGAAGGTCTGCTGCGTAATGGAGAGCCGCATGTTGGTCGATGTGATTGATAGAGCTCTACTTCGTCTGAAACGATATCCGGATCGTGGCGAGCTTTATTATGAGATACTGGTCAAGCAGTTTATTCACCGCTTCAATAGCACAGAGAAAGAACTGCTGGATGAGTTAAATATAGAGCGAAGCGTCTTCTATGATCGCAAACGAGAGGCTCTTTTCCTGTTTTCTGTCTGCCTTTTTGGATACGCAGTTCCAGAACTTCAGGAAGAAATGGAAGTGCCCCGACGATTTCCCGACTAATTCCCGATGAAAAACCGACCCAATCCCTACTCCCTTCCGACTTTGCTCCTGCTATACTCGGTACAGTGGCAGGTATGCACAAAAATGAATAGGTCAAGTCATTAGAGGCTCCAGACGCTGAAAAGCATCTGGGGCCTCTTTGTTCCTGCCGCAATATGGCGGCAGGAAATAACCGGGGGTACAGGAATGTGCCTCCGGTCTTTTTCTGCCCGGTACCAGGAGGGCCGGCGTGGGCTGGGAGGCTTATATAGCTAAGTACCCCTGATTTCAAGATTTTGATTTTTCATCAAAATCTTGAAATCAGGAGGGAAGGCAAATGGATGCCAATTCCGAGTATATCCTTATAGTTTTTAATACTTGTACGCAGAAATATGAAGAAGTCACTGTATCTGCGGAGGTTTATCGCACATATAACAGGACAAACTGGAATATCAGAGACAACAATGATAGTTTTTTCGCCCACGAAATTCAGCTGAGCTCCTTGATCGGAGCTCAGGACTGTGGATATGAAAATTTCCGCGAGTTTATCGATGCTGTAAATACCCCAGAAAATATTATTCTCAAACCATTGGAAAAAAAGGCCCTGTACCATGCAATCTCGACCCTGTCTGTCGCAGATCAGGCACTGGTGCAGGGCATATTTTTTGAGGGTCAGGGTGAAGTTGAATATTCAAAAAAATTGGGTATTTCACAGCCTGCAGTACATAAACGAAAGGTTCGTATTCTAAGATATCTCAAAAAAGTTTTAGAAAAATAAGTTTGGAGGGTTATAAAAACGCCTACTTCTTCCCCTATACAAGTGAGAAGGAAGTTAAGCGGAATTTGCGGGTGGCAGCCTACTGCCGAGTGTCTACCGACGATGAAGAGCAGCTTTCCAGTTATGAAAATCAGCGTGACTACTATACCGACAAAATCATGAATGAACCGGGCTGGACGATGGTTGATGTGTTCGCAGATGAGGGAAAGACTGGGACCTCGACCTGTTCACGCAAGGACTTCCTGCGGATGATCAAGCAATGCCGACAGGGAAAAATCGACATGATCCTGACAAAGTCAGTCTCACGATTTGCCCGGAACACTGTGGATACGCTCAACTTCACGCGGGAACTGCGAAACCTGGGGATTCCGGTTATCTTTGAGGAGCAGAATATCAACTCCATCTATCCGGAGAGCGAATTCCTCATCACGCTCTACGGCGCATTTGCTCAGTCCGAAAGTGAGAACACCAGTTCCCGCGTCACCTGGGGGATCAGACAGGCCATGCGTTCTGGTCACGCGCACCTGCATTATAAATGGCTGCTGGGATATGAGCGCGGGCCGGATGGGAAGGCCGTGATCGTTCCGGAGCAGGCGGAGACCGTCCGTTTCATCTACCAGCGGTACTTGGCGGGCGATACCCTTCGTACCATCAAAGCGGCCCTTGAAGAAAAAGGCTGCTTGACTGTCACGGGAAAGACAGAGTGGACCCCTGCCCGTATTCAGAGCATTCTGACCAATGAGAAATACTGCGGTGACGCATTGCTGCAGAAAACCTTCATCCAGGACTGTATCAGCAAAAAGGTTATTCAAAACACGGGGCAGCTCCCCAAGTATCTGATCCAAAATCATCATCCTGCCATCATCAGTCGAGAGGAGTTCGACGCTGTCCAGCTGGAGCTTGCCCGTCGGCGGGCTCGCACTGGCGGAACGAGAAAGAGTGCCCCTACGGGCCGGTGCAAATACAGCGGTAAGTACATACTCAGCAACCTACTATTCTGCGGCGAGTGCGGAACAGCTTACCGGCGATGTGTCTGGCAACGAAAGGGATATCAGCGTGTGGTGTGGCGGTGCATCAGTCGGATAACCTACGGAACAAAATACTGTAAGCACTCCGCTACTATTGATGAAGATCTGCTAAAGCAAGCAATTTTAACTGCTGTCAACCGCGTGATGGCCAGTCAGGAGAATCTGACAGACAAATTAATCAGTGCTATGCGGGAGGAACTGCTGACAATCCCCGGCGAAGACTTAAGCCTTTCCGATATCGACCGGGCTTTAGAGAATTTGGCAAGCCAGTTCGATCAGCTGCTGAAAGAAGCTTCCCTCTCTGCTGATAGTTCAGAGAATGCAGAGCAATTCCGGCGCATCTCCACCGCTATGGCCGAATTGAAAGAGCGTCGAGCACAAATAGAGAAGCTCCACCGAGAAAATGAGCAGATGTATCGTCGGACTAAAGCTGCAGAGGCAGCATTGCCGGCTGCTTCGGCGGAACTTACAGAGTGGAAAGAAGATGTACTCTATCAACTGCTGGAAAAGGTGACTGTACTGGATGAGGCGCGAATCAAAGTGACGTTTCGCAGTGGCGTGGAAATTGAACAGGCATTGGAAATAGACGAGAGGAGTGTGACGGCATGAGTATTTATGCCACGGGAGACTGCCACGGAACCTTCCGCCGGTTTGGCCGAAAATACTTCCCGGAACAAGCCAACATGTCCCGTGACGACCTCGTTATTATCTGCGGTGACTTCGGAGGCCTCTGGGAAAGTTCTGAGGAGGAAAACTATTGGCTGGACTGGCTGAATGACAAGCCCTGGACAACCCTATGGGTGGATGGAAACCACGAGAACTTCACGCTGCTTTCAGAATTCCCGCTTGAGATGTGGCATGGAGGAATGGTACATCGGATACGGCCCAACATCCTGCACCTCATGCGTGGACAGGTGTTTGAACTTCAGGGATATACTTTCTTTACCATGGGCGGGGCCAAGAGCCACGATGTGGAGGATGGAATTCTGGACCCAAAGGCACCAGACTTCGAAACCCGGCGTATGATGCTCCATATCATGGGGCGGCGCAGATACCGAGTGCTAGGACAGTCCTGGTGGCCAGAGGAGCTGCCTTCGAAAAACGAGTATACTCGGGCTCGACAAAACCTGGATAAACACGATTGGGCAGTGGACTACATCATCACTCACTGTGCCCCAACTGATCTCGCCCTGGCAATCAACCGTCACAATAAGGCAGATCCGCTCACGGATTTCCTTCAAGAGATTCAGGAAAAGGCTCAGTATCATTACTGGCTGTTTGGACATTATCACGGCAATCAGGCAATCGACAATAAACATATCCTGCTCTGGGAACAGATCGTGCAGGTCATATAGAATCACAGCAAAGAGAAGTGTGGCAGTGCAATGCCGCATTTCTCTTTGCTGTGATCTACGGAATAAGGCGCATGACGTCAGAAAGGAGAAGTCCATGAACATCCGGAAGCCCATTGATTACAGCGCGATGTATACTGGTTTGGATCAGGCACTGGAAAGAAACCTGCCGCAGATGGAGCTGTATCTCGAAATCGGGAAACTGGTCAGCGCCAGAAAGGAAAAAGGAGCGGCAGTGGCGGCAGCAGAGTATCTTGCGGTCAAGTATCCCGACAACTCTGGCTTTTCACCGCGGAACCTCCGTCGGATGCGGGACTTTTTCCGGACCTATGAAACTACACCTGACATTCTGAAGGAGGCTCTCCTGATTGGGTGGACGCAGAATGTGGTTATCATGGAGGCAGACCTGGCTATGGATCAGCGGCATTGGTATCTTCGGGCTGTTTTGCAGTTCGGATGGTCAAAGGCGGAGCTGCTGCGGCAGATCAGCGAATCCGCGCATGAGAAAATGAATTTCGACGTTTCAACGGGCACAGGCTATACTGACTGTGACGAACCGAGACAGGATGATGAGGATTCTTTCTGTGAGTCACGGCATAATTTGCAAGAGTCCAGTGGCCGAGTTTGTAATAAGAAATCTGACGGAAAAGGGGGGAATGGAGTACTCGTTTCACGTCGCCTCTGCTACTGTCAAGCGGGAAGAAATCGGCAATCCGGTCTACCCTTCTGCCCAGAAGAAACTGGCGGTGCATGGAATCTCCTGTGCCGGCCACGTGGCCCGGCAGTTGACCAGTTGCGACTATGCGGAGTACGATTTGCTGATCGGCATGGAGCAGGCCAATGTCCACAATATGCGCCGCATTTTCTGCGGCGACCCAGAGGAGAAGATTCATCTGTTGATGGGGTATGCTGGCCAACCAGGCCAAGAGGTTGCCGATCTATGGAACACTGGAGACTTCGAGTCCACATGGAAAGATGTGTCGGTGGGCTGTCAAGGGCTGCTTGAGCATCTCGTAAAGGAAATGAGAACTAAATAAGTTCAAGCGATCAGATCCCGCTTATGAAAAAAGATGCCTCTTGTCATAGCGCGAAGATGATCGCTGTTAACAAAAAAATCATTCGTCTGGTACAATTCACTTAGGTCCCTTTTTTAGAGTGAAATTACAATATACCAATTTGACAAAAAAGCCTGCCCTGAATATATGCCGAACCCTGAAACCCTTGCGGCGCAAGGCTTTGTTAAGCGAGGGGTTCGGATTGTATCACTAGGTCACGAAACGCCCCGAAAACAGCTGTTTTCGGGGCGTTTTGCTATGTAAAAAGTTCTCGTTTTG
>ERZ827037.3247-NODE-3247-length-11168-cov-10.535049_pt1 | contig 11168 bp, 8 predicted proteins | sample MGYA00519924_ERZ827037 | MGnify/ENA primary metagenome ERZ827037 (study PRJEB31778, sample SAMEA3449250) | human gut metagenome | biome: human gut; feature: human-associated habitat; material: faeces | place: United Kingdom | collected 2010/2012 ...
TGAATATGGACGACTTTTTTACATCAGAGGAAAAAAAGGAGCTTTTTTCACTCTATCGGCACTTGATGCAATCTGCTGGAGACAGTATTTCCTGGAAGGATTGTATAAAATTAAAGAATCATCTTATCAAAGCTGCCCAATGTAACGGGCTGCAACGCAATAACTTCGGGATGAATCCCGTTATCAAAGATCTGCAAACGGCAGTCATCGTAGCCGAAGAAATCGGAATGAAAGGTTCGTGCCTTATCGGTATCATGCTGCACGAGATTGTAAAAACGCATATTCTGTCTATCGACGAGGTAAGCGTGGAATACGGAGAGGATGTGGCAAGTATCATCAAGGGATTGGTGAAAACGAATGAGTTGTATGCGAAGAGCCCGGCAATAGAGTCGGAAAATTTCCGTAACCTCCTGCTATCCTTTGCTGAAGATATGCGTGTGATCCTGATTATGATAGCCGACCGTGTGAATGTAATGCGCCAAATCAAGGATACGGGAAACGAGGAAGACCGGATAAAGGTGGCCAACGAGGCTGCTTATCTGTATGCTCCGTTGGCACATAAGCTGGGGCTCTATAAGCTGAAATCGGAATTGGAAGACTTGTCGCTGAAATACACACAACGGGATACTTATTATTTTATAAAGGATAAGTTGAACGAGACGAAGGCGTCACGCGACAAGTATATCGCAGCCTTTATCGAACCGATCAAGAAGAAAGTGACGGAAGCGGGCTTGAAGTTCGACATCAAGGGACGTACCAAATCCATTCATTCGATATGGAACAAGATACAGAAGCAGAAAACCCCGTTTGAGGGTATTTATGATCTGTTCGCTATCCGCATTATCCTGGATTCGGAACCTGACCCGGCAAAAGAAAAGCAGGAATGCTGGCAGGTATATTCTATCGTGACGGATATGTATCAGCCTAACCCGAAGCGTCTGCGTGACTGGCTGTCGATTCCGAAAAGCAACGGTTACGAGTCATTGCATATCACCGTAATGGGACCGGAAGGGAAATGGGTGGAAGTGCAGATACGTACCCGCCGCATGGATGAGATTGCCGAACGGGGACTGGCCGCGCACTGGAGATATAAAGGTATCAAAGGAGAAACGGGCCTGGACGAATGGCTGACTTCGGTACGGGAGGCGTTGGAGAATGCAGACAACGACTCAATGAAGATGATGGATCAGTTCAAGATGGATCTTTACGAGGACGAGGTTTTCGTGTTCACTCCTAAAGGGGATTTGTTCAAGTTGGCAAAAGGGGCTACGGTACTCGACTTTGCCTTTCATATCCATAGCAAACTGGGATGCAAATGTATCGGCGCTAAAGTAAACGGCAAGAATGTCCAACTGAAGCAGAAGTTGAACAGTGGCGACCAGGTGGAAATAATGACTTCAAATACCCAGACTCCGAAGCAGGATTGGCTGAACATCGTAACTACCTCCAAAGCCCGCACGAAGATACGACAGGCGCTCAAAGAAATGGTGGCACGCCAACATGACTTTGCAAAGGAAACACTTGAACGAAAATTCAAAAACCGCAAACTGGAGTATGATGAAGCGACCATGATGCGCCTCATCAAGCGTTTGGGCTTTAAAAACGTGACGGAGTTCTATCAGAAGATCGCTGACGGTGTGCTGGATGTAAACGAGATTCTGGACAAATATGTGGAGCAGCAGAAACGGGACAACGACACGCGCGACGAAATAGTCTACCGCAGTGCTGAAGGGTACAACCTGCAAGCGGCACAGGAAGAAACTACCTCCAAAGAGGATGTGCTCGTAATCGACCAGAATCTAAAAGGATTAGAATTCAAGTTGGCAAAATGTTGTAACCCTATCTATGGCGACGATGTATTCGGTTTCGTAACGGTAAGTGGCGGGATAAAGATTCACCGGGCAGACTGTCCGAACGCCAATCAGATGCGTGAACGTTTTGGTTATCGGATTGTGAAAGCCCGTTGGGCAGGCAAGTCGGAAGGGACACAGTATCCCATTACGCTGCGCGTCGTAGGGCACGATGATATCGGCATTGTGACGAATATTACTTCTATCATATCTAAGGAAAATGGAATCACACTACGCTCCATAGGAATCGATTCAAACGACGGGCTGTTCTCCGGTACACTAACGGTCATGGTTGGAGATACAGGTCGCCTGGAAGCGCTGATCAAAAAGCTAAGAACAGTGAAAGGAGTGAAACAAGTGAGCCGGAACTAGTTTTTTTCACCACAGATTAACACAGATTCTCACAGATTAAAAAGACAAGTACAGTATAGCCACTCCGAAAGGACTGAGTTCAAAATAAATTGCATTAATTTGCACAATCCTGCATTTTGCCTTTTCTTTCTTTAATCTGTGAAAATCTGTGTTAATCTGTGGTGAAGAATTCTATCGCACTTTCTTCCTTTTATAATAAGGATAAGTCACCAAAACAAAGAATATCAAAGCTATCGAAGCTACTATCTGACCGATATGAAGCATTTTGTCTGTATCCAACTCCATACAGCAGGCAGCTGCGATACCTAAAGAAATACCCATTTCACTAGCCAATAAATGAGTGGTATTTGCAGTTCCCCGTTGACAATGATGGGATAGCTTCACGAACATAATCAGGAACTCCGGCATGATAAAGCCTAATCCAAGTCCCAGGAGTATGGAAGAAACGCCTATCGGAGTACTATTCAACAATGATATGGCAAGAATCTCTAGTCCAAGCCCCATAATTACCAGTCTCAATGTTTTTTCTTTCAGGAAAAAGAGACGAGCAAACAAGAGAGATACCAAGTAACCGCCCCCCACTCCTACAAAGAAAGGCACTGAAACACCTGTATTTCCCAAAATGGAATCATTCAGGAAAGGATGTACAAGAGGCATCAGCAATCCCGGAACAAACGTAATCAGAATCATATTGATAGCCGGAATCCAACTACGCAACAGTAGAAAACGGTCAAAAGAATAAAGTCTGGTGACAATCGGTGCACGGAAAGGTACATATATTCCCGATACGACAAGAATCCCTAACACTCCGGCAATAACGGATACGTACAGCAAATTCCGGATTGGATAACTCTGATAAAGCCAGACTCCGAGAACGATACCTAGAATCATTCCCAAACGGGCTACCCACGAAAAACTGACATTCCCTGCGCTACGGAGCGTAGAGTTGGTGATGTCGATAGCCAACGTGATACCCGCAGTAGTGGCTACACCGAACGCCAATCCTTGTACAGTGCTTAGCAGGATAAGTTCCGTAAGGTTCGTCACAAACGCATAGCCTACCGTCGCTGCCACCATAAGAGCGAAAGCATATATACATACGTGCTTCCGTTTGTAAGCGTCCACCAAATAGGCATGGAAAGGACCGATCAGGAACATTCCCAATGTAAAAAAAAGAAAGATTACTCCTGTCTGTGCCACCGGCACTCCGAGACGGTCTGCCATCTCAACGGAGAGTACCGGAAATAACACATACAAGGACACAAACAACAGCAAATTAGCTATACATATCCGTATAAAATGTGCTGTCCACAATGTAACTGCCATATATTGCTTTAATATTGTTCCTTCTCGTTGGGGAAGTAGCAGTTCTTTACGTCGGACACATAACGACTGATAGCATCGGTCATCACTGTGAACAAATCGGCATAACGACGCAAGAAACGGGGACGGAAACCATTATTCATGCCCAACATATCCTGAATCACCAACACCTGACCATCTACATGTCCACCGGCACCGATACCAATAATAGGTATAGTCAACTCACCGGCTACACGTTCTGCAAGGGTTGCGGGAATCTTTTCAAGAACAATAGCGAAACAACCTGCTTCTTCCAGCAAATGGGCGTCACGAATCAATTTCTCCGCTTCGGCGTCATCTTTGGCGCGCACGGTATAGGTTCCGTATTTGTTGATAGACTGCGGCATTAGTCCCAAATGTCCCATCACCGGAATACCTGCACCGACAATGCGTCTCACCGTATCGATGATTTCTTCTCCGCCTTCCATCTTCAAAGCGTCAGCATGACTTTCTTTCATGATGCGGATAGCGGAAGCAAGACCTTCCATCTCGTTGCCTTGATAGGAACCGAAAGGCATATCCACCACCACCATAGCACGTTTTACACCACGCACCACAGATTTTGCATGGTAGATCATCTGGTCAAGCGTGATAGGCAATGTAGTCACGTTACCTGCCATTACATTGGAAGCGGAATCGCCTACAAGGATTACGTCTATCCCCGCACCGTCCACAATCTGCGCCATCGTGTAATCGTAGGAAGTAAGCATTGAAATCTTTTCGCCTCTCTGTTTCATTTCAACCAAGCGATGTGTCGTCACCTTTCTTGTGTCATCTGATATATAACCAGCCATTTCTTTCTAATTAAAAATTATAAATTAAAAATTAAAATCGGGGCAGCATTGGCGCTACCTGAAAATCGGGGGCAAAGTTATAACATTTAATTCATAACAGAGAAGGAAATGCAAAAAATCCTCTCAATCCCTTGTCAGAGACAGCAATTTCTCATAACTCATTCTGGTAAAGTCATCCATTATATAATGTGCTTTTCCGGTAATGGCTTCGCGGGAATTGGTTGTAGCAAGACCGATCACGGTTGCACCGGAAGTCATTCCCGCCTGCAGACCATGAAAAGAATCTTCAAAAACGTATGTGTTTTCTGGAGTAGCTCCAAATACTTCCATCCCTAGAAGGAAACAATCGGGAGCAGGTTTGGAACGGGCAAACATCTCTCCGGTAAGAATACGGTCTACCATTGCCGGAAACTCGGGATGAGCATTGTAGACGTTCTGCATCTTCTCTTCATTAGAGCTGGTTACTACGGCTATCTTCACACCATGACGGCGGAGTTCGGCGATAAAAGCTTCCACTCCGGGAATATATTCATAGGACATCTGTTTCTCAAAAACATTGAGGTCTGCCGTGATTTTCTGCCGGGCTTCCGGAAGAGCTGAAAAGTATTTCTCGTAGATTTGCGTCAGCGTCTGCCCTTTGATACAGCGTCCGAAATCTTCCTCATTCAGATATTTACGTCCCTGCTCGTCCCAAAAGACAGTGTACTGTGTTTCCGTATCCATAATAACACCGTCAAAGTCGAACAGCGCTGCAATTGTTTTCGTTGTATTCATATGAAACTTTCTTTTTACCTAAAACGTTAAACCTTGTGTATCTATGCCTGCAAAGTTCCGAATAATCATCGAATCAGACAAATAATTTGTACCTTTGCAATGCTAAAAAAAACGTAACGGACGTTTTTATCCAACAAATCGACTTTTATTTATCCAACGAATCGACCAACGTATGAGCAAGAACGACCCACATATCTTAGGAAAGGAAAGTATCGGCAAGTTACTGCTACAATATTCCATTCCTGCCATTATCGGAATGACGATTACTTCTATCTACAACATTATTGACAGTATCTTCATCGGACATGGTGTGGGGGCAATGGCCATTGCAGGACTGGCTATCAGTTTCCCTCTGATGAATCTCGTAGTCGCTTTCTGTACATTGGTATCGGCAGGCGGATCAACCCTTGCCTCTATTCGATTGGGACAAAAGGATCTGAAAGGTGCTACGGAAATTCTATCACACACGCTTATGCTTTGTATCACCAATTCTGTCTTCTTCGGAATATTGTCCTTTATCTTTCTCGATGATATCCTGCTGTTTTTCGGTGCCAGTCACGACACACTTCCATACGCACGCAGTTTCATGCAGGTAATCTTGTTGGGAACTCCTATTACTTATACAATGATAGGATTGAACAATGTGATGCGCGCTACCGGGTATCCGAAGAAAGCAATGCTTACATCGATGGTGACGGTAGTTGCCAATATCATCCTCGCCCCTATTTTTATCTTCCACTTTGAATGGGGAATGCGGGGAGCTGCTACGGCAACGGTTATTTCACAGCTCATCGGCATGGTATGGGTGGTAAATCACTTCATGCAGAAAGAGAGTACAGTGCACTTCGAAGGAACAATCTGGAAGATGAAAGGGAGAATCGTAGAGAGCATTTTCGCTATCGGCATGTCACCTTTCCTAATGAATGTTTGCGCTTGCATTATTGTCATTATTATCAATAATAGTCTACAGGAACACGGAGGAGACATGGCTATCGGCGCGTATGGTATCATCAACCGGCTGCTGACTCTTTACGTAATGATTGTATTAGGATTGACGATGGGAATGCAGCCGATTGTCGGCTATAACTTCGGAGCACAGAAACTTAATCGCGTCAAACAGACTTTACGACTGGGAATTCTTTCAGGAGTGGTTATCACTAGTAGCGGATTTCTGATTTGCGAACTATTCCCTCATGCCGTATCAGCTCTCTTCACAGACAGTGACGAATTGATTGATCTGGCAGTAGAAGGGCTTCGCTTGGCAGTACTTATGTTCCCATTCGTAGGAGCACAGATTGTTATCGGTAACTTCTTCCAAAGTATCGGAAAAGCGAAAATAAGCATTTTCTTATCCCTGACGCGACAGTTGCTTTATCTTCTGCCCTGCCTGTTGCTTTTCCCGAATTGGTGGGGATTGAAAGGTATTTGGATCAGTATGCCGGTGTCGGATGCATTAGCCTTTATCACAGCAGTAATCAGCTTGATGATATATATTAAAAAGGTATCGAAACAACAGCCGATAGCTGAATAAAGGATAGTTACTGTTCATTTTCTCATTTTTATTGTTCAATCAGTCCTAATTAGGGATTTATCAATTGCCCATCCGGTTGAAAACTCTATATTTGCATAAAGTTTTCAAAACTACAAACGATTAAACTATGTTGAGAAAGAATTTATATGGGCTTTTATCGTGCCTGTTTCTCGCAGGATGCGGTATGATAGATTACCATCCGTACGATGTCCGCATCAGTGGTGAGACAAATGTCAATGCACATAATATGGAAAAGATAGAAGCAAATTGCAAAGGCAAAACTACAATCCGTTTTGCTGCAATGGGAGATTCACAACGTTGGTATGACGCAACGGAGGACTTCGTAAAAGAGATCAATAAACGGGATGATATTGACTTTGTAATCCATGGAGGAGATATGAGTGATTTTGGAGTGACCAAAGAGTTTCTCTGGCAACGGGATATCATGAACGGGTTAAAAGTACCTTATGTAGCCCTTATCGGAAATCATGATTGTCTGGGAACAGGAGAAGAAACTTATAAAGCAGTATTCGGCCCTACCAACTTTTCTTTTATAGCAGGCAACGTGAAGTTCGTCTGTCTCAATACGAACGCTTTAGAATATGACTACTCCGAGCCCATTCCAAACTTCACCTTTATGGAAGAAGAGATAACAAACAGAAGTGATGAATTTGAAAAGAGTGTGGTATGTATGCACGCACGCCCAGATACAGACGTGTTCAATAACAATGTAGTAAAAGTTTTCCAACACTATGTCACTCAGTATAAGGGCCTACAGTTTTGCACGGCTGCACATACCCATCATTTTCGGGATGACATACTCTTTGATGATGGAATACATTATATAACCAGTGATTGTATGGATTACCGTACTTATCTGGTATTCACTATAACTCCGGAAAGCACCTCTGAAAATCCTGATTATGAATTGGTTGAATACTAAATATATTTTATGGACGGGAGTATTATCAATACTTCTCTCTATCTCCGGTCCGGTCTCGGCTACTTACAGAACAGATACAATTATCAACACGTATAAAGCCGATTCATTGCGTTTCATCATCAAGGCTGACTCAATTATCGCCTTCCAAGCCGGAGATTCTTTATTTACGATTATCAAAGCAGACTCCGTATTGCCCGCTGCATCGAAAAAAGTTAAACATACCCGTTACGATAAACGGGTTCACCGTTTCCGCAGAAATTGGGAACGAATCATTCCTACCCACTCTAAGATACAGTTTGCCGGCAACATGGGATTACTTTCTTTTGGTACGGGATGGGATTATGGAAAACATAATCAATGGGAGACTGATTTATTGCTTGGATTTATTCCGAAGTATTCTTCAAAAAAGGCTAAAATAACCATGACTCTTAAACAAAACTACATGCCGTGGAGTATTAATATAGGAAAAGGATTCTCTACAGAACCCCTTACTTGTGGCCTATACATGAATACCGTATTTGGGGATCAGTTTTGGGTAAATGAACCGGAACGCTATCCAAAAGGTTATTATGGTTTTTCAAGCAAAGTACGTTTTCACATTTTCATGGGACAACGCCTGACTTACGATATTGACCCGCAACGCAGGTTTCTAGCCAAGTCCGTAACATTTTTCTATGAAATCAGTACTTGTGATCTTTATGTGGTCAGTGCTGCTACTAACAGCTATCTGCGTCCTCGTGATTATCTCAGCTTGTCTTTCGGACTAAAATTCCAATGGTTATAAACAAAATTACAATGACTTATAATGATGATACATACCCTCACCAACAATCCGCTATTTCGGGGAATTACTCCGGAAAAGCTCTCTGCCAACCTGGAAGAAGTTAGTTTTCACGCCCGTTCATATAAGAAAGGGGAAATCCTGGCACGGCAAGGAGACGTATGCAATCGTCTTATAATCTTGATAAAAGGAAGTGTGCGCGGAGAAATGATCGATTACTCTGGACGGCTTATCAAAATAGAGGATATAGCTGCGCCAAGAGCACTCGCTCCTTTATTTCTGTTCGGTGAGGACAACCGTTATCCGGTAGAAGTAACAGCCAACGAGTTGACCGAGGTTATCGAACTTCCCAAACCAAGCGTTTTGAATCTCTTTCGCAAGAACGAACAATTTTTGGAGAACTATATGAATCTTTCCGCCAACTATGCCCGTACTTTGTCGGATAAACTTTTCTTTATGTCATTCAAAACGATTCGACAGAAACTGGCTTCTTACCTGCTTCGGCTCTACAAACAGCAACAACAATCATACATTATCCTCGACCGTTCACAACAGGAATTGAGTGATTACTTCGGAGTATCCCGCCCTTCCCTCGCCCGTGAACTGGCACATATGCAGGAAGACGGATTATTGATAGCCGACCGTAAACATATCACTATTTTACAGAAAGAAGAACTAGTCCGGCTTATCCAATAATGAGTATTCAGACAAAAAAATATTCATTGTTGTAACATTAGTTACAGAATCACGTAAAACCTTTGCCCTACTTTTGCGTTCAATAAACTGAAAGACTAATTAAAACGTAAAAGTTATGAGTATGTTTTGTTATCAATGTCAAGAGACAGCAATGGGTACAGGTTGTACCTTGAAAGGAGTATGTGGTAAAACATCCGAAGTGGCTAACCTGCAAGACTTACTACTTTTTGTAGTACGGGGAATCGCTGTATACAACGAACATCTGCGCAAAGAAGGACATCCTTCGGAAAAAGCAGACCAATTTATCTACGATGCACTGTTCATCACCATCACTAACGCCAACTTTGACAAAGAGGCCATCACCCGGAAAATCAAAGAAGGACTGAAACTGAAAAAAGAGCTCGGTAGCAAAGTAACTATAAAAAATGCTCCTGATGAATGTCTTTGGGAAGGCAGTGAGAAGGAATTTGAGGAGAAATCCAAAACCGTAGGTGTACTCCGCACTCCTGACGAAGATATTCGCTCATTAAAGGAATTGGTACATTATGGACTAAAAGGTATGGCTGCATACGTGGAACATGCACATAATCTCGGTTATCAATCTCCGGAAATCTTCGCTTTTATGCAATATGCATTAGCCGAATTAACCCGCAACGACATCACAGTAGAAGAATTAGTTCAATTGACTTTAGAAACAGGTAAACATGGAATATCCGCTATGGCACAACTGGATAAAGCCAATACTAGCAGTTACGGTAACCCCGAAATCACAGAAGTAAACATCGGTGTACATAACAATCCGGGAATTCTCATTAGCGGACACGATCTGAAAGATATCGAAGAATTGTTGAAACAGACCGAAGGTACCGGAGTAGATGTATACACCCACAGTGAAATGCTCCCCGCACACTACTACCCTCAACTGAAGAAATATAAACATCTGGTCGGAAATTACGGAAACGCCTGGTGGAAACAGAAAGAAGAATTTGAGAGCTTCAATGGTCCTATCTTATTCACAAGCAACTGTATCGTTCCTCCACGTGCGAACGCCACCTACAAAGACCGTATCTACATTACAGGTGCATGTGGTCTGGAAGGAGCACACTATATTCCTGAACGTAAAGACGGAAAGCCCAAAGATTTCTCCGCACTGATCGCCCATGCCAAACAGTGCCAGCCACCGGTAGCCATCGAAAGCGGAACGCTTATCGGAGGCTTCGCCCATGCACAAGTGACAGCTTTGGCAGATAAAGTAGTGAATGCTGTAAAAAGCGGAGCTATCCGCAAATTCTTTGTAATGGCAGGCTGCGACGGGCGCATGAAAAGCCGCGAATATTATACGGAATTTGCCCGAAAACTGCCGAACGACACGGTTATATTGACCGCCGGCTGTGCAAAATACCGATACAATAAATTGGCTTTGGGAGACATTAACGGTATTCCCCGCGTATTGGATGCTGGACAATGTAATGACAGTTACTCATTGGCAGTCATTGCCCTGAAATTAAAGGAAATATTCGGATTGGATGATGTCAATAAACTCCCTATCGTCTACAATATTGCCTGGTATGAACAGAAAGCAGTAATTGTATTATTAGCTTTATTGGCATTGGGAGTGAAGAATATCCATTTAGGACCGACTCTTCCCGCCTTCCTTTCACCAAACATAAAGAATGTACTGATAGAACAATTCGGTATCGGCGGAATCAGCACCGTAGACGAAGATATCATGAAGTTCTTGTCATAAGTATTTTATCCTAAATATTCATCAATCAGGCTCGAATGATGCGATCTGCATGATTCGAGCCTGTTTTCATATTCTCACAATTAGCTATTTCCGAGTATCAGATTGACCTTTTTAGACAATTTAACTACCATTTTTGACAAAAATACATCAAAACAGGTATTTCATTTGTTGCTAAATATATGTAACTTCGCACGGTGAAAAATAATGCGACATTTTTATAACTTTATAATATATAGCATATGATATTTACAGCAGAAAACACCTTACTTATCGGTTCTATCTTACTTTTCGTCAGCATTGTTGTTGGAAAAACCGGAT
>ERZ827037.3252-NODE-3252-length-11152-cov-3.607552_pt1 | contig 11152 bp, 9 predicted proteins | sample MGYA00519924_ERZ827037 | MGnify/ENA primary metagenome ERZ827037 (study PRJEB31778, sample SAMEA3449250) | human gut metagenome | biome: human gut; feature: human-associated habitat; material: faeces | place: United Kingdom | collected 2010/2012 ...
GGGCGGCGTTCCCGGCGGGCGGCGCGGAACGGTTTGCCCTCCGGCTGACGGAGCTCTCCGCCGGTGCTTTGGAGATGCTGCCTGACGGGGAGGAGTTCCTGCCGGGTCCCAGGGAGGCGCTTTGAGTATATCCCAGGAGACATCCGAAAACCAGCAAAAAGGCCCCGGCCGCACAGTCTCGTGCGGCCGGGGCCTTTTTGCTGCCTGTGGGCTTACAGGCTGGGGGAGGGAAGGTCGGTGCCGCCGTTTTCCTCTGCCAGCGCTCGGGTGGACCGGCGGATAAAGTCCTCGTAGGCCTGCATCTGCGGCCCCACATAGGCAAAGCACGCGATAAACGGGGAGGGGGTGAAGACGATTCCTACGTCATGGGCTTTGTCTTCCTCATCTCCGGTCTTGTGAGCCATTGGATAATCCATGGGCAGATAACCGCCCAGTTTGTGGTTGATCTGCTGCTGTCGGAGGATCTGCTCCAGCCACTCCGAGGATGCCTCGTCTACCAGGGTCCGGTCATACATCTTCTGCAGAAGGCAGCCCATTTCCCGGGGGACGAAGTAGTTGTTGATGCCCCGGTTTTCCCGCTCGGCGTCCCAGTACTCCCGGTTGAACTGGGTGCCGATCATGCCCAGCTCCAAAAACGCCTCGTGGATGGCCATGGCGCCGTAGTGGCGGAACAGCGCATTGGTGGCGCAGCTGTCACTGATGGTGATCATCAGCTTGCTCAGCTCTCCCACGGTCAGCGTGACGTCCCCGTTGAGAAACTGGACCGCGCCGCAGCCGGGGATCTTCTGATCTTCCCGGATGGTGACGGGATCGTCGAAGCTGGTCTGTCCCCGGGACTTCCAGAGGAGGATGGCCGCCATCAGCGGCAGCTTGACGATGCTGGCCGCCAGATAGGGCTCCGTGTCCCGATAGCCCCAGGTCTCTCCGCTCACCAGACTGTGGTAGTAGATGCCGGCCTGGCCGGGAAAGCGCCGGATCTCCTCCAGAATGGTCTCTTTTGCACCCATATGATCACTGTCCTTTCCTGAGTATTTGTCCGCTTTTGGCCCCGGTGTGGACGCCGTCCAAGGCGGTGAGCACACCGTTGACATAGACCCGGCGGATCCCCCGGCAGGGCTGCTTGGGGGACTGGTAGGTGGGGGTATCTTCGATGGTGTCGTAGTCAAAGAGGACCAGGTCGGCCCGGAACCCTGGCTTGATGAGTCCCCGGTCCGGCAGGCCCAGACGGGAGGCGGGAAGGCCGGTCATCTTGAAAATCGCGGTCTCCAGGGGGAAAAGGCCCTTTTCCCGGCAGTACCGGGCGATCACCCGGGGGAACGTGCCGTACCAGCGGGGATGGGGCTGCCCGGGGTAGTCCAGGGAGGCGGCGTTTCCGTCGGAGCCGATCATGGTATAGGGCTGGCGCATGATGTAGGCGATGTCCTCCTCGCACATACCGTAATTGATCTCGCCCACCCGGCACCGCTCTTCCAGCACCAGGTCAAAGCAGGCGTCGGCGGGATCCACGCCCCGGCACCGGGCGATTTCCAGAATGGACTTTCCCACCGTCCACTGGTTTTTCTCCGTGGCTGCATGGGAGACGAAAATATCCCCCCACCGGCCCACATGGCTGGCGTTGGCCTCGGCGTTGATCCGGGCTCTGGTCTCCGGGTCCTGCAGCCGGGCCAGCAGGCCGTCCACACCGCCTTCAAAGGCCCACAGCGGCGCATTGCTGTCAAGGGTGGTGGCGGAGGCGCTGTACGGGTACTGGTCCACCTTGACGTCCATCCCCTGCCGCCGGGCCTGGTCGATGAGGGCAATGGTGGTTTTGCAGTGGACCTGCCAGACGCTCTTGCGGATGACCTTGTGGTGTGCCACCTGAAGGGGAGCACCGGACTGCCGGGAGACGGTCAGGGCTTCCTGGAGCGCCTCCACCACGCCCTCTCCCTCGTCCCGCATGTGGGTTTCGTAAAACGCACCGTAAGGGAGCAGCTCCCGGCACAGAGCCGTCAGCTCTTCGGTGTCGGCGTAGCAGCCGGGAGGATAGATCAGTCCGCTGGAAAGACAGAACGCACCGTCCCGCAGGGACTCCCGCAGCAGTCTGCCCATGGCATCCAGCTCCGCGGGAACGGCCTTGCGGGCCTCAAAGCCCATGACGGCCAGCCGGATGGTACCGTGTCCCACAGCGGTTCCGAAGTTGACGCTGGTGCCTCTTGATGCCAGAAAATCCAGATAGCCGCCGACGCTCTCCCAGGTGTAATCCAGATCGCCCACATAGTCCCGCAGTTGCTTTTTCTTCGCCGGATCCGGACTGACCGGCGCCACGGAGAGTCCGCAGTCTCCACCGATCTCCGTGGTGATGCCCTGGAGGATGCGGCTCTCCGCCAGAGGGTATTCCGGGAGGGTGGTGTCGCTGTGGGAGTGGATGTCGATGAAGCCGGGGGCGAGACAGCAGTCGTTTCCGTCCACCAATTCCCGTGCTGCCTGCGTTGGAGGCGCTGCCGCATCCACCCGCACGATGGTCCCGTCTTGGACCGCCACCCATCCCCGATACCACGGGGCGGAGGTGCCGTCGATGATGCGGACATTTTTGATGATCAGGTCGTACATGGTCTCATCTTCTTCCTTTTGAAATAACTGGCTGAAAGTGCTGCCCGGCAGCGCGTGCAAAGGGTCCCGCTTTCCGGCAAATGCGCGCAAAAGCGGGACCCATTCCCTTATCCGAGAATCAGCTCAAAGGCGATATTGAGTTCTTTCGGGGTGGAAGCCACGTACCGGACTGTGTACGGATCCAGCTGCGTCACTCCGGGCAGGCGCAGAGCGGATCTGGCGCCTTGGTGCGTGGATAGACAAACCTCCAGCGTCAGCTGTTCCGGCAGCGCGGGTGGGGTATACGCGGACGGATCCTGCTGGAATGCCGCGATCTGCTGCGCCACGGACTCCTTGATCTTTCTTGCCGCCTCCAGGGGATGGAGGTTGCGGGTGGAGTTGCCCCGGCAGGTCTTGACCGGCAGCGCGGCGATCGGGGGGACCTCCTCCGCCGCTAGGCGGCAGATGGTCTCATCGCCGCTGATGAAGAGGGAGGGGACGCCCAGGGCGGCTGCATACAGGGAATTCATGGTAAACTCCGACATCAAACGGCCGTTGACCTTCGCCCACTTTACCTTCTCGTGGTCCACGGTGTGGGCCAGAGGGCTGCCGTCGCTGCCGGCGGGGGCGTGGTAGCCGATGTAGAGGACGCCGCTGTACGCGGCGCTGAGACCGGCCATCATGGAACCCGGGTGACAGGCCCAGCCCCGCATCAGCACGGTCTTTTCCGGCAGATCCAGATGGGAGATGTTCCGGGCGTTGCCGTGTCCGTCCCGTACCACCGGCAAATTTCCGGATTCCAGGACCGCCTCGCAGGCGGCGGCCACTTCCCGGGTCATCTGCGCCCGTGCCGCCTCGTATCCCTCCTGGCCCTCTTCCGTCTCGGACCAGAAAGTCACGTCGGTGATCCCCTCAATATCCGCGCTGATGAAGAATGTTTTCTCCATAGCCATGCTCCTTTCCAATGCCCTTACAGAGGGGCTTCGTATTGCTCGAGAAACTCCCGCAGACCCATGTAGGTGTTTCCGCGGACGCCGGTGGTGGTCCGGGCATGGTACAGGGAGCTGACAATGGCCTCCTCCACGGCTTCCACCGCGGCTTCAAAGACCCAGTCGATATTCTCATCATAGAACATTTTGACGTTCAGAATGCTTTGCTTGCTGTAATGCGGCAGGTTGTTTGCGGTGGTAAAGGCGATGGCGATGTCACCGCTGCCGTTTCCGCAGTAGGAACCCACCCGCCCCAAAGCGATCATGGAACGTTTTGCCACCCGCTTGAGCTGCCGCTCATTAAGAGGGATGTCCGTGGCCAGGACGATGATGATAGAGCCGGTGTCCCGCCGGCAGCCGGCGGTGCATTTCCGGGTGTCGATGTGACGCCCGCCGATCACAAGGTTTCCCGCCTCGCCGAAATTGGACATGACCAGGGCGCCGACCGTATAGTCGGTGCCGTCGATCTGCAGCAGCCGGGAGGAAGAGCCGATGCCGCCCTTGAGCCCCAGGCATACCATACCGGTCCCGCCACCCACGGCGCCCTCCTCAAAGGTCTCCGCGGCGCAGCTGACTGCCTGCAGCACATCGTCCTCCCGGACGTGCAGGCCCCGGATGTCGTTGAGGCGGCCGTCGTTGCATTCCGTGACGATACAGTTGACGGTTCCGGTATCGATACCGATGTCCGGGTTTTGCTCCATCATGTATTTGACCATGGCGGTGAGGGCCGTGCCTGTGCTGAGGGTGTTGGTCAGGATGATGGGGGACTCGATGGTCCCCAGCTCTTCTACCTGCACGAGCCCCGTACTTTTCCCAAATCCGTTTATGACCGATACGCCGGCCATGACCTTTTCCTGGAAAAGGTTCCCGCCATGAGGCAGGATGGCGGTCACGCCGGTGTTGACCTCGCCTTTTTGAATGGTGACCTGCCCTACTTTTACGCCGGGAACGTCTGTGATGAGGTTCCGCCGTCCGGCCTTCCATTTGAACTGAATGTCCAGGCCGCTGTCGCTAGGCAATCCCATGTTTGTGCTCCTTTCCGTGCTTTCTTTGCGGCAGGGAGGCTGTCCCGTTATGCCTGCCGTTCTTTTTTCAGCTTTGCGTCAAAGATAAAGTAAACGACGGCGCCGATGGCCGGGACCACCAGGCCGATAATGGAGGTGAGGGGATCTTCGATGAGGGTATTGAGCATCAGGGCCGCAAACAAGATGACGCTCAGGACCACGGTGACGGGATAGCCCCATGCCTTGTAAGGACGCTCCATGTTCGGGAACTTTTTGCGGTAGATGATCACGGCAATGACCACCAGGGTGTTGAACACCATTCCGGAGAACACCACCAGGGAGGTCAGCTGATCCAGGTTTCTCAGCAGCACCAGGATGATGGAGATGATCGCCTGCCAGATCAGAGCGTTGGTGGGGACCTGATACTTGGGAGAGAGCTTGGCCTGGCTCTTGAAGAAATGTCCCTCCACGGCCATGGCGTAATAGTAGCGGGCAAAGCTGATGATCATGCCGTTCAGGGAGCCGAACATGGCGATCAGCATGGCGGCAAGCACCAGCGCGCCGCCCAAGCTGCCGAAGACCCGCTTGGCGACCTCGGTGCCGAGATAGAGGTTGTCGCTGTTGATCATGGAGACCACCTCGTCATAGGGCAGCACCTTATAGATCGCCAGGTTGAACAGCGCATAGAGAATGGTGATGGAGCCGATGCCGAAGATCAGGGCTCTGGGCAGATTCTTTTCCGGCTTTTTGATCTCCTCCGCCACGGAGTTCACGTTGGTCCAGCCCTCGTAGGCCCACAAAGTGGCCACGGTGGCGAATGCGATGGTTCGGATGGCACCGCCGATGCCGCCTTCAAAGCCTCCCTGGGGGATGATGCTCAGGTCGGGGTTCTGATCGCCCATAATCAGCGCGCCGGCGATGATGAGGACGATGGGGATGAGCTTGGCCACCAGGGACACGTTCTGCAAAATCGCACCGGCCTTGATGCCGAAGCAGTTGTACGCCGTCAGAGCGATGATCAAAAGGATGGCGATGATCTTGATGGTCCACTCAGAGAAACTGAAGTAGCTTTGCAGTGTGGTGGGCAGGGCGATGGCCACGGCGGCCAGGGAGCCTGCGCCGCTGAGCAGCCAGCTGGTAAACCCAAACATATATCCTACCACCGGGTGATAGGCCTTGTCCAGGTAGACGACCATGCCGCCGGCGGCGGGATCACACGCACCCAATTCGGCAAAGCACAGTCCGCCCAGAATGGAGACCACGCCGCCCACGATCCAGCACAAAAGCGCCAGACCCATGTTCATATTGGTCCGCTGCAATACATAGGACCCCAAATAGAAAATACCGGAACCCACGACGATACCGGCGATAATTCCGATGCCGCCGAACAAGCCCATGTCCCGTTTCAAAGTGACCTTTTCGGGACTTTCGTTTTTGCTTCCCATAAAGTACTCCTTTCTGCACACAAAAAATGGAAGTTCCACATAAAGAAAAAGCAAAAAACATGCCATGTTCTTTCGGCGAAAAATGGGGGATTTTGCCGCGGATTCTCCTGGAACGAAAGAAATGGGTTCACAATAAGATGGATTTAATCTTGTTTTATCCTATTTATTACGATATAATTTGGAGCAAATCCAGGAGGGACCACAGGGGAGCGGGCGCATATGAAGCAGGCCATCATTCTTTATCGAAACGAAGAAAATATCGAGGCGATCAACTTTATCCAGAAAAATTTTGAGGAGATTTTCGGACAGTATATATCCTTCAGCAACTACTACCTGACCCGGCTGGATCCCCATACGATCCTCAAGGCGGACGCGTTTCTTGTGAGGGATGAGAGCATTTTGCAGGAAGCCAAGGCGTTCGTGGATGATTTTTCAAAAATGATCAAAATCAACCGCAGCCCTGCCCGGGAGTCCCTGAAGCAGATCTCCTCCATTCCGGCAGGCTCCAATGTGCTGCTGGTCAACGACTGCTATGAGAGTGCGCTGAATACGGTCTATTCGTTTTATGAGATCGGCGTCAGCCACATCAATTTCATCCCCTACGACAGCACGCTGGCCCGTACCGGTATTTACGACCAGCTGGAAATCGCCGTCACGCCCTCGGAGCCCCATCTGGTCCCGCCCCACATCAAGACTGTGATCGACATCGGCTACCGGCGGGTCAGCTTTGATACCATGTTCAAGCTGATGCAGCTTTTGGATCTGGATGTGAGTATCGTCAACCGGAATTTGCAGCGGCATATCCATTCGGTCGTGGAGTCCAACGAGGGGTTTCACGCCAATTATGTCTACGGGTATTTGAAATCCGAAATGCTCAGCAATGTGGTCAACAGCAGTGAGAATGGAATGCTCTTGACCGACAGCTTTTTCCGCCCGGTATATGCCAACCGTCAGGCGCTGAAGATCTTCCAGGCGGTCAATAAGAATCACATTCAGATCACGGATTACCTTCCGGCGGAGCGCCTGCGTGCGCAGGAGCAGGTGGAAGAGCCGGTGATGATCAACGGCGACGCATACGGCCTGGAGAAAAACGCCATCCGGCTGATGGACGACGTGGTGGGATACTGCATGATCCTCCAGGACTACGGAAAGACCCGGGCCCAGAGCCTGCTGATGAAGCGGACCGGGTTTGCGGCCAAATATCAGTTCAAGGACATTGTGTGTGAGTCCCGGGAGATGGCCCAGGTCATCGATACGGCCCGGCAGATCGCCGAGGCGGACGACACCATCCTCATCAGCGGGGAAAGCGGTACGGGAAAAGAACTTCTGGCGCAGTCCATCCATAATGCGTCCCGCCGGCGGAAAGGCCCGTTTATCGCCATCAACTGCGCGGCGCTTCCGGACGCGCTGCTGGAGAGCGAGCTGTTCGGCTATGAGCCTGGTTCCTTTACCGGAGCAAGTTCTCACGGAAAGAAGGGCCTTTTTGAACTTGCCATGCACGGCACGCTCTTCCTGGATGAGATCGGCGAGATCTCTCCCAAATTTCAGGCCAGCTTTCTGCGTGCCATTCAGGAGCGCCAGATCATTCGGGTGGGCGGGAAGGAGCTCATCGACATTGATGTGCGTTTTATCACCGTGACGAATCAGGACCTGCGGCAAAAGGTGAAAGACGGGACCTTCCGGAGCGACCTCTTCTTCCGGCTCAATGTGCTGCCGCTGACGGTCCCTCCGCTGCGCCGCCGGAAAGCAGACATCCCCGCGCTGCTGAAATATTTTCTCCGGGAGGATTACCGGAATGTCACCCAGGCTGAGCTGGCCTTTCTGGATCAGTACAGCTGGCCCGGAAACGTCCGGGAGCTGGAGAACGTATGCACATTTTATAAGACCATGCACCGGTTTCCGGAGTACCTTTTTGCCGACATCCCGGAAGAGGTACCCCGCCGCGGCCCGGATGACGGCAGCCGGGAGATCCTGAAGCTCATCCAGGAGAATACCTGCCCGGCACACGGCATTGGAAGGGCAAATCTCATCTATCAGTTGAAAAGCAGGAACTGTCTGCTCAGTGACCGGTCTTTGCGCCAGATCCTGGAGGATCTGCGCCGGAAAGGGCTCATCACCGTGAAACCGGGCCGCTGCGGTGCGCAGATCACAGAGCAGGGATCGGCGTATCTCCGCACCTTCTCACCAGACAGTAAAAGCACGGAAAACAGCTGGTGACAAAGCAAGTCAAGAGATCAGGCCCCGGCCTCAGAACAGGTACGGGGACTGTGAAATCGTACCATGAAGACATTTGAAAATGCAAGGATGTCGGGAAGTGCTTCCAAAGTCCACGAACAACGCCCGCCGGAGATCTCCGGCGGGCGTTGTTCGTGAAGAGAAGAAAAGTTCCGGCAGAACCAGAGGGACGAGGCAGGGGAGAAGCGGCAGGGGCGGTTCATTCCCGGGGCAGGAGGTTGCTGACATAGGGACGCCTTCCCGCCAGAACATCATCGTAGAATGCCTGCTTTTGATCCACGTAGTCCACCGCTCCCTGGAGCTGGGCAATTTGCTCCAGCAGCACTTGACGCTTTTGCGCCAGAATGACCTTGCGCTCGGGAATGGAGTCTTTGCCCTGAAGGCACAGCTGTACATAATGGCGCATCTCCTGGATACTGAGTCCGCAGCGCTTCAGGCAGCTCAGGCTCTCGATCCAGGCGACGTCCCGCTCGTCAAATACCCGGCGGTTGCCGCTGTCTCGCTTCACATTGGGCACCAGGCCCTGATTGCAGTAAAACTTGAGAGCCTCGTAAGTCATTCCTGTTTTCTCACAGACAGCTTTCATGGAATAGAGCATAGTGCGTCCTCCGCATTCCTGAAAAAATTGAAAATCCCCTTGACCGGTAGTAACAACCGGATGCTACCATGAGCATATCACAGGCGTTTCTTTCCTGCAAGGGGCGGCTGTAGAAAGAATAACGGAGGAATTTGAACATGGAATCTGTGATGCTTTCAAACGGTGTGAAGATGCCCGTTTTGGGGTATGGCGTGTATCAGGTGGCGGCGGAGGAATGCGAGCGGTGCGTGCTGGATGCGCTGAAGGTGGGGTACCGATCTCTGGACACCGCGCAGAGTTACTTCAATGAGGCTCAGGTGGGCAGTGCCATGCGGAAATCCGGTGTGCCCCGGGAGGAGATCTTCCTCACGACCAAGGTGTGGGTAGAGCACTATGGCTATGAAGCCGCCAAGGCGTCGGTGCTGGAATCCATGGAGAAGCTGCAGACGGACTATTTGGATCTGGTGCTGCTCCACCAGCCCTTTGGCGACTACTACGGAGCCTACCGGGCGCTGGAGGACCTGTACATCCAGGGCAGGGTGCGGGCCATCGGCGTATCCAATTTCTACCCGGACCGGTTGGTGGATCTGGCATCCTTTGCCCATATCCGTCCCATGGTCAACCAAGTGGAGATCCATCCCTACCACCAGCAGGCGGAGGCAAAGACCTGGATGGAAAAGTACAGTGTGCAGGCAGAGGCTTGGGCACCCTTCGGCGAGGGCCGCGGGGGTCTATTTACGGATCCGGTTCTTCTGGAAATCGGCAGACGGTACGGAAAATCCGCCGCTCAGGTGGTGCTGCGGTGGCACCTGCAGCGGGGGGTGGTGGTCATTCCCAAATCTACGCATGTGGAGCGGATGCGGGAAAACTTCGATGTGTTCGACTTTATGCTCAGTGATGCTGATATGACAGCTATCGCGGCGCTGGATAAAAAGAAAAGCGCGTTTTTTTCTCATCAGGACCCCAATATGGTGGAATGGTTCGTACGGATGGTGGAGGAACGGAGCAGTAAACGGAGCGCCGCAGCTGAGTCCCAAAGCTGATAAAACAGAGGTGTTTTTGAGGAAGGGCTTCTGAAAAGTGGGCCGCGGGCCATTCCGGCGCGTCATTGGAAGTCCTCTTTTAAGCACCTCTGCAAAATAGACGAAGCATGATAAGCCCGATACGGGCTTATCATGAGGGTTGCTGTGCTTGCTGCTGTTTCCATGATCAGTAAAATGCCGCGTTTTGATTGCCCATCCTTCAGCATCATATTTCACCAGAGCCCAGTATCCCTCTTTTTTGGTGTGGATAAATACTTTCTGAATGGTATTGGGCGGACCTTGTAGGATCACTTCATTTGGCTTATCGGGGTTTGGCTTCCATTTCGCACCATAGGCACTTCCACCGCCTTTTCCAATTAGGGACGGCTATTGTATCACGATTACTGCTGGATGTGCTGTCAATTTTAAAAGCATCCAAATCTTCGCGCCGGAAACTGCGTTCATAGCTCATATACCGCCAGGAGCTGCGTTCGTAATCCACATAGATAATATTGCCCTGCATTTCGGGAAACGGTGTATTGTAACAGATAATTTTTTCCGGCTCAATGCGCCGCAGCATCTCGTTGTATCCTGCCATGAACCATTCTTTCTGGTCGCAGCGGTTGTCATGCTCTGAGGCCATATAAGTGGAGACAGCAACAACGCTTCCTTTTTCAATCCCTTCAAAGCAGAAATCAAACGTGGATTCATCTCCCCAGTTGACAGTCGGAATGACCCGGAGCCCTTTGGATGCCCAGTAAGCGCCGCACCAGCGATTACGAAATACATTGTAGAGCTGCATAACAGGTGCCATCTCCAGGTACATGCTGAAATCCGGCGACAGCACCGCACGGTAGCGGGAGAGTTTTTCAATGTCGTTGTCCGGGTTCTTCCAGACCCGCTCAAAGCGATAGTCATAGAGGAAGAAGTGCACCATCCGATCAAGGTGATTTTGATCCTCCAGATGGGTTTTGTCAAAGCCAATCAGCAAGAGATCGTCGAAGTCACCTGGCCTTTCCTGAAATTTTGGAATGATGGGAATTTGCAGCTTTCCTTTGCCGGGGAACTGGTTACGAAGCAGCGTCTGACTCGTTCGGTAGTTGTAGTTTTCTTCGGTCATATGGAACCTCCTATATGTAATAAGGAATACATCCTCCTACATACAAGACCCCCAAGCGACGAAAGTTGCACATTTTTGTGCAACAATATAAGAAAATTTACAAATTGGAAATAAAAAATCGGAGTACCCCAAAGGATACTCCGATGGTCCGAGTGGCGGGATTTGAACCCACGGCCTCTTGGTCCCGAACTA
>ERZ827037.3268-NODE-3268-length-11098-cov-11.683419_pt1 | contig 11098 bp, 4 predicted proteins | sample MGYA00519924_ERZ827037 | MGnify/ENA primary metagenome ERZ827037 (study PRJEB31778, sample SAMEA3449250) | human gut metagenome | biome: human gut; feature: human-associated habitat; material: faeces | place: United Kingdom | collected 2010/2012 ...
ACCAGCGGGTGAAATCCTTATCACGGCTATAGAAATAGTGTCCCGGAGGGAACTGTCCGTATGTGGTGGCGAAGCCTTCGAGCCCTTTCAGTTCTGAAGAAATAAGGAGATGCCCTTCGTCGTCGTAGCCGATGTAGAGGGGGATGACGCCGATCGGGTCGCGGGCAATCAGGTAGCTGTCGTCCGTTTCGTCGTAGAGAGCGAACCCGAAAATGCCGCTCAGCTTTTCCACACATCCCACACCGTACTTGCGGTAGAGGGCGAGGATGACCTCGCAGTCGCTTCCGGTCTGGAATTCGTATTCGTCTTTCAACTGTTCGCGGAGTTCGCGATGGTTGTATATCTCGCCGTTGACGGTGAGGATCAGTTGGCCGTCTTTGCTTCTCAGAGGTTGGCCGCCGGATGCAGGATCGACGATGGAGAGGCGTTCATGGGCGAGGATGGCGGTCTTGCCTTGATAGATACCGCTCCAGTCCGGACCGCGGTGACGGATGCGTTTACTCATTTTCAGGGCTTGCTGACGGAGGTCGGCGGCGTTGCTATGGATGTTGAAGATTGCTGTAATACCACACATGTTAATTAAATTTTAAAAGTTGAAATTATTTGTTTCTGAGATACTGGTCGATGGCAGCGGCGACCTTGCGGCCGGAGGCCATGGCACGGACAACGAGGCTGGCCCCGCTGACGGCATCGCCGGAGGCGAAGAGGTTGGTGTCGGCTATCTGGTTGGTGACCGGATCGACGGCGATGTTACCGCGTGCGTCGACGGTAAGGGAAAGTTCTTTGACGAGGCCTTCCTGCTCGGGATGTATGAAACCCATCGCAAGAAAGACGAGGTCGGCTTCGATCACTTCCGTGCGGCCAGTCTTGCGCATTTCCGGTCGGCCTTCCTTTTCGGTCGGTTGCCATTTTACCTCTTCGACTTCGACACCTTTCAGGGTGTTCTTATCTCCGATGAAGCGGATGGAAGCGAGGTTCCAGCGACGGATGCATCCTTCTTCATGACTGCTGCTTGTTTTCAGTACTTGCGGATATAAGGGCCAAGGAGTTGCCGGGTTATGTCCGACAGGTGGCTGTGGCATGATCTCGATTTGCGTCACGCTCGCGGCTTTGTGGCGGTTGGCTGTCCCGACACAGTCGCTTCCCGTATCGCCGCCACCGATGACAAGGACTTTCTTGCCTTTGCAGTTGATGATGTCTTTAGACGGGATAACGATGCCTTCGAGGATACGATTCTGTTGTGACAACAGTTCGAGGGCGAAATGGACACCTTTCAGATTACGCCCTTCGATAGGGAGGTCGCGTGGTATTTCGGAGCCGATGGCGACACAAACGGCATCGAACGTCAAGGCGATCTCTTTGGCAGATACTTCGCTGCCGACCATCGTGTTAACTTTGAAGACGATCCCTTCCTGTTCCATCAACCGGATACGGCGGTCGATGATGTTCTTCCCTAATTTGAAGTTCGGAATACCGAAGCGGAGCAGGCCACCCGGGAGTTCGTCCTTTTCGAATACGGTCACTTCATATCCCCGGCGGTTCAGTTGGTTGGCGGCTGTCAGTCCGGCCGGGCCACTGCCGATCACCGCCACCCGTTTGCCGTTACGGACAGGGCGGATCGGTTGGATATATCCTTCTCGGAAAGCGGCCTCTACGATGGAGGCTTCGTTCTCACGTATCGTGACAGGCTCGTCGCAGCTCAGTTTCAGCACACAGCTTTTCTCGCAAAGGGCGGGACAGATGCGTCCGGTAAACTCCGGGAAGTCGCAGGTCTGTTGCAGCACATGGAAGGCCTCGCGCCATTTGCCTTTATAGAGCAGGTCTTGCCATTCGGGTTGTTTATTGCCTAACGGGCAGGCCCAGTGGCAGAAGGGCACGCCGCAGTCCATGCAGCGAGAGGCTTGTCTGCGGCGGTCACTGCTGTTGAGCGTTTGTTCTACTTCGCTAAAATCGTCGATGCGTTCATGGACGGGACGATATCCGGCCTCTTGCCGGTGTATGGTGAGGAATGCTTTTGGATTTCCCATGTTGGTAATTGATTGTTTATACTGATACTTTTTCTTTCTTCATAATTTGGCCCGGATGGGTACGTCTCTCTGCCGTTTTAGTAGTCGCGCTGCATCTCAGCGATCTTTTGCTGCAACTTCTTCATCTGCTCTTCCTGCAAGACCTTTTTGTATTCGATCGGGACGATCTGGATGAACTCATCTACATACTTGTCCCAGTTGTCGAGCATCTTGCTTGCGAGGTGGCTACCGGTGAAATGGTAATGCTTGCGGATCAGCTCGTGCAGTTCTTTACGTGTCGTACTGTCTTCGATCAGCGAGAGTTCGACCATCTCCATATTGCAGTAGTAGTCGAAGTCCCCTTCCTTGTTCCACACATAAGCGACACCACCGCTCATGCCAGCGGCGAAGTTGCGCCCTGTACGTCCGAGAACCACCACGCGTCCTCCGGTCATATATTCGCAGCAGTGGTCGCCGACCCCTTCCACGACAGCGATAGCACCGGAGTTGCGCACGCAGAAACGTTCGCCTACACGTCCGTTGATATATACTTCGCCACTTGTCGCCCCGTATATCAGGGTGTTTCCGGCAATCGTGTTGTTCTCGGCTATGAAAGTCGACCGTACCGGAGGCATCACGCTGATGCACCCACCACTCAAGCCTTTGCCTAAATAATCGTTGGCTTCCCCTTCGAGGCGGAAGTTGACACCGTGTGCAAGGAAGGCACCGAAGCTTTGTCCGGCCGAACCTTTGAATTTGATATTAAGTGTATGTTCCGGCAGTCCGGCGTCGCCGTATCGTTTGGCAATCTCGCCAGAGAGCATAGCGCCTACCGAGCGGTCGGTGTTGGCTATGGCATAATCCAAGGAAATCTCCTGCCGGTGCTCGATGGCCGGCATAGCATGCAGGATAATGTCCTGATCTTTTACATGTCCGGTCAGATGCACCTGTTCCGTCGTATGCCGGATGGCATTTGTCGCCGCTTGTGCCGGGATGTGCAGCAATTTGGAGAAATCGAGCAATGCGTATTTGCCGGATGCTGACGAAGTAGAGGAGAGCCGATCGATCAGGTCCGTGCGTCCGATAATGTCGTCTAACCGCCTGAAGCCCATCTCTGCCAAATATTCCCGAACCTCTTCAGCGAGGAAGGTGAAGAAGTTCACTAAATATTCGTGACGTCCATGGAAACGCTTGCGCAGTTCCTCGTCTTGAGTGGCGACACCTACCGGGCAGGTGTTCATGTGGCATTTGCGCATCATCACGCAGCCCAGCACGATCAAGGCGGAAGTAGCGAAGCCGAACTCTTCGGCTCCCAGCAGAGCCATCAGGACGATGTCGCGCCCGGTCTTCAACTGTCCGTCTGTTTGCAATCGGACCTGCCCGCGAAGGTTGTTCATGACTAAGGTTTGTTGTGTCTCCGACAATCCCAGTTCGGGGGGCAGTCCGGCATATCGGATGGAGCTTATTGGCGAAGCACCTGTTCCCCCTTCGGCACCTGATATGACGATGCGGTCGGCCTTCGCTTTTGCCACGCCCGCTGCAATTGTCCCGACGCCGCTTTCCGATACCAGCTTCACGCTTATCTCGGCACTCGGGTTGACGTTTTTCAAGTCGAAGATCAGTTGTGCCAGGTCTTCGATCGAGTAAATATCATGGTGAGGGGGAGGAGAGATCAGTGAGATACCCGGAATGGAGTGGCGTGTTTTGGCAATCACGTCGTTAACCTTGAATCCCGGCAACTGTCCGCCTTCGCCTGGCTTCGCGCCCTGGGCAACCTTGATCTGTATCTCGTCCGCATTCACTAAATATTCGGCTGTCACGCCAAAGCGTCCGGAGGCGACCTGCTTGATGGCGGAACGGAGGGAGAGGCCGTCTTTGCGGGGAATGAAACGGGTGGAGTCTTCACCCCCTTCCCCGGTGTTGCTGCGTCCGTGTATCTTGTTCATCGCCATTGCCATCGTCTCGTGTGCCTCCTTGCTGATCGAACCGAAGCTCATGGCGCCTGTGACGAAACGCTTCATGATCTCGCTTGCCGGTTCCACCTCTTCGACCGGAATGAGGTTTCCCGTCCGGAAGGTAAGGAAGTCGCGGAGGAAAACCGGTGCGTCTTTTTCGTCTACGAGATGCGTATATTCCTTGAATTTCTTGTAGCTACCTAATCGGGTCGCTAGTTGAAGGGCCGAGATCGTCTCCGGGTTCCATGCGTGTTTCTCACCGTCTTTTCGGAAGTTGTATAGTCCTTTATGTTCAAGAGTCAGGTTGTCCACCGTTCCACCGAAGGCCTGATGATGCAGGGCGATGGCGTCGGCTGCTATTTCTTGTAGGCGGATACCGCCTACATTGCTGGCTGTCCCGCCGAAATAGGTATCGATGAGTGCGGTCGAGAGTCCGACTGCCTCAAACAGTTTGGCGCCGCGATAGCTGCGGATCGTACTGATCCCCATCTTGCTCATGACCTTGAACAGGCCTTTGCAAAGCGCTTTGATATAGTTCTTGCGCGCCATCTCGTAGTTGAGTTGTATCTCCTGTTTGTCCACCATATCCTGAAGGATGGCGAACGACATATATGGATTGATGGCACTTGCCCCATAGCCTAAGAGCAGGGCGGCATGCATCACTTCGCGCATTTCCCCCGTCTCCACCACCAAAGCGGTCTGCACACGTTTCTGTACGGAGATCAGGTGATGGTGTACGGCGCTGACGGCAAGGAGCGAAGGGATAGGGGCATGGGTTTCATCCACGTCCTTATCGCTCAGGATGATGTAGTTCACACCGTCTGCGACAGACTGTTCCGCCTGCTTGCAAAGCCGGTCGAGGGCGGCTTTCAGTCCTTCGCTGCCTCGCGACACTTCGAAAAGCATCGGCAGCTTGACGGATTTGAAACCTTTGTAGCGGATATTGCAAAGAATGTCCAATTGTGTGTTGGTCAGTATCGGATGGGCGAGGCGCACCATTTTGCAATGTGTTTCATTCGGGATGAGGATGTTGCTCCCTACGGCGCCGATATATTCTGTCAGGCTCATAACCAATTCTTCACGAAGCGGATCGATCGGCGGGTTCGTCACTTGGGCGAACTGTTGGCGGAAATAGTTGAACAACAGTTGAGGGCGCTCGGAAAGGATGGCCAGCGGCGTGTCGTTTCCCATCGAACCGACCGGCTCTGCACTACCTGTGCACATCGGGCTGATGATGCATTCGATATCTTCGCGGCTATACCCGAAGGTGCGTAGCATCCTGTCATATCCGGCAACGGTGTGCGGTACACGGCGTCCCGACTTCAGTTCGTCCAGTTCTACCCGGTTGTTTGCCAGCCATACATGGTAGGGCTGTGCGTCGGCAAGTTGCTTTTTCAGTTCGCCGTCGTAATAAATCCTGCCTTCTTCCGTATCGACCAGCAGGATTTTGCCCGGTTGCAGACGCCCCTTTTCCTCTATTTCATCAGGTTCGAAGTCCATTACGCCCACTTCGGACGCCACGACCATCATGCCGTTTTTCGTGATCAGGTAGCGTGCCGGGCGCAAGCCGTTGCGGTCGAGCATTCCTCCGGCATACCGTCCGTCGCTGAAGAGCAGGGCGGCCGGGCCATCCCACGGTTCCATCAGGATAGAATGGTATTCGTAGAACGCTTTCAGGTCTTCCGATATCGGGTTTTTCTCATTGAAACTTTCCGGGACCAGCATCGCCATGGCATGTGGCAGGCTCATGCCGGACGCCACGAAAAATTCCAGCACGTTGTCCAGCGAAGCACTGTCGCTCATACCTGGCTGGATGATCGGGCGTATCTCGTCTATGTTTGGGATACGGGGAGAGGACAGGACGCTTTCACGTGCTTCCATCCAGCCACGGTTGCCCCGTATCGTATTGATTTCCCCGTTGTGTGCCAGGAGACGGAACGGTTGTGCCAGACTCCAGGTCGGGAATGTGTTTGTACTGAAACGGGAGTGGACGAGTGCCAGTCCGCTTGTCAGATAGTGGTTGGCCAGATCGGGGAAATAATGGCGAAGCTGCATTGATTCCAGCATACCTTTATATATGATACTTTTGGTGGAAAGCGACACCACGTAGAAATCTTTCCTATCCGGTATGTCGGATGCCGCCACCCGCTTCTCGATCCGTTTACGAATGATGTAGAGTTTCAGCTCCAACATCTGCTGGTCGTCGCATCCGGTGATAAACACCTGTTTAATATCCGGCTCCGTGTCTCGTGCGTCGTTTCCTAAGATGTCCGTGTTGACAGGTACTTTGCGCAGATGCATCAAGGTCAGTCCTTCCTTTTCGATCTCTTCGATCATAAAACTGAGGATGGCCGAACGCTGTTCCTCGTCTTTCGGAAAGAAGACCAGTCCGGTTCCGTACTTGCCCTTTTCCGGTACGGGGATGCCTTGCAGTAAGATAAACTCGTGTGGAATTTGCAACAGGATGCCTGCACCGTCGCCGGTCTTGTTATCCGCTCCTTCCGCACCTCGGTGCCGCATGTTTTCCAATATTTTAAGGGCTGATTCCACTATGCCGTGCGATTTACCACCATGGACGTTTACGACCAGCCCTACGCCGCAAGCGTCATGCTCGTTGGTAGGATCGTATAATCCTTGTTTGTTGTTCAAATTGCTCCTTATATCCATTATTAGTTGACCTTATGTTTGTGAAACATTTGATTTGTTTATCAAATTGCTTGACAAATATATGTTATTTGTTTCAAAATGTAATAATATTGAGCGCGGATAAGGAGAGGCTTTTTTATTCTATAGATTGGTTTGTTTCTATTTGAAAGTGTTTTTCTGATTTGTGTGATAATTTGTAATGAAACTATTGTTTAATTTTTTAAATAGAAAGCATATCGTATTCTTTCGATACGTATTCTTGGAGGATAATAAAGGAGAGGATGGAATGAAATTTACCGGATGCGACCTGCCGCAGACGATACAGGGATGCGCACTCGTCTGCGGCAGGCAATGTATGTGTCAGGCTACACCTGCAATACCAGAATAAAGCGGCTGCCTTTTTTGTATTCGGGGTCTATGGACAGTGTGCCGTTCATCTTCGAAGCAATCAGGGAGCAGATGGGTAATCCCAGTCCGTCTCCATCGGCCAGGTCCTTGATTTCGGTAAAAGGTTTGAAGATCGCCACCTGCTTTTCGGCGGGGATACCCGGACCGTTGTCGGTTACGATAAACTGACAGAGATGGGCCCCTTTCTTTTTGAATTCCAACTTGATTTTGCCTGATGTCGTGTAGATCGCCGCATTTTTCAGCAGGTGCAGCAAGATGCGTTGCAGCTGTTCGGCATTTGTCTTGATTTCGATCTTCGGGATATCAGTAGTGACTTCAACGCCCGGACGGACATCCTCTTTTACCTGTTCCATCACTTTCTCGCAGAAAGAGCTGACATTAAAAGATTGTGCTTCGTAGGTTTCCAGCAAGGAGTTTTCCAACAAAGAAAGTTCTTGTATATGGTCTCCGAACTGTTTCAGGGCATCGACACGGGCTTGTATGGCTTTCGCCTGTCCGGGGGCCATGGTTTGCAATCCGGCTACCGATTTGCTCATTTCGTCCAGTGTCGGTTCCATCTGCGCCGATATGCTTTGGATGAACCCGGTCTGTTGTTCGCTGTGCTCGGTGATGGTCTGGATGATCTTCTTCAGCTTCCGGTTCAGGAGGATGAAACGCATGACCAGGAATGCCAGGAACGCCAATGCGGCAATTAAGATGGCGGCCAACGTGCAGAGCCCGGCGATGATATACTGCTTGGCTGATAGCCGGTCTTCTTTTTCCTGTATCGTTTGCAGGCTGCTATCGTATTTTTGTTGCAAGGCACCCAATTTGTCTTCTGCGGTAAGCATCTTTACGGAATCGGTCCATACCATATATTTCTCGTAGGTTTGCTCCATCAACGAGGTATTATTGGCTTTGCGAGCAATCGCGATCAGGTTTTGATAGCATTCGCTGACTTTGCCGTATTCCTTTTTTTCCCGGTATTGGTTGATGAGCTTGTTGAATGCTGCGTCTCCTTCTTTTTTCTGTCCGAAGATATAGAAATAATCGGTTTGTGTGTACAACAGTTCTTCGGTAAGTTCGGGATTGCCTGATTCTTCGGCCAGGTTGTCCAGTGTGTTAAGCTGGAGCTGTGCCTGTGCGGCGTTTCTCAGCTTGATATACATTTGCAGGCGCTCTTTTGTTATCATAAAACGCAGGCCGTACAGTTTCTTTTGCTCTGTTTGTTCCTGATTCGCTACTATCTGGCTCATTTGCCGGCAGAGGTCGAACGCTTCTTGATAGTAGTTCTCGCGGTAATAGAGGGAGGCCGCCTGTGTACCGCATTCGATTGCTTGCGTTATTTTTCCTTCATTTGCGTAATCCTTATATGCCTGGATATAAAGATAGCGGGCTTTCGTATAGTCTTTGTTCTCAAAGCTACTTTGTGCCTGTTGCTTAAAATTGTCCGCATTGTTTTGTGCCTGAAGGGAAACACAAAAACAGAGAATGAGGGCGATAATAAAGTTGTAAATTCTCATAATTTGAATTTTAACGTTAGACAAATATAAAGATTTTTTGTCACAGGGGACATGAAAATGTGAGATTTCTTAGTTTCTTCTGTTTCCGGCAAAAGATTATTATCAAAATGATAGCTCTATCCCATCTATTTTGAATTAATAGGGCATCTTTTGGAAATTACCCGCAAGGGTAATATTTTTTAACATTCTATTTGAAAGCAAATACCCTTATTGACTTATCAAAATGACAATATGGGAAAGAGGGTTGAAAAAAAGATTCTTTTGCCCTGAAGATAAAAGAAGAGGAGATAAGAGTGCTTTTACCGGAAGTCGTGTTGGTGAAGGTCGAAAAGGGTTATGGTTGTCCTGCTTGAAATAAAGGTCGGATTCTCCGGAACAAAACCACTCCGATAATGATTATAAAGGAAAAGCCCTTTGCTCTCTTACGATCCGTATATGGCGAAAGGGCTTTTCCTTTTTATTTGATAGATTTGTCGAAAGAATATTATTTTATAAAATAATTTAACTAAATGGTAGATAAAATAATTATTTCTATTAATATGTCAAATAAATTTCGTTTGTATGAACATTATGTAATATAATGTAAGTATCTTTGCAGTCGAAATAAACAAGATAGAACCAAATGGAAGTACTTAAACACGAGTGTGGAGTCGCCATGGTCCGGTTACTAAAGCCTTTGGAATATTATCATCAGAAGTATGGAACCTGGATGTATGGGCTCAATAAGCTCTATTTGTTGATGGAAAAGCAGCATAACCGCGGTCAGGAAGGAGCCGGTTTAGCATGCGTCAAGTTGGAAGCCAGCCCCGGTGAAGAATATATGTTTCGGGAAAGAGCGTTAGGCACAGGAGCTATTACCGAGATATTCGCAGCCGTTCATGAGCATTACAAAGATTTGCCGCCCGGAAAACTGAACGATCCGCTTTTTGCTAAAACAAACCTTCCTTTTGCAGGAGAGCTTTATATGGGGCACCTGCGTTACAGTACAACCGGTAAGTCCGGTATTTCCTATGTCCATCCTTTTTTACGCCGTAACAACTGGAGAGCCAAGAACCTCGCTCTTTGCGGTAATTTCAATCTTACTAACGTACAGGATATTTTTGAAGAGATAACAGCTATCGGCCAGCATCCGCGTGCCTATGCCGACACCTTCATCATGCTGGAACAGGTAGGGCACCGTCTGGACCGTGAGGTCGAACGCCTGTACCGTAAATATGAAGCCGAAGGGCTGAAAGGAATGGAGATCACCCATGCGATCGAGGCGAATGTCGACCTGTCGAATGTCTTGAAACGTTGTGTCCCGTTGTGGGACGGTGGTTTTGTGATCTGTGGGCTGACGGGGAGCGGTGAGTCTTTCAGCGTGCGTGATCCCTGGGGCATCCGTCCGGCATTCTATTATGCCGACGACGAGATCGTGATCCTGGCAAGCGAACGCCCGGTGATTCAGACGGCCATGAACGTGCCTGTCGGTGATATACATGAACTGAAAAGAGGAGAGGCGCTGATCATCAACAAGCAAGGTGACTGGCATACGTCGCAGATCATGGAGCCGAAGGAAAATAAGGCTTGCTCGTTCGAACGCATTTATTTCTCACGCGGAAGCGACCGGGATATTTACCGCGAACGGAAACGGTTGGGTGAAAATCTGGTACCTGCTGTCCTGAAGGCTGTAGACAATGACCTGAATCATACGGTCTTCTCCTTTATCCCAAATACGGCGGAGGTCGCCTATTTCGGGTTGCAGGAGGGCATGAACGAATATCTGAACAAGAAGAAAAAGGAATGGATCGCCGATCGCAGTCACCTGCTTCAGGAGGAAGAACTGGAACAAATCCTGTCCATGCGTGTCAGGTGTGAAAAAGTAGCGATCAAGGATATCAAACTGCGTACCTTTATTGCTGAGGGCAACAGCCGTAACGACTTGGCTGCCCATGTGTACGACATCACGTATGGAAGTATCGTGCCTTTTGAGGACAATCTGGTCGTGATCGACGACAGTATCGTGCGTGGTACGACACTCCGGCAGAGTATCATCGGCATCCTGGACCGCCTGAACCCGAAGAAGATTGTGGTGGTCAGCTCTTCTCCGCAGGTACGTTATCCGGATTATTATGGTATCGATATGTCCCGCATGAGCGAGTTTATCGCGTTCAAGGCCGCCGTGGCGCTCCTGGTAGACAGGGGGATGGAATCCGTCCTGCTCGATGCCTACAAGAAAGCCAGGAGGCAACAGACCGTGCCGTGCGATACGACCGTGAATTATGTAAAGGAGATTTATGCACCTTTTACCGATGAGGAAATCTCGGCTAAGATGGTGGAACTGCTTACTCCCGTTGGAACACGTGCAAAGGTGGAGATCGTCTATCAGACACTTGAGGGGTTGCATGCCGCCTGTCCCGATCATCCGGGCGACTGGTACTTCTCCGGTGATTACCCGACACCGGGCGGTGCGCGAATGGTGAACGAGGCGCTTATTCACTATGTGGAAATGGAATATGAAAAATTGAAAATTGAAAAATAGATAAGAATGACAAGAAAAACAGCAACATTGGTCTTAGACGACGGAAGCATGTTTCATGGC
>ERZ827037.3273-NODE-3273-length-11080-cov-3.617324_pt1 | contig 11080 bp, 5 predicted proteins | sample MGYA00519924_ERZ827037 | MGnify/ENA primary metagenome ERZ827037 (study PRJEB31778, sample SAMEA3449250) | human gut metagenome | biome: human gut; feature: human-associated habitat; material: faeces | place: United Kingdom | collected 2010/2012 ...
CTATCAATGCATAATTGATTTTCCATTCTTCTTCATTAATATAACTGTATTCTGTGCTGTATAGATAGAGATAGTCATCGTCTATGTACAATTCAGAAGCAGCAATATTTAGTGTATCTATTACTTCATCTGTTCGGCTGTCTATGACATATAGATTAGAAGGAACAGTATAATAGTCACCTCGTGAACTGACGTAGAGATTTCCGTAATGATCAGCTTTCAATCTATGTAAGTTGATGGCTACATCTATCTTTTTGGTTTCAGTAAATGTGTTCAGATCGATGACGGAAACAGTACGGTCATAATTGGGTACGCGATATCCTCCGGAATTAGCTACATATAATCTGTTTTCAACAATGACCATCTCTTCCGGTTGATAACCTACTAAGCAAGTTGCTACCACTTGGAGGGTAGTAGTATCTACTTTGGCTACATATCCTAAACGTGCATTTGGGTCTATTTGCACGGGACCGGCATATGAACTGACATAAGCATAGCCCTCATGAAAGGTAATATAACGGCAGTTAGGAATATCAATCGTTCCTAAATGACGGGCATCTTTTTTGTTCATCACTTCGATAAAATGAGAACAGTTGATAACAGCATACAATTTTTCACCATAGATTTGTATATCATTACCTACATCGCCTAATTCCAAGACAACGGAAGGATTGGTTTCTGCATATATATTTTTGTGATAGTAGCCTGTTGCATAGTCCATATAATCTAATGTACATTTATTACTTCCCATGTTTCCTTCGTTTAGCAAATAGAAACCTGTAATAGACTTTATATCCATAGGAGCTTGTACCTGCGTGCCGGTAGATCGTACAAGTACCTCATCTTCCCCCCGGCAGGAACATATCAGAAAACAACTTATGGATAATAATAGAATGAATGATAATTTTTTCATGCTAATAATTATATTTGGATGGTAAGAATGAATTTATAGTTGGTACCTGGCATTGGATAGCATTTCACCACTTCAAACTGTTGGTTGAAAAGGTTGTTGACTTCTGCTGTCAATCGGTAGAGAGTATTTCGAATACGAAAACTTCGAGAGAGTGAAATGTCGTTCGTATACCATTCTGGGGCATAATTTTCTGGAATGTTAGCTCGTTGGTCATATCGTTCACCGGTATAAATGAAACTATAATTGACATCCCAGTTTTGCCAACTGGCATTAATAATCAATGAGCCACTGTGCCAGGGGATGTATGGTATTTGATCTCCGTAATATTCTTCTTTGGGATTGGTGAAATCTTGTGCCTTTTGATAAGTATAGGTGAGACGGGTATCAATAGAAAATTGTTTAGGTAATTCCCAGTTAGTTTGTATGGCTATATCTAATCCTCGTATTTCTACCATACCGAGATTCATCATTGTCCAGCGGAACTGATTGGAAGTGGGGACAGCTACTATTTTATTTTTCACTTCATTATAGTAAACATCTGCTTGTAGTTCGATGTTTTTTAACCATTTGTTTTGAAGAATAGGTGCATAAGTAAATCCTAAATTATACTGATTAGTGAATTCGGGTTTTAGTTTTATATTACCAATAAATGTATAATATAAATCGTTTAGGGTTGGCATGCGAAAGATGTTCTTGTAAAAACCTCGTAAATGGAAATTTGTTTTACGTATAGGTTTCCAGGAGGCCACAACGGTGGGAGTGATCTGCTTTTTATTTTCCATAGACATTGTGTCTGTACGAACATGATCGGATACAAATGTACCCAATACACTGGCCTGTAACTTGAACTGTTCGAAGTTCAGAGCACTTGCTATGGAAACAAGTGTGGTGTGACGATTCGGGTAAGGAAATTTGTACAGGTCAGCATTTAGTTTATTCCATTGATAGTCTAATGCAATGGATGCACTCCAATATTTATTGAAAGAGTATAAGTTGGCAACAGAAAGATAAATTTCTTGTTGTCGGTAATGGTTTTCTACGTACATTAAGCTGGCATCTTTATTCGGATCGGCCAGATAATGTAAATAATCATAGGCATATTTCCCATTGACTAATAGTCCGTATTTATCTGAGAAATGTTTTTTAAAAGATGATTGAATAAATAGGTTGGTATCCCATTGGCGGTCTTCATGAAACAGTTTATTCCGGACCATAGCTCCGGGAAGTCCTCTTTCTGAATGATAAAAATAGGCTTTTCCTTTCCATTCACCTTTGTTGATTTTTCCATATAAGCCACTTTCCACCCGGATGGAGTTAACATCTCCATTTTTACGTACTGCGGTTGTATCGTATCCTCCGGTTGTTTTATAGCGATATTTATAACGCCCGGTGGTATACATGTATTCGGAACTTAAAGATGCAGAAAGGCGTTCGTTTAATTTTTGCTCCCAAAGTACGGAAGGATTGATAACTCCGAAGGAACCGGTCTTAAAATTTCCTCGAATATTATATTGTTTGTTTCCATTGAATCTTGGTATACGACTTTGCAAATAAACGGTACCTGCTGATCCGAAATCTTTTGCAGACTGGAATATGGCACTGCGTTGTCCGTTGTATAGGGAAACTGCCTCCATATTGTCAAGAGAAAAACGACCGAGGTCAATTTGCCCATTCTGGGCGTTTCCCAGTTCAATGCCATCGTAAAATATACCAACATGGTTCGTTCCCATACTTCGTATGTTAACGGTTTTTAGTCCACCTATTCCTCCAAAGTCTTTAATTTGCACTCCAGAAAAATAACGTATGGCATCTGCAACAGAATGTACTGATAGTTTTTCCAATTGTTTTCCTTCCATGATTTGTACAGGAATAATTTCTTTAGACGATACTTTAGATGAAGTAATAGTAACTTCATCTATATGATAAATGCGCAACGTATCTATTTTATTTTGTTGCGCATGTAATAATGCATTCAGTGTCAGGAATATTCCTGTGAACCACTTAGCTTTGATTCCCATGCGTTAATTTGTTTGATAATGGTTTATACCTTTAATTATCAAATTGTTTAAGTTATTAGATATATATGAAATAAAGAAGCTGATACTTGTTGTTAAAGTATAGCATTTCCACTTCATAGCTCGTCCTCGAAAGCTATTGAACATATTGCATGGCAGGTCTTCTGACTTGTTTCTATAGTAAACGCCTTCCCAATCGACTCTTGGTCTTTCAGTGGCATGAAGTATGTATTTACTACATTTTAATGAAACACACAGCAACGGGACTGTTCAGGATTCCCACCTGATTCCCTTTTAATTATTATTTCCGTATGCTTGGAAAAAATAAACCAATGCATGGCAAATTTATGAATTTATTAAGAAATAGAGATGTATTATGGAAATTTTATTTTTTTGTTTCATTATCTATTAAAAATTCAATAAGTTATAAATATTATTTGGAAAATCTATTTGTAAAAAATCTTTGTTCTAAGAAGTGATAACTTCGAAGAACAAAGATTTTAGATTTTATTTAAAATTTACTTGGTATCTTATATAATAAACTGCTCGTTATTGGTTAACCGAAGACCTTATATATATTTTGGATACCTCAACTGTACCGTCCTCATAGGTGATTTTGATAATATTAAAGCCTGGTATGGGTTGTGGTAAAGCTGTGCCATTTATTGTATAATACTCTTTTGTATGAACTATTTTTTCAGATGACTGATTTTCTATGCCGACACCACCATTTATTACATTGAATGTAATATTCAATACAGATTCGGAAGTCGTTAATACCAGTGTGTATTTACCGGCAGGCAATCTTTCTCCTTCTCTGTTCAGAGTCAGAACATTATCTGCATATGATGCAGTCAGTACCTGATCATTCACCAATTCGTCCTCAAACTTTAATGTGGCAGAGATATTGTCTTCCTCTACGATATTACGGTTGAATGTAATAGTGAAAGTTTTTGTATCCTTGTCAATATTTGCTTCTTCTCCATTCCCGAAGTCCATAGACGGTGTAGTTGATACTATTTCAAGGCTGGAGAGCCATGGGGAGATGATAAAGTTCTTCCAATAGTTAGCTTCTTTATAAGCATTAACAGATGTTTCTGGAACAAAAATTATACAGGTTTCCGGTACATTGGTAAATGTGTTACTACTCGCTGTCGGCACAGATTCAGATTTGATATAGATGCATTCTAAGGCGGAACAACCATTGAATGTATAGGTTGCAAGGGATGTAATTATACCATTTGCTACTACTTTCTTCAATTGAGAATTGTTACGGAATAAACTGCTTTCAAGTTTAGTGATACCGCTTCCTAAAGTTACTTCTTCCAGAGAGGAACAATTATAGAAAGCGGAACCTCCTAAAGATGTAATGTTGTCGGAAAGAACAGCAGATGTTAATCCCTTACAGCCATAAAATGCATTTGCACCAATAGTAGTAATTGCATTTGTGATGGGGAGTATCTTTAGTCCTTGACAATTATAGAATGCATAACTACCTATACTCGTGATTTTTTCTGAAAGCTCGACTTTTTCCAGATTAGAGCATCCATAAAATGTATAGTTGGATAATGTAGTTATTCCTGAACCTATCTTTGCATGAGTTATTCCGGTACAGTTTTGGAATACATAGGTTCCTAATGATGTAATTTGGTCAGGTACTTCTATTGATGTTAGTTTGGTACACCCTTTAAATGCATAATTATTAATTTGAGTGATATTAGCGGTTAAAGGAAGTGCAGCTAAAGATGTACAATTTTGGAATGCATATTGTCCAATTGATGTAATGTTCTCAGATAACAGCAATTATTGAAAGTATAATTAGGAACACTGAAAACTCCGGTACCAAGTGTTGCGGATAAAAGTTCCGTGCAGCCGTCGAAAATGCTGGTGCCCATATCGGTTACACTATTGGGTACTGTTACTGATGTAATAGCTTTGCAGCTTTTGAATGCTCCGTTTCCCAATGTTGTAATGTTTTCGTTTAAGGGGATGTCTTTCAATATAGAACATGAAGCGAAAGCGCTTGCTCCTATTTCTGTTACTGAAGGACATTCGATATTACTTAGCGATGAACATGAATTGAAAGTATAATCTTCAATTTTAGTAATACCAGTACCGAGAACTACTGAACTTAAATTTTTGCAGTTGCTGAATGCATAACTTCCTAAACTGGTAACACTATTAGGAATATTCAGACTTTCTACCGAAACTCCATAAAATGCCCGGCTACCGATTGTTTGTAGACCGTTATTAAATTCGATACTATTTAACGGACAACCATAGAAAGCCCAATCGCCAATAATTTTGGTTGTAGAGGGTAGGGTGAGCGAGGGTAATTGTGTATTTGAGAATGCCCGTTCACCGATTGTTTCAAGAGATGTACCGAATGTTACAGTCGTTAGTTTTTTGCAATCTCCAAAAGCGTAATTTCCGATGGACACAAGTCCGTTTCCGAATGAAACGGATGTTAGAGCTTCGCATTTGTTGAACGCATAGTTACCGAGAGTAGTTACTTTATCAGGTATTGTCAGTGTATTTATTTTGGTACATCCTTCAAATGCATAGTTCCCAATAGTCATTGATGATAATTCCAATGTGGATTGGTTTAATTTTTCTTCCTCAAAAGTAATGGAAGAAAGCTCAGTACAACCTGAGAATGCATAGTTTCCGATAGAAGTAAGATTATTAGGGAAAGTTATCGATGTTAATGCTGTACAGCCGTTGAATGCTACGTCTCCGATAGAGTTGATATGACCTAATTCTACATTGATTAATGATGAACATCCGTTGAATGAACGAACCCCTATCTTTTGAAGTGAGGATGGCAATATGATATTTTTTAGTGTACTACATCCAAGGAAAGTAGAATCGCCTAACTCTGTTATTGAGTTTCCTAAAATAACAGAAGATAGTTTTTCGCAATTCTTAAATGTTGAAGAACCGACGGTTTCTACATTGTCAGGGAGAATGATGTCTGTTAATGCTATACAATTTTCAAAAGCTGCTCGTCCGATACTTTTTAATTTATCATTTACAGTAATGGATGTAAGGGCAGAACATCCACTAAAGGTTTCATCTCCGATTTGTTCTACTTCGTTAGGCAATATAATTGATGATAATGCTGTGCAACCGCTGAAAGCTTTTTCTCCTAAAGTAGTCAGATTGTCCGGAAGGATTATAGAAGTTAATTTGTTGCATCCTTTAAAAGCCATATTATCAATGCCTATGATGGAGTAATCACTACCATTAAGTTTGATCGTAGAAGGAATTGTCAGTAATCCGGAATAGGTTATATATGAATCATCATAGGTGACTATTGCGGTATTAGGTTCGCTTCCAGGAATAGCAGTTATGTTTTTATTTCCTACAGTCAAAGTTACGGTATCAGTGGAGATTTCATCAAGGATATTCTTAACAATGCAATAGTAAGAACCTGCATCTTCAACTGTAACTGACGGAATTGTGTAATGAGGAGTTTTTGCATCAGGTATTGCTATTTCATTTTTATACCATTGATAAACAAGAGTATCTCCTTTAAATTCGGGAGCAAAGGTTGCTGATTCACCAGGTGAAACAACAATACTTTCAGGTTGAATTTTTATTGATGGTGCTGTGGGGCCGTTTTTAGCAGCAGGGGCCATTTCTTTCCATGGTTGAGAACTCATGTTAACAGCAAAATTCCATCCATCCCAACAACCGTCTGTTAATTTTCTGCCTGTGGCGCCTACACCACTATAGCCCCAGGCACTTTCATCTGAACTTTTTAGCCAATAAGACCAATATCCTTGATACCAGCCTGATTGCCAATAATCTTCTGGGTCAAGGCAAGTGAAACCGTCATATCCATAACCTCCGGTGAATATTACGCCCTCTTCGTCCGGATAGTAAATTTTTCCATCTTTTTGAACGGCAAAGTCGCCACTTTTGTTAACATCATATCCGAGACCTGCAATTGTGGAACCATATGCTGTTCCGGTTTCTGTCATACAGAAAAAACGTGGATCAGCAGCTGCAATATCTCTGATCATTTTCTCTCCTGTAGCTTCACCATCCCAACGATATCCCCATACTAAAGCATTAGTTTCTCCTTCTGCATTCCATTGGATAGCTAATGCGGCTTTATTTTCACCTTCGCCAGTCCAATTTTCAATCATTTCCATTGTAAAAGTACCTTCTGCAATAGCTTTCATTGGTACTAACTGTTTTGCGACAGGGTGAGGTTGACCCTGTACTGAAACTTGGGCAGAAACCTGCCATGTGACAAACAGTAAAAGAATTAAAGAGTAAATTTTTCTCATTTTATCATAGTTTAATATTAAAATAAAAATGTTTCTTTTGTTCAAGATTTACAGGCGTAAGAATTTATCACATAGGTTATAATCTAAAAACAATATTCCGATTATTTGTTGCTTTATTTATACCTCGTAAGTTTTTACTGCTTTGTGCCTCCACAGGCAAAAGCAAACTACACATTCCTACTACACATAGGAAACGTTGGAACATAGTTTTTCCCATTAATATTTCTATTTGATAGTTACTTTTCCATCAAATAGCTTCAAAGAGTACCAATATGTATGAATAACCTTTTCTGTACACAACTTTTTGTGTACAAATCAGTGGATTCATAGCTCGTCCTCGAAAGCTATTGAACATATTGCATGGCAGGTCTTCTGACTCGTTTCCGTGAATAAACGCCTTCCCAATCGGCTTAGAAGCCTCTCAGTGGCATGAGGTAGTGTTCATCACGCTTTTATGAAACATACAGCAACGGGACTGTTCAGGATTCTCACCTGATTCCCTTTTAATCATTTTTCTGAATGCTTGGGAAAAATGAACCAATGCGCGGCAAAGTTAGAAATTTATTAAGTAATAGAGAGAAAAAAACAGATATTTTTTTAATAGATGTATGCGACAGTAATGTTTGGTAGTTATTCTGTTGATTTGAAAACAGAGTAACTATCAAACATGAAAGTACAGAATACCTTATTCTGTTTCAACTTATTGGAACGAATCGTTCCATCTAATTGAAACTCATGGTTCCATCTAATTGAAACGAATGGTTTTATTATGTTGGAACGGATCGTTTCAAGCTATTTGAAACTGATTGGCACTGTATACCTTTTTATTCACTGATTACTTTTCGGTATTCGGCTACTGCCATTTTGGCTGCAAGATGTGCATTGATAAGGTTAGAATGGGCTTGCGTCCACGAAAGTTGCGCCGAAAGCACATCTACCATACTTGCTTTTCCTTCATTATAAGAAAAAGTAGCCAGGTCGAGGTTCTCCTCTGCCAGTTCCATGGTTTCTTGTGCAGTGGTTACTTGATGTTCCGTTTCCGTCAATTTGGTGAGGGCGGCAGAAAGTTCTTCGTTGATATTATCTGTCACGTAGCTCTGCTGTAACTTTTGTATGCCTATATAAGCTTTTTGTTGGCGGTTGGCCTTGAAGCGTGCTCCCCAACGGAAGATGGGAATATTTACGTTCATGCCGAGAATGGGGGTGAAAGAGATATCGTAGCCCATATTGGGCGATGCCGTAGCCCAACCGCCGGTGAGGAACATGTTTATTTGAGGATTGTACTGGCTGAGGGCGGCTTTTCGTTGTGCTTCACTTTTCTGTATGTTGACTTCCGTACTTGCGTAGTCGGCGCGGCGTTGTAATACGTCATCCAGGTTCATAAGCGTTACCGGTTCGCAGATCACTCCGATGGCACACAGGCTGTCTACTGGTGCATTCGGATCTTCGCCCATTAATATGTTCAGTTTCTGCAATGCTAACGTATAATTCTGACGCGCTTTGATGTATTGTAGCTCGGCTTCCTTTTTACGGGTAGAGATCATTAACAGGTCTGTACGGCTGATCATGCCGTCATTGAAACGGTCTTGTATGATGTCGAACTGTTGTTTTACTATTTCTTCATACCGGGCGGCGGCTTCCAGCATGGCACGACTGGCAGCAGCGTTCCAATATACGGCATCGCTCTGATAGTGTATCTGATCCAAAGTGAGTTCCGCATTCAGCCTGTCTAATTTTTCATCCGCTTGCGCTATTTTGTTTTGGGCCCGTAAGGCGCCACCGGTATACAATGGCTGTGCTACAACAAATACCCCCTGATAAGTATGGTTACGGTATTGTCCTGCCGGACCGTCCCATGCATCCATTTCTTTCAGATTCAAGGTGCCTTCGCCTGTAATATCCACTTGTGGCAGGAATCCGGTAAAAGCAATTTTGCGTCCTTCCATGCTTGCCACGCTTTTCAACTGTTGTTGCTTTAGTATCTGGCTATAGTTTTCCACCCGGTCGCGATAGGCTTCACGACTGAGATGTGCCTGCTGTGCTGTGGCATCTATTCTGTAGCACAGCAGTGCAAGTATTAATATCTGAATTCTCATCATCTTAATGTCTATTTATCATTTCTATTTTATTATTTATTCTCATTATCTGTCATTCCGTTTTGTGCAAGAAGGTCCCCTTTTATTCTGTGAATAGCGCAATAGGCTACCGGAAGTACAAATAATGTCAAAGCCGAGGCTACGAGCAGGCCGCCCATAATAGTAGCTGCCATGCCGCCGAACATGGCATCGAACAGTAATGGCAACATACCCAGAATAGTGGTTCCCGATGCCATTGCTACCGGGACGATACGGCTGACGGTAGCACTGACTACCGCATCCAACGGTGCTTTTCCGGATTTTGTTTCAATATCGATCTGATCGACCAGCACGATGGCATTTTTAATGTTCATGCCGATCAATCCCAGTAAACCGAGAATGGCGAAGAAGTCGAAGGACTTGCCGAGCAGTAATAATCCAAGCACGATACCGATGAAGATAAGCGGCAGCATTAATAAAATGACGATCGGCTTGCGGTAGGTCTTGAACAATAACAGCAATACGGTGAACATCAGGAAGAATGTCAACGGCATGTTTTTGGCTAATGCTTCGTTGGATTCTACTTGGCTTTCCTGTTCTCCGAAATATTTCATGGTGTAGCCTTCGGGCACTTGTATCTCTTTTTGCACCTGCGACCATACTTGGTTGAAGGCAGCAATGGCGTTTATTCCGCGTCGAGGATCGCATTGGGCCATCATTACCATCTGACGGTTATAGTCCTTCACATTCGAGAAGCGGTATTGAAAATCAAAATCCGATACTACTTGCTCCAGACTGGTGGTTTCCGTGCCGGTTCCGAATACGGGTAGTGTGCGCAGGTCGTTTATTTTGAACGAGTCGATTACTGTATTTCCTTTCAGCAGGATAGGTAATACCTGGTCGCCTTTGCGATATTCACCCAAAGTCATGCCATTGGTGCCGATCTGGATGCTTTGTGCCATTCCTTGACGGGATACTCCCAATGGTTGTGCGCGTTCCGGGCTGTATATCGGTTTCCATACTGGAATCTTGTTTCCCCAAGAATTGCGTATGTTGATCAGATCGGGATTGCGGTGCATTATTTCCAGAGCTTTGCTGGTGAGCATTACCAGCGTATCGACATTGTTGCCGATAAAACCGATTTCGATAGCGGCATCTACGGCGGGCGATAATTTGAAAAGACTGGTACGCGTAATGGCATTCGGATAGTTCGCTTTCATGTATGCATCGAAGTTTTCTTCTTGCGCTTTGGTGTATTTACTATCCTTAAGTTCTACCAGTATGTTGCAGAAATTGGGCTTCGGACCAACAGAGGTGGAGGCCAGATAGTAACGCAACGGAGTGCTTCCGAAGGTAATGGATACCTTGTCTACTTCCGGTTGTGCCAGTAGATGTGCTTCAACGGTTTTCATCTCTTTGGCCACTTCGTTGATGTTGTAACCATCGGGGTAGAAAATATCTGCACGGTAATAGGGTTTATCGAGAGAAGGGAAGAAGTTTTGGGGCATCATTCCCATTACTACCAATGAAATGATGAACAGAACCACCATAGAACCGATCGTCAGTACTTTCTTACGAATGAGCACATGCAGGACAGAGGCGAATTTATGATAGAAAGGTTTGTCATACGGGTCTTTGGCACCGGTGGTTGTTTTTGCTTTCAAGATGAAATTACCGAATGTGGTGGTTTGTGTCAATGCCAATATCCAGCTAAGTCCCAGTGAGATAGCAAGGACGATAAACAACGGCTTTACGATTTCTGCCACTGATGAGGGAGCC
>ERZ827037.3280-NODE-3280-length-11064-cov-4.287855_pt1 | contig 11064 bp, 15 predicted proteins | sample MGYA00519924_ERZ827037 | MGnify/ENA primary metagenome ERZ827037 (study PRJEB31778, sample SAMEA3449250) | human gut metagenome | biome: human gut; feature: human-associated habitat; material: faeces | place: United Kingdom | collected 2010/2012 ...
CTTATGACAAAAATACATTGTTTCTGTTTTGTGGACGGAGAAATGACCGGATCAAAGCATTACTTTGGGAAAGTGATGGATTCCTTCTAATGTATAAACGCTTGGATAAAGGAGCATTCCGATGGCCCCGGTCAACGGATGAAGCAATGTCTATTACGGAAGACCAATATCGTATGCTGATGCAGGGGTTCGAAATCGTCGCAAGGAATCCTATTTCTGAATTAAAGGAAACTCCAAGCATGATGTAAAAGTTATTGTGCAGAATGCTGAAAATATAGAAATTTAATGGTGTCAGGCACCTTATAATATCTCGAGAGAGTGTAAAATATTGGACCTGTTGACAAACTACTTATATTCGCGATTTCTCACTTGTGAATTTAATCAAATATTCAAAAAATGACTGGTTAAGGCTTTGATTACATAGCCTTAACCAGTCGTTTTAGATTTAATGCCATAGCTGAAAAGAGGCATTCTTCTTCCGCACGAATAATCCCTCTTTTATGGATTCTTTTTAAATTGTGTTCCCTTTTTAAGACTGAAAAAGTGCCTTCAGCCCATATTTTTCTTAAACGCATTACTTCAACATATTCAGGTGTATGATATTTTAGTTTATTACGATGAAATGCAGGATAATTCCCACTGGCGTTGATCCGAATAGCTCCTTGATCTATTTCGCAAATAGAAAGTCGTGGACAATCTTTACACAGTTTACGGGCACGAGAATACAGTCTATAATAATTCAAGGTGCTTCTTTTGAAAACAAGCCTTTGAAAATTTAACTCTTTCTGATTTTCGCATACAAAGCAGTCTTTATCTTGATTATATGTAAATCCCTTTTTTAAAGCATTATTCTGGTATTCGCGAATTGCTGTATAGCCTTCGATTCCAAGTAATTCCAGTCCTCTATGAACAGCCCCAACATCATAACCGCCATCCAATGCCAGCACCTTTATATCAATAGGTAAGGCCTCTTGTTGCTGTTTTACATGATTGAGAATAATATCACTTTCACGATGATTTGCTGGATAACAATTAACGCCTGTGATTATACCATGTCCCGTATCTACCGTCATCTCTGTTAAATAACCAAGCCCCCTTTTCCTTTTTTGGTTTATATATCCACAATCAGGGTCTGTTGTACTTTTCAGAGTACGCTTTGTAACTTCTTTCGTTATAGGTTCTTTATAGCCCGGAATTTCAGACATTTCTTTTTCCAGTTCATCAAGGTAGTGGATGGAAGACTGTTGTACTGTCTCTATTACTTCTATATAACTGTTAACAGAAACATTTCCTGGTAAAAATGATCCATCAGCAACTACCGTATTACCACTTACAATTCCCATATTTATACATTGCATTATGATTTCATTAAAAATATCTCTGAAAAGAGTATTATCTCTAAAACGTCTCCGACGATTTTGGCTAAAAGTACTATGGTCGGAACCTTCTGCATCAGATCAAGTTCACAAAACCATCGATATGCTAAATTTAAAGAAACTTCCTCTTCCAATCTGCGTTCTGATTTGATTCCATAAAGATATCCAATTAATAGCATCTTTATCATAACAACTGGATCAATAGATTTTCTTTCTGTATGTGAATAAAAAGAGGACGCTTTTTCATAGATGAAATCAAAATTTACACTGTTTTTAATCTGTCTCAACAAATGATTTTCCGGAATCATTGAGTCTAGATCCAGAATAAGAAGTTGCATTTGATTATCAATTCTTCCCATCATAAAAAGTACCTCCTATGGCAAAATTATTACATATATTTTACCATAAAGAAGGTACTTTTTCTTTACTTTGTCAACAGGTCCAATAATTTACACCACCCTCTTGAATTATAATTATAACTTTGAGAAAAGCAGGAACTCTACAAAAGAGCTTCCTGCTTATTCCTATTACTCTTAATTTTTTTCGCCAATCAATAATAACCATCTATGATCAAACATAATTTGTGATTCTTTATTATATGGTGAAAAACCAGTTTTACTACCACCTGCCAATTCAGCTTTCATCAAATCGGTTATCTCTTTTTGCACATCTTCAGGAGTATCAGTCAGTTCCAGCCAGCTATTTAAATTCACCGGCACTAACGTAGTTTCTTCGCATTGCAGTTCGAAATCTTTCTCGAACAGTTTTTCAAATTCTTCCCTACTGAGGATTCTGGTGTGTGACATATCGCGCATATTTTCAATCTTATCATCTATTGTCCGTAAAGACTCTTCGGCAGCTTCCATATCCCAAACCACCAGCTTTCCTCCTTTTTTCAGGACACGTTTCATCTCCTGAAAAGGCTTCTCAGGATTGGCAAAATGGTGAAAAGAGAGTCTTGTGACTACCAGATCAAAAATTTCCGATTCGTATGGAAGTTTTTCTGCATTACCTGTTTGAAAACAAATGTTCTTTATCTGACTTTCTCTGGCAAGTTTTTTCCCCTGTGCCAGCATTTCTTCCGTGAGATCCAGACAGGAAATATCCTTTACGAAAGGAGCTAATGCTCTGCCACAAATGCAGGTTCCGGCTGCCACCTCCAAGGCATGTTCTGTTCCTTTTGCCCCGATTCGTTTCATAAGATAATCGGTATATTCCGTTTTTGACATATGATAGGCAGCAAACTTTTCAGCCTGGTTTTTGAATGATTGTTTGACTGTATCGTTGTGATTCATTTTAAGTACCTCCTACAATGCAGTTCCTTTCTTCGGGATAAATAAATGGTTCATATCCGCATGTTCCAGTTCAAGCAGTGAAATCTTTTTATCAATTCCCCCTGCATATCCTGTCAGACTTCCATTTGTGCCTACGACCCGGTGGCAGGGAATGATAATGGAAATTTCATTATGTCCAACCGCACCGCCAACTGCCTGAGCAGACATATGGGAAGTGTTTTTCAGTTCAGCCATTTTTCGGGCAATTTCTCCGTATGTGACTGTCTGTCCGTAGGGAATCTGTAATAATATCTGCCACACTGCCTGTCTGAACTCTGATCCGGCTGGATGAAGGGGTAGAGTAAGTTTCGGTTCTTCACCGGAGAAATACACATCCAACCATTTTTTTGCCTTTATAAGAATCGCTGTTTCCTTTGGAATATGTTCATTCGGAAGTGTATTTGCAAAATATTTCTGCCCTTCAAACCACAAACCGGTAAGCCCGATTTCATCCGCCGCCAGTAAAATATCCCCTAACGGTGATTTATATTTGCATGTATATACCATATTATACCTCAAAAAATGCATTTGAATCCTGTGGTGCCTGTGAACGGTCTTTGTCTGTATAGGAACGGATTTCTGAGCAAACTGTGATTTTATAGCTTTCAAACAGTTTTTCTCTTCCTTCTTTCTGGCTCATACGATGCTGCATCACGTTACGCCAGCGTTCTACGGCAGCTTCATCCGTCCAGATATTCATGGAAAGCAATTTTCCTTCCTCGTTTAAACTGGAAAATCTTTCTGCACGTATAAATCCTGCAAGCATTGGTTTCAGCATAGCTGCAAGATCCAGATATTTTTGCATTCCTTCTTTTGTTGGTGTTACTTCAAACAATACTATAATATTTGCCATTTCATTTTTTCTCCTTTTTTGTTGTTTTCGGTTTATAATCTTTCATTTCGGGAATTGCTTCACCTGCTACTGCCCATAAATACAGGCTTGCTACACTGCAATAGGGGCTGAAACGCCGACGATACTTTTCAAGTAGTTTGCGGTCAATATTACGGTGATGATAGACCATTCATAATCCTCTTTGAATTGCAAGATCATCATAACTAAAAATATTGGGGCGTTGCATACAAAACAGTAAAATCATCTCCGCAGTCCAGATACCAATACCTTTCAAACTGCTCAATTCCTGGATAGCTTCCTCGTCTGTCATTTGCCAGACTGCATCCAGATTGAATGCGTCACTGTGAACTTTTTCGGAAAAATCTGTAATATATTCTGCCTTTCGGAACGTCATGCCATAAGACTGCAATTTGGAAATATCCACCGATAGAATTGTTTCAGCGGTTACTTCCGTTAAATCTTTTTTCATTCGCTGCCAGATAGTTGCCTGTGCTTTTGTAGATATCTGTTGCCCAATAATATGATGAATAACCGAAGAAAATAAATCTGTATCTGTTTCTCATAAGTTGATTGAAAATATTGCCTCTGAGGTAGGATTTCATCATATCAGCCACTTTGGAAAATGTTTTCGTAAAAAAACTGGTTTTTCGCCAAGTGAATATCGAGAGAATTTTTATTTCATGCTAAAACAATAACTAATAATATCCTCTTGTTTCCCGCCAGCCCTTCACATACCATCTGATTCCAACATACACCAGTTGTACGAATACCTGTTTACGACTGCCTCTAAAAACTTTACTCCAAGACCTAATGACGCTCCTGTAATTACTGCTATATACAAAGAACAGAAAGTACCTGCAAAGATGACAACGGAAAAAGTTCAGTAGAAGTAAGTAACTATCCAAAAACAGATGAATCTGATAGATATATTATTATTACTGATTCATGTATAGAAACTATTCGACGTATTAGATTAATGAATATGAAAGGTGAATACCTATTCCAAGAAAATAAAAAAAGAATTCGTTCTAATGCTCTAAGAAGAGCTTTGTATCGCATTTGTGATAAGGTTGGTATTCCACGAAGAAGTCCACATAGTATTCGCAGGACATATGCTTCAACATTGTTAGATAATCACACTGATGAATGTTTAGTTAAAAATCAAATGGGACACACAGACATAACAACTACACATAAATATTATCAATTTTGTCTTAGAAATAATGCTGAACAAAGAGAGCAGATTTTAAGTGCAATCAACTATTAAATTAAAGGGGTTACCTTTAGGGTTACCCCTCATTATTACCAGAAAAAGAAAAAAGCCAGAAACCTCAAGGTTTCTAGCTTTTCATCAAGCAGGGGATGAGAGAATCGAATTTCAATACTCTCATCTCGTTCTTTCTGATTTTCCTTGATTTTTCAACGTTTTTTACACTTTTACGCTTCAATTGTTTTGATACCCTTTGATACCCTTAATCAATAAAATCAGAAATTAATTGCCCTATTTATTTGCTTTATTTTAGTTTCTTTGCTCTTATTACTGAAATAATATAACTTACGTGTTGTAGCTATATCACTATGTCCCATTTGTTCTGCAACTGTGCTATCATCTACTTTGTTGTCCAATAATGTTGTTCCATACGTTTTTCGTATTTTATGTGTTGACCGATGATTAAGCTTCAATGTCTCGCATATTGTTGAAAGCCGTTTGTTAAAAGTATTTTCTCGAATTCTTTTTTCTCGATTCATGAACAAAAATTCGCCATGTGGGTTTAGCTTCTGTATCTGCATCAATGTCCATTTAACCGTTTCCGAAAAATATAACATTCTGTTTCCAGCGTCCGTTTTGGCAAATTCTTTCGTTGTAACTTTCCATTTTCCATCTTCATCTTTGTATTTAATCTCAGTTCTGCACACTTGTATGTATTCATCACATATATCACATGGTTTCAATGCAGAAATTTCTCCTATACGCATTCCGGTTTGAAACTGTAATAACAATCCCATATTCCAGATATCAATATGATGTTTAAGATAACTGACAATAATTGGGATTTCATCTTCTGAAAAAATTTCATCCTCTCTACAGCAAATTTTCTTTTCGAAAATATTGTTGGGTAGTTCCAGATCTCCAAAGAATTCTGTGATACTAAGAGTTGAATATTCCTGTGCTTTTCCATACTTGAATATTCCTCTTATTAATGTTCGAAGACTTGAATATGTCTTTTTTGTCAAATGCTTTTCATGAATCGTCGTTTTAATAAAATCAGTTAAATCTGCACTGGTAATATTTTGCATCTTTTTACGACAGATCGGGGTATCCGGTAAGAAAAATCGTTTGAAGTCCGTACAATATCTATCATATGATTGTGTCTGGATTTCTCCATATTTTAACTTCTTATCCACCCACTCTTGAAACACATCTTTGATGTAAATTGACTTTTCCTGTTTCTTATAGTAATCAACAATAACACCTTCAAGGTCTTCCCTTGTCTTTCGTTTACGGAATACCCGTCCTTTCTCTTCATCTGGAAGATAAGTCAGCCATATTCCTTGATCGTTTTGCCATATTTTATATGGATGTTGGGAAAGTATTTCATTTCTTTTTTTCAATTCAACACTCTTGGATATTTCATCCATATCCACAATACCATATTGTAAAGCAATCTGTAAAGTTTCCTCGGAGATACCATTACTCGCTTGCATCATAGTATTCTCCTTAATTCAACTTTTATAATGTATTAATAATTGTCACTCAATTTTATATATCTTAAATCTTCATGCTTTTGCAACCAGATATCAAGTTCCCGTTTCATTCCATTACTCATCCAAAACATTGATTCATAATTTTGATATAGAAATAATACAAATTCTTGTTTTGCATCTTCTCCATATATTTTTTCAATCTTATAAATCGTCGGGAAGAGACCACTTCCACATAAAATATGCTGGATGTTTTGCCTCAATGCATTGTCTCTTGGACTAACACACACTAATGACGGAAATATTTCTCCATCTGCAACCAACAGTAAATCCGTCGTATATCTGGTATATTTTCCATTTACATCCGCAAACCTATATTTTTGAAAAATAGTATGTGCAATAAATTTGTTAAAACTTACTGCATCCATACATTCTGACAAAATCGTTTCTGATATAGAATGAGCATAAGAGCCTTTATAGACGGCCTCAAACCTTATCCACGAACGACATTTTTTAGCTTCTTCTATTCGAAAGCCATTATTCGTTAACTGTTCCTTGCGCTTATCATATATTCTTAAAAAACTACGGGTATTGGTACTCTTACTTCCAATATAAATGGTCTCAATATTTTCTTGCTTTCCAATAAAACTTAAATTTTTGACCCGTTTACGATCTTGATGATCTCTGACTGTTATCTTGTCCTTGGATAACGCATCATATAACTCATTCAAATCAATATCATAGTTAAAATAATCTGCTGTCATATCAACACGTGATATCCTTACAGATTCTTTGATGGGATCACTGACCATATGCATAAATTCCGACATATTTATCATCTTATTAAAGATTTTTTGATATCTCGCCTGATATATGCTCCAAGCTTTCGCACTGAACTTAATACATACCCCCATATCGGGTATATGCTCATTATATGCAATTGCAAAATAATAATCTTTTAGACCTAAATCATATGTCCTTGTATATCCCTGTAAGTTTCCCCCTATTTTTTCTTTCACTTTTCCATCAAAAACAACGTCAATATTTGAATTTTTAACAAACTCATATATTATTATTTCTGCACATTCTTCCCATGTTCTTAATAATATCTTTTCTTTACAGAAAATGATAAAAGTGAATTCATCAATATTAATCTGTAAATTGGTAGTAAAGCTATTCACTTTTTATGGAGCTGGGGTTATTACATAACCCCAGCTTGCCCCTCCTTTCCTTCATTTTTATATTCTTCTAAATGTTCAATAGATTTCAAAATATCAAAATCTAACCTAGCGATAGAAGTTATTGCTGGCATTTCTGGTGTAGAAATCAGTGGATAGACCAACAAACCTTGTCCACATTCAAATTTTCTTTTTGCAACATCTGGATAAACACCCAACGCTGTTATATACGTCTGTCTCTCTGCCATGCCTAGTATCAACTTAAATGGCAAATTCTCTTTCAACTCTGTTGATAAATTATTCGCATTTGTTTGTTGCTGAGCGATAAAACAAAAGCAACCTAACTGCCGACCCTCTCTGATTGTGTTACCGATTATTTCATCAACGCTATCCCTTGTCTTCTTGTCATACCTTGCTAACGATGCCTTAAACGAACTGTATTCATCGATAATCAAGCAAATAGGACTAAAGCCAAAGTCTCTGTAATCACTGTCTAATTTTTCCACCAGACACTCTGCAAAGGCTCTTTTTCTTTCAAGCATCTTTTTCTCAAATTGTCTTAACAAAGCAATAATTTCTTCCACACTGGATGCCACTTTTTCTGGATTAATCGCCCGTCCCAATACATACAATCCGCTGAATTTTGGATCGGCAATATATAAGTCTACGTCACATTTTTTGGATAACAACTGCAACACAAAATTGTATAAACAATATGATTTTCCCGACCCTGTCTGACCAACAATCAGTGCATGAAATATCGGCACTTTGTAGCGTGAATCAAGAAATAATTCATAATCGCCTGTGTCCTTTCTTGAATAATCAAAAAAGTCTCTTGACGACTGGAATGACAATTGTTCAACATGATATAATTCAAACTCATAAATATAATAATTACAGTCATCTGATATATAAGATGATGACAGTATATATTCATCCGGCAGTGCCGAACTGATCGGCAATTCTTCCAAGCGTTTATCAAGCTTTATGCAGTTTTCAATTTTTATGATTCCTTTATCGAATTGTGATGAAATCGTTATTTCCAATCGTGGTATCACAGCACATTTTTTGAATAATATTTCTCTTTCCACATAATATCCATCATCATACAATGCTTGGATCAATGCTTTTTCCATTTTATTATGTAAACAAGCATATTTCATTCCTCTTGACAAGTTATGATGTCTTGCTTCAAATAAACCTATTAATAAAATCCCCATATTATCTACAAGGAGCAATACTACTCCTACTAATAAGAAACGACTATTTTTCCAATAATAATACCCGCATAGAAATAATATTGCCCCACACAACAGATAAAAAAGCATTGTCCAAACTGTTCTTATCCATCGTTTTTGTTTTATTTGCACCGTTTATTTTTCCTTATTAATTTTATAGATTCCATCAAACCTCAGAATAAAATTATAGTCGATGTAATAACTATTGTCCGCCAGAAACTTTCCTAATGTTACCATTGTCCCTTTTCCAAATGGAAGCGGATACGTTGCACCTACAATTGTAGCCTCGAAAACCTCGAGAGCGTTATTTTCCTTTTCTTCTCCTGTCTGCTTATCGAATAAAGCTTCCGAATTGTCTTCCATTATTTGTAAGCGAACCTTAACTCCACTCGGCAAAATAGTCTCGCCCAACTCATCGACTTTTCCTTTAAACGGTGTCTGCCCGATAAGCAAATATTTATTTCCTGTATCGGCTAAAAATTTTTCTCCCAACACTTCCGTATGTACATACCGAAAAGCATTTTTAATCATCTTTGCACCCTCCTATAATTCTTGCATTTCCAACATTTCCAAGTTCTTCAACATAGCCAAAAATATTAGCATCTGCCAAAAATCCCTTTTCACCCCCTACTGTCATTACTTTCTTTTCCTCATCTTCACTCAATGCATAAGCCTCCACTTTTGAGTAGTAGACACCACATTTTTCTTTATCGACAAGAAATACAACATGGCTACATTCATCCGCTTTTTCTGGATTCAGTTCTATCCAGTTTTCCGGAAAAATGAATGTTCCGCTTTTTATTTTTCTTTCTTTTTCATGGTTGTTCATGTATCTCACCTCCTTGTTCTTGATACTTGTATCATATAACACATAGACTATTTATTCATTTATAGTGAATCTTTTGTCACACATCTAGATCGTTCTTTTAGTTTTCGAATATAATTTGTTTTCTTTAAATCCAATTCTTCAACAATCTTTTCATTACTTTTTTTCTGTGTAAAATATTTTTTTAATTCAACATAATCCCAACTTCTATTTACCCGATATAATGTAATACACATTTTTTTCCCTCCATATTTTTCGGCTATTTTTTTATATTTTTCCTTTCCTAATACTTCGTATAACAAGACATTCTGCAAATAATTTCCTTTTTTTTCTATAGCTGGATCCGTATATCGATCTTCGAATCTATCGTACGATAAAAAATTGAAATATACTTTTTCCTTTTCACCAAATGCATCTTGAATATTTGCTATAAACTCATTTAATTTTTCTTTTCCAATTTCTTCTTCAAATTCGCTTAACTTAACCGAACCATGATACATATATCCCGCCACTTTCTGCCGGATACATATTTGTAGTTCTATTTATTCTTCTACCTTCCGGCAAAAGAATATGGAAGATTTTTTCATTTTTAGTTCAGAAATATTGTAATTTTTTGAAATAAAAAAAAGCCCTAATCAAGGGTAAAGGCTTTGCCGACGCCACAGCGTCCCCTTGACAAGAACTTTTTCTTATTTCTATGTATAATCAAGCAGACCTAAGAATAGGTCTGCTACGCAAATTTATCTACAAAAAACTTCCGCATTACCACGGAAGTTCTTAGTCATCTACAATCACCAATAAATCTTGTATTGTACAATTAAAATAATCACACAATTTTATAATTAAATTTGCATCTATTCTCTGGAAGTCATCTCTACAGTATCGGTTAAAATTGCCTCTAGCCAACTCCAGATCTTTACAAATTTTATTCTTACTAATTTCATTTTCAATTAACAATTCATTCAGTCGCATATGAACATGCTTCATTCTATCAACTCCTTGAGAATATTATAATGTTCAAATTATTTTCTAGTAATTTCCCATTTGAGAAGTTATTATATATTAAGGGGGTGTGATAAAATGAAAAAATATATGATATGTACTATGTTAATAATATTATTTCTATCTGGATGTACTAAATATTCCGCTGAAGAAATGGATGTAACATCATCATCAATTGAAAAAAACGATACTGGAACAACACTAGCAATAACTGTTATTTTAAACGGCAAACCTTCTTCTAAAGATTATGAAGATTGTTCTCGCTCAATTATACAGCATTGCATCGATAATAGTTTTAAGAGCACTCGATTCAGTTATGATCTTTCTGGTTATCCAACAGCACTCGAGGGAACAGTATATACCACAAAAAACGATATTAAAAAGAATAAAATTTGCTATACTTTTCGATATTATCCATCAGGAAAAAATTCTTCATCCAAATGTACTATTAACAATTCTTCAAAAAATTATACTCTTGAAATCAAAAAATAATTTTCTTTTTTCGGAACTAGGTTCCGCTTTATATTTTCTTTATACTTTTTATATTTTTTTAA
>ERZ827037.3281-NODE-3281-length-11064-cov-2.743392_pt1 | contig 11064 bp, 8 predicted proteins | sample MGYA00519924_ERZ827037 | MGnify/ENA primary metagenome ERZ827037 (study PRJEB31778, sample SAMEA3449250) | human gut metagenome | biome: human gut; feature: human-associated habitat; material: faeces | place: United Kingdom | collected 2010/2012 ...
GGGTGCCGAAGGGGGTGGCGGTGAGCCACGCCGCCGCGTGGAACACCATCGCCGACATAAATTCTCGATTCAACGTTAGGCAGAGCGACAAGATCATCGGATTGGCCGAGCTAACCTTCGACCTAGCTATATATGATATATTTGGAATCCTTTCCGTCGGAGGAGAGCTTATCTTCCCCGAACCCTCATCACTTAATGATCCGTCGAGCTGGTGCGACGTAGTTGTTAAACGCAAGGTAACGATATGGAATTCTGTCCCCCAGCAGATGCAAATGCTTTCTTACTACCTTGATACGGCTCCGGATGTCCCCTCTCTTTCCTTGAGGCTCGCTCTCTTGTCTGGCGACTGGATACCCGTCTCTCTACCCAACGATATCGCAGATAAAATCCCTCACTTGAAAATGGTGAGCCTCGGCGGTGCCACCGAGGGAGGAATCTGGTCGATCTTCCACGAAATCAATCCATCGGATTCGGAAAAGGCAAGCATTCCCTACGGAAAGCCTCTTGCCAACCAGGAGTTTGATATCGTAGGACGCGAACTTGAATCGCTGCCTCTTCTCGTTCCGGGTGAAATCATCATTAGCGGAAAGAGCCTTGCTTCGGGCTACCTCAATGACCCTGTTCGAACATCCGAGAGTTTTATAATGCGGGATGGAGTGAAATGCTATCGAACCGGCGACATGGGCAAATACCTGGAAAACGGCGACATCGAGTTTCTCGGGCGTGCAGATCAGCAGATTAAAGTACGGGGTTACCGCGTCGAGCTAGGCGAAGTGGAAGCCGCTTTAGAAAAGGCACCGGGAGTGGACAAGGCTGTCGCATTTGCTGCCGACAACGATAAAACCGACAAGCATCTTCTCGCCGCAGTCATCGCCGAAAAGGTCAATCCCGACAAGGCAGAATCCTTGTTCAAGAGATCTACGGTCGCCATGAAAGAATGTATGAGAGATCGCTTCAGCAAAATGGCTGTCAACGAAGTTGCAGAGTATTGCCGCAAAGTTGACGAGGTCTGCTTGTCGGCCATGATGAATTTGATAGCAGATGCCGTTAGCAAAGATGGCTTCTCAATGGATGACATGATGCATGGACTCAATGCCAAAGAGAGGAACAGAAGGCTCCTAGAGAGATGGGCGAAGTCTCTCGTCGACATGAAAGCGCTCAATGCAAAGGGCGACTCGTTTTGCTTCTCGGACGATTATAAGAGAGGCGACATTGAAGCTTTATGGCAACAGCTCGAATCCTTGGAACTGAAAGTCGAGTACAGCAAAGGGCTTTTGTCGTTTTTGCACACATGCATAGATTCCTTATCCGGCCTCGTGTCGGGGAAAGTGGATCATTTATCCATACTTTTTCCCGAAGGTGGTTTTGATGTAGCCGCTTCAACCTACAGGGACAACCTAGCCTCCAAAACTCTCAACTCCACACTAGTTAGCATGGTTTCGGAATTTGCGCGCATCAAGGGTGGGTTGAGAGTTCTTGAGGTCGGGGCCGGTACGGGAGGCAGCAGCGACTCGCTCATCGATGCGCTTGAGGGAACGGGGAGCACATATCTTTTTACTGACATCTCTGAATTCTTCCTCTCTGAAGCCCGAAATCGCTACGAAGGTAAAAACTGGATTGGCTACGCCATCTACGATGTCAATAAGGATGCCAGAACTCAGGGACTTGCAGACAACTCATTTGATCTCATCGTAGGCGCAAACGTACTCCATAATTGCATCGATGTCCTTGCAGGGCTGGGGCAAATCAAATCCCTTCTTTCTCCGGGAGGCATTTTGGCCTTTATTGAGGCCACGCGCGAGAGCTTTCCCCTTATGGTCAGCATGGATTTCCAAGATGCCCTCGGGATGGAGTACTCGGATTTGCGTGCAGGAACCAGCAAGGTATTCCTTAACCTCGACGAATGGAGCGGAATCCTCGCAAAAGCAGGTTTTGGCTTGACGGACTGCTCTCCTACGAACGAAGAACCGGATCTCTTTGGCCAGCACCTGATAGTCGCACAAGCAAAGGCTGATATAGCCGCGCTTTCGGTCGATGATGTGGTATCAGCCGCACAAGAAACCCTTCCCTCATACATGATTCCTGAAGCCATTGGGATAATCGACACCCTTCCCCTTTCGAGAAACGGAAAGGTTGACAGAGCCGAGCTTAAACGCCTACCACTGCTCGGAAGAACGCAGTCGAAAACTGCGGGCATCGGAGATGAGAGAGACAGCTACCGTAGCGATTTGGAAGCACGCCTAGCTGTAGAGTTTTCTGAAGTACTCGGAGCAGATAGCGTCAGGAGGGATGATGACTTCTTTGAGCTTGGAGGCGATTCGCTTTTGGCCACCAAACTCGCAGCCCAGATAAAGAAGAACGTAGACGAAGCGGCTGAGCTTGAATGGGAGTGGCTTTTGAGAAAGATGATGGAAAGCCCAACGGTCAGCTCACTCGCACTCGCGCTCTCCAGTACAGAAGAAGCAGAAAAGGCCGCGCCCAAAGGGCAGATGGCGCCTGTTGTCGTATTGAAAGACGGAAACGGAGATGGCGTCGTTAACGTATTGGTGCATGACGGAACAGGCACTCTTGACCCATACCGCGACCTTATTAGCGCTTCGGGTGACAAACTCATCATCGGTGTGCAAATGCCCGACATGCAAAAAGCCTTGGATTATGACACCCGATCTCTTATAGAAACCCTCGGAAGAGAGTATGCCGACCGCCTCTCGGAATGGAATGGATGCAGCTTTAGGATAGTGGGATACTGCATGGGAGGTTTGATCGCAACAGAGATTGCAAGAAACCTGATGGAGCAGGGAGAAACCGTTGCCGATCTCTTTGTCATCAGCTCATATGGGTTCCCGTTCAAAATCACCGAAGACGTAATGATTGAGTATGCTTTTGCTCGCGTACTTAATGCCCCAACTGAAGACCTCGGGTATCCGAAAGACGACGAAGCCTTCGCCAACGCAATCGCTGATGCCCAGATCCGACACCCCGGAGTATTGGATCTTCTCGATGGTGAAGGCCCTGTTGTCGAAAAACTGAAGAAGATTGCCTCCCTAGATTCGAACGAGCGCATGCGTAGGATACTTTCAACCGTGACCGCCGATAGCAACGTCGTAGAAAGATTGACCCAAATTTACAGGACGTTCAAACATAATTTGATTGCAGTAATGGAATACGAATCAAAACCCTATCTTGGCCCTATCCACTTTTTGCGAGACAGTGGAAGAATGGGGCTATTCAAGAACATCGGTGGTGATGAAACGGTTTTCTGGAACAGCGTCGCCCTCATGGGGATAGACACCCAAGATATAGAAGGAGATCACTTTACCTGCATATCCGGAGAACACGCAAAAGATGTCGCAAAGAGAGTGGGGCTTCGATGATCGGAGTGCTTGGGTCGAGCGGGCATGTTGGATCACTGCTTGCCGACATGCTGAAAGCTAAGGGGTACGAGCTTCGCCTCGGTTCTCGCTCGGCCGGATTCATCGTCAACATGACAGACCCTAGTTCTTTGTCAAGATTTCTCGATGGATGCGATGCGGTGGTCAACTGCGCTGGCCCCGCGTATCTACTGAGCGAACCAGCAGCAAGAACCGCCATAAGCTCAGGCGTTGCATACTTTGACGTTGCCGGCTGCGAAAACCTGTGCAAAACCCTAGCTGACGAATCGGCGGAAACACCGGTTGTATTTTCTGCAGGAATGGTGCCGGGGCTCTCGGGTCTTCTACTAAAGATGGCTATTTCCGCAAACAAAGGACAGGATATTGTTGGCTTTGCCGGGGGAGTCCAAGATATCTCTCTGGGTGCTGCGGCGGATCTAGTTTTGAGCATGTCCGATACGTCGGGATATGGCAACAATGGCTCCATGTGGCGTAGCGGCGCAGTCCGCGAACTTGACCACGATCCAACCCCCGCCCCCTCTTGCTTTCCCGAAGGGTCGTTTTGCAGAGCCTTTTTGTCAGAAGAGGCGAGAGTCATAGCCGAGAAGGAGGCACTTCCAAGACTTGAATGGTATAACGTATTTGTAGGTGATCTGTTTTGCAAGGCTCTTGTCGACGCACAGTTGTCGAAAACCCAGAGCCTCGAAGAAGCAAGCAAGAAAATCAGCATAGCCGCATCCATCGATGCTATGGGTAGACAGGCATTTTATACGTTGGCTGCAACTTCTGGAGAAATGGCCTACATTGTTAAATCGGCCGACAGCTATGAGCTAACTGCAGCAGTGGCATGCTATGCCATAGAGAGTTTCCTTGCTGGGAGCATCCCCAATGGCGTATACAACTTGCCCGATCTGCTTGATCCAGAACTGGCGATATACGGAATTCTATCTTTGTCTAAGAGTGCTCGAATCGAAATTGCACCGTCAAAGTCTTTGTTTGAAGTCGAGGAAGGCGAGTTATGAAAGCCGTGGTTGTGGGGAGCACGTTCGGAAGCGTATATGCCGAGGGCATTAAGATTGCCGACGATGTAGAGCTGGCTGGTATTGTAGGCAGGGGGAGCAAGAGAAGCGCCGCCTTGGCTGCATCATACGGAGTTCCTCTGTATCAAGGGGCTAATGCCGTTCCGGCAAACATAGATCTTGCTTGTGTCGTGGTAAGATCAGCCATGGTTGGAGGAGATGGAGTTGAAATATCTCGCTCCTTCCTCGAGAAGGGCATTCACGTAATCCAAGAGCAGCCCATGCATAGCAGCGAGGTTCTTGAGCTGACCAGATGCGCTGCAGAACATGATTGCAAATTCATGCTTAACGGTTTCTATCCATATCTCGATTCGGTTAAGCGCTTCATTGATGCCGCAGCTTCCCTTCGCAAGGAACACGAATTGCTAAGCATAGATGTGACTACATGCGTACAAGTAGCATACCCTTTTGTAGAGGTGGTTGGGAAAGTGGCCGGAAGCTTGCATCCTTTCAGATTGGAGAAGATAGCAGATGCCGGTCCTTTTGACATCCTAGTCGGAGAAGTAGGAGGAGTTCCCCTTTCCGTTCGATTCCAAAACGAAATGGATTCCAGTGACCCAGACAATAATGCCATAGCCCTGATGCGGATGGATGTTTGCTCGGATAAAGGCATTCTGTCCCTATGCGACGTTTACGGAGATGTTCTTTGGACGCCACGGTTTCATGTCGGAAAGGCAGCAGCCGACAGCTCGAATCTCTCAACCGTCGAAAGCGCAAGTATTAACGTTCTTCATAGGAGAGCAGAGGCATATAATTCTATCCTCGCTGAACAGTGGCCGAAGGGGATTGCCAATATGCTCTCGGAGAGACTTGGAGAGCGCAACTCCCTTGCCACAACCCAATTCCAGATTTCCGCATGCCTAGCCTGGCAAGAGTTTACTTCGGCCTTAGGTGCCCCAAGCGAATTGAGGCAACGTCGTTAATGGTAGTCGAGCGAACAGCGTCATTTGGAAAGCTTCATTTAAAAGGCATTGTTGCTTCGGTAGGTTTGACCGCTGGGCTTCTCGTTTTGATATTTCCATTGCCGGAGTTGGAAAGCCCAGCACGTATTCAGCTTGCTCTCACTCTCGGTGCTTTATCGTTTTGGGCAAGCGGAGTGATGCCGGCCCCAATTACGGGCATGCTGTATATGGGGCTACTGCTCATCACGAACTCCTCTGATCCGCTAACAGTTTTTTCTGGCTGGACGAACGAAGGAGGCGGTCTATGGCTGGTGCTTTGCGCGTTTCTCATAGCTTCTGGAGTTGAAAGGTCTGGACTTGCTAGAAGAGCAGCTCTGAGTATTTGCGCATCCGGTCAAGTCAAAGGTTTTCAATCGCTCATTGCAGCGATAGCCGTCATAGAGCTGTTGTTCGCACTGATCATTCCAAGCGCCTTTGCAAGAACATTCGTCATATTGGCAGTTGCAAAAGAAGTGTGCAAAGAAAATAGCGTATCTGAGACGGATGCCGCTGTAATCAATTTTGCATGTTTTGCGCTTGCAGTTCCCACGACACTTATCTTTTTGACTTCGGAACCAGCCCTCAATACACTCGTTGTTGAATATTCCGAATTAGGGTTGAGCTGGGTTGGCTGGTTCAGCACTATAGGCATTCCCAACATCATCTACTTATTTTTAGTGACAGTTCTGTTTATAAGAGTGTTTAAGCCGTCTGGAAAGGTCTTTGTAGATGGGGTAAAAAGCCGCGCTTCGTTAGAAGACCTTGGCAGATTGAGCCCTAAAGAAAAGAAGATGGCTTTGTGGCTCTCTCTGATGATTGCATTCTGGTTGCTTTACCCTTTCATGGGAATAGGTATAGCGTGGGGAACTATGCTTCTCACATCGCTTATGTTCCTACCTCGAATCGGAGTACTTGACGCAAAAGCTTTTGCAGACGTTCCCGTGGGAACTCTTGTATTCCTCACCTGTGCGTTGTCGATCGGATCTGTAGGCGAAGCCACAGGTATGAGCCAGTGGATTGCCGATACGGCGCTCCCAGCTTCTTTACCAAGCGATATTCTGTCAACCGTCATTTTTATATCAGCAATATCATTGGCCATCCATACTTTGATAGGATCAGTGTTGGCCACCGCTGTCGTTATTTTTCCCATACTGATATCGTTCGGCGATGTAGCGGGATTGGGCGTAAGCGATGCGGGCGCTGTTCTGATCGCATACCAAATGATTGCCAGCCAGTTTTTTCTTTCGATGCATCAGGCACCGATTGCCTCTGGCATGGAGCTTGCTGGGTACGGCGAAAAGACCGTAATGAAGCTTGGCGCTCCCATGACTTGCCTTGCGCTTGTTCAGCAGGTACTCGTGACTGGCTGGCTTTTTCTTGCAGACGTTTTGTAGGATCGCTCCTAGGAGGACAAGCGTGAACAATTGGATAGTCGATCTCAATCAGAAAGAGCAAGCGAGAGGAACAGCTTTGGTATTTGTGCCCCATGCGGGCGGAGGACCCAATGCATTCAGATCTGTCGCACGCGAGATTCGCAGGAAACTTCCTGTCTACGCTATTTGCTATCCAGGTCATGAAAATAGAATATCGGAGCCTCTCGTAGACGATTTCTCGTTTGTAGCAGAGGGAATCGCCAAAGCAGCGTCCGCATATTTTGAAGATCGACCTTTTGCCTATTTCGGACACAGCATGGGGGCCTCCCTTGCCCATGAAGCAGCTCGAATCGCAGCGCTGGATAAACTGCATGGCCCTTCGCATTTGATAGTATCAAGCCGAGAAGCTCCTTCGAGCATCAGAGAGGCCCACGTCCACCTCTATGACGATGCCGAATTTAGGGAAGAATTGCTTCGCGTAGGCGGAATATCTCCCGAGGTGCTCGAGATAGACGAACTCTGCGATATATTTTTGCCGATCATTCGGAACGACTACAAACTGATAGAAGAGTACGTTCCTACAGAAAATTATGAGATGGGCATCGACTGTCCCGTTACGGCTTTCTTAGGGAAGGACGATCCGGAAGCTCTGGAGAATGAAATGAGGGATTGGGCAAACGTTACGACAGGCTTCTTCGAGATGAGGCATTTCCAAGGAGGGCATTTTTACTTCATGGACGATGTTTCCCAAGTCGCCACTGCTCTAGTCGAAACGCTGCACAACAACAGACAATCCAGCGTCTAGATCGCCACACTAACCCTCGAAAGGCACGGCGATTTCCTCCTCGCAGGTGTAGCGCGCCACTCTTTCCGCATGGGTGACAACGACAAGCGCCAAGCCCTCGTCTCGTTTCAGCTGGTTCAACGTATCGAGGATGTCCTTTTGAGTGGTGGGGTCGAGGGCGGAGGTCGATTCGTCGCAAACAAGCACCTTGGGCTCATGGGCGAGGGCCCGGGCGATGGCAACGCGCTGGGCCTGTCCACCCGAAAGCGAGCGGGGGTGCTGGCGTTTGATCTCGTCGGGCAAACGCACCAAGGCCAAAAGCTCCGAGACCCGCTCCCTCACCTCTTTCCTCGACCAGCGAGGATGCACCCGCCTGACGGCGCGAGAAAGCTGGGTGTCCACGCAAAGCGCGGGATTGAGGCTTGTCGCAGGATCCTGCGGCACCATCTGCACGGCGGCAAGCTCGGTTTGCGACCGATCCTTGAACGAGCGCGCGAGAACATGCATATCCCCATCGCCCAAATCGAGCGCCACAGAACCTCTTTCCGCAGGGCGCTCTCCCGTGATGGCCCTGACAATCGTACTCTTGCCCGACCCCGAAGGCCCGAAAAGGGAAAGCCCCCGGCCATGATTGATCGAAAACGCGGCATTCCTCGTTGCAACCTTGCCGTCGGGCGTCACGACATCGAAGCTTGATGCTGAAAACACAGGGGCACCGGCGGATGAATCCATTTCATCGCCGGGACGCCGTTCAAGCCGCTGGGCGTCAACGAGTTTGCGGGCGTAATCGGTTCCAGGGTTGTTCATCAGCTCGGAATGCGAAACCGTTTCGAGAACGCAGCCCTCTTTGAGGACGGTGACGGATTCGGCGAACTTGCCGGCCACATCAAGGTCGTGGGTGATGGCGACAACGCTCATTCCCGATTCGGCGCAGATTCCCTTGATGGTGGCCACGACCTCATCGGCGGTGGCTCCGTCGAGGCCGGCAGTGGGCTCGTCGAGTATAAGCACGCGAGGTTTCGACGCGATGGCCTTGGCGATGGCCACACGTCGACGCTGCCCTCCGGAAAGCGAGCGCGGCCTCCGGTCGAGCAGCCCTTTGACACCCGAGAGGCCCACCCTGCCAAGCAAGCCGAGCGCGTCCTCGTCGTCCATCGGGACGGATTCTGACAGCAGCGCGCGCACCGTCATGTGGGGCGTGAGCGAGAGAGCGGGATCCTGCGACAGCCACGATACCGTTTCCGCCCGGTAGCGCCTCAGCGATGAGCCTTTGAGAGAAAGCACGTTCGCCCCGTCGACGAAGATCGTTCCGGCCTCGTGGACGAGGCCGCTGCGGATGCGTCCCATGAGCGCGAGGGCGAGCGTGGTTTTGCCCGACCCCGATTCTCCGACGAGAGCGCGGTTTTCTCCGGCCAAAATCTCTATCGACAGATCGTCGATAACGCGTTTACCCCCGAGAGTTGCAATCGAAAGGCCCGCTATCTCGACAATCGCGTCCGATCCGTTCGTCACAGGTTGCTCCTTTTCCCTATTCGATCAAGCAGAAGATTGCCCGATATGGTGATGCAGGCAATCGCGATAGTGGGAGCAAGCGCGGCCCACGGGTTCAGGCTGATGCCCGTGACGCCCGTCTGTATCATGGTTCCCCAGTCGGAGCCCGTTCCGAGGGGGTCGAACCCGAGAAAAGCGGCCGTCGCAACAAGATAGACGGAGTTGATGAACCTCATGCCCACCGTGGTTGCCAAGGGAACCGCCAAGTTCGGAAGCACCTCGCGCACAGCCGTCTTCGCCGCCGAATCGCCGGAAAGGCGCGCCGCCGTCACATAAGGCGATGCGGCCACGGGACGGACGAGCGAGCGCGTGTACCGAGCTATGTAGGGTGCCGACACCGCCGTGGTCACCACGATCATCGTCCCCACTCCCGAACCAAGCCCGAACACAAGAACCATGACTACGAGTATCGAAGGAATGACCAGCAGCAGATCGAGCAGGTACGATAACACATCGGCGAACCTGCCCTTCGCACTCACGGCGAACCCGAGAGCCACGCCCACGGCAGCGGCGACGGCGGTGGAAACAGCGGCAACGGCGATAAGGTGCGCGCCGCCGTGCATGAGGCGCGCCAAAACATCGCGGCCAAGCCCGTCGGTGCCCAAAGGATGCTCGGCGCTCGGAGGCATGAACGCGGCCCCCACGGTGCTTGTCCCGTCTGCCGGGGAAAGCGATCCGGCGAGCGCAAGAGCGAGAAAAGCGATGAAGAAAACGAGAAGCACAAGATCGGGCCAAGAGAGCAGCTTCTCGCTAATGCTACGCTTCGATCTCACGGGACCGCCTCCTTCCCAACCCGTCGGCAATCCAGAAAGCCGCAAGCGACACCGCTATGACAACCGCCGAGCAAGCCATGAGCAAATCGGGCTCGCGGTTGAGCACGGCGTTGACAAGAAGCGTGCCCAAGCCGGGAAAGCTGAAAAGGGATTCAATGATGACCGTGCCGCCAATAAGATAAGGTACGACCGAAGCCGCCGACTGCGCAACGGGGGCGACGATTCCGGGCAAGAGGTTTTTGACGATCACCCTTCTTTCCGGCAGACCAGAAAGTCGGGCCGATTCGACATGAAGCGTTTGGTTCTCCCGCTCGACCACGGCGCGCACCTCGGCGGCCGATTTCTTCTCCATCCATTCAGCTCCGAAGCCGATCTCGCTGATTTCGAGCCCCGTCCTGCCCAGTTCGCGGTAGCGCATACAAACCCCTCTCGCGATAGTCCTTCGCGTTCGCATGCAGCACGCTTCCGTACTGCTTCTTGGAGCGAACTCTAATCCAAGTTTTTTCTTCTTACGCCTTTCCGCAGCTGGGGCAGAGGTCGCACAGGAAGCACGTCGCGCACTTCGGGTTGCGGGCGATGCACGTTTCGCGGCCGAACAGCACCCATTGATGGTTGATGGGACCCCAGTATTCGCGCGGGTACAGCTTGAGCAGGGCGGCCTCGGTCTTCGCTGGCGTGTCGGCCGAGGGGCCGGCGAACTTCAACCGATGCGCGATGCGGAACACGTGCGTGTCCACCGCGATGCCCTCCACGATGCCGAACGCCTCGTTGAGCACGACGTTCGCCGTCTTGCGCCCCACGCCCGGCAGCTTCTGCAGCTCGTCTATGTCGCGCGGGATCTCGCCGCCGTAGTCGGCCACTACCATCTGAGCGCACTTGATGACGTTCGCCGCCTTCGTATGGAAGAAGCCGATGGTGCGGATGATGCCTTCAACGTCGCGGACATCGGCCGCTGCGAGGTCCGCGGGCGTGGGGTAGCGCTCCCACAGCGCGGGCGTGACCTTGTTCACGCCTTTGTCGGTGGTTTGGGCGCTCAGCAGTACGGCGATGGTCAAGCGGAACGGATCGCCCCAGTAGTGCAGCGCGCACTCGGCGGCGGGGTAATGCTCGTTCATGCGCTCCGCCACCGCAAGGGCGCGCTGGCGTTTGGCGGTCATGGTCTCGCGTGGCATAGGATCTCCTCGGGATGCGG
>ERZ827037.3282-NODE-3282-length-11059-cov-12.315067_pt1 | contig 11059 bp, 3 predicted proteins | sample MGYA00519924_ERZ827037 | MGnify/ENA primary metagenome ERZ827037 (study PRJEB31778, sample SAMEA3449250) | human gut metagenome | biome: human gut; feature: human-associated habitat; material: faeces | place: United Kingdom | collected 2010/2012 ...
ATCCTCTGACCCGCGACAACGCGGCGCTGCTGATCTACAACGCTCTGGACATCGAAATGATCCAGAAGTACGAGAACGGCTACGCAATTGCCTTTGGGGATCACCGTACCCTGCTGTCCACTAAGTACGGCGTGTACAAGGTGGAGGGCGTGGTCACCGGCAACGAGTGGGCCCAGCTGGAGGATACCGACAGCGAGGACGCCCTGGCCGCCGGCAAGACCAAGATGGATCACGTAAAGGTCTACAAGTCCACCACCAGCAACACCGTTGTGGGCGAGTATGAGGAGGAGAAGAACCCCGTTATCTTCAACGTGTCCACTCCCGTCGACATGCTGGGTCAGACTGTGACCATGTATGTGCGCAAGACTACCGTTCTGGCCAACTCCGAGGTTCTGGGCGTGTATGTGAACGGCAACAACAACGTGGTCAAGACCACCGCCGACACCCAGGACACCATGAAGGACTTCCTGAAGGGTACCGGCCTGAGCGTGGACGGCGATACCGCCTACTACGTCAACTACGGCGTAATGAAGGACGAGGCTGCCGCCACCAAGGCCATGGGCTTCGAGTCCGGCGACCGCTTCAACAGCGTGAAGGGCAAGACCAACGGCTACGGCGTGGAGCTGACCGCCATCGACAACGATAACGACGGCGAGGTTGAGTACGTGCTGTACCTCCAGGAGACCCTGTCCCAGGTCATCGCCAAGAGCGACTCCAAGGAGACCACCACTCTGAACACCTTCAACTCCAACAAGGCCATTGACAACGAGGACATCGTGACTGAGGCCGACCTGGCTGAGGGCGACCTGGTTCTGACCGTCTCCTACGGCGGCCGCTACTATGTCTCCGAGCCCCAGGTGATCACCGGCCAGATGGAGTCCTATGCTGCCAACAAGGAGAAGGAGCAGACCATCACCGTGGGCGGCACCGAGTACCACCCCTCCTACATCCAGTACAAGGCTGACACCGCCGACAACACCTATGAGTTCGACGTGCTCAAGTGCGACAACGGCGGCGTGGAGTTCGACTCCGACTACGACTTTATCCTGGACAGCAACGGCAACGTCATTGCCTACCGTCCCTCCGAGCAGGGCCTGTACGACTACGCCCTGGTTCTGGACTCCGGCTATGAGCCCGGCGCCTTTGCCTCCGATGCCTCCGGCAAGATCAAGGTCCTGCTGGCCGACGGCACCGAGGGCGTCTACACCCTGAACTTCTCCGCCTCCGCCAAGAACGTGGGCGAGCAGGTTGCTGACGTTCTCACCACTAACAGCCATACTGAGAAATACAGCAAAAATCAGGGCATTCAGGAGCTGAAGGGCTTCCTGGGCACCTCCGACTCCGACAACTCCGCTACCGCCCCCTGGAAGACTCCTGTTGAGACTGGTAATACCGGCGCCTTTGTCAACAAGAACATTGATACGACTGATACTGCTGGTATCAACGACGCCGACTACAAGGACGGCCGCGCTGCTGGCTATGTCATCGCCTACTCCCTGAACGATGACAATGTGCTGACCATTAAGTCCATCGTGGGCAGCAACGACGAGGTTTCCGTGGTGACCGACGTCTTCAACCCCGCCGACGTGAAGCAGCAGACCATGAGCAGCGCCTATGAGACCGGCGCCGCCCGTATCCGCTACAACAGCAACAACAGCCAGATCACCGTAGACAAGAACACTGTGGCCTTCTATTATGACAACAGCACTCCCAGCGATATCACCTACGGCGTGGCTGTCGGCTACAATGAGATGGCTCATGTGGATAACAACAAGATTGTTTCCGCCCGCTTCCTGGACAGCAAGTCCACCCTGGCCTCCACCGTGCTGTTTGACGCCAAGGGCGTGGCCGTGGAGAAGGACTATGCCTTCGTTCTGAGCCGCAGCAGCGTGGACAGCAAGTATGCCACCCTGAACGTGGTTCTGATGGATGGCACTGTGACCACCCTGAAGATCACCCGCAACGACTACAACAGTATCTTCAACACCTCCGACGATTTCAGCATTCCCTATGCCTACACCACTGACGGCAACGGTGTTTCCGACCTGACCAAGCCCAACTTCTCCAGCGATGACAACCAGGCCAGCAACCTGGAGATCGTCCGCGGCTATGCCCGTCAGCTGCGCACCGGCACCGTGGCCCTCTACACCGACAAGACCATGACCAACCTGGTTACCGGTACTTACGGCGACGGCACCTTCACCTATGAGAACAACATCTGGAACGTGGAGGACGTGGACAACAGCTATGAGAAGGCTCCTGTCGGCTCCTTCTCCGAGAACGTGGGCCGCGAGGTTGTCATGGTCATCGACAGCGACAAGAACATTGTCCGCGCCGCCTACATTCTGAGCACCCTGGACGGCGTGTATGCCGCCAATGCCAACATTACTGTTCAGCCTGCCGCGAACTCCAATATTACCGAGAACCAGGCGCTGACCCTGTCTGTGACCGCCACCGCTCCCGGCACTCTGAGCTACGAGTGGTTCAAGAGCGCTGACAACAGCACCAACACCCCCAACGACGACACCTCTCTGGTCAATGTGGCTGGCTACACCGGCGCCAAGACCAACACTCTGAGTGTTGCCGCCAACACCCTGTCTGCCGGTTCCCACTACTTCTATGTGAAGGTGACCAACACCGAGACCGGCAAAATCGAGAGCGTCGTGGTCAGCAATCTTGCCACTGTGACCGTGGGTACTTACACCGCCAAGACCATCAGCTACAGCACTGCGGATGCCGCCAAATTTGCTGTTTATGCCGGCAACAGCCAGACTCCTCTGACCGAGGAGGACAGCCGTTCCGGCAAGCAGGTGACCATCCCCGCTGATGCCACCACCGTTGCGATCCAGAACTCTGACTGGAATGCTGGAGAAAACTACGCCTTTAATGGCAAGAACTACGAAGTGGATTCCGACAAGTGCATCACTGTAAATGTGGGTGATCTTTCTAACGGTGACACCCCGATTAGCTCCAGCAATTTCACTCGGGTGTATAAGGCTACCTATGAGGTTCCCGGCGCTCCCTATACAAGCGCTGCGGCTCCCGATGCCAAGTTCGATGCTACCTCTGTGACCGCTCCTGCGGTACCTGCTGCTGAGACTGGCTACCAGTTCCTGGGCTGGTATGATGCCACCAACAGCAAGGTTTACAAGCCCGGCGCTACTGTGACTCTTGGCGGTAGCGATGTTACTCTGACCGCTGTGTACGGTTCCACCGTCATGGAGGCTGGTGCTAACGATAAGAGCGCTTCCAACGGTCTGGCCACCGCGCAGTTTAAGTTTGACATCTCTGCTGACATCAGCGCCAAGATTACCAAGCTGACTGCAACTGCCAGCACTGTTGGCGGTGCGACTCTGGGAGGTGGCAAGGACACCAGTTCCGTTGCCTTTGCTTCCAACGAGATTGCCCTCACCTTCACGAGCGATGACGTTGACCTGAGCGGAGCCGCTACGGGCAATACCATTACCTTCAGCATCACTATCTCCTATGAGACTGGCGGTACGCTGACCCCTGGTGATATTACCTACACTTACGCCTGACCATATTGAAACATCCCCCCGGGCTATGCCCGGGGGGATGTTCTATTTCACCGCGAAATAATGGTATTTGGTGCCGCTGTAGTTCATATAGGAGCGGTTCCGGCTGTCCTGGGTAACGGCGAAGCCGCTGGCCTGGATCTGGATGGCGGGCGTGCATGGTCCGTTGATGTCCTGATAGAACACTGGCCAGCCGTCTACCGCCAGGCCGCCGCTGATGCTTTCGCCGCCGTTGCTTCCATAGCGGTTGCCAAGCGCCATCTCCACCAGAACCGCCCTGGGCCGGAATCCCAGGTGAATCGTGCGGCTGGCGGCATTGTCGCCGGTATAGGCTCCTGTGCTGATCTCGGCCTTCTCCCGTTCCAGCCGCTCCGCCTGGGCCTTGGCGGCCCGTATGCCTGTGTCGATCCTGGCAAAGTCCTGATTGAAGTCCGTCCGCAAAAAGTTGTCGGACGGCTCCCATTGGTGCAGTTGATAGTGTTCCGTATAATTTGCCATATTTTTTACATCTCCTCCCCATGTAGGGACACCCCACTATCCGCCGCACGCCCAAACCCGGACAGTCTACAGCCGTGTTTGGAGATTCCGTCTACCAAATGTCTACCACCTGAGGCCCTGAAACCCTTCTGGTTTCAGGGCCTCAGCCCTTTTTCCCTGTCAGGATTGTCTACCAAATGCCTACCAAGCAAACCTTTCCATGCCGTCACCGAGTTTTTTAGGTGAAAACGAGCAGATATTTGTACCTATTTCTCCTTTGTAAGGGGCGTCATACTTGACTGAAACGCGCAGTCGTGAGTAGGATGCCCCGAAAGCTCAAAATTTAGAAGGAGGAATTCCAAACATGAGAAACCTCAAGCGGACTCTCAGCCTGGCTCTGGCTTCCGTCATGCTCGTGGGCATGATGAGTGTCGGCGCCAGCGCGGTGAACGCGAGCGATTTCACCGATGCGGATGAGATCGTAAACAAGGACGCCGTTTCTACCATGACTGCCCTGGGCATCATCAATGGTAAGGAAGACGGCAGCTACTTTGACCCCACCGGCACCGTGACCCGTGCCGAGATGGCCAAGATGCTCTGCGTCGCCATCAACGGCGGTGTGGATCCCGTGCTGGGCGTCAAGGACACCCCCACCTTTACCGACATCAAGGGCCATTGGGCAGAGTCCTACATTGAGTACTGCGCCGCCAACGGCATCATCGCTGGCCGCGGCAACAACAAGTTTGATCCTACCGGCACCGTGAGCGCCACCGAGGCCGCCAAGATGCTGCTGGGCGTGCTGGGCTACAACGCCGAGAAGTCCGGCCTGGTGGGCAACGACTGGGCCATCAACACCAACGTGCTGGCCAACCAGAACGGTCTTTACAAGAACCTGTCCAATCTGAACGCCAACACCCTGCTGACCCGTGACAATGCCGCCCAGATGATCTACAATGCTCTGGACGCCAACATGGTTGAGCTGAACGCCGCTGGCAACTACACCACCAGCCAGTACAGCTACACCGGCACCGAGTCCGTCGTGACCGGCACCGAGCGCGTGTGGGTGCTCACGATCAAGGAGAACAACTGCACTGATTCTGGGATCAAGGCTGCTGTTGATGCCCTGAGCGGCTCCGTGTACAACAGCCGCAGCGACGCTGACGAGACCGTGAAAGAGGTCGCTGGCGCTGAGCTCAGCAAAGTCAAGTACGCTCTGGAGCAGAAGACCCAGAATGTTTACGGCGAGAACACCGTGACCAAGTACGCCGACGAGACCATGGGCCACAAGTACCTGTCCCTGATCACCGACGGCGACGCTGTGCTGACCGACGTGGAGAAGGACAGCAAGGGCACTTACACCCTGTACATGAATGGCATCACCACCAAGAGCCAGTACACCAAGGTCGAGGGTGACTACAGCAACCTGATCGGCCAGAAGGTCGAGGTTCTGTATAAGGACAGCGAGAATGTGTACGGCGTCTATGCCTCCACCGACAGCTCCCTGATCGTGGAGAGCACTGCTGGTAAGGTTGGTACTCTCAGCAATAATGAGGTCAAGATTGACGGCACCACCTACAAGGTGGACAGCAATGTGACCACCACCGCTCTCTACACCGGTAAGCTGATTGACGGCCTGAATGTGGGCGGCAACAAGGCCGCCGCTGTGAAGGCTTACGACAATGACGACAACGGCAAGATCGACACCGTCGTTTACGTCCCCTTCACCGCCGCCAAGGTGACCTACGTGGGCGAGAAGTCCTTCAACACCGACGTGGCTGGAACCAACATCAAGTTTGAGGACGTGAACGCTTACGACGATATGGCCAAGAACGACTATGTCATCAAGAGCGACGCCGCCAACACCGTGGATGACACCGATACTTATGTCCTGGCTGAGACGGTCGAGGGCAAGATCGAGGCCACCAAGAGCGACTCCGTCCGCATTGACGGTACCTGGTACAACTATGTTACCACCACTCCCGACAAGGATCTGGCTCTGGACAGCACCGTGAAGGCCGCTGTGCTCAACGGCTACATCGTGAAGTCCGAGGTTGTCACCTCCAGCCACGAGCTGCAGGATTACGCCGTGGTCGTGAAGACTGACACCGATATCAACGGCCCCCAGGCCAAGCTGCTCTTCGCCGACGGCACCACCAAGGTGGTTACCACCGACAAGAAGTACACCGATACTATGGGCCTGGTGACCTACGAGGTCAAGAAGGGCGAGTACGTCCTGACCGAGGCCGTGACCGACAGCGCCGACAAGGCTGGCTTCGACAAGATTGTGACTGGCAAGTATGTCAACGACTCTGGCAAGGGCAAGATTAACGGCGAGAGAATCGCGGACGACGCCGTGATCTTTGTGAAGGATAGCGCGGACAAGTTCTCTACTATGGCTGGTTCCGACTTTGCCAAGTACAGCACTGCCTCTGTGGTGAACAAGGATATCACTGCTTACGCTAACAAGGACAACTCCACCGGTTACAACAGCATTGTCCTGGCTTACGTAGAGCTGAACGCGAAGGTTAACTCCATCACCAGCAACTACGGCTATGTGACCAGCGCCGTGTCCACCACCAAGAACAAGGACGGCGAGACCGTGTCTTCCTTCACCTTCTGGGATGGCGCCACCGAGCACAAGGACATCATGACCGACGAGAAGGTTTCCCTGTCCAAGGGCGACATCTTCACCTACGAGGAGAACAAGGACGGCAGCTACACTGTCACCGAGGTCGACAACCTGCTGCGTACCGCCATCATTGCCTACAACGAGAAGAACGGCGATATCCGCTTCACCGACGCTTCTCTGAGCGACAAGGGCAGCAATGTCAACGCTGAGATCACCAAAGATACCGTTATCATCGGCATCAACAGCGATGACAAGGCCGGCGTTGAGGGCGCAGTGCCCACCATCGCCATCGAGACTGATAAGTCCGGTGTTTACCAGGCCAACGCCTACTATGTGATGGGCGCCGGCGACGAGGTGAAGCTGCTGGTGGTTGACACCTACGGCAACATCCCCGCGGTTGACAGCGTCATCACTGTGACGGACCCTTCCAACCTGAAGGACACTTGGAATAAGTATACTGATGTCCGCCTGGATGCCAGCAAGATTTCCAAGGCTGAGAGCGTAAATGTGCCTGCTGACAAGACTCTGACCCTTACTGGTACTAACGATACCAACAAGCTCACTGTAACGGTTGAGAGTGGCGCTACTCTGAAGGTGAACGCTACTCAGATTACGGACGGTAAGCTGGAGATTACGCTGAAGGCTGGCGGTGCGGTTGTGCTCTCCGACGGCAGCGTGCTGGGTAAGGGCGGAATTGTTTCCTGTGACTCCGATGTGACGATTGCCAAGACTGCTTCTGGCGTTTCTTACACTACCTCCGGCGTGGTGACCATTGGTGATAATTACAGCTTCTCCGATTCCAACACCTTTGTGCTGAACGGCTCCGTTGTTGGTGCAAAGGAGGGGGTTAAGATTACCATTGGAGGCACTGCTCCTACCGGCACCGGTGTCGGAGCTGACAAAAACTTCTACAGCGCCGCTGGGAGCGCCTCTGCCCAGGGTACCAAGGCAGCGTTGCAGAACAATTCCACCTATGTCTGGGGTACGGTTTACACCGATGGTAGTGGTGCTACTGGCATGGGCTGGGTGAAGCAGTAAAGCAGAACAAAGCATTACTTTTCACTTGTTAAAAGGTAAGAGCCGCCCCCGATTGGGGGCGGCTCTTTTTGTTAGTGGAAAGCTATATAGTGGTAGCTCATTCCGGATTGGTTTGCGTCCGCGTAGAATCTGCCCTCTATCAGGTCGCCGCGGGCCACCCGTATTCCGCTGCTGGTGATCTCCACCAGGTTTCCGTCCCGCATGGTGACCGGCGCTCCTTGCAGCGCCAGGCCGCCATAGGTATACATGTCGGACTGCATTGCGCCGTCCTGCCTTACCACAAAGACTGCCCGGGGCGATACCCCCAGCGAAATATCCCGGCTTCGGGCGTCATCCCCTGTATAGCTTCCACTTAGAATCTCAGGCTTTAAGGCCAGTGCTTTATCCAGCACACGGAAATCCTCGTTGAAATCCGTGCGCAGGAAATTGTCCTCCGGCTCCCACTGGTGCAGGTGATAGTGTTCCGTATAAGCTGCCATTTTCATTCCTCCCGCAGGGGGGCCGGGCAGCGCCTTTGCTGTACTGGAAAACGCGTCCCCTGCGGGAAAGGAACCCCGCGTCCGGCTGTCTACCGGACGCGGGGATGGCCTTGCCTGCGGAGGGGGTAATATAGATGGCAAACTATACAGCGCACTATCACCTGCACCAGTGGGAACCGGAGGACAGCTTTTTACGGAGAGACTTCAACGAGGATTTTCAGAAAATTGACGCGGGCCTCGCTGGACGGGGAGATTGCAGCCTGCTGTTCGGCTCTTACGTGGGTACGGGAACTTGCGGCCCGTCCGAGCCTACCGCACTTACACTGGGGATTCCAGCCAAGGCGCTTTGGGTAAGCTGCGGTTCATGCCACGCTGTCTTTCTGAGGGGGAACACGCAGGCGGTTAATTTCAGCACCAGCGATGGAGAGCTGCTTGAGGTGGAGTGGACGCAAGACGGCCTGAGCTGGAAGCTGGGGGGAGGACTTTACAATCACGACTACCAGCAGCTCAATGGGGCTGGAACCACCTATTATTACGCGGCGCTTTATCAAGAAAGCAAGGAGGCCCCGGGAAATATCCGGGGCCTCCTTGCTTTCTTGGGGTTTGGTGATCAGAACTCAGCGGATAGTGAAGGTACCCTCCTCAAGGGTACCATCCCCGGCGCTCTTGATAGACCAGGTGTACTTACCGGAGGTCAGGGGCTCAGTCTTCATGGAACCATCACCAGCATTGATCAGGGGCTTTTCGCCAATTACCTGAACATAGAAGTAGTGGGGGCCGACCGAGCCGATATCATTAACCGTCTCAGTGTAAACGGTGCCCTTGGAACCCTTAATGGTCAGGATAACTTTGTCGTTCGCAGTCTTGGTGCGGAACACAAAGTACATATTCTCGTTGGCCTCGCCGTGAACATCACTGGCAATGTCGTTGGGAGTGGACTCCAGAACATAGGCGCCGTTGTCCAGGAAAAGCAGCTCGTTCTTGGAGGCAATGTTTTCGGTGGTCACGTCGCCGGCGATCTCAGCCTTGTCGTTGCCGGAGGAGGTGGTGGAACCGTAGAAGATGGTGACGATCTCGCCGTTCTTCACGATGGCGGTAACCGTCATGCCCTTCTCCACATCACTCAGAGAGCCAGTCTCGATCTTCTTGCCCTTGGTGACGGCATAGACCTCGACATCGTCGGAAACAGCGTAGCTCTTGCCGCCCAGGTCGATGATACCATCCTCGGCCTCAGCCTTGACCTCCACGCCGGGAAGCTGATAGGTGTCGTCAGTATCCTTCTTGCTGTACTCCTCGCAGGCAGAGGCATCCAGAATCTCGTTCTCAGCATCCGCATAGGCGATAACGTTCAGCAGAATATCGGTCTTCAGGACATTGCCGCTGGGATAGCTGTCCTTCAGCTCCTCATCCATCTTGACAGTGGTGATCTCGCCGTTGACAACAGCCTTGTACTCGTAGTAGGTGTTGTCGCTGTCCTTCACCTTGGTGCCGGCCTTGGAGCTGAGGACATACACGATGTCGTCAGAGCTCGCGGACACATCGGAGATGAAGACCATGGTAGCCACAGTGCTACCGCTCTTGCAGTAGTAAACAAAGTTGCCGCTGTTGTCCTTCAGGTCGGGAACATTGGCATAGCCGGTGTAGGACTTATAGGTGGCCTTGCTGCCGGTGCCGGTCTGCACCAGGAAGACGGTCTTGCTGTTGGCGTAGACAGTCTTAGTGTCCAGAGTCATGGCGGACTCGCCCTTGTTGATCTCGACCTTCTTGTTCTCGGCCAGAGCAGAAGTGCTGACGCCCTTGATGGTGTAGATGTCCTTGGAGTTCTTGCTGTACTCTACGATGTAGCCCCGCATGTTTTTCAGAGCGGTTTCCTTTGTACTAAAGTTACTGCCGCTCAGACAGTCCTCATCGACCTCGGCCTCGACCACGGTGCCGTCGGCCAGCAGAAGCTTGGCATAGTAGGAGCTCTCGTCGTCATAGCGGCCCTCATCGGCACCGGTGTTCACGACGTAGGCGTAGTCGCTGGAGGCCTTGGATACGTCGACCTTAATGACATAGCCATAGGAATCCAGGTACAGGTCCAGCACGCTGTCGACCTTGACATCACCCTTATTGGACATCTTCGCGCTGTACTTGTAGGTCTCGCCGTCAGCCACGAAGCTGGAATCGCCGGTGGTCTTGGTGACCTCGACGCCCTCAACCACCTCGGCCAGGGTCATGGTCTGGATCTCACCATCAGCCATGGTGTAGAGAACCACGTCGTCCTTCTCGAAGGACTCAGTCTCAAACTTCTTGCCGTCCACGGTGACATAGCGGTCATCGCCGTCCTTCGCGGCGGTAACCTTGGAGATCTCGCCCACGTAGGTGTTGATGACCACCAGGGTCACGTTGTCGTCGTTGTCCACAAAAGCCTCGACCAGAACGCCGTTGCCGCCGAGCTCGTCGTCGCTGTTGCCCTTTTCGATGGTGAAGGTGCCATTGGCCTTGCCGTCCTCGGTCACATCCACAGTAGTGGTCTTATCCAGGCCCAGGTCGGAGTACAGGGTCTTGGAGCTGACCTTCTCGGAGTAAGAGGCATCGGCGGTGGAAGCATAGGTGCCGATCTCCTTGGTGCCGTTCTTCCACTGGTCGGAGGGACGGCCGAAATCGTCGTGGTTATTGCTGTTCAGGGTCAGGTCAGAGAAGTACTTCTCGCAGAACTGCTGCACCTCGTCCTTGTCGCCCTTCACGGTGCGGTAATCATCGGTCGTGCTGTTGGCGACCTTCACAGGGGCGGAAGCACCCACGATAACCTGCATGCCGTCGGAGCCGATGACAGTGGTGCCCTTGTTGGTGTAGTACACAGTGTCGGCGGTCAGGGTCTGGAACGCCATCTGGGCGGCCTGCTCACGGGTCATGGC
>ERZ827037.3289-NODE-3289-length-11043-cov-3.626138_pt1 | contig 11043 bp, 13 predicted proteins | sample MGYA00519924_ERZ827037 | MGnify/ENA primary metagenome ERZ827037 (study PRJEB31778, sample SAMEA3449250) | human gut metagenome | biome: human gut; feature: human-associated habitat; material: faeces | place: United Kingdom | collected 2010/2012 ...
GCGGCTGCGCCGGTGGGAGGGAAAACAGGATGGCTGAGTGTACGCCTGAGCTGCGGGTCTGTTTGAGCACAGCGCTCTGTCTGCTGACTGGGGTCATGCTGGCCTGTCTGGTGCGGGCCATCCGGGGGCCCCGGTATACCGAGCGGCTGGTGGCGCTGAACCTGATCTGCACCGTGGTGGTGCTGATGGTGTGTATCCTGTCCTATCTGCTGGAGGCGGCATATCTGGTGGATGTGGCGATCCTGTACGGGCTGCTGAATCTGCTGGCGGTGGCGGTGCTCAGCCGCATTTCAGTCCGCCGGCACCGGGAGAAGAGGGGGGAGGAGCCATGACGGTGCGGAGTTTCGCGGCGGTGTGTCTGCTGGCCCTGGGCGTGCTGGTGGTGGTGATCGCCGCGGTAGGGATGTTCCGCTTCCGGCGGACGCTGGAGCTGCTCCAGGCCAGCGCGCTGGCGGATACCCTGGGACTGCTGCTGATCCTTTAAAAAAAGCGGAGCGCTGTACGCTCCGCTTTTTCAGATTCAGCCGGCCAGCAAATCGGTCCCGTCCGGCAAGGTGAATTCCGTTTCGATGATAGGATCCAGTTCAGAACTGGTCTCCCACATCCGATAGACAGTCTCACCATCCAACTGCTTTTCCGCCGCCACCAGCAGTCCCGTGTCCACGCTGACCCAATACCGCAGGACATAGCCATACGCATCCGCAGCAGTCTCCACATAAATGCAGTTCATATCGCTGAGGGTCTGGTAATTGGCCGCGGCGATCTCCTCCACCGGCAGCTCCAACACATCCTCATAGGTAGGGATCGCCTGCTCCATATCTGCCGTGATCTCTCCGGCCTCTGCCGCATAGACAGTCCGCTGGCTGTTGTACCAGATATAGGTGCTCTCACCGTTGGTAATCGAATGCCGGACCCGGTCCCGGGCCAGCGTCTGGTCCACCCGGGTCCAGCCGCTGCTGACAGTGACGGTATTTTCCAGCGTACCGCTGCCGCTGTCCCAGAACTGCTGCACCACTACTTCCCGCCGATAGCTCTCCGGCCGCACCAGTGTGGCCACCGCAGCCTGCACAGTATCCGGGCGGATCTCCACCACGGACAGAGAACCCTCCCCGTCGTCTTCCCCGCTTTGTACGCCCTCGTCTTTTTCGGAGGGCAGCACGATGCCTGGAGACGGCCGCAGGCTGTTGACCAGCATCAAAACCACCACCAGTGCGATCAGTCCCGCAAAGCCGATGGCGGCCCGCCCCAGCCTTCTACGCTTCATGGCGGTCCTCCTCCCGATCCGCAGTCCGCTTTACTGTACCTGAAAATCCTCCGGCTGCTCTCCCCGGCCAAAATGCCACAAGATCGCGTCCGCGATCCGGCGGCAGGCGTGCCCGTCACCGTAGGGATTTACCGCATGGGCCATTTTGGCATAGGCCTCCGGATCCCGGATCAGACGCTGAGCCATGGTAACGATGTCGTCCTGCACCACGCCGCAGAGCTTTACCGTACCGGCGGCCACGGCCTCCGGGCGTTCCGTCTCCCGCCGCATCACCAGGACGGGCTTGCCCAGCGCGGGCGCTTCCTCCTGGAGTCCGCCGGAATCCGTCAGTACCAGGAAGCTCCGGGCCATGAGGTTATGCATCTCGTCCGCCGGCAGAGGATCGATCAGGTGCACCCGGGGCGCACCTCGCAGATAGGTGTCCACCGCCTCCCGGACCACCGGGCTCAGGTGGACGGGGTACACCAGCTCCACATCCTCGTTCTCCTCGGCGATCTGCCGCAGGGCCAGCATGATGTTCTTCATGGGCTCGCCGTAATTCTCCCGCCGGTGGCAGGTGACCAGCAGGATCTTCTTCTCGCCGTAAGGCAGGTGGTTGAGCGCCTCGGTGGAGAAGTGATAGTCCTCCCGCACCGTGGTCTTAAGGGCGTCGATGACCGTATTGCCGGTAATGAAAAGGCCCTTTGTGATGCCCTCTTTCAAAAGGTTATTTTTGTTGTTCACCGTGGGGCAGAAATACAGATCTGCGATGGCGGAAACCAGTTTCCGGTTCATCTCCTCCGGGAAGGGAGAGTACTTGTCGTAGGTCCGCAGTCCCGCCTCCACGTGGCCAACCGGCACCTGATGGTAAAAGGCAGACAATGCTCCGGCAAAGGTGGTGGAGGTGTCGCCATGGACCAGGATCATATCAGGCTTGAGGGCCTCGATGGCTTCGTCCATACCGGTGAGGCACTTGCTGGTGATGGTGGAAAGGGTCTGACGGGGAGTCATGATGTCCAGATCATAGTCCGGCTTGAGCTGAAAGACCTCCAGAACGCTGTCCAGCATCTGGCGGTGCTGGGCGGTGACGCAGCAAAGGCTCTCGATTCCCTCCCGGCTGGCCAGTTCCTTGACCAGGGGCGCCATTTTGATCGCCTCCGGCCGAGTCCCGAAGACGCTCATGATACGAAGCTTTTCCATCACTGATCCTCCTCTTCTTCCCAGGCGCCCGGCCGGTGGTCAGGCTCCTTGTCTGCGTCCTTTCTGGGTTCTTCCGCGGGCTTTTCTTCACCATGGTGTCCATGGTCCTTCAGCTCGTCCAGCTCTTCCTTCAGTTCCTCCCGCAGCTCCTCCTTGACCTCCTTGGGAAACACCACCCGGGCGGCTACCACCGCCACAATGCAAAGAGCCAGGAAAAACAGCATGGCCTTCTGCTCCCCACCGGTGGTCAATACCACAGCGGAAAGGCCCAGGATAGCGGAGATCACATACAGCGTTGCCACCGCCTGCTTCTGGTTGAGGCCCATGTCGATGAGCCGGTGATGGATGTGGCTCCGGTCCGGATGCATGGGGCTCTGGCCGTGGGCAATCCGGCGAATGAAGGCAAACGTCGTGTCAAAAATGGGCAGACCCAGGATCAGGAAGGGCACCACGAAGGAGATCACTGCGTAGTACTTGAACAATCCCTGGATCGACATGGTAGCCAGGATATAGCCCAGGAAGGTAGCGCCGGTATCTCCCATGAACATCTTGGCAGGGTTCATATTGTAGGGCATAAAGCCTACGCAGGCCCCTACCAGCGCCGCCAGTACCACGGCCACGGCACTCTGGTCGCTGACCAGAGCGATGACCAGCATGGTGGTGGCAGAAATGGCGGATACACCGTTGGCAAGTCCGTCCAAACCGTCGATCAGGTTCACCGAGTTGGTGATGGCCACGATCCAGAGAACGGTAAAGGGGATGGACAGGCTACCCAGCACCCAATAGAGATTATCGGAAAAAATATTGGGATTGGAAAATGCCAATATGGTCACACCATGGGTGGCGGGAATCAGCGCCGCAACGATCTGCACCACGAATTTCAGCATAGCCGGCAGCGCCATGATGTCGTCCACTACACCCAGCACCACGATGATTACGGCGCCCAGCAGAATGCTCCGCAGTTCCGGCGTGATCTCCGAAAAGAGCAGGATGCTGACCATAAAGCCGATGAAGATGGCCAAGCCGCCCAACCGGGGGATGGGGACCTTGTGCATCCGGCGGGCGTCCTTGGGGACATCGATGGCGCCCACCTTATAGGCAAACGTCTTGACCACCGGCGTCATCAGAAAGCTGACCACCAATGCTACCAATAGTGCCAGCACCACGTAGGCCAACATCTTTGTTTGAAACTGCATCTCGTCCCTCCGTTACCGGGCCAGGAAGCCGACTTTTTTATAGACCTTGTCCAGTGTGCGGCCCGCCACGCGGGAGGCCTTCTCCGCACCGGCGCGGTATACGCTCTCCAGATAGCTCTTGTCCGCCAGCAGCCGCTCCGTCTCCTCCCGGATGGGCCGCAGCAACTCCACCACAGACTCGCCCACGGCGGTCTTGAAGTCGCCGTAGCCCCGGCCGTCAAACTCCTGCTCGATCTCCTGGAAGGTCTTTCCGGTGGCCACCGCATAGATCTGCATCAGATTGGACACACCGGGCTTTGCCGCGGGGTCATACCGAACGCAGGCATCGGAATCGGTCACGGCCTTCTTGAACTTGCGCATGATGTCCTCGGGCTTTTCCAGCATGTAAACGCAGCCGTTTTGATCCTTGTCGGACTTGCTCATCTTGTTCTCCGGGCTGGTCAGGCTCATGACCCGGGCGCCCACCGGAGGAATGTAGGGCTCGGGGATCTTAAAGACCTCGCCGTAAATGCCGTTGAAGCGGTTGGCGATGTCCCGGCAGATCTCCACATGCTGCTTCTGATCGCCGCCCACCGGCACCAGAGCCGCCTGATAGAGCAGGATGTCCGCCGCCATCAGCGAGGGATAGGTGAAAAGACCGGCGTTGATATTGTCCGCGTTCTTGGCAGACTTATCCTTGAACTGAGTCATGCGGGAGAGCTCGCCGAACATGGTGTAGCAGTCCAGCACCCATCCCAGCTGGGCATGAGCCGGTACATGAGACTGGACAAAGAGTGTATTCTTCTCCGGGTCCAGGCCACAGGCGATGTATGCCGCCACCTGAGTCAGCGTCCGGCGGCGCAGGTCCGCCGGGACCTGCCGGACAGTGATGGTGTGCATATCTGCCAGCATGTAGTAGCAGTCATATTCGTCCGCCAGGGCCGCCCAGTTCTTGATGGCCCCCAGATAAGACCCCAGCGTCAGATCGCCGGAGGGCTGAATACCGCTGAGAATCCGCTTTTTTCGAACTTCATTTTCCATGATTGGAACACCTCAAATCTTTCTATTGAAAGCGCCCTGCGCAAAGGGTGCAATTTAACTTATAAAGTTTACCATACTCCATTGAAAAGTGCAACGCAAAAGCAGCCCACAGCGGAAATTTCATTCCCTCTCACATCCGCTTTTCGTAAAAGAGATTGGTCCCCAGCAGCAGTAAAAATGCCGCCAGCACCACACCGTCCAGCGTCAGTGCAGCAGTCAGCAGCATCGGGCTCCGGAAGATGGCATATCCCACCAGCAGTACCAACGATACAAAAAAACACCCGTTGGTCAGCAGCCCATATGCTCGCCAGGCGCTGGTCTCACAGATCAGACGATCCCGCTCATCTCCTCTGGAGGCCCTGGAATCCCGGGAGAGGGACCAGAGAATGTCTACACCACCCAGGACCAGCAACAGCAACAGGCCCACCAGCAGTTTGATTTCAAACCCCCGCACAACCATGAGTCCGCCGCAGACCACCCCCAACAGCAAGCTGAACACACCGCTGATAAAACTTTTTTTATAATAGATCTTCATAATTCCGGTCCTCCAGTTCCCGGTTTTCCCGCAGACAGTAAAGTTCCTCCACCGAGGTCTGGAACACTTCCGCGATACGGTACGCCAGCAAAAGTGAGGGATTATACTGTTCTTTTTCCAGAGAGATGATCGTGCGGGAGGACACATGGACCCGCTCTGCCAGCTGCTGCTGCGTCATCCCGGCCGCTATCCGCAGCTCTTTGACACGGTTTTTCATGAGTTCCTCCTCCCTAATTTTGATATGAAGCTTACTTCATGTGAAGCACACTTCATATATAGCAGATTCATCACACACTGTCAAGTCTGCATACAACTTTTGCTCCCTTCTGAAGCGGATGCGGCACGGAGCATAAAGCCGAAACAGCCATCCATACTGAAACGAGAATCTCCCGCATTTATGATTCTGCCTTCCTGCCCGCAGCAGATGTGAAAACTCTTGACATTCCAGGCCTTCTGGATGATAATCTAATCTGTTAAATTATGCATGGAGGTACTTTCATGTCTGTTGATCACGCATTTATTGAGGAGATGGAAGCCCGTATCCCCAAGGGTGGGGTTCGGACCCGGTTCGCTCCCTCTCCCACTGGCTATATGCACGTGGGCAATCTCCGCACTGCCTTGTATACCTGGCTCATCGCCCGGCACAACCACGGCACGTTCATCCTCCGCATTGAGGATACCGACCAGGGCCGTCTGGTGGAGGGTGCCACGGACGTCATCTACCGCACCATGGCGGAGTGCGGCCTGGATCATGACGAAGGCCCCGATGTGGGCGGTCCTGTGGGGCCCTATATCCAGTCCGAGCGCCGTGGGCTGTACGGCAAGTACGCCGAGCTGCTGGTTGAAAAGGGCGCCGCGTACTACTGCTTCTGCGAAAAGACCGAGTCTGAGGAGGACAGCGGCGACTTCCAGCGGGGCGACGATCCCTGCCGGGACCTGAGCCCTGAGGAGGTCCAGGCCAATCTGGCTGCCGGCAAGCCCTATGTCATCCGTCAGCGCATCCCCCATGAGGGCACTACCACCTTCCACGATGTGTCCTTCGGCGACATCACCGTAGAAAACAAGACGCTGGATGACCAGGTCCTCCTGAAGCGGGACGGCCTTCCCACCTACAATTTTGCCAACGTGGTGGACGATCACCTCATGGGCATCACCCATGTGGTCCGGGGCAGCGAGTACCTCAGCTCCGCTCCCAAGTACAACCTGCTCTATGAGTCCTTCGGCTGGGACATCCCCACTTACGTCCACTGCTCCCCCGTCATGCGGGACCAGCACAACAAGATGTCCAAGCGCCACGGGGATCCCTCCTACGAGGACCTGAAGGCCCAGGGCTATTTGACGGAGGCCATTTTGAACTACGTGGCCCTGCTGGGCTGGGCCCCCAAGGGCGAGCGCAGCGAGCAGGAGATCTTCTCCCTTTCCGAACTGGTGGATGCCTTCGATATTGCCGGCATCTCCAAGTCCCCTGCCATCTTCGACATCGAAAAGCTCACCTACTTCAACGCCACCTACCTGCGGGCCATGGATCCCGCCGCATTCGCCAAGGCTGCGGAGCCCTATATCCGCGAGAGTGTCAAGAATCCCGGCATCGACACCGCCGCTGTGGCCGCGCTGCTGCAGGCCCGCTGCGAAAAGCTGACGGACATCCCCGAGAAGGTGGACTTCTTTGATGCCCTGCCGGAATACAGCGTGGACTTCTACACCAACAAGAAGTCCAAGACCAACCCCGAGGTGTCCCTGGCCATGCTCCAGGCCGCCATCCCGGTGCTGGAGGCACTGCCGGAGTGGACCCAGGATGCCATCCATGACGCCCTGATCGACCTGGCCGCCAAACTGGAAGTCAAAAACGCCACGCTGATGTGGCCTGTCCGCATCGCTGCCGCCGGCAAACTGGTGACTCCCGGCGGTGCCGTGGAGATCTGCCACATTCTGGGCCGTGAGGAGACGTTGCGCCGCCTGCGCCACGGAATGGAGCTGCTGGGCGCATGAGTCTTGGTTTTCCTGCCGTCTGCGAAGAGCTGCTCTCCGCCTGGCGGGACGGCGTAAAACGGGAGACCGGCCATTCGGCTGCGGCGTTTTTGATCCTGGCGGTACTGGCCTGCGCGGGGTGTCTGCTGATTCCGGGACTTCTGGATCTGCTGAATGGCGTGATGGGAAATCTCACCGTGGATCTGGAAGCCGTTACCGACGAATCGGGCAATCTCTCCGCTCCGGCGGTCTTTCTCAGCAATCTGCAGGCCACCACGTTCATCATGCTCTATGGCCTGGTGCCTTTCGTGCGGCTGCCTGCTATGGCTTTGGGTCTCAATGCGGTCATGCTGGGCTGGCTGGCAGCGGTATATGTGCGCAGCGGGCTTTCTCTGGCGCTATATCTGGCAGCCCTGATTCCCCATGCCATCTTTGAGATTCCAGCCATGCTGCTGGCTTTCGGCGTGGGATTGTATGTCTGCGGACAGGTGACCCGCCGTCTGCGGGGAAACGAGCAGACCCGCTCTATCACCAGCTGTCTCTCTTTGATGGGACAGACGCTGCTGCTGGCACTGGCACCGCTGCTGCTGGCCGCCGCCTTTGTTGAGGCCTATGTCACCCCGGCTGTTGCCGCCTGGTTTTTGTAAAATCCCAATCTGAAAAGGACTGTTTGACTATGAGTAAAATTGTGATCCCTGCGGGATACCGGATGCCCCTGACCAACAACGAGCTGCAGCGGGCCATTGAACTGATCCACAGCGAGTTTCAGCACAGCCTCACCGTACGGCTCAATCTGCATCGGGTCTCCGCTCCCCTCTTCGTAGACGGCAAGACCGGCTTGAATGATGACCTCAACGGTGTAGAGCGCCCCGTCACCTTCGACATTCCCGACGTGGGCACCGAAGGTCAGGTGGTGCACTCTCTGGCCAAGTGGAAGCGTCTCGCTCTCAAGCGCTATGAGTTCAAGCCCGGCACCGGCCTCTACACCGATATGAATGCCATCCGCCGGGATGAGGAGGTGGACAACCTTCACTCCATCTACGTCGATCAGTGGGACTGGGAAAAGCACATCGACGCCGCCAACCGCAACGTGGAATACCTGCAGGACACGGTGCGGGACATCGTGGGCGCTATCTGCGACACGGCTACTGCCCTGCGCAACGCTTTTCCCGTTTTGACCTTTATCCCTGACCGTGAGGTTTACTTCATCACCACCCAGGAGTTGGAGGACCGGTTCCCCGACCTGACCCCCAATGAGCGGGAGACTGCCATCTGCCGGGAGCATCACACCGTGTTTTTGATGCAGATCGGCAAGAAGCTCAAGTCCGGCAAGCCTCATGACGGCCGTGCTCCTGACTATGACGATTGGGATCTCAACGGCGACATCCTCATGTGGAACCCGGTTCTGGAAAGCCGCTTTGAGCTCTCCTCCATGGGCATCCGGGTGGATGCTGCGTCCCTGGACCGTCAGCTGACGGAGCGGGGCTGCGATGACCGCCGGAAGCTGCCCTTCCATCAGATGCTCCTCAATGGTGAGCTGCCCCCCTCCATTGGCGGCGGCATCGGCATGTCCCGTCTGTGCATGCTGCTGATCGGTACCTGCCATATCGGCGAGGTCCAGGCCAGCTTGTGGGATCAGGCCACCATGGACGCCTGCGAGAAGGCCGGTATCACACTGCTGTAACAGCCGCTGCCTGTCGGTCACTTGGTCTACCGAGAATAAAAAGGACGGATACATCTGTATCCGTCCTTTTGTTTTTTGTATTTCTCTGTCCACTGAATGGACCCTGCTCCCCTGAAAAGAGCATGCCTTTTCCGAAACAGCAAAACAGGACCGCCGTGAAATCCGGCGGTCCCGTTTTTTTACTCGGGTCTTATATCAGCCGCTCAGTGCTGGATCTCGTCTGCGATGGCATCCGCCAGCGCCTCCAGGCTCCGGCGCTGGGACTCCTTCACCGAGGACTTCAGAGACACGGCGCCTTCCATGATCCGCATCTCCTTCATACCCTCCAGGATCTTGCCCATCAGCATGCCGGACCGGGCCGCCCAGGTTCCGTTATCGATGATGGCAACGGAGCGGTTCCGCAAGCCGTGGCACTCCAGATCCCGCAGGAAGTCCTCCATGGGGGTGTAAATGCCGCCGTTGTATGTAGCGGAAGCCAGTACCAGGTGGCTGCACCGGAACGCCTCGCTCACAAGTTCGGAGACATCCACATGGGACACATCATACAGCGCCACGTTCTTCACACCCCGCTCCGCCAGCCGGAAGGCCAGGATCTCAGCAGCGTTTTCCGTGTGGCCATAAATGGAGCCGCAGAAAATGGCCACAGCCTTCTCCTCCGGGGTATAGGTGCTCCAGCGCTGGTATTTCTCTACGAACCAGCCGATATTCTCCCGCCAGATGGGGCCGTGGAGGGGGCAGATCCGCTGGATCTCCAGATCCGCCGCCCGCTTGAGCAGGGACTGGACCTGGGCACCGTACTTGCCCACGATATTGGTATAATACCGGCGGGCGTCGTCCAGCCAATCCCGCTCGAAATTCACCTGGTCGGCAAAGATGTTGCCGTTGAGGGCGCCAAAGGTACCGAAGGCATCTGCGGAGAAGAGGGTCTTGTCCGCATTGTCATAGGTCACCATGGTCTCCGGCCAGTGGACCATAGGTGCCATGAGGAAGGTAAAGGTATGGCGGCCAGTGGTCAGAGTATCTCCTTCCTTGACCACCACCGTACGGCCGGTGAGGTCAAAGTCAAAGAACTGCCCGATCATCGTGATGGTCTTGGCATTGCCCACCACTTGTACCTGGGGCCAGCGGCGCAGCAGATCGCCCAGGGTGGCACAGTGGTCCGGCTCCATGTGGTTCACCACCACATAGTCCAGAGAACGGCCCGCCAGGGCAAACTCCAGATTCTCAAAAAACCGCTCCCCCACGGCCTTGTCTACCGTGTCCATCAGGACCGTCTTTTCATCCAGCACCAGATAGCTGTTATAGCTGACGCCCCGGGGGACAGGAAACACGTTTTCAAACTTGGCCAGCCGGCGGTCCGATGCCCCCAGCCAATACAGATCGTCATGAATGTTGGCTACACAATGCATATGTTTCTTCTTCCTTTCTACACGTCTACGCGCGGCAAAGCGGTGTAGGTCTATTCTACACCGCTTTGCCGATTTTGTTAAGTCTCTTGTGCGGTGAAACGGGACATGGCCGCCTCGTCGCGGGCCCGCTGCTCCTCGATAGCTTCTTTGAGAAGCATATCCTTCACCTTCATCAGCCGCGTCGTGGTGGCGCGGTCATTTTCATCCAGCTTCATGGTAATATACCGAATCGCCTCCTGGGTGTTCGGGATCATCACATATTCCAGCGCATTGACCCGGCGGCGGGTCTTTTCGATCTCCTGGGCCAGGAGCTGACTGGTCTTTTCCACCTCCGCCAGCTTGAGCATATCCGCAAAGACCTGGGACATAGCATCCACCGCGTCATCCAGTTCGCCGCTGGTCTGAGCAAAACCGTAGGGGTAGACCTCCCCTGGATCCTGGCTTTTTGTCTTGAAGTGGTAGCGCGGGACGTCCACCGACATGATATTCTGGAAGCTCATATCCAGCTCCACAGACTGCTTGGGATAGAGCAGGGACTGCTCCAGCATCTCCGGGGACATGAGGGCCGCCGCCACGGTAAAGGAGCCATGGGCCCGCATCAGGCTCTCCTCCACCCGCTTCCGGAGCGCCCGGTTTTCCCGCACCACGTCCATGAACTGCTTCATCAGCTCATCCCGCTTGTCCTTGAGCAGCTTATGGCCCCGCTGGGCGGTCTTCAGCTTTCCCTTCAGCCGGGTCAGCTCCATCCGGGTGGGGATCACATTGAGATTGGCCATGGGCTATCCCCT
>ERZ827037.3301-NODE-3301-length-10989-cov-3.975032_pt1 | contig 10989 bp, 10 predicted proteins | sample MGYA00519924_ERZ827037 | MGnify/ENA primary metagenome ERZ827037 (study PRJEB31778, sample SAMEA3449250) | human gut metagenome | biome: human gut; feature: human-associated habitat; material: faeces | place: United Kingdom | collected 2010/2012 ...
TGGCCCGGAACATGGTGGCCATGTTCGGCATGAGCGACGAGTTCGGCATGATGGCCCTGGCTTCCCGCCGCAACCAGTACCTGGACGGCGGCTACGGCATGGACTGCGCACAGGACACCGCCGCCCGGATGGATCAGGCGGTGAAGGAGCTGCTGGACAAGTGCTACAAGGCCGCCGTGGAGGTCATCAAGGAGAACCGGGACGATATGGACAAGGTGGTCGCCTACCTGCTGGAGAAGGAGACCATCACCGGCGCGGAGATGGTGGCCATCATCGAGGGCCGGGACCCCTCCACCGTGGAGGACGCCTACGCCTCCACCCGTCCCCAGGAGGGCTTCCGTCCCTCCACCCCGGACGTCATCGAGCCTGCGGCCAAAAAGGTCCACATGATCTCCCAGAAGATCGAGGCCCCCGCCCAGCCGGAGGATGCTTCTGCGGCTCCGGACGCCTCCTCTGAGGATGCGCCCAGCAGCCCAAGCAGCGGCTCGGAAGCCGCTCCGCAAACCGGGGACGGCGCACCGGGCGAGCAGCCCAAGGACCCGCAGTGATCCGTTTTTTCAGAGACGCGCTTTCCGGCGCGTCTCTTTTTCTGTCCGGCCCGGCACCTCATCCTCTGAGCGGCACAGGTTTCGCTCTGGTCCTTATTCATGAGACGCTCTGCTGATATAAAAAGTTTCCGCAGCCGCAATTCGCTGCGCCCCAATGGTTTTCCGCACCTGCTAACCGCAGGTTGACGCCATGCCGCCTCCCGGTTGGTTGCCTTGCGGGGGCAGTTTCCGGTATACTGGCCCCAAGAAGGAGGTCCTGCCAATGACCATGGGACAGCGCATCGCACAAAAACGAAAGGAACAAGGCCTCTCTCAGGAAGGGCTGGGAGAACAGCTGGGCGTGTCCCGGCAGGCCATTTATAAATGGGAATCCGGCGCCGCTGTGCCGGAGATCGACAAGCTCATCGCCCTCTCCCGCCTTTTCGGTGTATCGGTGGGATGGCTGCTGGGGGTGGAGAAGCTGCCCCAGGAAGGACCTCAAAGTACCCCGAAGGCGGATGCGTCTGCAACCGCCCCGGAGGAAACTGCGGGAGAGTTGACGGAGGCCCAGCTGCAAATGGTAGAGAAGATCGTGGAGCGGTACACCGCCGCCCTGCCTAGGCCCCGCCGGCGCCGGTGGCCCTTTGTACTGGCGGGAGCGATCCTGGCGGTGGTCTTTCTGAACCTCTTTCAGGCACTGGACACGCTGCGCCTTCAACAGCAGAATATTTTCAACGACCTGTCCCGGGTGGAATCCAACGTGGACAGCCAGATCGGTTCCATCTCGGGCCGGGTGGAGGAGATCCTGAAAGCCCAGAACAGCCTGGTGGCCGACTACGGTGCGGAGATCGCCTCCGCCGACCTCGAGAAGAATCAGGTGACCTTCTCCGTCCGGGCCGTGCCCAAAACCTACACCCAGGGCATGACGGTAGAGTTCACCGCCGACAACGGGACCGGAACGGTGGTCCGCACTGCCGGTATCCGTTCCGATGACGGCAGCTTTACCGCCTCCCTCACCTGTCCCCTGTCGGACGCGCTCTCCGTCTCCGCCGTGCTGATCCAGCCGGACGGCACCCGCTCCACCCAACTGCTGGAGCAGTTCAGCGGCCTGTACAGCGCCTCCCTGCCCGCCGTGGGCGTGATGAACTATGACGCCGGCGAGCTGCTGTGGCTCACCTGTGACGACCGGGGACAAGTGACCCTGCCGGAGATCTACGGCACGGTGGGGCCCGACAGTTCCGCCTCCGCTGTCAACGAGGCCATCGGCCAGACGGAGGCAGACAGCGTCCGGCTGGGACTGTTCAAGAACAAAACGCTGCTTACTTGGCTGGAACCCTGTGAGCAGCCGGAGCGCTTTCAAGGCGACTATACCGGCCAGCGTTTCTTCCACCTGCCGGAGGGATTCCAGGTGACTTTGCAGGAGGATACGGATGAGCTCTGCTTTGCGGCGGTAGTGACGGATGTCTATGGCCGCCAGGCGGTATACAGCGACATCCCCTATCTTCTCTCCGATGGAGAACTCACCTGGCCCGACACGTCGGATCTTTCCGACCACGATCCCGTGGGCTGGGAGTACGGCCAATAAGCGCCAAAAAAGCGCCCGTGCTGAGCACGGGCGCTTTCTTGCTGCGGGATTCAGTTGTTGGCGGAAAACACGTCCGCCACCTCGCTGATGGTGATATAGGCGGTCTCGTCCACCTCGTGGACCAGGTCCTTGAGCTTGGTCACCTGGAAGCGGTTGACCACAAAATAGATCATGCTCTTTTGGGTGTTGGAATATCCGCCCCGGGCCTCCAGACGGGTGGCGCCGCACTCGAAGGTGTCCGTCAGGACCTTGCACACCTCATCGGCATGGGTGGTGATGATCACCGCGCACTTGGCCCGGTCCAGGCCGTCCACGATGAAGTCCACGGTCTTGAGCGCCGCGCCGTAGGTGACGATGGAGTAAAGGGGCAAGATCCAGTTTTGCAGCACGATGCCGCAGATGATATAGAGAATGACGTTGTAGACCATCACGAAGGTGCCCACCGTCACTCCCAGGCGCTTGGCAAAGATCACGGCCATGACCTCGATGCCGTCCATGGCGCCGCCGAAGCGGATGGCCATGCCGCTGCCCACGCCGGAGATCAAGCCGCCGAAGAGGGCGCACAGCAGCAGGTCCTGTCCCGCCAGCGGTGAGGCAAAGCTCACATCCACCGGCAGTACATCCGTGATGAGCCATGCCGCCAGGGAGTAGATGCACACCGTGTAAATAGCGTAGAGGGTAAAGAGGGCCCCCTGCTTTTTCAGGCCGTACAGGAACAGAGGAACATTCAGCACCAGCAAAAAGACGGACAGTGTCAGCCACTCCGGCGTCACCTGGGCCAGCAGCATGGAGGTACCGGAGATGCCGCTGTCGTACAGCTTCACCGGGGAGAGGAAAATGGTCACGCCGATGGCGTTGATGATGCCTGCCGCCGTCAGGGCCAGCAGGTTGCTGAGGTGAAAGTTCTTCAGCTGCTCCATAGATCTCCTTTCTGTTTCGGACGGATCAGGACAGCTCTGCCTGACCCGTGTAGAGTTGATAGTAACGGCCGTGCTGGGCGATCAGATCGTCGTGGTCGCCCCGCTCGATGATGCTGCCCTGCTCCAGGACCATGATGGCCTTCGCGTTGCGGACCGTGGAGAGGCGGTGGGCGATGACGAATACCGTCCGGCCCGCCATCAGGCGGTCCATGCCCTTTTCGATGAGCTTTTCCGTGCGGGTGTCGATGGAGCTGGTGGCCTCATCGAGGATCAGCACCGGGGGATTGGCGCAGGCGGCACGGGCAATGTTCAAAAGCTGCCGCTCGCCCTGGGAGAGGTTGCCGCCGTCGCCGGAGAGCATGGTGTCATACCCATGGGGCAGATGACGGATAAAGGTATCCGCTCCCGCCAGCTGGGCCGCGGCGCGGACCTCCTCGTCGGTGGCATCCAGCCGGCCGTACCGGATGTTGTCCGCCACAGTGCCGGTGAAGAGGTGCGTATCCTGGAGCACCACGCCCAGCGACTGCCGCAGGGAGTCCTTTTCGATGTCCCGCACGTCGATGCCGTCGTAGGTAATGGTGCCGGACTGGATCTCATAGAAGCGGTTAATGAGGCTGGTAATGGTGGTCTTGCCGGCGCCGGTGGAGCCCACGAAGGCGATCTTCTGACCGGGCTTTGCGAAGAGGGAGATGTCGTGGAGGATGATCTTGCGGTCGTCGTAGCCAAAGACCACATGGTCAAACCGCACATCGCCCCGCAGGGGGACCAGCGTACCGTCGGGCTGCTTCCAGGCCCACTCGCCGGTATCGAAGGACGCCTCGCTCAGCTTGCCGCTGCGGTCCTCGGTGACCCGGACCAGCTTCACCTTGCCCTGGTCCACCTCGGGCTGGGCCTCCATGACCTCAAAGACCCGCTCGGCACCGGCCACAGCGGAGAGGATAGTGTTGACCTGCTGGGAGATCTGGGTGATGGGCTGGCTGACCTGCCGGGTGTACTGCAGGAAGGCCGCGAGGCCGCCCAGATCGCCGCTGCGGATGGCCAGGATGCCGCCCACGCAGCAGGTGATGGCGTAGTTGATATAGGAGAGGTTGCCCATGGCGGGCATCATGGCGCCGGCGTAGGCCTGGGCCCGGGTGGCCGCCTGCCGATAGGCCTCGTTCCGCTCCCGGAACCCCTCCTTGGCGGCGGGTTCATGGTTGAAGACCTTGATGACCTTCTGGCCCTCGATCATCTCCTCGATATAGCCGTTCACCGCGCCCAAAGCGGACTGCTGCTGGGCGAAATACCGGCGGCTGCGGCCGCCGATGACCTTGACCACCAGCAGCATCACCACCAGCATGGCGAAGGTGATGAGCGTCAGCACAGGGCTCAGCACGATCATCATGGCGATGGTGCCCACAAAGTTCAGCGAGCAGGAGATGAGACTGCCGAAGCTGTTGTTCAGGGCTTCGGAGATGGTATCAATATCGTTGGTATAGCGGCTCATCAGCTCGCCGTGGGTGTGGGTGTCGAAAAACTTCAGCGGCAGGCTCTGCATCCGGTCGAAGAGGTCGGAGCGGATCTTTGCCACCGTGTTCTGGGACACATGGACCATGATGCGGGCATAGCCAAAGGAACAGGCCGCGCCGGTGATATACACCGCCGCCATGAACGCCAGCATCTTGGCAAGGCCCGGGAAGTCGCCGGTGAGGATATAGTCGTTGATCAGGGGCTTGATGAGGTAGGACCCGCCTACGGTACAGGCGGAGCTGATCACCAACAGCACCACCACCAGCGCCAGCAGGGACTTATAGCGCCCCAGATAGCGCATCAGTTTTCCCAGAGTTCCCCGCAGGTCCTTGGGCTTCTGGTACCCATGCCGGCCCGGACCGCCGCCGGGGCCCCGGGGTCCCGGTTGATTTGTACGCTGTTCAGCCACCGATGCTCACTCCTTCCTGCTGAGACTGATAGACCTCGCGGTAAATCTCACAGCTGTTCATCAATTCGTCGTGGGTGCCCTGGGCCACGATCCGGCCGCCGTCCATCACCAGGATCAGATCCGCCTCGCAGATGGAGGTCACCCGCTGGGCAATGATGATCTTGGTGGTGTCCCCCAGTTCATTGGCAAAGGCCTTGCGGATCTTGGCGTCCGTGGCGGTATCCACCGCGCTGGTGGAATCGTCCAGGATCAGCACCTTGGGCTGCTTCAAAATGGCCCGGGCAATGCACAGGCGCTGCTTCTGGCCGCCGGAGACGTTGACGCCGCCCTGGCCCAGGTCCGTGTCCAGCCCGTCGGGCATCCGCTCCAAAAACTCGTCGGCGCAGGCCGCCCGGCAGGCCGCCCACAGCTGCTCCTCCGTGGCATTGGGATCGCCCCAGAGGAGGTTTTCCCGGATGGTGCCGGAGAAGAGGGTGTTCTTTTGCAGCACCACGCTCACCGCGTCCCGCAGATGCTCCATGGTGTAGTCCGCCACCGGGCGGCCGCCTACCTTCACAGTGCCCTCACTGGCCTCGTAAAGGCGGGGGATCAGGGACACCAGAGTGGTCTTGGCGGAGCCGGTACCGCCCAGGATGCCCACTGTCTGGCCGGAGCGGATATGCAGATCCACATCCTGCAGGATCCACTCCGGGCTCGAAGGATCATACTTGAAGGAAACGTGGTCGAAGTCGACGCTGCCGTTCTTTACCTCAGCAGGCGTCTTGCTGCCGTCGGCGCCGGTATCCAGCTTGGCGTCGTCATCGGTGATGGCGGGCTTCTCCCGCAGCACCTCCGCGATCCGGCGGGCGCAGGCGATGGACCGGGTCATCATCATGAAGATCATGGAGACCATCATAAGAGACATCATGATCTGGGTGATGTAGGTGAAGAACGTGATGAGCTTGCCGGCCTCCAGAGAACCGGCATACACCATCTGGCCGCCGAACCACATGACGGCGATGATGGTGCCGTAAACGATGAGCATCATGATGGGCATGTTGATGACCACCATGCCGAAAGCCTTTTCAGCGTTGGACTTCAGGTCCAGATTTCTCTTGGCAAACTTCTCCCGCTCGTGGTCCTCCTTCACAAAGGACTTGACCACCCGGATGCCCGTCAGGTTCTCCTGGACCACCAGGTTCAGCGCATCGGTCTTTTCCTGCATGGCCCGGAAGCGGGGGCTTGCCTTGGTAAGGATCAGCACCACCGACACGATCAGCACCGGCAATGCCACCAAAAAGACATTGCTGAGCTGATAGCTGATGCGCACGGACAAAAACAGCGCCGCCACCAGCATCACCGGTGCCCGCACCAGCAGACGCATGGCGAACATCAGCGTCATCTGCAGGTTGTTGACGTCGTTGGTGAGCCGGGTCACCAGCGAAGCGGTGGAGAACTTCTCGATATTGGAGAAGGCATAATCCTGGATATGGTCATACTCCGCCGTCCGCAGATTGGCGCCGAAGCCCATGCCTGCGATGGAAGAGCAGGCCGCCGCGCCCAGGCCGAAGCACAAAGACACCATGGCCATGATGACCATCTGGATGCCCTTGCGCAGAATAAAGTTCTGATCGCCGTTTGCGATGCCAATATCCACAATATCACTCATGACCAGTGGAATCAGCAGCTCAAACACCGCCTCCGCCGCGCTGCACAGCACGCCGAGACAGATCCACTTGGAATATGGCCGCGCATGTGGCCAAAGCGTTTTCAACATTGTGTACGATCCTCCTCTAGATTTCGAATGATCCGCTCCAGCAGATTCCGGAACAGTTCCGTCTCCTGGGGCGTAAAGCCGCGGACCAAAACGGCTTCCGATTCCTGGAACCCCTTTTCAAACAGGGCTTGCTGCTCCCGTCCCTTTCCGGTCAGGGTGATCAGCCGCTGACGGGCATCACTGCCGCTGACGGTGCGGGTGATGAGCCCCTTATCCATCATCCGGTCCAGGATGCCGTTGGCCGTGGAGGGCTTCACCTTCAAAAACTCCGTCACCTGCCCCTGGAGCGCCTGCCCGCCGCAGCGGCACAGATACAGCAAAACATGGGTCTGGGCCGGTGTGACCTCATACTGGCTCAGGCGGGCATCCAGACGGGCCCGCACCAGATGGGCTCCTCTCCCCAGCATGGGCCCCAATGCATTTCCAGGCTGCATAGTCCACCTCCGTCGCATTATTTAGTCGGCTAAATATTAGCGTGCTAAATAATAGCAAATTTTCCGCGTTCCGTCAACGTCAAATCTATGCTATTTTTTGAACGATTTGTGAATAAAAATGGCCATATTCTCTTGCTTGTAAACAAATTGTGAAGCATTTTTAGAGGCTGTTGACTTTCTGTGCGGGAACCTGTATGATGGCATCATCAAGCAGGACACTTGATAAACACACCAACATTTTCCCTCTCCTTTCTCTATATCATACAGAAAAGCGGACAGCTCCGACGGGCTGTCCGCTTTTCTGCATGTTTGGACTGCTGCCTGCGTTCCCCATGTTTGAATTTATTGAAAAACGATAAATTATCATTGACAAACGATAATCATCATGATACCATGCAGAAAAAGGAGGTGGCAGTGGTGACAGCGAACGTTTCCCGGTGCACCCGGCAGTGCCGCCTGCGGCAAGGCGCGTTGCTGCTGGTGGGTGCAGGCATGTTTTTTGTGCCCGGAATGGTACTGATGGGCGGCGTCACTCCGCTTTTGGAACTCGTACCCTACCAGAACCCTCTGGAACTGCCTGTGCGGGTATTGCTGCTCTTTGCGCTGAGCTGGAAATGGATCTGGACAGAGGGCTCGCCCCTTCAAATTCTGCTGACGGTGCTGCTGCTTTTCTGCGGCGTCTGGGCGTGCTGCCTGCTGCGTACAGGCCGTCACCGCGGACGCACCGCCCCTAAGGAGGATGGAGTATGCTGACTTCCCATGTACAAAAAATCGCCAGGGTGCTGAATATCCTGGTATTGATCGCTCTGGTCTGCAACCTGATCTTGCTTTTTTTCGTGCCGGTAGCGGTTCGTTCCGATCAGCCCGGCCTTCTGTTGGGAACCGGGGACTATCTCAGCGGTGTTTTGTTTCCCGGTGAGGATGACATTCCTGCAGCCGGCGCCGCTGCCAGCTGGCTCTCCTGGTTCTGGATCTTTTCCCAGGAACCCAACAAAGTGATGCTGACGCTGTTTTTGCTGTTTTCCGGCTGCTGTACGACGGTGATCCTCTGGCAGGGCCGCCGCGTACTGCGCACCATTCTCCGGGGCGAACCGTTCTCCATGGAAAACGCCGTCAGCTTGAAACGGGCCGCCCTGTGCTCCTTCATCATCTCCGGTGCGGCTCTGGTCCGGGTGACATTCAATATATGTCTGTTCCGCTCGGCAATGCCCCTTTTGAGCTATAACGCCCTCTTCGTTCCCATCTTCGCCATGGCAGGGCTTCTCTGCCTTGTGATGTCCGCGCTCTTCCGTCAGGCAGCGGAGATGAAGGCGGAAAACGATCTGACCATTTAAGGGGGCGCGCGCATGGCAATCGTAGTCAATCTGGACGTGATGATGGCAAAACGGAAGATGTCCCTCTCCCAGCTCTCGGAGAAGGTGGACATCACCCTGGCCAATCTCTCCATTCTGAAAAATAACAAAGCCAAGGCGGTGCGCTTTTCCACACTGGAGGCTATCTGCGCCGCACTGGACTGTCAGCCCGGCGACATTCTGGAATATGTGCCGGATTCGGACACCGCACAATAGCGGATACGGCGCTTTCGTCCGGTCCGCGCTGTTGCCGGGCCTCTGCTGCAAATGACATTTTTTCGTACCACAGCCCGCCGTTCCACCCCGGCGCGGCAAATTTGATCGCTCAAGCATCCACATCTCGCGGACAATTAAACAGGAGGTCTTTTGATGTCTGATCTGAATCATCTCCCACCGACAGTGGGAGCGGCGAAGCCTGCCCAAAAAGCCGCAAAAATCTATGAAATCACTGCCGCAGACCGGCTGCTCTTAGGCGGCACACTTCTCTGGTGTTTTCTGGCTGTGGACACCTTTCTCTTCGCTCCGGTCTGGGGCATCGGGTTGACCGCCGCAGTGGTGCTCTGGTATTTCCTGCTGCTGGCGGCACTGGGCCGAAAGGCGCTTTTCCGCCGGGAAAGTGCCATCCTTCTGGCGGTGAATCTGTTTCTGGCCGCCACATTCGCCCTTCAGTCCAATTCCTGGATCCGTGGATGGAACGTTCTGGCGCTGCTGGTCCTGGTACCGGTGCACACCTGCGGTCTCTCCTCCGCCATGCAGTTTCCCTGGTGGCGGCCCCGGATGCTCTGGGAGCGGGCGGTGTGTTTCTTCTCCGGACTGTTCTCCGCGGTAGGGGCCCCTTTTGCCGCCCTGATGCCCGCCGGGAAAAGCAGGGACTCCCGGCGGCTCCTCTCCACAGTGCTGGGGTGCTGTGGGGCCGCGGTGCTGCTGTGTGTCCTGGTGCCGGTGCTCTCCTCCGCCGATGCCCTGTTCGCCGCCGCCACCGCGGATCTGCGCCGCCTGATCCGCAGCCACTTTACCACGTCCCTCGCCGAACTTCTCTGGGCGCTGATCCTGACGCCCTTTTTGTTCAGCCTGCTCTATCGCCTGCGCCGTCCTCTGCCCTCCAAGGCGCTTTTGCCGGAGAAAACGGTCTTCGCCGACGGAACGGGATTCTGGATCCTGCTGGCAGCACTGGATGTTTTATATTTCGTATTCCTGCTGGTACAGTCCGCCGGGCTCTTCGGCGGGCCGGAATACCTGTCAGCCAGAGGACTCTCTTATGCCCAATGGGCCCGCAGCGGCTTTTTTCAGATGGTGGGCGTCACCATCGTAAACCTCAGCGTTCTGCTGGCGGCCGTGACCTTTTCCCACCGTCAGGGCCGTGGCTGGACCGCTGTTCGGCTGCTTTCCGGCGTACTGATCGCGGAAAGTCTGGTGCTGCTGGCTTCCGCCGCCTGGCGGATGAGCCTGTACGTGGGGGCTTACGGCCTGAGTTTCAAACGTCTCGTGACCTACTGGGGAATGGGGATGATGGCGCTTTTCTTCCTGGCAGCACTGTGGAAGCTCCTGCGGACGGACCGCTCCTTCTGCCGTCTGGCCTTTCCCATCGCCCTGGCGGGATGGGTGCTGCTCAACTGCGTTCCGCTGGACGCCCTGGTTGCCCGGGACCAGGTGGACCGGGTGCTTTCCGGCGAGACCGCTGTTTTGGATGTGGAATACTTGCTGGAGGATCTCTCCTATGACACACTTCCGCAGCTGGCCCGGCTGGACGGCAGCAGGAGCGTGTACACCCAGGAGGGCAAGACCACGCTGGAAGCCCTGCTGACGCAGCGCCGCAGCGAAGCCCGGGCGGAGTGCAGTGACTGGCGGGCCTGGAATCTTTCCGCCTGGCGGGCTAGTACGAACAGCTGAACACATCCCGCCTTCAGAAACCCACACTGTATCTACTATATGCAAAGGGGACCCGCTTATGAAACACACCTGCCTTGCTGCGGGAATTGCCGCAGCGCTGCTGATAACTCTCAGCGCCTGCGGAGCTGTCTCTCCCCAGGAAACGCTCTCCCGGGAACTGGGCGTGGACCTCTCTTCCGGGACAGCGTTCTCCAGCTATGATACCCACGGCGGCAACGGAGATGGGACCTCCTGCACGGTGCTGGATTTTACCGATCACTCCCTTGCCGGGCAGCTGGAAGACGCCTCAGACTGGACGCCCCTCCCCCTGGATCCCACCGCGCAAGCGCTGGTCTACGGCATCTCCGAAGATACAATCTCCATCGGTCCGTTCCTGACCGACGCAGACGGCGCGCCGCTGGTACCGGAGATCCAAACCGGATACTACCGGCTGCTGGACCGGCAGCACAACAAAGAAACTCCGCTTCTGGAGCGGTTTTCCTTCAATTTCACACTAGCGCTCTATGACACGGATACCGACAGGCTGTACGTGTGCGAGCTGGACACCTGAGCTGATTTTAGGAAAATCAACTCACAAAAAGCGGCGCCCGGCCAATGGCCGGGCGCC
>ERZ827037.3303-NODE-3303-length-10985-cov-3.497713_pt1 | contig 10985 bp, 13 predicted proteins | sample MGYA00519924_ERZ827037 | MGnify/ENA primary metagenome ERZ827037 (study PRJEB31778, sample SAMEA3449250) | human gut metagenome | biome: human gut; feature: human-associated habitat; material: faeces | place: United Kingdom | collected 2010/2012 ...
GAACCGGTCCCGCAGCGGCGCGGAGAGCTGCCCGGCCCGGGTGGTAGCCCCGATGAGGGTGAATTTGGGCAGGTCCAACCGGATGGAGTTGGCACTGGGGCCCTTGCCCACGATGATGTCCAGGGCGTAGTCCTCCATAGCGGGATAAAGGATCTCCTCCACCGAGCGGTTGAGCCGGTGGATCTCGTCCACGAAGAGGATGTCCCCCTCGCTGAGGTTGGTGAGAAGCGCCGCCAGGTCCCCAGGCTTTTCAATGGCCGGGCCGGAGGTGATGCGGATGTTCACCCCCATCTCCTGGGCGATGATGCCCGCCAGGGTGGTCTTGCCCAATCCCGGGGGGCCGTGGAGCAGCACATGGTCCAGCGCCTCCTCCCGCTTCCGGGCAGCCTCAATGAAAACCGACAGGTTTTCCTTGGCCTTCTCCTGTCCGATGTATTCCCTTAACGTCTTGGGCCGGAGAGACCCCTCCTGGGCGTCCTCCTGCAAGAAAGTCTTGGCCACGATGGGCTCTTCGTAAATATCATTTCCAAAATCGATGCTCATGGATTTCCTTCCTTCTCAAAGGCCGTCCGCCACCGCCCGGAGCGTGTCCAGAAACGCCTCTTCCCCCCAGGTGTTGACCTTGAAGAGCACGGCCTGGCTGCCGCCGGAGGTGATGGCGGAGAGGAACAGTTCTCGTCCCCGGCCTACCAGTGTCAGGTTCATGCTCACCCGGTTGCCGCCGGACCAGCTGTACCGCTCGTACACCCGGACGGCGCACCGCACGTCCCCGGCGACGTAATCACTGCCGTCCTCGTAGCTGGCGGAGGAACTGCCCTCCAAGACCCCCTGATGGAGCCGATCCAGCACGTCGTCAAAATCGCCGGTAATGGTACGCTCGAATTTTGCCATAGAGGTCTCCTTTCCGGCCCGCTCTCAGGCGGGCCGACGACGCCTCACTTCACCATCTTCTTGAGGCTCTGGCGGATGATCTCCTCCAGCGGCAGGTTCTCCACGTCCACGCCCTTGAGGGCCTGGGCCACCTCGGCACTGGTGTAACCCAGCACCGCCAGGGCCTGAGCCGCCTCTGTGGCTTTGCTTGTAAAGGCAGGCACACTGACAGCTCCAGCGCCGCCGGAGAAGTCCAGGCCCGTGGCAGCAGACTCCTTGGCCAGCTTGTCCTTGAGTTCCAGAATGATCCGCTGGGCGATCTTCTTGCCGATGCCCGGCGCCGCCGTCAGCGTCTTTTCGTCCCCGGTGATGATGGCCATGGCCAGGGCGTCCGGCGTGCCGGTGGAGAGGATGGCCAGCGCCGCCTTGGGGCCCACGCCGGACACCCCGATGAGCAGCTTGAAGGTATTCAGCTCGCTCTGGGTGGCAAAGCCGTAGAGGTCGAACACGTCCTCCCCCACGTTCAGATAGGTGTACAGCTTCCCCCGCTGGCCCTTTTTCAGGTGGGCCAGAGTGTTGTTGGTGGTTTTGCAGGCATATCCCACGCCGCCGCAGTCAATGACCGCCAGGTACGGCAGCACCTCTGCCACCGTGCCGTCCAGATAGTAAAACATATCCCCGTCTCCTCAGATGGTCTCTTTCACGCCCGTTGTTCTCGGGAGCCGTGAAGTATAACTCCTTGCGTGGCACAGCGCCAGGGCCAGGGCATCCGCCGCGTCGTCCGGCCGGGGGACGGCCTTCAGGTGCAGCAGCCGCTTGGTCATGTCCATCACCTGCCGCTTTTCCGCCTTGCCGTAGCCGGTCACCGCCAGCTTCACCTGCCCCGGCGTGTACTCGAAGAGTGGCACGCCGCACTTTTCCGCGGCACAGAGGATCACGCCCCGGCCATGTGCCACGGCGATGCCAGTGGTGATGTTAGTGTTGAAGAACAGCTCCTCGATGGAGATGACGTCGGGCCTGAGCTTGCCGATGAGCTCCTCCATGTCCTGGCTGATCTGGTAGAGCCGCTTGGACAGCGGGAGCCCCGCGGGAGTGGTGATGGCGCCGTAGGTCACCATATGCACTTGTGCCCGCTCCGCCTCCACCAGGCCAAAGCCGATGGTGGCAAAGCCAGGATCGATGCCTAAAATGCGCATGCTGTCCTCCCGATTCACATTCTTTTTGAGTATAACAAATTTGACGGCAATACGCAACAGCAAAAAAGCGCGCCCACCCCGGGTAGGGACAGGCGCGCAGGCTGTGTGAATCCGGTGATATGGGACTCTCCTCACCGGATGGGGATCATCACCGGCTCCGCCGCCGTGGTGGTGCGGGAATCATAGGCCTCCAGCCACACCTCCCCCTCCGTGTAGCCCGGCAGAGGCAGCGTCAGCTCCGTCCCGTCCTCGTCAGTGACGGTCATGCCCATGCGGCCCATCTCCCAATCGTTGCCTTCTGCGTCGTGGAAGGTCATGGAGAAGGGGCTGGAGAAGCCGCTCTCCAGGCGGAAGGTCAAAAGCCAACCGCCCGCCCGGTGCTGGGCAGAGGTAAGGGTGACGCCCTCCGGCAGCCAGGGGGCCGTGCCGTGCTCCAGGTCCACCCAGACCCGCTCACGGCCCTTGTCCAGCCACCGGGCCCCGGTGATGAAGAGGGTCAGATGGTCGCTGTGGGAAAAATACGGGCTTTCCAACCGGAAGGAAACCATGGCGGGGCTGTCCGGGTCCCCGCTGGCGGTGACGCCGTTGGTGACGGTGTCGAACCGCTCCCCATCCTCATTTTCCAGGTAAAAGTCCAGGCCCTTCAGCCAGGCGGTATTGGCCGGATCCCCCGCCACGTTCAGCCGCAGGTGGGTGGGATAGAGTTCCGCCTCTGTGACGGTGAGAGTCTGGCCGTCCAGGGTAAAAATCTTGTTCACCGGGATCACCTCCCCGGCGGCAGTAAAGTCGGGATCAAAGCAAAGGTCAAAAGTAAACTCCGCTAGGATCTCTGGCTCCGCCTCCGGGCCGGGAGAGAGCAGCTCCTCCTCATAGATCCGGCCCGGGGCGGCGGGGGCCTCCTCCGCCTCCTCCCGCTCTCCCGTGACGGCAAAGGTCATGGTGAAGCCCTCCGGCACGTCCTGGTCCACGTAGTCCAGGGAGAAGCGCAGCAGCGTCCCCGGCGGCTGCCGAAAATCCGCCCCCATCACGGCGCACACCTGCTCCGGGGAAAACGCCGGCATCTCGGCGGAGAGACTCTCGTACCCCTCCCCCTCCAGAGTGAAGAAGAGGTTCACCTGCTTCTGGTCCACGATCAGATACTGGATGGTGGCGGTGATGCCGTTTTCCGTCTGCGTAAGGCCCATGGGCTGGACGAACTCGTTGTCCACCGCGGCGGAGAGGCTGGGGGACCAGGCTACTGCCTTGGCCAGCTGCCGCAGCAACGGCACATTCCCGCAGGCGGCGGCGAAAGGGGGGAACAGATTCACCAGCAGCACAAAAACTGTAAAGCAGGCGGCCAGACTCCCCACCGGGATGCCCAGCAACCGCCGGCGGTGCCGGGAAGCCGTTTCCCGTTTCACCGCCCGGTCCACCGTGGTCTTCAGCGCCGGCGGCACAGACTCCAGCTCCGCTAGCAGCGCTTGATACTCCTCGTTTCGGTTCATGGTGTCTCCTCCTCTCCCAGTTCCAGACGCAGCAGCGCCAGCGCCCGCCGCTGCCGGGTGGCCACGGTCCCCTGGGGGATCCCCAGGGCATCGGCGGTCTCCGCCTGGGTGCAGCCGGTGAAAAACCGCAGGATCACCACCTGCCGCAACTCCTCCGGCAGCCGCCGGATGGCCTCCCGCAGGGGCAATCCGTCATAGGCGTCCGGCCCAGCGCTCTCCGGCAGGGACTCCTCCCCTGCCAGCCGCCGGCGCCGCCGCAGTTCCCGGTGGCACTGGTTGAGCAGAATCCGCATCAGCCACGTCTCGAAAAACGCCGGCTGGCGCAGCTTCTTCAGCCCCCGCAACGCCTGATACACCGCCTCGTCCACCGCTTCCAGGGCGTCCGCCTCACATCCCAGGTACAAATACGCGGTCCGGTACAGCCGCGCCCGGATCGCCTGGGTCCTGGCGGCGAATTCTTCGTGGTCCATGGGCGCCCTCCTTTCTTCTTTCTATGGATTAGAGCCCCGGCGAGGAAGTTTTATTCTCGCGGCGGAAAATTTTTCCCCCTCCCAGGCCTTCCCCGGCGGCAGGAACAGGCGCTTCTTCCGCAGCTAGGCATTGCAGAAGAAAACAGCACGGCGCTTGCCGTGCTGTTTTCCTCATGCTCTGGGATGAGCCTTTTGATAGATGTCTTTGAGCTGGCGCTTGACCACATGGGTGTAGATCTGGGTGGAGGAAATGTCCGCGTGACCCAGCATCTCCTGGATGGACCGCAGGTCCGCTCCATTTTCCAGTAAATGAACGGCAAAGGAATGGCGCAGGGTGTGGGGCGTAATGTCCTTTTCGATGCCCGCTTTCTCCTGGTAATGCTTGATGATCTTCCAGAACCCCTGACGGCTCATCCGCTCGCCGTTCATGTTGACGAACAGCGCTGTCTCCTCACTGTCGGCGATAAGCTGGGGGCGGATGTTTTTCGTGTAGTCCCGGATAGCCGTCACAGCGGCGTGATAGAGCGGGATGATCCGCTCCCGGTCCCGTCCCCGGCAGCGGATGAAACCCGCAGCCAGATTCAGATCCTCCATGTCGAGAGAGATCAGCTCGCTGACCCGGATGCCGGTGGCGTAAAGCAACTCCAGCATAGCGTGGTCCCGGTAGCCCTTGGCATCCACGCACTGAGGCTGCTCCAGAAACAGCTCCACCTCCTTGGAGGTCAGGATCTCCGGGTACTTCCGCTCCACCCGCTGGGCGGTGATTCCCTTGGCAGGATTTACCTCTATGGTGCCGGTGGAAAGCAGGAACTGGTAAAACGACTTGACGGAGGCTAAAAACCGGGTGATGGAGGCGGCGGATTTCCCCTGCCCCTGCATCCAGCCCATGTACTCCTGAATCATCTGGGAAGTGGCCAGGTGTACCTCGCAGTTCTCGTGCTCCGCCAGATACTCTGCAAACTGCGCCACATCCCGCAGATAGGAGCTGACCGTATTGGGTGAGGCATGCCGCTCCCCCGTCAGGTAAGCCCGGTATTCAGCAATGGAATCGGAAGCCAAGCCGCTCCCTCCTTTCCCGATTGTTTTATGACAGCACCCGCTCCAGCGCCAGACGAAGCAGCACCGGAGAGAGCGCATGATCGGCACACACGCCTGCCAGCAGCACTGCAGCCGCGAGGCCTGCCCGCAGCCACCACACCCGGCCGTAGACCACCGGGGCGCAGCGTTGTCCCCGTCCCAGGGACAGTCCTGCCAGCGCCCAAGACGTCTGCCAGGAGGGCACGGCCAGCAGGAAAAAGCAGGGCAGCGTCAACGCGCACCGCAGCCCCGAAACCGCAAGCGCCAACAAAACCCCTTCCCCGCCGAAAGCCGCTGTAAAGCAGCTGACGGAAAAGGAGAGGAAAAAGCCGAATGCAACGGCGACCACTGGCAGCAGCACCACGCCCACGGAGGTGAAGCCCAGAAACACCGCCAGCAGCGGGTACCGAAAATAGATCACCACCGTCTCCCAAAAGGCGCGGCCCTCCGGCGCCGTCTGTCCGTAGAGATACACATAATCCGTCAGGTACCGGGTCAGCTCGTCCCCGGTGCCGTCCGGCACTTTCCCTGCCAGGACCTGTCCCAGCAGGATGCCCCCCAGGAAAAACAGCGCCAGAAACAGCAGGCGGGACACTGACACCGTCTGTCTAGGGTTCTGGGCCGCCTGTCTGCTCCCGTTCAATCCGCCTCACCTCGTCCCATCCCTATGCGGGGGACCGGAGATGTATGAATCGGTTGACGTAAAGTTTTCTTTTTTTACTATAAAGCAAATTTTCCGCTTGTGCAAGGAATTTGGAGAAAATTCCCGGTTTTTGTCATTTATGCCTAAATATTATGTTAACTGTATTATGTAAACTTTGTAAAACAACATGAAAAACAGGCTCCTTTCACTGGATTTTCCGGCAAAAGGCTGTCTTCCGCTCCGCGGCCAAACCCCCCCCTTCCCTACCACCTCCGGCGCCGGAGCCCTAAAAACAGAAAAGAAGGCCTGCCGGACCGCAGCCGATCCCGGTAGGCCTTCTCCCTTATTTCCGGCGGAGCTTCTTCTGCACCCGGCGGCCGCCCCGCCGCCGGCCCAGCAGGCCGGCGAGCAGCCCGCCCCCCAGGACGCAGGCCAGCAGGATGCCGCCCCGACCGGTCCAGGTAACGCCGTCAGTCCAGCAGAGCAACCCCACTGCCACCAGCACTGCTCCGAATCCAGCAGCAGCCGCCATCGCGCCGGGCAGCGCCCCCCAGGGTACCCGCCGGGCGCAGATCATCCCCCCTGCCAGGGCGCAGACACCGCAGCACACCGCCAGCACCGGAAAAAGGCTCTCCTCCGGCATCACGCCTTTCACCGCCAGCAGTGCCAGTACCACGGCCGCCAGCAAGTAAATCGCCAGGGACACCAACACCCCCTGCAAAACCACCATGCCGGCGGGCGTCTTTTTTCGCGCCGTTCCGTTTCCCATAAAAAATCCCCTCCCCCGTCTTGCTTCAAACAAGCATATGACGGGGAAGGGGGATTTTATGAAGGAATCAGTTCTTCTCCTCTTCGGGAGCGGGGATCTCGTCCACAGGCTCCTCTGCGGGCTCTTCCTTTTCCTTTTCCTTTTCCTTCTTCTTTTTATCGTCCTTATCCGCAGCAGGCTGCTCACCGGTCTGCACGCCAACCGTGGACACGGCCCACTTGGTCAGTTCCATACGCACCCGGTCATCGCTGGTCTCGATGACGATGGTCTCGTTGTTCACCTGAACGATCTTACCGACGATGCCGCCGATGGTGGTGATCACGTCACCCTTCTTCAGGCTGTCACGCATCTCCTGCGCCTTTTTCTTCCGCTTGTTCTCGGGGCGGATCATCAGGAAATACATGATCGCAAAGAGAACAACCAGCATGAGGATCGTAGACGTACCCTGGTTCATGTTGTTTAGAGCTCCTTTTTCTTCAAAATCAAAGTGACCCCATTATACCAAATTTCTGGGAGATTGCAAGATTTTCTTTTTCGCCGGGTCATTTGGCTCCGGAGGCAGCCCGCTCCGGCCGCTTCTCCGTGGGGACCGGCAGCTGGGCCAGCACCACAGCCGCCAGCATCAGCACGCATCCGAAGTACTCCTTCCCGCTCATCTGATCGTGAAGGATCAGTGCGCCTGCCAGGGTCGCAAACACGGACTCCAGGCTCAAAAGCAGCGACACCACCGTGGGGTTGGAGTCCTTCTGGGCCAGGATCTGGAGCGTATATGCCACGCCGCTGGAGAAGATGCCCACATACAAAATGGGCCACAAGCACATAGAAAGCGCCTCCAGAGAGGGATGCTCCGTAGCCAGCATGCCGATTCCGGAGAGCACCGTGGTCACAAGGAACTGAATACAGGAGAGTTCCACCCCATCCACCTTCTGGGTGAAGTAATCGATGACCAGGATATGGGCAGAAAAGCAGAATGCACACAACAGCACATAGAAATCTCCGGTGGAAATGGTCAGGTCCTCCGTGATGCACAGGCAGTAGAGGCCCGCCACCGCCAGCGCCACGCTGAGCCAAATGATGCGGGGCGCTTTCTTCTTCAAAAAGATCCCGGCGATAGGAACGATGACAATGTAGAGTGCGGTGATGAAGCCTGCCTTTCCGGAGGTGGTGGTCTCCAGGCCCTTTTGCTGGAGATTCGTGGCCACCGTCAGTGCCACGCCGCAGCAGATGCCTCCCAGGATCAGGTCCCGCCGGGAACCGGACCGGGGCTGAGCGGCGGCATCAAAATCTCGCCGGCGCACCTGGCGAAGCACTACGCACAGGATCAGCAGAAAGATGAACGCTACTCCTGACCGGGCCGTGTTGAAAGTAAAGGGCTCCACATAATCCGCGCCCACGCTCTGGGCCACGAATGCGGTGCCCCAGATCAGCGCCGCCAGCATCGGGAATACGTTTTGTCGGACACGATTGATTTTCATTGCTCTTGCTCCCACTTCTGTTGTATGGTATATTAAACCACGTAAATAGCCGCAGTAAAATGGTATTGTAACACCGAGGTGAGAAAATGGCAAGGCTTTCCCGGGAATTCTATCTGGGGGACACCGTAGAGATTGCCCAGGCCCTGCTGGGCAAATATCTGGTGCGTCGGCTTGACGGCGAGATGCTGGCAGGCCGCATCACGGAGACGGAGGCGTATGTGGGCCGGTGCGACAAGGCCTGCCACGCCTACAACTACCGCCGCACCCCCCGCACCTCCACCCTCTTCGCCCCGCCGGGGACGGCATATGTGTATCTGATCTACGGCATATACCACTGCCTGAACTTCGTCACCGAGCCGGAGGGCGAACCGGCGGCGGTGCTGCTGCGGTCAGTGGAGGTGGTCTCCGGACTGCAGGCCGCCTGCCGCCTGCGCTACGGCAAAGGCTGGGCGTCCCTGACCCCCGCCCAGCGGCGGAATCTCACCAACGGCCCCGGCAAGGTCTGCCGGGCCTTCGCTCTGACCCGGGCAGAAAACGGGATGGACCTCACCGGGGACACCCTCTTTTTGTGTGACGGCCCGGAGGACCTGGGCCTGCCCCCTGCCCCGGCGGTCCGGGAGCGGATGTGCGCCGGCCCCCGGATCGGCGTGGACTACGCCGAAGAGGCCAGGGACTTTCCCTGGCGCTTCTGGCTGGAAAAGGAGACGTGAGCCATGTTTTTCTTTGATCTGGACGGCACCCTCATCGACTCCAACGGCATCTGGAAAGATGTGGACCGGACGTTTCTGGCCCGGCGGGGCCTTCCCTATACCCACGCCTACTATGAGGGCGTGGCCCATACCATCTTTCCCCTAGCGGCCAAGTTCACCAAGGAGTTCTGCCATCTTTCGGAGAGCTGTGAGGACATCATGGCCGAGTGGATGGAGCTGGCGGGGGACCTGTATGCCCACGTCCAGGTCAAGCCCGGCGTCCGGGCCTATTTGAAACAGTGCCGCTCGGAAGGCCGCCGGATGGCGGTGGTGACCTCCAGCGTCCCCGCCCACTGCCGCACCGCCCTGGAGCACCTGGACCTGGCGCGGTATTTTGAGGACATCTTTTTTGCCCACGACCTGGGGCTGGAAAAGCGGGACCCGGCCATCTGGCACAAGGCGGCGGAGACTTGCGGCGTGGAGCCGGAGGGCTGCACCGTCTTTGACGACAGCCTCTCCGCCTGCCGGGGGGCCCGAGCCGCCCAGATGCGGGTGGTGGGGGTGTACGACACCTTCTTTGCCCAGGATGAATCGGAAATGCGGGGTTTCTGCGACGTGTATATCAAGAGCTTTGAAGAGCTCTTGTGGCTGCCGGAGCAGAAGGCCCGGAAAAAATAAGGAGTGAACAACATGAATCCCCTTCAGGAAAAATTCAAAAAAGGTGAGCTGTCCGTCGGCACTTTCACCCAGCTGGGCAGCCCCATTGCCGTGGAGTGCCTGGGCCGGACGGGTCTGGACTACGTTCTTATCGACACGGAGCACTGCGCCGTGGGAGTAGAGTTCCTCACTGCCGCCATCACCGCTGCCGATGCGGCGGGCATCACGCCGCTGGTGCGAATCAACGAGATCTCCCGCAGCGCCGTGCTCCAGCCACTGGACTACGGTGCCCAGGGACTGATCGTCCCCGCCGTGGAGACGGTGGAGCAGGTAGAGGAGTTGGTGCGCTACGCCAAGTTCCCCCCGGTGGGCAACCGGGGCTACTGCCCCACCCGGGACGGCGGCTGGGGCTTTGACGACGAGTCCCTCCAGGGGACGGAAACCTACTTCGCCCGCTGCAACCGCGAAACGCTCTTGATCCCCCAGTGCGAGACCCGGGGCTGCCTGGAGCACATCGACGAGATCACTGCTATGGAGGGCGTGGACGGTATCTTCGTGGGACCTTTCGACCTCTCTATCGCCCTGGGTATCCCCATGCAGTTTGACGCCCCCGCCATGAAGGAGGCCATGGCCCGGATTTTGGACGCCTGCCGCCGCAATCACAAGATGGCCTTCATCTTCTGCGGCGACGCCGCCACCGCCCGCCAGCGTGCGGCGGAAGGCTACGACAGCGTCACCACCGGTCTGGACGCCCTGATGCTCACAAACGCCTATCGGGATATGGTCCGCACCATCCGGGGCTGAGCCGTTCCTTTAACCAAATCCATAAAAACGCCGCCGGGAAATCCCGGCGGCGTTTTTATCATACCTTTTACAGCTTCTCCATGTGCTTTCCGGCGGATTTGAGCATCAGCTTCTTGGTGCCCATGTTGTCGAAGGCCACCTCCACCAGTGCGTCGCCGCCCATGGGGCGGACGGAGAGCACCATGCCCTTGCCAAAGGCGGCGTGGCGCACCATGTCTCCCTGCCGCAGATCCAGCAGCGGCGTGGAGGCCACAGAGGCCCGGGCGGCAGCCAGCTCCCGCCGGGCGGCGGCGGTGCGGCTCTCCCGATAAGTGTGGACGCTGCCGTTTTCCCGGGGACCGCCGCTGGTGTAAATACCGGTGGCGCCGGGACGGGCAGGGCGCTGGGGCCCGGTCTGGACGGCCTGTCCTGCGCCGGCGGCGGGGTCCACATCCCCCCACCGTCCGCCCTGGCCGAAGCGAGGCTCCGGCTTGCTGAGCCAGTGCATGTTCTCCTCCGGGATCTCCTCCAAAAACCGGGAGGGCCGGTTGGCGGCGGTGCGGCCATAGAGCATCCGCTGCCGGGCATTGGTGAGGGTCAGGTGCTCCTTGGCCCGGGTCATGGCCACGTAGCACAGCCGCCGCTCCTCCTCCAGCTCCTCCTCGTCGTACTGGGCGGAGGAGCCGGGGAAGATCCCCTCCTCCATGCCCACCACGTACACGTCCGGAAATTCCAGTCCCTTGGCGGAGTGGATGGTCATCATGGTCACGCAGTTGTCATCCGCTGCCACGCTGTCCAGATCCGTGTACAGCGCGATCTCATTGAGGAAACCAGAGAGGGTGGCGTCCTCCGGCTGCTGCTCCAAAAAGCCC